>Ga0209607_1003375_pt1 | contig 12253 bp, 9 predicted proteins | sample AD_UKC117_MetaG_FD_184413 | JGI IMG/M metagenome (GOLD analysis project Ga0209607, IMG submission 184413) | Active sludge microbial communities of municipal wastewater-treating anaerobic digesters from Hong Kong - AD_UKC117_MetaG (SPAdes)... | ecosystem: Engineered > Bioreactor > Anaerobic >... | reverse complement strand
AAATCGACATCGACGGCCCCCGGGTCCGCGTCCGTGACTACGGCCGGGGCATCCCCCTCGGCAAGGTGGTCGATTGCGTCTCGCGCATCAACACCGGCGCCAAGTACAACGACGACGTCTTCCAGTTCTCCGTCGGCCTCAACGGCGTGGGCACCAAGGCTGTCAACGCCCTGTCGTCCGCCTTCCTCGTCCAGTCCCACCGCGACGGAAAATCCGCCGGCGCGCGCTTTGTCCGCGGGGAGCTGACGAAAAACCTGTCCGGCAAATGCCCCGGCGTCCCCAACGGCACCCTGATCGAATTCGAGCCCGATCCGGACATCTTCGGTTCCTTCACCTATCTCGACGATCTGGTGCAGCGCCGCCTCCGCCTCTATGCCTGCCTCCATGCCGGCCTCGTCCTTGTGCTCAACGGCACCGACATCGTCTCCGAAAACGGCCTGACCGACCTCGTTCTCGAGGAGGTCGGCGACGAAGCCGTGTACACCCCGCTTCACCATCGCGCCGCCAACCTCGAAATCGCCTTCACCCATACCCAGCGCTTCAACGAAACCTTCTTTTCGTTCGTCAACGGCCAGTTCACCAGCGACGGCGGCACCCACCTCTCCGCCTTCCGCGAGGGCTTCCTCAAGGGCGTCAACGAATTCGCCAAGGCCCGCTTCGACGGCGACGACGTGCGCGAATCCATGGTGGGCGCCATCGCCATCCGCCTCAAGGATCCCGTCTTCGAGTCCCAGACCAAGAACAAGCTCGGCAACACGGAAATCCGCTCCGACCTCGTCGCGCAGATCCGCGACATCGTCGCCGACCTGCTGCACCGGAACCCCGACGCCGCCGAGGTGCTCGTCAAAAAGATCGAGGAAACCCGCAACCTGCGCAAGGAACTGCAGACCGTCAAGAAGCTCGCCCGCGAACGCTCCAAGGCCGTCAGCATCCGCATCCCCCAGCTCAAGGACTGCAAGAGCCATCTGGACCCCCGCCGCAAGCGCGGCCTCGACAGCATGCTGTTCATCACCGAAGGCCTCTCCGCCGCCGGCTCCATCACCGCCTGCCGCAACGTCCTGACCCAGGGCGTCTTCACCCTGCGCGGCAAGCCCCTGAACGTGGCCGAACTCAACCGCGACGCCATCTACACCAACGAAGAGCTCTACAACCTCATGCGGGCCCTCAACATCGAGGAATCCCTCGCCGGCCTGCGCTTCCAGAAAATCATCATGGCCACCGACGCCGACGTGGACGGCCTGCACATCCGCAACCTGCTGCTGACCTTTTTCCTGCGCTTTTTCGAGCCCCTGGTGCTCGCCGGACACCTCTATATCCTCGAAACGCCCCTCTTCCGCGTCCGCAACAAAAAGGAAACCCGCTACTGCTATTCCGAGGCCGAACGCGACGCGGCCGCCGCCGCCCTGCGCGGGCCCGAAGTCACCCGCTTCAAGGGTCTCGGCGAAATCTCCCCCGGCGAATTCAAGCATTTCATCGGCCCCCAGATGCGCCTGACCCCCGTCGAAGTGGCGTTCGAACACAAAATTCCCACCCTGCTTCGCTTCTACATGGGCCGCAACACCCCCGAACGCCGGCAGTTCATCATGGAACACCTGCGCATCGAAGCCGAAGCCTGACCGGCGCTGCCCCCCTCGCCCCCGCGGCCTTGCCTGCCCGACGACTGGTCCGCCACAGCCTTGGCGGAGCCGGGCGCCGCAGATAAATCAGGTCCGGACTGCGGCCTTCCGCTTCAGACCCCCGCGGCCTTGCGCCGCGGGTGAATCAGGTCCGAACTGAACGCCGGAAATGCGACCGCGCGGAATCAGAACGTCCGCGCGTACAGTTTGCCGGATCGGGGCAGCTGAACCCCCGGCAGCGGCCGGGCGTAGGCCGCGCGCTCCATGACGCGGAAAACCCGGATCTGCCCCACGGCCCGCGGCGAGTCCCGGCCGATCACCTCGCCCGTCACGGGCGAAATCAGCGGTTCTTCATCCAGGGCCACATGCAGCACCATGCCCGGCTGCAGGCCCGAGCCCAGGCCCCGGTCCAGCGTGTAGGAATTCTGCCCCATCTGGCGGCGGATGCGGCATTCGAACGGCAGCTTGGACGCCCGCCGCTGGATATCCCGTTCCAGGGTCTGCTTCCACGCGGCCAGCGAGGCCGGGTCCGTCGAAGCCGGCGCCACGTAGGACGCAATCTGTTCCTTGCGCGCCGCATCCGTCAGCGTCACCGCCACGAACGTGCGCCCGTCCTCGTCCTCCATGATTTCCCCCTGGATGCGGTACGAGAAATCCGGGGCCCGGATGCGCATCCGCAGCCCCTCCATGTACTCCACGCCTTCCGCCTGCTGCAGCATGGCCACCAGCGCGGCGTGGTAGGGCCCGGCCAGCCCGGCCGGGCCCTGGAACGGCGGACAGAACACCGCATGGCGCAGGGCGTCCGTGGCGGGCGCCGGCTCTTCGGCCGGCGCCCCCGGCGCCAGCCAGCAGGCCGCGGCCGCGCACGCCGCGGCCATCCAGCGAAATCCTCTGCGCTTCATGCGATTCTCCTTCCGGCGGCCGGGCCGCCTGCGCCTTAAAACGCGGCGTTGACGATCGGGAAGAACGTCAGCGGCCCTTCCTCCAGCAGGTTCACCAGGCCGACCTGGATGCCCCGCAGCGACACCGTGCGGTTGATCAGGCCGATCTGCAGGCCGTTCACGTCGTCCGCGCGGTTGAACACCCCGGCCTGCACGCCGTTGATGTCATAGCGCACATGGTTGAACAGCCCGGCCTGGATGCCGGACACCGACCCCATCTGGTTGAACAGCCCGACGTTGATGCCGTCGAAATCCGCCTCGACCAGGTTGACCAGGTTGACCTGCAGCGCGTCCATCTTCACGGACTTGCTCCAGATGCCCAGGTCCAGGCCCATCATGTCCTGGTTGTCGCTGGCCACCAGGTTCAGCCGAAGCCCCATGACCATGGTCTCGGGCGGAAACAGCTGCGCATTCGCGCCGCCAAAGCCGATCTGGAAGGGGGTCATGTCCAGCGCCATCGCCGGGCCCGCCGCAAGAACGGCCAGGCAAAGTCCTGCCACTAATTTTTTCATCGTTGCCTTTCTGGTTGTCGCTTTCATTTCATCCTCCGATAATGGCGCGGGTCTTCACCTTGCGGATTTCCTGTTCATCCGCCCACAGCAGCCGGCCACTCTTCAAATCCCGCAGGTTCATCGTGAACTTGTAGTACACGTCGCGGACCCGGCCGGCGGTCTGCCGGATCTCCGACAGGTTCGCCGTCAGCATGTAGCGCGGGGCGTCCTGCTGGCCCATCGCCACGGCATCCTGCGCCGCGGTCTGCTGGTAGGCCAGCTCTTCCTGCAGCGCCGCCTCCGTCGTCCGGTCCTGGAAACTGAACTGGCGCGACCGGATCAGCTTGGTCCGGATGCTGTCCGTCACCGACTCCGTGTCAATGTGCTGGGACGTCTTGTTCTTGACCTTGTCCACGATCAGCAGCGGGGGGCCGTTGCCGCCGATGTCCTGCATCAGCATCTCGTCGCCCAGCAGCGAATCCACCATCTTGGCGGCGATCTGCTGCAGGTCCGAGGAGCCGAAGCCGGTCGAGATCGGCTTCGATGACGTCGCGTCTCCGTATTCCACCGTGCTGATGCAGCCCGACATCAGGGCCGCCGCGGCCAGCAGGGCCGCCCAGGTTCCCATGCGTTTCATATGCGTCTCCTTCACCGGGCGGCCGGCCGCCCGCGCTTGCCTTGAGGTTTCCACCGTCTCCTTTTCACACCGTCTGCGCTAATCCACGATCCAGCGCGTGCGCTCCCCGGCGCGGATCCGCAGCTTGAACGACGCCGCGCCGGCCGTGGGCGCCACGCCCTGGATGGTCCGGGTCTCCTTGCCGTGCAGCACCAGCGGCCGCCACGCATCGCCGTCCGGGTCGATCTCCACGCCGTCCTCGTCGAACCAGGCGAACTTCGACTGGGCCGTGTAGGTCTTGTTCATCCGCGACGTCAGCTTGACGTTGGCCTTCATCAGCCCGTTGCGCGTCTGGCCCACGATGAGATCCTCGACGGTCAGCAGCCGGGCCACCTTCGCGTTGTCCACCTGCAGCACGTCCTGCAGGTTGCCCTCCGCGTCCGTTTCCACCCCCACGGTGAAGCCCGCGGTGTTCGGCGCGGCGCAGCCCGCCGCCAGCGCGGCCGCCATGGCCGCCGCCAGAATCATCCATCCTGCTTTCATGCGTCTTCTCCCGTTGGGTTAGTGGCCGTCCTGCTGGATCACATTGATCAGATTCGCGTCCGCACCGCCTTCGCCGCCGATCGTCAGCGACTCGTTCGGCATGCCTTCCAGGCGGATGTAGCTGTTGCTGGCCGACTGGCCCACGCCGCCCGCCACCGTCTTGGTGGCGAACGCATCCGCCTCGCTCTGCTCGCGGGCGATGTCGTCCACGCGTTCCTGCGCCTCCAGTTCGCCCTTGCGGGCCAGGCCCACGGCCGACAGCTCCAGCGGAACCTCCAGCACCTGGCCGTCCGCCAGCGCCACGCTCTTCTCCCACGTGGCATAGCCTTCGCGCGTCACGCGCACTTCATGCACGCCCGGACGGACCCGGATCGTGCCCGGGGCGGTGCCCGCCACCACGCCGTCAATCTCCACCGCCGCCCCCGGCGCCGGCGTGTTCACCGTCACCGTGGCCCAGACCGGCTCCGCGGCCGCCGCCGCCGCGAACTTCTCGCGGCTGGAGCCCACCCGGCCGGCCAGTTCCACCGCCCCGCGGTCCAGCAGCGTGTTCAGCAGGTCCCCCGCATCGCTCTGCACAAAGGCGTTCTGCATCCGCTTTTCGTTCACGGCGACCGTGTCGCCGCAGATCTGCGTGCCGCCCTGCCCTTCCAGCACCCGCAGCGCCACCCGCAGCGTGGTGATCGTCGCCTCCTGCGGCACCCCGTAGCTCTGCGAACGCACCGTGTTCTCCCCCAGCGACACCAGCGACGCCATCACCAGCAGGTCGGCCTCCATCAGCTGGGCGGTCCGCAGCGCCGACGCTTCCCGCGACGGCCCGTCCACCGTGCCCTCGGACTTCACCGTCTGCAGCGCCTCCACCGCCTGGCGCAGCTCCTGCGCCGCCTCCGCGCCGCGCGATTCCGCAAAGCGATCCAGCACGTCCTGCGACCGGATCACCTCGAAGCCCGCATCCGCCAGGCGCGTCGAAAGCAGATCGTTGAACGCATCCAGCTGCCCTTCCAGCGCCGCTCCCGCCCGGTTCTGCACGAACAGCGCCGCGCGCGGCGCGGCCTGCACTGCCGTCCCCCACGCCAGACTCGCCACCAGGACCCATGCCATTGTCTTCATGCTGCGCTCCTTCTTCATGACTGCCCTTTTACTGTGGCATGATTGACCGCGAATATACAGCCAAATCGATGCGCGTCACAACCACCAAGGTCGTCCGGCCCGCCGCCAGGGTTACCTCCCCCCCCCAGAATTCGCCCCCGCCCGGCCCCTGCAGGACCACCCGGCGGCAGCCCGGTTCCACCCACGCGCTCAACACGTGGATGTGCGCCGGCAGCGTCAGCCAGCTGCGCAGGTCCGCCTGCTCGGAGATCACGTTGTACAGCGTCACCGCCAGCTCGGCCCAGCCGCCCCCCGAATCCTTGGCGGCCTTGGCCGCCACGCCCTTGGTGACCGCCCGCGCCACCTGCCGCGTCACGATTCCCGGCATCCGCTCCGCCAGCGACCGCGCCGCCAGCGCCCCCACGCTGCAGATCGGCGCCGTGTTCCCCACCCGCCGCCCGCCGACCCTCACCCCGACCGGCACCGGCCCCGGAAACGCCTCCGCATAGACCGGCAGCGCCACCGCCCCGATCGAATCCGCCGACCCCAGCGGATAGGCCACCGACATCTCCGTCTTCTTCGGCGCCAGGCCCTCTTCGTACAGCACCACCAGCCGCGCCTTGCCCTCCAGCGCCCCCGTGCCGTCCGCCGGCATGTCCTTCACCTGCGGAAACCGCCGCTGGAAATCCGCCACGTCCTCCCGCATCCCCAGCCGCTTGCCCAGCCGCATCACGTCCGTCTGCAGGAATAAATTGTCCGGAAAAATCTCCAGCGCCTTCTTGTAGTCAATGTAGGCGTCGTTGCGCTCCCCCAGCATCTCCCAGACCACCCCCGACAGGTAAAACGTCGCGGCATTCTGGAACGAATGCTTCACGCCCCCGGCGATCTCGTCCAGCCCCGCATAGACCGGCAGCAGGCTCGGATCGCCCTCCTCCCCCTCCGGCACGCGGGAGTCGCCGGATGCCGCCCGTTCGATTTCCCCTTCGCGCTTCTCGCGCGCCGCCTCCTGCACCAGATTCGCGCGCCGCACCTCCACCCCCGCCCCGATCAGGTCGTTCGTCGCCAGGTAGTTCAGCGTCTGGTAGTGATGCACCAGCGCCCGCTCGTACTCCGGCGCCCGGTACGGGATCGCCTTGTCGTTCACCAGCACCGCGCCCGCCTGCGCCCCCGCCCCGGACGCCGACACCACCGCCTGATCGTCGCGCGTCTCCCACGCGGCGATCGCCTTCTCGAACGCCGCGCGCGACGTGTCCAGATCCCCCTCCAGCTGCGCCACCCGCCCCATCTCCATCGCAAACAGCATCCCGTCGCGCCCCTCCGTGCGCTTGCCAAACGTCCGCTCGTAACCCGTCCGCCGGCCCGTCCGCAGCGGCGCCAGCGTCGTGTGCTCCATCCCCTCCGGATAATAGGAAAACGTCCCGCATCCCGCCCCCGCCCAGACCAGCGCCAGCGCCAGCACCAACCCCGGCACCCATCCGCCCCGGCGCCGGCGGGTTCCGCTTTGCGCATTGACTGATATGGGCCGGCCTTTCACCATGCACCCATGACCATAGCACCTTCGCTTCCGCCGGACACTCAAAAACTGCAATGGGCCGACGCCCACAGCCATCTGCAGGATCCGCGCCTCGCCCCCCGCCTCGACGACGTCCTCGCCCGCGCCCGCGCCGCCGGCTTCGTCCTGCTCCACGCCGCCGCCACCTCCGAGGCCGACTGGCCGGCCGTCGCCGCCCTCGCCGACGCCCATCCCGGCCTCGTCATCGCCTCCTTCGGCCTGCACCCGTGGTTCATTCAGGAAAAAAGTTCCGCCTGGCTCCGGACCCTCCGCGCCCTCCTCGCCGACCGGCCCGCCGGCATCGGCGAAATCGGACTCGACGGCCGCATGAACGACGGCCTGGATGCCGACCGCGAAGCCGTCTTCCTCGCCCAGCTCGACCTGTCCTGCGAACTCGCCCTCCCCGCCTCCGTTCATTGCCGCGACGCCTGGGGACGGATGCTGGACCTGCTGCTCCACCGCCCCCCCCATCCCGCCGGACTCCTCATCCATGCCTACTCCGGCCCCCCCGACGCCCTGCCCGCCCTCGCGGAAAAAAACGTGTTCATTTCCTTCGGCGGCACCCTGACCCGCCCCCGAAACGCCCGCGCCCGCCAAAATGCCCGGCAGGTCGCCGCCGGCCGCTTCCTGCTGGAATCCGACGCCCCCGACCTGCCCCCCGATCTGCCGGACCACCTCGAGCCCTTCCTGACCGGCCCCGACGGCAAGCTCCTCTCCGAACCCGCCTGCATCCCCTATGCCGGGCAGATCCTCGCGGATGTCCGCGGCGAATCCCTCGCCGGGATCGCCGCGCAAACCACCGCCACCGCCCGCCGCCTGTTCGCTCCGCTGATCGCCTGACACCGCCATGCCCTCATCGGTCGCTCCCCCGCCCTCCGTTGTTACACCTGTTGGTTGATGGTTGTTGGTTGATGGCCGTTGGTTGTTGGCCCGATAGGTGGTTGGTCGTCCTGCCCCCTGTCCTCTGTCTCCTGTCTCCTGAACCCTGTCTCCTGACTCCTGACCTCTGACCTCTCCCCCCCGCCCCCTGTCATCCCGAGCTTTGCCTGCCCGCCCGTGGAGGGTCGAGGGATCTCCGCCATGTCCCGCAGACCGGCCGTCGGAATTCAGCCGAGACCTTTCGACTCCGGCGCTGCGCGCCTGCGCTCAAGTTGACCCGTTCTCACCCTGCCCCCCCTTCGCGCCTTGGCGGCTTGGCGTGAGGCTGGCTGTTCCGATCCAAAGCCAAGATGAACCACAGAGGGCCACAGAGACTCACAGAGAAACAGCCCCGAACCGGCCGAAGAGTCTTTGCCGCAGAACTCGCAGAGGCACCAGAGAAAACAGCCTTAAGAAAAAGGGGTGAACAGCCGAGATGAACCACAGAGGGACACAGAGGCTCACAGAGAAAATTCCTGGGGGGGGGCTTCGCCCGGGAAAGGATCGGGGAGGGCTGTTCAACCCCTCGATGCCAACTGTTCCTCTGTGCCACTCTGTGGCCCTCTGTGGTGAGCGGGCTGCCCGATCCCGGCTCACCCGGAGGGTTCGCCCCACCTGAAGACCTCTTGAATTTGCCCGAATCCGTACAATCCGTACCATCCGTAGCTGGGCTGTTCGGCTGTCCGATCCCGATCCGCAAACCGGGCAAGACAGAGCTTGCCCCTCCAGAAATTTCCGATTTCGCGCTTTTCGCGACTTTCGTAGTTTTCCTCCACCTCCCGTCCCGACTGTTCCCTTTGGACTGCGGTGACAAGGCCATCGGCCGCGGCACCGCTTTGGCTGTCCCGATCCCATTCCGAATCCGTGCCATCCGTGAAATCCGTAGCTCGGCTGTTCCGGCTGTCCCGTTCCCGATCCAAAGCGGCGTCGCGCTTCGCTTGCCGCCGCACTCCATATACAGACAAGGTGAAATCGATGTGTTTGAAATGAAACGACGAGGCCCTGTCCTCACTTGAATATTGGATATTGAATTTGAATATTGAACATTGAATCTGTTCCTGTGTTTCCTGTTTTCCTGCTTATCCCCCTCTCCGTTTTCATGAGTTCATGAGTTCTGATGAATTTGGTTGCGGCTCCGCCGCGCTGGGAAATCCGTAGCTGGCTGTCGCCCCTCCGGTGGATATTGAATATTGTTCTGACAGATTTGTCTGATTTCCCTCGCTTCCCGCAATTTTTGTATTGATTGCCCCCGTGTCCCCGGCGCATTCTGCCGGCCAGTTTTCGACCATCCCCCAGGAGACCGCCCATGCCCCATACCGTCATTATCGCGCGCGACTTCGACCACATGAGCGAACTGGCCGCCGGTCTCGTCCAGGCCCGCATCGCCCGCACCCTCGAGCAGCAGGACGCCTTCACCCTCGGCCTCGCCACCGGCAACTCCCCCACCGGCGTCTACAAGCATCTCGCCCGGACCTTCAATGCCCGCCAACTGCCGGCCGAAAAAATCCGCAGCATCAACCTCGACGAATACGTCGGCCTGCCCGGCCCCAATCCCCAGGCCCGCGCCCTCCACCCCGAAAGCTATACCTTCTTCATGATCCAGGAGCTCTTCGGCCTCCTGCAGACCAAATTCGCCGTCACCCATGTGCCCTGGGGCTGCCTGATCGATCAGGACCGCCTCGTCCGCGAACTCGACGCCCACCCCGGCGACTGGGAAGCCCGGGGCGCCGACAAGGGCCAGGCCATCGTCATCCGCCCCGATGCCGCCTCCGACTACCTCCGCTGGGTGCGCACCGACATCCTCGACGCCTATGAACGCCTGATCCGCGATGCCGGCGGCATCGATCTGCATATCATCGGCGTCGGCGGACGCGGACACGTCGCCTTCCACGAAGCCGGGATTCCCTTCGACGGCAACCGCATGCTGCTCGTCAAACTCGACGACAACACCATTGACAACGCCGTGGCCGACGGCCATTTCGCCGCCCGGCAGGACAGCCCGCGCTACGCCATCTCCATGGGCGCCGAACTCGTGTACCAGGCCCGCTGCGTCGTCCTGCTCGCCTCCGGCCCCCGCAAGGCCGAACCCGTCGCCGCCTCCCTCCTCGACGACCCCTCCCCCGCCGTCCCGATTTCCTACGGACAGCTCTACGCCCGGCGCGGCGGCGACATGATCTATATCGTGGACCGCGACGCCGCCCGCGATGTCCTCGACCGCCGCGCCGCCGTCGAAGCCCGCGGCATCCGCATCGAAGACCACTCCGCCTGAAATCAAAGCCGGAAACCGGGTCACCCCGAATAGGGGTCCCTGCATTGCCGCATGTTGCCCGCCGGCTCGTGGAAATCCCGCCGGTTTTCCGGATTTTCCATGCCATGGAAAAAATTTCCGCCGGTTTTCCACGCCATGGAAAAAAATTTTCCACACCGTGGAAAATCCCCCCTTCGCGTGGACACAGCCGCTTAAAGCCTTGCGTCCGCCCCCTTCGAACCGCTAGGATTCCGGCGTGTACAGCAACCGGCAATCTCCCCAACCCCAGGATCCAGCATGAAATGGCATTTTCTCGGCGGCGCCGACCAGGTCACCGGCTCGAAACACATCCTCGAAACCGACAAGACCCGCCTCCTGTTTGACTGCGGCCTGTTCCAGGGGCGCCGGAAGGAAGCCAACGAAATCAACCGCAATCTCGGCTTCGAGCCCGGTTCCATTGACGCCATGGTGCTGTCGCATGCCCACATCGACCACTGCGGCAACATCCCCACCCTCGCCCGGCAGGGCTACCGCAACCCCATCCATACCACCACCGCCACCGCCGATCTCCTGCCCATCATGCTGCGCGATTCCGCCCGCATCCATGAAAGCGACGCCGCCTACCTGAACCAGAAGACCAACCGCCGCGGCCTGCCCCAGATCGAACCCCTGTACACCATCGAAGACGCCGAAGCCGCGATCGGACTGATCCAGCCCCACCGCTACCAGACCCCCGTCGAACTCCCCGGCGGCGTCTCCCTCACCCATGTGGACGCCGGCCATATCCTCGGCGCCGCCCTCGCCCGCCTCGAAATCCCCCGCCCCGGCCAGGCCCCCCTCCGCGTCGCCCTCGTCTTCGATCTCGGCCGCTACAACCTCCCCCTCCTCAACGACCCCGTCCAGATCGAAGACGTGGACATCCTCATCTCCGAAAGCACCTACGGCAACCGCCACCACGAAGACGCCCGCAACGAGGGCGAAGACCTCCGCGCCGCCGTCACCCGCGCCCTCGCGCGCGGCGGCAAGGTCCTCATCCCCACCTTCGCCCTCGGCCGCGCCCAGGAAATCATCTACCTCATCGCCCAGCTCCGCGAGCGCGGCGACATCCCCGAAGTGCCCGTCTATCTCGACAGCCCCATGGCCCAGGCCATTTCCCGCGTCTTCGAAAACAGCAAGACCTACCTCGACGAAGACTACCACGCCCTGCGCAAGCGCATGGGCTCCATCATGACCGCCAAGTGGCTCACCTTCACCGAGTCCGTCGAGGAATCCAAGGCCATCACGTCCTCCGACAAGCCGTCCATCGTCCTCGCCGCCTCCGGCATGTGCGAACACGGCCGCATCCTCCACCACCTCAAGCACGGCATCGAAAACGAACTCAACATCGTCCTGCTCGTCGGCTACCAGGCCGTCCATACCCTCGGCCGCCGCCTCCAGAACGGCGATAAGACCGTCCGCATCTTCGGCGACGAATTCGCCGTCAAGGCCGAGGTGGAATCCCTGCACTCCTTCAGCGCCCACGCCGACCGCACCGAGCTCCTGCGCTATGTCCGCGGCGCCCGCCCCCGCCAGGTCTTCCTCGTACACGGCGAACAGGACCAGCGCGAATCCTTCGGCGCCCTCCTGCGCGACGAACTCCATCTCGATGTCCACCTGCCCGCCAACGGCGAAATCGCGGACTTCGCCTGATCCCGCCGCCGCCCCCATGAACGAATCCACCCCGCCCCCCTTCCGCGCCGGCATCGCCGCCATCGTCGGCCGCGCCAACACCGGCAAGTCCTCCCTGCTCAACGCCCTGCTCGGCGAACCGGTGTCCGTCGTCTCCCCCGTCGCCCAGACCACCCGGCGGCCCGTCCGCGGCATCCTCAACGAGGACGCCCTGCAAATCGTCTTCCTCGACACCCCCGGCATCCGCCAGGCCTCCCACGCCCTCAGCTCCATGCTCAACCGCACCGCCCGCGGGCTCGTCACCGGCTCCGACGCCGTCCTGCTCCTGCTCGATGCCTCCATCCACCCGCAGGACGAAGACCGCGGCTGGATGCAGAAACTCGCCCTCGAAAACGAACCGGTCTTTGCGGTGCTGAACAAAACCGACCTCGGCCTGCGCCGGCGCGCCTACGAAGACGCCTGGGCCGACACCCTCTCGAAACTCCGCTCCCGGGACCCGGCGTTCACCCCCCCGCCGCTGCACTGGTTCGAAACCTCCGCCGCCACCGGCCAGGGCCTGCCCGAACTCCTCGAT
>Ga0209607_1003374_pt1 | contig 12254 bp, 9 predicted proteins | sample AD_UKC117_MetaG_FD_184413 | JGI IMG/M metagenome (GOLD analysis project Ga0209607, IMG submission 184413) | Active sludge microbial communities of municipal wastewater-treating anaerobic digesters from Hong Kong - AD_UKC117_MetaG (SPAdes)... | ecosystem: Engineered > Bioreactor > Anaerobic >... | reverse complement strand
GCCGGGCGCGATCGGCGGCTGATGCCCCCGGTCATCGCCACCGTCACTCCGCCGACGACGAAGAACCAGAAGAACGCCCCCGGCCCGAGGGTGGCCTGATCCACCCCCACATCGCCGAAGTTGCCCAGCTTCCCGCCGGCTGCCACCGCCAGCAACGCAAGGATCACCGCCGCGAGCAGCGATGCCGCCGCCAACTTGGCGAACGCCAGCGGCAGGGGCAGCGGACGACGCGCACACTGCTGTCCGATGGCCACACCGGAGGCAGCCCCGACGATCAGCAGCGCCACCCATACCGGTCCCAGCGGCGGCGTCGGGGCCGCCGCCAGGATCGGCAGGGCGGGGATGTCGCCTCCGAAGACGGTGAACGCACTGAATGTCGCGAAGCCGATGTGAGCGCTGGAACCGACCGCCATCGCCGCGGCGCCGACGACCACATTGGGCAGGTAGAGCAGCGACAGCGCGGTGAGGCTGAACTGGCCGACGATCGAATCGGTGATGTCGTACAGCCCGTGCATGGTGCCCCAGTGCACGACCAACGACGCCGCGACGACGGCGCAGGACAGCGACAACAGCGCCGCCACCCCGATCAACGCCGGACGGATGCCGTCGGTCAGCCAGCCGGGAAGCCCGAGCAGACCCAGCGCGCGTTGCCGCACCCGCGAGCCGACGCCGATCAGCGCCCCGAGGCCGTGCACGGCCAGGACGCCGCCGAAGGCTCCCAGCGCGTTAGGGGTCTGCAACTCGGTGATCACCGATGCGGCGTCGTGGACGACGGCCAGCGACAGCGCCGCCATCAGCAGCGGGCCGCCCAGCGCGGAGGCCACTATCCATCGGATGACGAACCATGAACCCCTTGGAGGTGTGGCCTGGGCGGTGCCCCGCGCGGTCGCCCACACCATCAGGGCCGCGGGAACGAGTGGCAGCACACCGAGTTGCTGGCCGGCGATGGAGATCGGAACCAGGTGCACGGCCAGCCACATGCTGGCCACCGCGCCGAGAGCACCGGTCAGATCGCTGTTGGCGACGACCAGTTGAACCAGGACGATGGCGGCGATGACGACCAGCGCCACCAACGACGGGCCGAAAGCGACCCGCACCAAGTCACGGGGCTGCGGGGCACCCGTCACCGGCGGCACCCTGCCCTCCATCGGTGTCACGGCTCAGGAGCGAACCGATCGCTCAGGACGGGGTCGAGCCGGATGCGGGCTCCGACGGCTTGGCGGACGGATCCGGAGCCTGCTGGGTCCCGGACGCCGATGGCGGGGTGTATGCCGGGAACCCACTCGGCGGAGTGTCCGGAGAGTCGTCGCCCGGTTGGGCGTATCCGCCCGACGCCCCGGCCTGGGGGTAGCTCCCCGGATAACCACCCGGATACCCTGACTGCTGGCCGGGTGCCCCCTGCGGAGCCGCCGGCTGGCCGTAATAACCGGCCTGCGGCGGGCCGTACTGGCCGTACGCCGGGTACTGCGGCCGCGGCGGCGGCGCGGAGAGCACTCCGGACTCGAACAACATCGCGGCGACCGCCGCAACGGACTGCAGCAGGGTGAACCCCAGGACCAGCCACAGCGCCCATCCAATGGAGAAACCGGTCGGCCTGTTGACGACCTGGCCGATGACCAGCAGCACCCCGAGAATCGCTGCGACCGCCACGATCGCCGTGTAACTCGGCGATTTGGGGACCATGCTCACCGCCGCCAGCAGCGAGGCGACGAGAGCGGCGACGGTCCAGTAGCTCAGACCGCTCGCGGTGAACTCCGCCCCGCCGAAGGGTCCGATATCGGTGTTGATGCTCAACAGCGGGCCGAAACTGGCCAGATAGGCGGCCAGACCCAGCACGACCACCCCGAGAGTCAGGTAGGCCGGAGACTTGGCGGGTCCGGTCGGCCGGGCCGCGACCGGGGCGGGGTAGGACGGCGGAACGGGTGCGCCATAGCCCACGGGTTGCTGCGGCGTCGGGTACCCCGGGCCGGTCGGGGGGGTGCCGGGCGGGTAGGTCATGGTCTCTCCTCACAGCTGGCGGACCTGACGTCCGAAAAGCAACGCTAGCGCACGACGCTGGGGCAACCGCCCCACCGCGGGCGTGTCACCCGTGCGGGGTGCGTCACCAGCGATCCCCGACGTTCCCTTGTCCGGCAAGCTAGAACACGTTCTAATTCAGGGCATGGATCACGGGCTTGTCCTTTTCACCAGCGACCGAGGGATCACCCCGGCGGCCGCGGCCAGGCTCGCCGAGCAGCATGGCTTCACCACTTTCTATGTGCCGGAGCACACCCACATCCCGGTCAGACGGGAGGCCGCGCACCCGATGACCGGCGACGCGTCGTTGCCCGACGACCGCTACCTGCGAACCCTCGACCCGTGGGTAAGTCTGGGCACCGCGGCCGCCGTCACCTCGCACGTGCGGCTATCCACCGCCGTCGCGCTGCCCGTCGAACACGATCCGATCAGCCTGGCGAAAACGATCGCCAGCCTCGACCACCTCTCCGGCGGCAGGGTCAGCCTGGGAGTCGGGTTCGGCTGGAACACCGATGAACTCGCCGACCACAATGTGCCGCCCGGCCGGCGGCGGACGATGCTGCGCGAGTACATCGAGGCCATGCGGGCGCTATGGACCGAGGAGGAGGCGTCCTACGACGGCGAGTTCGTCAGGTTCGGACCGAGCTGGGCCTGGCCCAAACCGGCGCAGTCACCGATCCCGGTTCTTCTCGGCGCCGCCGGCACCGAGAAGAACTTCAAGTGGATCGCCCGGTCGGCCGACGGCTGGATCACCACCCCCCGCGACGTCGACATCGACACGCCGGTGCGACTGCTGCAGGACACCTGGGCCGCCGCCGGGCGGGTGGGCGTCCCGCGCATCGTGGCGCTGGACTTCAAGCCGGTCGCCGACAAGCTCGAGCGCTGGCGACGGCTCGGGGTGACCGAGGTGCTCTTCGGGCTACCAGACAGACCGGCCGACGACGTCGCTCGCTATGTCGAGCGCCTGGCCGCCAAACTCGCCGAGTGGGCCTAGCCGCGCGACCCAGCCCGCCGAGCAGACGCAAAGGCCCCCGACACGCCGGGATTTCAGGGCCCTTTGCGTCTGCTCGGCCGACGAGTCACGCCCAGGGACATCAGAGGGCCTTGAGGACCTCCCTGGCCAGCTCGGCGGTGGCCGACGGCGTCTTGCCGACCTTGACGCCGGCCGCTTCCAGCGCTTCCTTCTTGGCGGCCGCGGTGCCCGACGACCCGGAGACGATGGCGCCGGCGTGGCCCATGGTCTTGCCCTCCGGGGCGGTGAACCCGGCGACGTAGCCCACGACCGGTTTGGTCACATTGGCCTTGATGTAGTCCGCTGCGCGCTCCTCGGCGTCGCCGCCGATCTCGCCGATCATCACGATGAGCTTGGTCTCGGGGTCTTTCTCGAAGGCCTCGATGGCGTCGATGTGGGTGGTGCCGATCACCGGGTCGCCGCCGATGCCGATGGCGGTGGAGAAGCCGAAATCCCGCAGTTCGAACATCATCTGGTAGGTCAGCGTGCCGGACTTGGAAACCAGGCCGATCGGCCCCTTGCCGGTGATGGTCGCCGGTGTGATCCCGACCAGCGCCTCGTCCGGGGTGATGATGCCCGGGCAGTTCGGGCCGATGATGCGGGTCTTGCTGCCGTGATCGACGTTGTAGGCCCACGCGTAGGCGGTGTCCTGGACCGGAATCCCCTCGGTGATGACCACCAGCAACGGAATCTCGGCGTCGATCGCCTCCACGATCGCATCCTTGGCGAAACGCGGCGGAACGAAGGCGATCGACACTTCGGCGCCGGTCTTCGCCATCGCCTCGGCCACCGATCCGAACACCGGCAGTTCGACGTCGTCGCCGTTCTTGTCCTTGTGGGTGACGGTCGTTCCCGCCTTGCGGGCGTTGACGCCGCCAACCACCTGGGTGCCGGCCTTCAGCATCAGCGCAGTGTGCTTGGTGGCCTCACCGCCAGTGATGCCCTGGACGATGACCTTGGAGTCCTTGTTGAGGAAAATCGACATGACTTAGGCGTCCTTCCCGGCTGCGTGGGCTAGTTCGGCTGCCTTGTCGGCACCGGAGTCCATGGTGTCGGCAACCACAACCAGTGGGTGATTGGCCTCGGCGAGGATGCGGCGGCCCTCCTCGACGTTATTGCCGTCCAGTCGGACCACCAGGGGCTTGTTGGCTTCCGCGCCAAGCATCTGCAGAGCCTTGACGATGCCGCTGGCCACCGCGTCGCACGAAGTGATGCCACCGAACACATTGACGAACACGCTCTTGACCTGCTTGTCGCCCAGGATCACGTCCAGCCCCGCGGCCATCACCTCGGCCGAGGCGCCGCCGCCGATGTCGAGGAAGTTGGCCGGCTTGACCCCGCCGTGTTTCTCACCGGCGTAGGCCACCACGTCGAGGGTGGACATCACCAGGCCGGCGCCGTTACCGATCACCCCCACCGAACCGTCGAGTTTGACGTAGTTCAGATCGTGCTGTTTGGCCTTGAGCTCCAGCGGGTCGGTGGCGGCGGAGTCCTCGAACTGTGCGTGGTCGGGGTGCCGGAAGTCGGCGTTGCCGTCCAGCGTGACCTTGCCGTCCAACGCCAAAATCTGGTCGTCGGGGGTGCGTACCAGCGGGTTGACCTCGACCAGCGTGGCATCCTCGCCGACGAACACCTCCCACAATTTCGCGATGGTCACCGCCGCCGCGTCAAGCACCTCCGCGGGAAGATGACCCTGCTCGGCGATCGAACGAGCGAAGGCCACATCGACACCCTTGACGGCGTCCACCGGGACCTTGGCCAGCCGATCCGGCTTGGTGGCGGCCACCTCCTCGATCTCCATCCCGCCCTCCACCGAGCACATGGCGAGGTAGGTGCGGTTGGCCCGGTCCAGCAGGAAGGAGACGTAATACTCCTCGGCGATGTCACTGGCCTCGGACACCAGCAGCTTCTTCACGATGTGGCCCTTGATGTCGAGGCCCAGGATGTTTGAGGCGTGGGTGAAGGCGTCCTCCGGGGTGGCCGCATATTTGACCCCACCCGCCTTACCGCGGCCGCCGGTCTTGACCTGAGCTTTCACCATGACCGGTCGGCCGATCTCCTCGGCGATCGCCTTGGCGTCCTGCGCGGTGGTGGTGACCCGGCCTGGGGTGGTGGGGACGTGATGCTTGGCGAACAGTTCCTTCGCCTGGTACTCGAAAAGGTCCATGGGCTCTCTGTTGGGCTCTCTGCTGCGTCGGTGGATTCTGCGTGCGTCGGTAGATTGTCTGCGTCGGTAGTTTGACCAAGTCGCTCCACGGGAACTGTATCCGCAGGCGGCAGGCCTCAGGGGCCTGATCACCGTAACGAGACAATCCCGCGCCGCGCTGGAGTGACGAGAATCACAAACACCGGCGCCGGGCTCGCATGGGTTGCCACTTTGATCACATTTTGGTTACCGTTCTCCCGGTCTTGATAACGCTTTGGTCACGGACTCAGAGGACTTGGTTTTGACGCAGATTCGGACGGCCCCGGTCTCGGACTCGCCGACGCGAGGATCCGTCAGGTCATGGTCGGCACCCCAGACACCCGTCGGGCACGACGCTCCGGCCGCGGTTCGCAAGGCCCCCGCCGCCGCTGATCCCCTCACAGACGACGTGATGCGCGACGTCGAGGACCTGACCCCGCTGCTCGACGTTCCCGCCAAGTACGCCGGTAATCCGGCCGCCCGCGCCGAGCGGCCGATGTTCAGCAGCACCGAGGACACCGACCTCCTGCCGCGCACGCCCCAGCACCGCCGCCAGCCCACCAGCGCCGCCCGGGGCCGGGCCCTGATAGCGGCGATGGCCGCCGGGGCCGCCGCTGCTGCCGCGTACACCATGGTCCAGCCCCGCGAGCAGGCCCAGACCCGTACCGTGCTGGCCTCGGAGAAGACCCGCATCGGCGCGGCCGCCACCCGCGGCGCCGAAGTCATCGCGGCCAGGTCGAACGTGGTCGCTTCCGTACACGCCGAGGAACTGGCCAAGGGTGTCGCCTACGCCGCCGAGCGCGCCGAGCGTGAGGCCCGCCTGCAGCGGCCGCTGTATGTCATGCCGACCAGGGGCATCTTCACCTCCGGATTCGGTTACCGCTGGGGTGCGTTGCACGCCGGGATAGACCTGGCTGCCCCGATCGGCACCCCCATCTACGCCGCCTCCGACGGCGTGGTGGTCGACACCGGCCCGACCGCCGGCTACGGCGCCTGGGTCAAGATCCGGCACGCCGATGGCACCGTGACCCTCTACGGGCACGTCAATAGCTGGGACGTCTCGATCGGCCAGCGGGTCTTCGCCGGCGATCAGATCGCGACCGTCGGAAACCGGGGCAACTCGACGGGGCCGCACCTGCACTTCGAGGTTTTACTCGGCGGCACCAACCGCACCGATCCGGTGCCGTGGCTGGCTGCCCGCGGCGTCTCCGTCGGGCCCTACACCGGATAGCGTTGCCCGGACCGGACGGCCCGACTTCCCCACGAATCCGCCGTCGGCCGTCGGCAGCGGTCACCTCTCCCAGCGATCGGGTACACACCGACCAGGACCGCACCCGCATCATCCGCCGCGCGCCGACCAACACCCCCGTCGATCACGTCTCGCCGACAACACTGCTCCCCGGCGCAGAGCCGACACCGCAGGCCGGGCCGCGGCCACACAGCGCGTACGCCACCGCCACGGTGAGCATCCTGAGCGGCTGGGCCACCGCTGTCGTCGCCACCGACCTGATCGCCGGATGGTGGCGCACCGACCGGCTGTTCTGCCTTGCGGTCGGGTTTCTGACGCTGTTGTTCGCCGCGGCGACGGTGCCCGGGGTGATCCTGCTGTTGAGCCGGCGTGACATCGGCCGCTGGCTGATCGTTTTCGGGGCTGCGGTGGCCCTGTTGACCTTCGGTTCGGTGTTCCTCGCCGGCGCACGCATCGCCTGGCCCGTCTACGCGATCCCGACTCTGCCGCTGGCCAGCCTGGTGCTGGCCCTGCATCCTGGGACTCGCCGTTGGTGCACCGCGCCCTGATCCGGGCGCTCCAATAGTTTTTTGCAGCTAGAGCTTCTGCATCGGCGCGTGGTTGTGCATCAGCTTGACCCGTCCTGAGCTTCCGAAGTCGATGAGCGACATCGCCGCCTCGCCGGTTCCGGAGACCTCCTCGACCCGGCCCAGGCCGTATTTGTCGTGGTTGACCCGATCTCCGGGTTGCAGCACGATCAACGCTCGTGAACGGCCGCCGGAGCGCATCGGCGACGCGCCCGACGGCCGAGACGCACCGAAGCGCCCCGCGACCGGGGCGCTGAATGATGGTGCGGTATCGGTACGTCGCCAGTCGATGAGTTCCTCGGGTATCTCGCGCAGGAAGCGGGACTCCGGGTTCAGCATCGGCTGACCCCAGGATGAGCGCACCTTCGCCCGGCTGAGGTAGAGCCGTTGACGGGCACGCGTGATACCCACGTAGGCCAATCGACGTTCCTCGCACAGCTCGTCGGGATCGCCCAAAGCGCGCATGTGGGGGAACATTCCGTCTTCCCAACCGGTGACGAATACCACCGGGAACTCCAACCCCTTGGCGGTGTGCAGTGTCATCAGCGTCACCACACCCGCGTCGTTCTCGGGCAGTTCATCGGAGTCAGCCACCAGCGAAACCCGCTCGAGGAATTCCGCCAGCAACCCGGTCGTTGGGGTGTCCTCGTCCTCGGAGTCCTCCCGGAGTGCTGCGGCATTGGCCCGGTCGATGCTGAATTCGTGTGCGACGCTGACCAATTCATTCAGGTTGTCCAGCCTCGCGAGATCCTGAGGGTCGTTGGAATTCTCCAGCTCGCGCCGGTAGCCGGTGCGGTCGAGCACCGCCTCGACAAGGTCCCCGAGTTCCTGGCCCCGTCGGCCGCGCAATTCCTCCAGGAGTTCGACGAACCCGGCGATCGCTTTTTCCGAACGGGTGTTGAGCATCGGGACCCGACCCTCGGCGGCGGCGGCGAGCGCCTCGGCGAAACCGCAGCCGGTGTTCTCCGCGTGGACGGCCACGCACGCCTCGGCCCGGTCGCCGATGCCGCGACGCGGGGTGTTGAGGATCCGGCGCAAGCTGACCGTGTCACCCGGGTTGTCCAGCACCCGCAGGTAGGCCACGATGTCGCGGATCTCCTTGCGTTCGTAGAACCGAACGCCGCCAACCACCTTGTAGGGAATGCCGGTGCGGATGAACACCTCTTCCAGGGCGCGCGAGGAGTTGTTGGTTCGGTAAAACACGGCCACGTCACCGAACGAAAACTGGGAGCCCCCCTCGACCAGGGAGTCGATCTCCCCGGCCACGAACCGCGCTTCGTCGTGTTCGTTGTCGGCGACGTAGCCGACGAGTTGTTCGCCGTCGCCTGCATCGGTCCACAGCCGCTTCTCCCGCCGGCCGGTATTGCGCGAGATCACCGAGTTGGCGGCCGACAGGATGGTCTGGGTGGAGCGGTAGTTCTGCTCCAGCAGGATCGTGGTGGCGTCGGGAAAGTCCCGTTCGAAGTCCTCGATATTGCGGATCGTCGCTCCGCGGAACGCGTAGATGGACTGGTCGGCGTCGCCGACAACACAGAGCTCGGCCGGCGGAACCGCATCGGTGTCCGGAGCGGAGACACCGGTCAGCTCACGGACCAGCACGTACTGGGCGTGGTTGGTGTCCTGATACTCGTCGACGAGGATGTGCCGGAAACGCCGGCGGTAGTACTGGGCGATCTGCGGGTGCCGCTGCAGCACCGCCACCGTCTCCCCGATCAGGTCGTCGAAATCCAGCGCGTTCGCGCCGCGCAGGCGTCGCTGATACTCACCGAAAACCTCGGCCACGACGCGGGCCAGGTCATCGGCACCCTCCCCCAGGTCGGCCACGGCCCGTTCCGGGGTGATCAGTTCGTTCTTGAGGTTCGAGATGGCGTTGGACAACAACCTCGGCGTGTACCGCTTGACGTCGATGCCCATATCCCGGCCGATCATCAGCAGCAGGCGGCGGGAGTCGTCAGCGTCGTAGATGGAGAAGTTGGAGTTCAGGCCGGGCAGCAGGGACGCCTGGTTGCGCAGGATCCGCACGCAGGTGGAGTGGAACGTCGACACCCACATGTTCGCCGCCCGCGGGCCGATCAGCTGCCCCACCCGGTCACGCATCTCGGCGGCGGCCTTGTTGGTGAAAGTTATGGCCAGGATCTGACCCGGGCCTACGTCACGGGCAGCCAGTAGGTGGGCGATCCGCCGGGTGAGCACCGCCGTCTTGCCCGAGCCCGCCCCGGCAACGATCAACAGCGGGGTCGCCTCATGCAGCACGGCCTGGCGTTGCTGGGAGTTAAGCCCTTCGAGCAGTTCGGTCGAGCCGGCGGGCCCGACCGCCATCGCATGCGCAGTCATCTCGGAACCAAACCTACCGTTGTCCGGCGACGGGTTTTTGCGCACGCGGGTCTGAAGGTGGCAGACTTACCGGCGTGCTCACTGCACGGCAGCGATTTTTCTACGGGTACCGCACCGCGGTGCCCGTGGTGGCTTAGCTGCTCAAACCTGAGAGCCCCGCGGTCCGCATCCGGATCCGGGGCTCGTCTTGTGTGTGAGGCCAGGAACGGATGAGACCACCACAACCCCCACACGAGGAGAACGAGATGACCGTCGAGACCGAACCCGACATCGATATGCTGCGAGCTGAGATCGACCGCCTCGACGCGGCGATCCTGGCCGCGGTCAGGGAGCGCACCGAGGTGTCCCGGGCGATCGGCCGGGCCCGGATGGCCTCCGGTGGCACCCGACTGGTGCACAGCCGCGAGATGAAGGTCATCGAGCGTTACAGCGCGCTGGGTGACGGCGGCAAGGAACTGGCGATGCTCCTGCTGCGGATGGGTCGCGGCAGGCTGGGCCACTGACCGATTGGGACTCTGAACGATCGGGGCCCCTGGCAGGGCGCTCAGCGCGATTTCGCCGTCGGCCTTGACGGAGGCCTGCGGTCAGCTGGTCAGACCCCGTCAGCTGGTCAGGGCGATGTACTTGATGTCGAGGTACTCCTCGATGCCCTCATCGCCGCCCTCGCGGCCGAAGCCGGATTCCTTGACCCCGCCGAACGGCGCGGCCGGATCTGAGATCACCCCGCGGTTGATGCCCACCATGCCGGCCTCGACGGCCTCGGCCACCCGCAACGCCCGGTCCAGCGACTGGGTGTAGATGTAGGCCGCCAGCCCGTACTCGGTGTCGTTGGCCGCGGCGACACCCTCCTCCTCGGTGTCGAAGCCGACGATCGGCGCGACCGGCCCGAAAACCTCTTCCTTGAGGATCCGGGCATCCCGGGGAACGTCGGTGAGCACGGTCGCGGGGTAGAAGAAGCCGGGTCCGCCCGGCGCCCGTCCACCGAGTGCCACGGCGGCCCCCTTGTCGACGGCGTCGTCGACCAGCTCCTGCACAGTGGCCAGTTGCTTGGCGCTGATCAGCGGACCGAGTTTGGCCGTCGGATCCAATCCGTCGCCCATGTTGACCTCGCCCATGTGCTTGACGAACTTGTCGGTGAACTCGTCGATGACGGCGTTGGCCACGTGGATGCGGTTGGCCGCCGTGCAGGCCTCACCGCCGTTGCGCATTTTGGCCAGCATCGCGCCCTGCACCGCGGCGTCGATGTCGGCGTCATCGAACACCACGAACGGCGCGTTGCCACCGAGTTCCATCGACGTGCGCAGCAGCTTGTCCGCCGACTGTTTCACCAGAGCCTTGCCCACCCCGGTCGAGCCGGTGAAGGTCAGCTTGCGCAGCCTGCCGTCGTCCACGAGCGCTGTGGTGACCTCAGCGGGCCGGTCGGTCGGCAGCACCGAGAGCACGCCCTTGGGGAGCCCGGCCTCATCCATCAGCTTGGCCAGCAGCAGCATGGTCAGTGGGGTCTCCTGGGCGGGTTTGACGATCATGGTGCAACCGGCCGCCAGCGCCGGACCTATCTTGCGGGTTCCCATAGCCAGCGGAAAGTTCCACGGTGTGATGGCCAGGCACGGTCCGACGGGCTGCTTGGTGACCAGGATCCGGCCGGTCCCGGCCGGGCTCGGCGTGAACCGTCCGGCGATCCGCACCGCCTCCTCGGCGAACCACCGGAAGAACTCGGCGCCATAGCGGACCTCCCCCAGGCTTTCCGCGACGACCTTGCCCATCTCGAGCGTCATCAGGGTGGCGATGTCGTCGGCACGTTCGATGATCATCTCGAACACCGACCGCAGGATCTCCCCACGCTCGCGCGCCGGGGTGGCCGCCCAGCCAGCCTGAACCGCACAGGCGGCGTCCATCGCGGCGATGGCGTCGGCGGCGCCGGCATTGGCCACTGAGGCCAACACGTCGCCGTCGGCGGGGTTGACCACATCGAAACTCGATGACCCCGCGCACTGTTCACCACCGATCCACAGTCCGGTCGGAACCGAGGACAACAGGCGATCGATATCAGCGGTGCGCATACCTTCATCATCTACACCGTCGACCCGTCTGCCGCATTAGGGTCTGGGGAATGAGTGCAGATACCACCATCTCTTCCGCCCGGACGGCGTTGGATCGCCATCACGACCAGATCGCCGGGAAGCATCTGCGAGAACTCTTCACCGAGGATCCCGACCGCGGCCGCGACATGGCGCTGACCGTCGGCGACCTCTACATCGACTACAGCAAGCACCGGGTCACCCGCGAGACCCTCTCGCTGCTGCTCGATCTCGCCCGGGCGGCGGGGCTGGAGCAGCGTCGCGACGCCATGTTCGCCGGCGAACACATCAACACCTCCGAGGACCGGGCGGTGTTGCACACCGCCCTGCGACTGCCGCGTGATGTCACATTGGATGTCGACGGCCGCGAGGTGGTGGCCGACGTTCACGCCGTCCTCGACGCGATGGGTGAATTCACCGACCGACTGCGCAGTGGGGACTGGACCGGTGCCACCGGCAAGCGGATCACCACGGTGGTCAACATCGGTATCGGCGGCTCCGACCTCGGCCCCGCGATGGCTTATCAGGCCCTACGGCACTACGCAGACGCAGGGATCTCTGCGCGGTTCGTCTCCAACGTCGACCCGGCCGATCTGGTGGCCAAGCTGGACGGGCTCGACCCCGCCACAACGTTGTTCATCGTGGCCTCCAAGACCTTCACCACCCTGGAGACGCTGACCAACGCCACCGCGGCCCGGCGCTGGCTGGTCGACGCACTCGGCGACGAGGCGGTAGCCAAGCACTTCGTCGCCGTCTCCACGAACAAGAAGCTGGTCGAGGCCTTCGGCATCGACTCGGCGAACATGTTCGGGTT
>Ga0209607_1003373_pt1 | contig 12256 bp, 11 predicted proteins | sample AD_UKC117_MetaG_FD_184413 | JGI IMG/M metagenome (GOLD analysis project Ga0209607, IMG submission 184413) | Active sludge microbial communities of municipal wastewater-treating anaerobic digesters from Hong Kong - AD_UKC117_MetaG (SPAdes)... | ecosystem: Engineered > Bioreactor > Anaerobic >... | reverse complement strand
GTCGTCGCGGCACCGAGCCGGAACCTCAGCGTCGGTGGTAGTTCGGTGCCTCGACGGTCATCTGGATGTCGTGGGGGTGGCTCTCCTTGAGCCCGGCCGCCGTGATTCGCACGAAACGGCCCTTCTGGTGCAGTTCAGGGATCGAGTTCGCCCCGCTGTAGCCCATGGCGGCACGCAGCCCGCCGATGAGCTGATGGGCGACCACGGACAGCTTCCCCCGATATGGCACCTGACCCTCGATGCCCTCGGGCACGAGTTTGTCGTCGGAGAGGACGTCGTCCTGGAAGTACCGGTCCTTCGAGTAGGACTTGGCCTCCCCACGACTCTGCATCGCACCCAGCGAGCCCATACCCCGGTACTGCTTGAACTGCTTGCCGCTGACGAACACCACATCCCCGGGTGATTCCTCACAACCGGCGAGCAGCGACCCCAGCATCACGGTGTCCGCCCCGGCGACCATGGCCTTTGCGATGTCACCGCTGTATTGCAGACCGCCGTCGGCGATGACGGGCAACCCGAGCGACCGCACAGCCTGCGAGACCTCGTGGATGGCCGTGACCTGCGGTACGCCGACCCCGGCCACGACGCGGGTGGTGCAGATGCTGCCCGGGCCCACTCCTACCTTGACCGCATCGGCGCCGGCTTCAGCCAGGGCCAGGGCCGCTTCCCCGGTGGCGATGTTGCCTCCGACCACGTCGATCGTGGTCTCTTTCTTGATCCTGGCCACCATCTCCAGGACACCGCGACTGTGACCGTGCGCGGTGTCCACGACGACGAAGTCGACGCCCGCGTCCACCAGCGTCATGGCGCGTTTGTACGAGTCCTCGCCGACCCCCACTGCAGCGCCCACGACGAGGCGACCGGCGGCGTCCTTGGTCGCGTCCGGGAAGGCTTCGGACTTCAAGAAGTCCTTGACGGTGATGAGCCCGCGCACCCGATTGTCCTCGTCGACCAAGGGCAGTTTCTCGATCTTGTGCTGCCGCAACAGCCCGAGTGCCTGCTCCGGGTCGATCCCGAGGTGGCCGGTGACCAGGGGGGCGGGGGTCATGATCTGGGAAACCGCGACCGTGCGGTCCTCTTCGAACCGCATGTCCCGGTTCGTGACGATTCCCAGCAGGTGGCCGTCCTCGTCCACGACCGGCAGCCCCGAGATGCGATAACGCCGACACATGGCATCCACCTCGGCCAGGGTGTCCTCGGGACGGCAGGTGACCGGATTGCTCACCATGCCGGCCTCGGAGCGTTTGACCATGTCGACCTGCAACGCCTGATCCTCGATCGACATGTTCCGGTGCAACACCCCCACCCCTCCGATACGGGCCATCGCGATGGCCATGCGGGCCTCGGTCACGGTATCCATGGCGCTGCTGACCAGCGGTACCCGCAGTTGCAGAGAACGTGTGAGCGCAGTCGCGGTGGACACCTCGGACGGAACGACGTCGGAGGCTGCGGGGACCAGCAGAACGTCGTCGAAGGTCAGTCCGACGGGGGCGAAGGGATCGGCGGGGTGCTCCATGCACCAAGATTACGCGCTGACGTCCGGATCAGTTGATGAGTCCCGCACGAAGCCCGACCGCGACCGCCTGTGCCCGATCGGCCGCGCGCAGTTTGCGGAACAAGCGGCGTGCATGGGTCTTGATCGTGTCCTCGGACAGGTACAACTCGCGGCCTATCTCACCGTTGGAAAGCCCACGGGACATGCCGTCGAGGACCTGCGTCTCGCGTTCGGACAACTTGAACTGCGGGGTCTGTTCGGCGGGACGACGGCCGTTGCCGCCGACGTGATGAATCGCCAGACCCATCTCGAGGCGGGTGGCGTCCTTGGTGATGTAACCGGCGGCGCCATTCGCCACAGCTGTCGCAACCGCTTGCGGGTCGTCGCCCGCGGTCAACATGACGATCCGCACCGACGGGTCGGAGTGCAGGAGGCGACGCGCGCACTCCAAGCCGTTCATGCCCGGCATGCGCACGTCGAGCAGCACCAGATCCGGTCGCTCGGTGAGGCAGCGCGCCAGTGCTTCATCACCACTGCTGGCCAGGCTCACACCGTCCACCTCAGGCAGACTGCTCACCAATCTCCGCAGACTGTCGCGCACGGCGGGAGCGTCGTCGACGATCAAGACCGAAGTCACCGGACACCTCCCGAGTTCGCACTCATGTCCCCCTATCGGCTGAAAACTCCGGGGGCTTGAATGAGCGCTACGAGGCCTCCTTGTGCAGGGCTGCGATGTCTGCGCGGGCGTCCCATCGCGTCGCAAGCTCGCCGTACAAGCCGTCGCGCACCGTGTCCGCGATGGCGCTGGCCTGGACGAAGTGATCATGCGCGGCTCGCGGGTCGGTGGCCTTCAGCAGGGCCGCAAGGACCGCGTGTGCCGGCCATGCGACTGCGAGAAAGCCCATCGACGTGCTCAGCATGAGGCAGCGGCGCAGCCGCGGGATCGCCGATTCCGGCTGCCCGAGCTGGATCTCGGACACAGCGAGGAACAGCAGACTCTTGGCCACATGCCGGGGTGCGGTGGCACCCTCCGCGGCATCGAGGGCGAGGGTGGCATGCGCGACCGCGTCCGAGTACCGCGATTCCAGCAGGGCCACCTCACACTCCACCCACGCCAACCGCACATGGTGACGCCACCAGACCGCCACCGTGTGCGGGTCGGAGGCCACGCGATCGAGCAGGTCGCGCGCTTGGGACAGGGACTGCGTGGCGGCCGGGACATCCTCGAGTCCCACCGCGTCGGCCGCCAAACCGGTCATCGCCTCGATCGCCGCACCGGGAGTGGCCGCGCTGGCCATCGCCTCGCGATCGGCGATGAGCGCCAGATCGTGGCATCCGATCTGGCGTAACAGACTCCCGCGCAGGGATCGGGCCATCGAGTACTCGGGAGCGTCCGCGGTGATGGGCTCCAAACCCTCCAGCGCCTCGCCGTAGCGCCCACACGCACCGAGTGCCACCCCCCGCAGCCAGCGCGCGTACAGGGCCGGTCGGCCCGTTCGGCCCACGTCCCCGAGCAACGGCAGGGCCTCGTCGACCGCCCCATGGAACACGAGCCATTCCGCCCGCTCGAGTCCCGGTTCTTGCGCCACAAGTCCAGCGTATGACTCAGACGTGGGCTCGCACGAAGTTCAGAGCTTCCCGCAATCCACTCAGGTGAGTGAACTCGGTCGAATCCGGCCATCCCGGACCCGCCAGCGCCAATGCGGGCTTCGGCCGGATGCCGGGAAGCCCGTCGAACCCGTGGACGTCCGCGTTGTCCGGCAGTTGGGCCCACAGGATGATCACCGCCGGGCGCAACCGCCGGGCCGCTTGTGCGAGGGCGGCCGCCGGGGTGCGAGCCGTCAGGAGTTCGGCACCGATGCCCTGCTCGGCCAGGGCCGCCCGCAATGCATACAGCGGCAGGACATGGTCCTCAGTAGCCGTGGCTGCCAGCAGCACGCCTTCCCGCTTGACTGTCGCGTCCAGGAACAGTCCAGCGGTCACCGCATCCGACAGCACGTGTTCGACATCGATGCCGGCCTGGCGCTGTTCCCACTGGTCGCCCGCGCGCTGCAGCGTGGGCACGATGAGGTTGTCCCAGGAGGGCAGCACGCCGACCGCCTGCACGCTGTCGGCCACCAGGTGCGCACAGCGTTGCCCGTCCAAAGCCTGCGCCGCTTCCCACAGGGTGCGGACAGAACACGGCATCGCCTCCGACGGATCCGGCGCGTTCACCTCGGGCGCGCGGGACAACGGCGCAGCCAGGACCTGGGCCGCGGCGTCGGAGACCGGGACGCCCGCACGCATCAGTCGTTGCATGGCGACAAGACGATCGACGTCCTCGGGTGTGTAGCGGCGGTGCGACCCCTCGCTACGGGCGGAGGGCTCCAAACCGTAGCGGTGCGCCCAGGTGCGAAGTGTCGCCGGCGAGATACCCAACTGCCTGGCGACTGCACCCGCGGACAGCGTCATCTCGTCAACCACTCGACGAGTCTGACGTGGATTCGATCACCCCGCACGTTTTCGCCCACGGCGAATTGGGGGTTGACACGTTTTTGAAACGATATTAGTTTCGTACTCAACAGGGCAAAGGAGTCCACCATGGCAGAGCTCTCCCGGCTTCCGGGGACCAACACCGACCACTGGGACTGGCAGATGGAGGCGGCCTGCCGCGGTGAGGATTCCGCCGTGTTCTTCCATCCGGAGGGCGAACGTGGGGCAGCCCGGGTGATCCGCACCAATCGCGCCAAGGCCGTCTGCGCCGAGTGCCCCGTACGCCAGGCGTGTCTGGACCACGCGCTCGCAGTGCGCGAGCCCTACGGCATCTGGGGTGGACTCAGCGAGGACGAACTGGCTGCCCTGTACCAACAGCGGAAACTCCAGATCGCATAGACCCCCTCCCGGTCGCCGACCAGCCCCTCCCCTGGTGGACGACCTACCGAAGGCCCCGGGTGCAGAACCCGGGGCCTTCACTTGTTCGGCGGCGCCGAGTGCCCCGGCAGCGCAGTAGGGCTAGCGGCTGCGGGCTTCAGGGATGCCTGGAGATCCAGGCCCATCTGTTCAAGACGGCGCGGCGGTGGTTTGCTACCGCGCCACAAGGCATTCGCCCGGTAGCGGCACCCGTCAAGATCTGTCTGCGCGCTCCGGCTAGAGATCGGCATCTTGGTTAGTCGGCGGCAGGTTGGTTAGAGTCCCACGGCCGTATAGGACTAACCGGAGTGCCGTATCTCTCACCAAGATGCCGATGTCTCACCAGGATGGGCGATGGCCAGCCCATGGCCGGCGTAACGCGCCCGCTACCAGGGACGTGCCGGTACCCGCTCACCCGACGCCGCACCGTGGTCGTGGAACCGCCGGCGCCTCGGTCAACCTGGTGCAGGAGTGTCTCCTTGTGAGGTTGTGTCGGCCCGCGCCACCACGCCGAAACCGTGACCATCCGGTCTGGACAGACCATCTGACCAACTGCACGGCGACCAACCGGAACGCCGCCCACACACGCACAAACCCCCGGACGTCATGCCCGGGGGTTTGCGTCGCTGAATGCTCAGTGCGTGTGACCGTGGTGGTGGGAGTGGCCGTGACCGTGGTCGTGACCCTCTTCCTCCTCCTCGGGCTTGTCGACCACCAGCGCCTCGGTGGTCAGCAGCATGGCGGCGATCGATCCGGCGTGCTGAACCGCCGAGCGGGTGACCTTGACCGGGTCGAGGACACCGTCGGCGATCAGGTCGCCGTAGGTGTCCGTCGCAGCGTTGTAGCCGTGCCCATCCGGAAGCTCGGCGACCTTGGCGACCACGACGTCGCCGGATTCCCCAGCATTCGCAGCGATCCACGACAGCGGCGCCCGCAGCGCCTTCTTCACGATCCGGACACCGGCTGCCTCATCTGGGTCTGCCACAGCGGAAGGGTCCAACTGGGCGGCCGCGTGAACCAGCACGGAACCACCACCGGCGATGATCCCCTCGTCCACCGCCGCGCGGGTGGCTGCGACGGCATCCTCGACGCGGTGCTTCTTCTCCTTGAGTTCGACCTCGGTGTGCGCACCGACCTCGATCACACAGACACCGCCGACGAGCTTCGCCAGCCGCTCCTTGAGCTTCTCGCGGTCCCAGTCCGAATCCGAGGCCTCGATCTCACTCTTGATCTGCTCGATCCGTCCAGCGATGGCAGCGGTGTCACCCTTGCCGTCCACGATGGTCGTCTCATCCTTCGTGATGACCACGCGGTGGGCTGTCCCGAGCACATCGAGGTCGACCTGATCGAGCTTCATGCCCAGATCCGCGGTCACGACCTGACCACCGGTCAGGATCGCCATGTCCTCGAGCATCGCCTTGCGGCGCTCGCCGAAGGCCGGAGCCTTCACCGCGGCGGAGTTGAAGGTACCGCGGATCTTGTTGACGACCAGGGCCGAGAGGGCCTCGCCGTCGACGTCCTCGGCGACGATCACCAGCGGCTTGCCGGTCTGGATGACCTTCTCGAGCAGCGGCAGGAGCTCCTGCAGCGCAGAGACCTTCCCCTGCACAAGCAGGATCAGCGGGTCGTCGAGCACGGCCTCCATGCGGTCGGTGTCGGTGACGAAGTACGGCGAGATGTAGCCCTTGTCGAACTGCATACCCTCCGTGAAGTCGAGGGCCAGCGCCATCGTGGTGGCCTCCTCGACGGTGATGACGCCATCCTTGCCGACCTTCTCGAAGGCATCGGCGATCAGGGCCCCGATCTCGGCGTCCTGCGCGGAGATCGTCGCAACCTGCGCGGTCTCTGCCGCACCCTCGACCGGCCGGGCTGCCGCCGAGAGGTACTCGGCGACCTGGGCGACCGCGCCGTCGATGCCACGCTTGACCCCCATCGGGGAGGCGCCGGCGACCACGAGGCGGACACCCTCGGCGACCATGGCCTGAGCCAGCACGGTCGCAGTGGTGGTGCCATCACCGGCCACGTCGTTGGTCTTGGTGGCAACCTCTTTGACCAGTTGCACGCCGAGGTTCTCGTACGGGTCGGTCACCTCGATCTCACGGGCGATCGTCACCCCGTCGTTGGTGATGGTCGGGGCGCCCCAGGACTTGTCGAGGACCACGTTGCGGCCCTTGGGCCCCAGGGTCACCCGCACGGCGTCGGCCAGGGTGTTCACCCCGCGCTCGAGGGCCTTGCGCGCCTCGGCGTCGAATTCCACAATCTTGGGCATGTTCTTCCTTCGTAAGTGCTCAAGCCCCCGGGACATCCCCGGGATGCGGGGCGTCCCAGGGGCCTGAGCGAGTTATGGGAACGACTACTTCTCGACCACTGCCAGCACGTCGCGTGCCGACAGGATCAGGTAGTCCTCACCCTGGTACTTGATCTCGGTGCCGCCGTACTTCGAGTACACGACGACGTCACCCACGCTGATGTCCAGCGGGATGCGCTTCTCGCCGTCCTCGTCGAACCGACCCGGACCCACCGCGAGGACCTTGCCCTCCTGCGGCTTCTCCTTGGCCGTGTCCGGGATGACCAGGCCAGAGGCCGTGGTCTGCTCTGCGTCCAGCGGCTGCACGAGGATCCGGTCCTCGAGCGGCTTGATGGCGACCGACACGGTCTACCTCCCCTTATTTGGGATTGAAACGGACAGTGGTACTGCGCAGTCGTTCGTCGGCGTCCGAGCGTCGCGGTCCCAGACTCCACTTCCGACCATTAGCACTCACAGCGGGTGAGTGCTAAGTCAGACACTAACCGCGATTAGCACTGTCGTCAAGAGAGTGCTAATCGACGATCCTTCCCGCCACCGACGAGGTACCCAGCCACGTGTGCGGCGCGCCTGCGAAGCACCATCCCAGTTTCGGCGCTCCACCACTGATCCACAGGGCCGGCACGCGTTTGTCACCGCGGGTGGATCCGGCCAGGGAGAAGCACTCGTTGCGACGCAGAACCGACGGGAACTGCGCGAACACCGCCAGGCCCTCCTCGATGGTCATCGGAAGGCGACGCCGGGCCACAATCTGCGGCACAGCGTCCCGGGGCCGGACATTGAGGTACTCGACCCCTCGTTCGAAGCCGTGGACCAGGTACGGCCGATCGGTCGGCACGGCGGGGTCGACCGGACGATAGCGATCCGGATCCTCGAAGTTTCGGTCGAGGATGCCGGTCTTGACACCGTCCGCGAGGCGCAGCCGCACGATCAGATCCTGCACAGGCACCACCGCATGTGGCGCGACGAGGACCGCATCGCGCGGACCCTCCAGCGCCCCGACGTCGCACGACCTCAGGTCGAATCCAAGCTGTGCGTACCGTTCGAGTTGCTCCGCGATTCTCACGACAGGACCCAACGGCGCAGTCCGGCCGGCTATTCCGCCCCGGCCTGACAGACGTCGTCCAACGCCTGCGCCACATTGCGAGGATGGTGTCGTCCCCGGCCGGTGAGGCGACACCAACCTCGCAATCGACCAAGGACTACGTCACTGCGCGTGACTACGCTGTGCGCATGCGTCGAGCCCTTCCCACGTACGCACTGACCGCCGACACACGAGGCCCGGCAGAGCCATCCACCGCGAGTTGCGCCACCGTCGCGCGCCTGACCATGCCGAAGTGACGAACAGCGCCCGGACGCCCCGAGTGAGTGACATGGATGTCGACTGGCTGATCAGCGACGAAGGCCGAGCGGTGATCGCCGCCCTCAGAGGTGTCGATCCGCTGCGGGCACGCGAGGTCGTCCCGGATCTGAGCGCCCAGCGGGTCGCCGAGGCATTGACGCAGGCACAACACCGACCAGCCGACTTCCCGCTGACGCTGGTGACGATCGACGGGATCCAGCAGGCCACTCCACCAGCCGTCGCGGCCAGGCGGGCCCAGCGTCTCGCCGAGTCCGGCGTCCGGACCATCGTCGACGCCGGGTGCGGGATCGGCGTGGACTCGTGGGCCTTCGCAAAGGCAGGGTTGCACGTCATCGCGTACGAGGTGGATCCGGTCACTGCGGCGGTTGCGCGGGCGAATCTCCCAGAGGTGGTGGACGTACGACACGGCGACGCCACCACGGCCGAGTTGCCTGCGGATGCGGCCCTCTACGTGGATCCCGCTCGGCGACTGCAACACCGCGACGCGCAGGGCCGACCGATCCGGGTCCACGACCCTCAGCGGTGGAGCCCGCCCTGGAGTTGGGTCCTCGGGCAAGCCCATGATCGGCCGGTCGTGGCGCGCATCCGGCCCGGACACCGGGACCTGCCTGAGAACATCGAGTGGCACTGTTCGTCGATCGGCCGCTCCCTGGTGGACGCCACCGCCTGGTTCCCGCCCCTGGCGGCCGTCCCTCGGCGCGCGAGCGTGTTCCAGAACGACGGGTGGCACGAAGTGGCAGGATCGCCGGAGTCTGCCGGGATCGGCGAGGCGGGCGCCTACATCGTGGATCCGGATCCGGCCATCGTCCGCAGCGGCTTGGTCGGCAACGTCGCCCACCTCGTGGGCGGCAGACTCCTGGATCCGCGATTGGCATTCATCACCTGCGACGATCACCCACCGCAATGGGTGGGCAGGAGCATGAGGGTCGTCGAGCAGACCAGCATCAAGGGCATCGCGGCGTCCTGTCGTCGGCTGGGCATCGACTCGGCCACCCTGTGGGCACGCGGCTTCGACACCCTCCCACGCACCGGCGTCAGGCATGGGCAGCGGGCGATTGTGGTGGCAGCCAGGATCGGCGATCCGCGACGCAGCGTAGCCTGGGTCGGTCATTCGGCGTAACGGGTGCAACCCCGGTCCTCGCGGGGCTACCGTGGCGTGCCATGACTGCTCTTCGAGCTGTCCTGGCGGGTTTCACGGTCGCCGGACTGCTGATCACCGCCACGCCACCCGCGTCCGCCGGGGAGGCCGCATCCGCCGCGCCAGTTTCGGTGCTCGCCGGTGGCGCCAAGATCAACAAGGGGAAGGCCCCGTGCAACAAACTTCCCAGCCTGAAGGGCAAGAAGCCGGGACAGTTGCTGAAGCACAAGGAACTCTCGGTCAACCCCGCACTGCTGCAGGGCGCGCGCATGTTCCGCGTGCTCTACACCACCGCCGGGGTCGACGAGAAGAACGTCCAGGCGTCCTGCGGTCTGGTCCTCATACCCAAGAAGCCGAAGAACCGCAGCAACGAGGTCGTCGCCTACGCACACGGCACCATCGGCATGCACCAGTCCTGTCAACCGTCCAACAACCCGGACAGTTGGCTGACGTCCCTGGGGGCGATCTCCTACGGTCAGGGCAAGTCCGCCGTGAAGGGCAAGCAGAAGTTCGGCATCCTGCAGGGCTTGATAGACCAAGGCCGGATGGTGACCGGCACCGACTACTACTCCGGCCTGGGCCAGCCTGCCTCGGCACAGCAGAACTACGTCCTGGGGGTCCCGGCCGGCGCCGCGGTCCTCGACAGCGTGCGCGCGGGCGCCCAACTGGAGAAGGCCCTCGAGAAGAAGGGCAAGGACCCGAAGTCCTGGAAAGTCGCGACGTGGGGGATCTCGCAGGGTGGCCATGCGGCCTTCTGGGCGGCTCAACTCGCGAAGGACTATTTCACCGCCACGAAGCTCAAGAAGGACCCCAGTTTCAAGCCGGTGGGCACAGCCGCCGTCGTGCCCGCAAGTTCGTTCGTCGCAACGAGCGCCACGCCTCCCGACCTGATCGGCCGTCACCTCGGTGACCTCGAGATGCACGAACCCGCGGCCGTCGTGAACGGCAACCCGGTCGGAAACATGGGCGCCCTGCTCTTCTCACTGGTCGTCACCTCGTGGGAGAAGTACCCGGGCTCCGGGACCCTGCAAGCGGGAGCGAAGTTCCCCGGCTACCCGAACAGCGTGCCTGCACCGCAGCTCGACGAGGTCCTGACCGGACCCGCCGATGGCAACGGCCAAGAGGTCGCCCAAGGCATCGCCGGGGGGTGCCTCAACGCGAGCCTGGCGCTACTGACCAACCCGTACAACCAGCCCGAGTTCCACGCCTTCTTCAATCAGCCGATGTGGGGAGGGCCCGGCCCGGACGGTGATTGGGTCGGCAAGATCGACGCCACCTGCCTGGACCCGGCAGCGGACCCGGACTTCAACAGTTGGTGCACCTGGCTGGCCTACAACCAGCCAGGCCCCAACGGCCAGAACCCGTTCAACAAGATCCCGCGTCGCGCGAACGGCTCCTACGCCGACGTACTCATCGCGGAGGGGATGGCGGACAACGTCGTGTGGTGCATGAATTCAGGCACCAGTCTGCCCAGTGGCGCGGATTGCCTGGCACGTCAGTTGTACGACTCGCTGACACCGGCATGCTCGAGCGCCAGCATCCAGCTTGACGTGTTCGCGAAGACGAACAAGTCGCCGGCGACCCATATCTCCACATACGCGCAGATCGCCGACAACGGCAAGGCTCGGTACCGGGGTTCCCGCATGGACAAGTTCCTCAACGGTGCGTTCAAGAACTCGTTGAAGTCGGGCTGCAAAGCCACGGTTCCCAACGGCTGAGGTGAGTGACGGCTGGGGCGAGACGGCGGACACTGGATTGGCCCTGCGGATATCCGTGAGCACTTCACAAATCCGGGAGCACTCCACCGACTCCGTCACGCTAACGGATCTCTGAACCGCTCACGGATCGGTCCGTGGGGGAAGTCGTGACACAGTGAGGCCATGACGGCGCGTATAACCCTCAACGACGGCCACTCCCTGCCGGCCATCGGATTCGGCACCTACCCGCTGAAGGGCGGCGAGGCGGTGACGGCGGTCGGCAGTGCGCTGGAGGCCGGATACCGCCTGCTCGACACAGCCGTCAACTACCGCAATGAGGCCGAGGTCGCAGAGGCGGTGCGACGATCCGGTCTAGCCCGCGAAGAGGTGCAGATCACCTCGAAACTCCCCGGACGACACCACACCTACGACGACGCCGTGCGCTCGGTCGAGGACTCGCTGGCACGCATGCAACTGGACTATCTGGATCTGCACCTGATCCACTGGCCCAATCCGCGTGTGGGCAAGTACCTCGAGGCCTGGCAGGCGCTGATCGACGTGCGGGAACGCGGACTGGTCCGATCCATCGGTGTCTCCAACTTCTCGCAAGGACACTTGCAGCGGATCATCGACGCGACCGGGGTGGTGCCGGCGGTCAACCAGATCGAACTGCACCCGCGATTCCCACAGGAGCACATGCGAGCCGTCGACGGTGAACTGGGCATCATCACTGAGGCATGGAGCCCGATGGGCAAGGCTCGGGCGCCCCTCGACGAACCCGCGGTAGTCGGCCCCGCACAGCGGCTCGGTGTCACTGCCGGACAGGTGATCCTGCGCTGGCACATCCAGATCGGCTCCCTGCCGATACCCAAGTCTTCGAACCCGCAGCGGCAGCGCGAGAACCTCGATGTGTTCGGCTTCGAGTTGACCGACGGGGAGGTCGCCGCGATCACAGACCTCGGCGAGCCGGATGGCCGTCTGTTCGGCGGCGACCCCGACGCGCACGAGGAGATGTGACTACCAAAGAACGGCGATCACGACATTCACGATGGCCAAGCCGCCGATGGCACCCCACACGGCGTTGGAGATCGACTCCTTCTTCCGGTTGGCCAGGATGAGCCCCAGGATCACCAGCAGGATGACGAACTTCACGCCGATCTTGGCGTTGTCGGGCAGAGCCCACTCGTCCGGGTCGGCGTTGTGCAGCGGGTAGCGCAGGCCGACCAGCAGGACTCCGGTCACCAACTGCGTCAGAGCGCCGTGCAGCATCGCGGCGTTGACCACCCGCGGTGATGTCCGCATCTGGACGAGGAATCCGCCGATCAGGGAGGCAAGACCGAGGAAGTGAAGGATGACAAGGAGGTTGTAG
>Ga0209607_1003370_pt1 | contig 12265 bp, 10 predicted proteins | sample AD_UKC117_MetaG_FD_184413 | JGI IMG/M metagenome (GOLD analysis project Ga0209607, IMG submission 184413) | Active sludge microbial communities of municipal wastewater-treating anaerobic digesters from Hong Kong - AD_UKC117_MetaG (SPAdes)... | ecosystem: Engineered > Bioreactor > Anaerobic >... | reverse complement strand
GGCGTGCGCGCCTCGTTCTCGGGTGCGATGGTGTTGCGGTAAGCGGTGTTCAGCGACGCGGGAATGTAAATGCCTTGGCGCCGCGCCTCCTGCACCAGCGTGTCCACCAGAAAATTGGCCCGTTCCGGGCCCTGGTGTTGCTGGACAGCGCGCAGGGCGTCGAGCCACTCTTGGGTTTCCAGCGGATCCAGATCGCGATTGGTTGCCACGAGTTCTTCTCCTCGGTTGTTGGTTATGGGTGGTCACGCGCGAGAATGCCGCGCACGGGGATTACGTCGCCATGCTCTAGACAATGATAGGTAATGATGGGCAGACCACCATCGGTGGTGAAACGATACTCGGTCACATCCCGCTGGCAGTGGGGGCAAGCCGCAGCAGCAAGCACATTGTCGGATCGTGGAAGGACGGGCACGGTAAGTCCGCCGTTGGGGTGAGACGCGCTTTTTCCACGCCTGGGTCCGATGCGGCGGGTTATCACGACCGCCCTCCTTCTTTGGGCCGCTCGCGCACTGTATGCGGCGCCGAGGAACCGCAACGGGTATAGGCGACCGTGATCGCGAACCGCGGCGGGTCGGCGCCGTCATGACAGGGCTTCGATGGTTTGGCGGTCGGCGCTGGCCAGTCCCAGGATGGCCACAATCTTGGCGTTGTGGTTACGGTGCATGTCAGGTCTTCCTGGCGGCATCTCGGGTCGCCGAGGATGATTGCATCGGGTTGGATCGTGGCGCCGACACTAAAAAAATGCCGCGCCCGTCCATATCCCCGTCCGCCAAGCTCCCCCGCAGCCTGCGGCCAGCGATCGGAGGGACTCTCCACCTGAGTCCACGGGCACGGCAAACCACCACAGGTCTCGAACGGAATGACAATCGTGGCAACCGATGGATCGGTTATCGTCGCGTCTTCGATTTTAGTGAGAGCCATGCGATTACCATCGAGTACGGATAACCACCCGTTTGTCAGTCACCAGCGCAGCCGATAAACAATGAACGGAAAAAACTCTACAAGTCCGTGTTACTTGATGTCTTGGATAAAATTGCGCCGATTCCCAATCTGTGTCTTTTTTTGATACTGGCCTGGTGTTATACCGACTATCTGGGAAAAGTACCGATGAAAGTGGCTCTGATCACAAAAGCCAACGTGAAACGCCACCTCCCCAATTGGATCACCATGTCGTAACATTTCCTTAGCATGCAATACCTTCAGCAGCATTTGGTAGCGATGCGGCGTTATGCCCAGCGTTGTGGTGAACAACCGCACAAGATGGAATTTGCTGATCCCGGCCACAAGGGCCAGTTCATCCAGATGGATGTGTTCGGCATAACGTGCGCTCAAATGAGCGACGGAGACCTCGATGGGTGGCAAACGCTGCCAAGCCAGGAAGATTGTTTGCGAATTCGATGATATAAGTTTTTGCTCGCGCATCAGCGTTTCTGCCGCACGGAGCAAGGGTAGCGCGACGCAGACGAGGTCGGCTTGTCGCAGTACCTCGTCGAGAGAGAGCAGGCAAGCATTACAGGCAACCTCAACCTCAGGCACCGAATGCACATGGTGGTAGAGGATTTTCATGCCGAAGTCCATACCAGCTTGACAAGCAACCACATGACCGATGAGATCCATACCGAGAACACCGAGGGTTTTGGTAAGTATCTTCCTCTCGGAGAAGAATTCTCTGACGCTACGCTTTTCCTTCGCGAGGAGTTCCGCGAGTCTAATAACCGCAAATCCCGTATTCCACACTTGGGGATGCCCGATCAAGGATCGTTCACTCGAGTCCTTGGTAGCGAAGGTCGCTATCACCTCATTCAAAGCAATGATGTCAATATGATCCATCGGGTTTCCCTTGTTTACGTCAGATTTCGCAGCTTGTCTTTTTATTAATTTATTAAAATCAATAAATTAATTTTAAGCAGGCTTAACTTATTAGGGTTATCGTCTCCGCGAGGATGCTTAATGAAACCGGTTACAAAAACGGTTAAAAAATTGAATCTCTGCTCTTCTTGGTGGGAGCAGGCCGCATCCAAGGCCCCCCCGACACGGCAGCGAGTGATGGTCGCCACAAGGAGATACATATCGATTGAGCGAGGACTGAACATGCAGCCCTCTGTTCGCGCGTCATAAGCCAGGAAGAAGTTGTGACGGGCTTTAAACTCCAGGCATGGTTGTTGATGAAAAACTGAAATGAAACCGGTTCCATAAAAATCCAAAAAAATTTGGTGTTGTGAATTGATAGGTTTTCAGGCCGCAGTGCGGTTCCCTTTAAAACCTTGGTGTAAATGATCAATCCTTCAACGGGAGTGCTTGCCCACATTTGCTTGTATACCGTTGTCAATATTGTACTACCTGACGCTTGGTCAGCGGCTTTCGCACTGCAAGCATCACCACCGAGCAACAAATATTGAAATGACTCCTGCAAGGTTTGCTTGACTTGTCTTTATGGAACCGGTTTCATAATAATCTTTTTTTGAGTGGGCTGCAAGAGGCTCTGTTGCATTAATTTCGTTGAGCACAATCATTCATGGCGGTTATCGCTGGAGTGGCAGCCACTACAAGTAGTGTTCTTCGGAATTAATGCAACAGAGCGTGTGCCACGAGGCACCGAAGGAACTAGGAAGTGACGGCGGTGCGTAACTTGTGAAGAGATGGCGGTAGGCCCGTCAAAGTCGCCCGTCAGGGGGAGGCTTTAAACGACCTCAAGCTGCTTTGGTTAAGAGCCAAGGTGGTGAGCGTTGAGGAAAAGGCGTTGTGAGAGACGTCATGTGCGGAACAGTGAGACGAGCGCGAGCGAACCCTTGCAGAAGCATCGAAAGCATTTTTAGGTGACATCAAAACCCGGTCTTGTTCTGTGGTCGGGGAGGAGCCCAGAAGCGGCCTGATGACTGACTGGGTGGTGTCCGGTGTAGAGAGGGCGTGACGCTGTTCTAGGCTCTTTGCAGGAACGTGGGAACCTGTCGTGCTGATGTTAAGGGAAAACTTCAAGTGGTTAACGCCACAAGAACGAACGTACCGATGCGGCGCACAGGGGCGGAGCAACCCGTAGTAGCGATGAAACCTGGTAATGCGGGTAGAGCAAAGGGGTTGCGTCATTCGGTTTTACCGGTGAGTCAACCTGATAAGGGGAGGAACTTGTGGGTGAAACAAAGCCATTTGAGATTTCCAAACGTGCCGTTTGGGAGGCCTATCTGCGGGTGAAGGAGAACCGCGGGGCAGCCGGAGTGGATCGACAATCATTGGAAGACTTCGAGCAAGATCGGGCGAACAATTTGTATAAGCTGTGGAATCGGTTGGCGTCGGGGAGCTATTTCCCGCCGCCGGTATTGGTGGTCGAAATCCCCAAAGCGAAAGGCGGAACCCGCCGGCTAGGGGTTCCGACGGTAGCTGATAGAATCGCGCAGACGGTGGTCACACAGGCCTTCGAGCCCTGTGTGGAACCGTATTTTCATCGTGACTCTTATGGCTATCGAGCGGGTCAGTCGGCGCTGCAAGCCATCGGGGTGACCCGAGACCGCTGCTGGCGTTATGGCTACCTGCTGGAATTCGACATCAAAGGACTGTTCGACGCGATTGACCACACATTGTTGCTACGAGCGGTGGACAAACATACGGACTGTCGGTGGGTGCGGCTGTATATCGAGCGCTGGCTCAAGGCCCCCTTCCAACAGCGCGATGGCACGCTGATTGAGCGTGATCGCGGTACGCCTCAGGGTGGATGTGTGACGCCTCCAACAATAGAGCGAACTTCCTACTGGAATTTTCATCGCGCATCCAGCGCGAACGCCTAAAAGTCAGGTACGGTGAGGGTTTTGGCGGGGCACCGCTGCAGGACTTCTCGTCTCTGCGCTGCCCGCCCGCCGGTGTGGGAGAACGCGCTGATGGGCCACGTAAACCGAACCGCTCGAAAACCGTTGGAGGTGACGATCATGTTTGAACCCAGTCGCTTAGCCGCTGAACATTGGGCCGATGCCTATCGTGGGGTATGGCAACGATTCCTTCATTTTGAGGCCATAGGGTCACTCCCGGCCAAGAAAATGCGTACCACGAAACTCAACTCGCCTTACAAAGTAGGTACTTAGATTTCCTATATGAGTTTTATGGTATGGCAACAAGCGTTAGAACAGCACTTATCGGGCTTGTCGGGAACATTAAGGGTCCGTACCAGAAAAACATTCGTTTTTTTGACCTTTTATCAGAGATACGGCGTTGTGGCCCCAAAATGAAGGAATCGTTGCCATACCCCACAAAGGGGAGCTACGACGCAAGCAAGAAGAAGCCCTCACCCATCAGGCCGGCTGCCTGAACCTGGTCACCAACGCGGTGATTTTGTGGAACACCGTTTACATGGCCGCCGCCGTCGAGCAGCTTAAAAAGGAAGGTTATCCGGTCCAAGACAGCGATCTCGCGCATGTCTGGCCCACGCGCTACGCTCATATCAATTTCTATGGACATTATCACTTCAATATTGAGGAGACCCACCAACGGCAAGGACTGCGCAGTTTGCGCCAGCCAAATGTACTCTCGCCCTTAGCGCAAAAAAATGTTCCGTTACTATAAAAAGGCCTAATTTCGCATGGAGAAAGTCAGAATCCTATCTGTCTTAAAATAACGCAACACAACCCCCTGCAAGGCATCGAACTCATGCACATGATTAAGAAGGGTCAGATGTTGATGACCGGCGGGCAGGTTCTATCCGCTGCGGGACAGTTCTATTCCTTGGCCGCCTAATTCCGTTCAGGGATGTCCAAGTTCGTCTGGCAGAAAACAATGCAACACAACCGACTCCACTACGTACGTGGACTTGGTAGCTAACCGAATACTTCCTACTCTACTGGTCGGTTAAAATTATCAAGCGCTTTGATTGCTAGAGGAGGCGCCGTGAAGGCGATCGTTGTTCCAAGTGCCCATCGTGTGGGCACGCGCTAGAGCCTTTCCTTTCCCTTCTCACGCCAAGGTAAGTCGAAAACTTCCATGGCAGATAAGACGGTATTTATCCTCAGCGAGGACCCCGCAATTCGTAATTTGCTATCGGAGCTCGTTGTGGCGGCGGGTCTGCGCGCCGAGACGCTGCCCTCTATAGAAGTGTGGTTCGAGACCGCTGCGCCAAAACTTCCGGATTGCTTGGTGCTGGATGCAAGCGTAGGTGACCTGGTTGAGCCGGAGCGACTTGCGGAGTTCACCTGGGCGTGCGCCAGGATACCGATTCTGGTGTTAGTCCACCGTGGCGCCGTGCAGACGGCAGTGCATGCGCTCAAGCACGGTGCGATGGACGTGTTACAGAAGCCCCTCCGGGTCGAAATCCTATTGGAACGCATCAAACAGGCGGTCGAGGAGGAAGGCGATGAGGGCACGGTCCGTTGGCCCGGTGCCCGACAACTACGTACGTAGTCAACGGCGTAGAACCGTTTGACCCCGTCAGCTATAAGTAAGATGTCGGGATGACATCAGTGCACGCCTCCGCGAAGCGGTCGTGCGCTACCTGGCCTGTGGGAAGCTGAAAGCGGATAAACCATGTAGCATTGCACTTTAATTCTGTAAGCAAGTAGTCAAGTAGTAAGGAGGTCCGCAATTGAAAGTGAAAGTGAAACTGGTAGCTCTGCTGAGTATCGCAGCGCTCGCCGTAATGGGGCTCGCCACCGGCAGCGCGGTCGCTGCGGAGGAAAAAAAGCCTAATATCCTTGTCATCTTTGGTGACGATATTGGCCAATCCAACCTTAGTGCCTACACGCATGGATTGGTCGGCTACAAGACACCGAACATCGACCGCATCGCTAAGGAAGGCATTTTGTTCACCGACTACTACGCCGAGAACAGTTGCACCGCAGGGCGCGCGACGTTCATCACCGGGCAGTCCGCGTTCCGGACCGGCCTGACGAAGGTCGGGGTGCCGGGCGCCCCGATCGGCCTCCAGGCCCGCGACATCACCATCGCGCAGGCACTCAAGCCCCTCGGCTATGCCACGGGTCAGTTCGGCAAGAACCACCTGGGCGATCGGGACGAGTTTCTGCCGACGAACCACGGCTTCGACGAGTTCTTCGGCAACCTCTACCACCTGAACGCCGAGGAGGAGCCGGAGCGTCCGTACTGGATGGGCAACAACCCCGATTTCCTCAAGTCCTACAACCCGCGCGGAGTGATTCACAGTTTTGCCGATGGCAAGATCACGGACACCGGACCGCTCAACAAAAAGCGGATGGAAACCATTGACGATGAAACCACGGCCGCCTGCATGGATTTCATTGATCGCCAGGTCAAGGCGCAAAAGCCCTTCTTCGTGTGGATGAACTTCACGCGCATGCACATCTTCACCCACGTTCGTGAGGCGTACCGCGGCAAGGGAGGGATGGGACCGAGAGGCAATGAGTATGCCGATGGTATGTGGGAGTTCGACCAGGATGTCGGCAAGCTGCTCAAGCAGCTCGACGACCTGAAGATCGCCGACAATACCATCGTGGTGTTCACCACCGACAACGGGCCGAACCTCTTCACCTGGCCCGATGCCGCCAACTCGCCGTTCCGCAGCGAGAAGGATTCCAACTGGGAAGGTGCCTTCCGGGTGCCGGCGATGGTCAGATGGCCGGGTCACATCAAGCCCGGTGAGGTCGTCAACGGGATGTTTTCTGGGCTGGACTGGTTCCCGACGCTGATGGCCGCGGTCGGAGACACGACCATCAAGGAACGGTTACTGAAGGGTGCCCAGATCGGCGACAAGACCTTCAAGGTCCACCTGGATGGCTACAACCAGTTGCCGCTGCTGACCGGTCAGACCGACAAGTCGGCGCGCGACGAGTACTACTACTTCGACGATGACGGGGAGCTGGTGTCGATGCGCTACGACGTCGTCCTGCCGGATGCGACCAATCCGACCGCCTGGAAGATCGTTTTCGCCGAGCAGCGCGCGGTCGGAGGGTTCGATATCTGGAGGAACCCGTTCACCAGCCTGCGCACACCCAAGATTTACAACCTGCGCATGGACCCCTATGAGCGCGGCGACATCGGTCCAACCAACACCTTCAATGAGTGGAACACGCAGAACGTGTACCTGATCTTCGAGGGAATTCGGCGAGCGTCGGAGTTCTTGAAGACCTTCGTCGAGTACCCGCCGAGCCAGAGTTCCGCCTCCTTCTCGATCGACCAGGCAGTCGAGAAGCTCAAGATGGAACTGCAACAGCAGAAAGAGAAGAAATAGGGTCGCGGTGTTTGGCGCATGACTCGCTGGCCGCGGAGGCCGGCGAGCCATGCTGTGCTCTAAGTTTGGCAGGTTCGAAGCGATGGCAAAAAAGAAGCGACCCACGCTCGAAGCCACTGGCGGCATCGCCGCGAGCGAGGTGGCTGGCGGCATGACCCCGGTCGCTGTCTTGCTGCTGGTGATGTCCGGCACCGCTGGGCTCGTCTATCAGTTGCTATGGGTAAAGCAGCTATCCCTGGTGGTCGGCGCCGACGTCTTCGCCGTGACGACGGCCGTCAGCGCATTCTTCGCGGGACTGGCCATTGGCAGTTATGGCTTTGGCAAGCGTGCGGATCGCCTTGCCCGCCCGCTTCGTCTTTACGCTTTCGTGGAAATTGGCATTGGCGTCCTGGGCATATTGGCGACTTTGCTGATCAGCCAGTCCGCGCCGTGGTTCGTGTGGTTGGAAACCTACACCGGCCCGGTTGCCTGGGCACTTCCGTTCGTGCTGGTCGGTTTGCCCGCCGTCCTGATGGGTGGTACGGTTCCACTGATGATGCGCGTCGTTGCGCCCGCCGCCGCGCGCGTGGCCGCTGTCGGAGGACGTCTCTACGCCGCCAATACCGCGGGGGCGATTCTGGGCGTATTGCTCGCCCCCTTCTTATTGATTCCGCTGTTTGGCATCCTTGGTTCGGCATTTGTCGCCGCAACAATCAACGTCGCCGTGGCACTCATCGCCCTGTTCGTTGCGCGCTCCCGCGAGGCTCGGGTTTCTGTTCAAACGGCTTCCACCTTACCCGAGGCTTCGCGCCGCAACCGCCTTGCTTTGGGCTTGTATTCCATCATTGGTGGTCTGGCATTGGGCTACGAAGTGATCTGGTCGCAAGCCATCGTGCAATGGACGAGCACCCGCAGTTTTGCCTTCGCGGTCGTCCTGGCTACCTACCTGGTGGGAATCGTGCTTGGCAGCGCCTGGTATGCGCGCCGCGCGGATCGAACCACCGACCCGTGGGGGAGTTTGGGACTATTCATCGCGGCGGTCGGGCTCTCCGGCCTGGTGGGTGTCCTTTTTGCCGGCCACTGGCTCTCGTCCGTCCAAGTCAAGGCAGCGACCTGGATGTTCCACCTGACGCAGCAGGAGTCTTTGGCCATGGCCGCGCGATTCGTGGTCGCGGCGGGCTGGATTGTGCTCGTTCCCACTTTTCTGCTGGGCGCGGCCTTCCCGGCGGCGCTGCGTTTGACTGCCGAACCCGCCAGTTCCGGCCGGGACACGGGGAGGGTACTTGCGCTGAATACGCTCGGCGGCATTGCCGGCACTCTGCTGGCGGGGTTCGTCCTCGTTCCCAGGCTTGGCTTGGAACGTAGCCTGGCGCTGATGTCCGCCGTCGCGGCGACGGTGGGAATCGTCGCGGTGGTCAAGGGAACATCGGTTTCCCGACGATTGCGGTGGGCCACTTTCGCTTGCAGCGGGTTGGCTGTCGCGATGGGAATCAGTCTGGGGCCTGATCATCTGGCCCGCCTCTTGGCCGAGGCACGCCATGGTCACTTGCTGTTCCACGAGGCCAGCGCCGCCGGCACGGTGGCCGTCATCGAGCAAGGTTCGGGACGGAATCGCTTCCGGCGATTGTACATCCAGGGCGTCTCGAATTCCGGCGATTCGATGACCTCCTTGCGCTATATGCGCTTGCAGGCTTTGCTGCCCTTGATCATTCATCGCGGTACACCGCGCGACGTCCTGGTGATCGGTCTCGGCACGGGAATCACCACCGGCAGCCTCCTGCGCTATCCAGGATTGGAGCGACGGGTTTGCGCGGAGTTGTTGCCCGCCGTGGTTCGCGGCGCGGCCCTGTTTGAAGGCAATGATGGCGTCGCCACCGATCCGCGCATTGACGTTCGATTGCGTGATGGCCGGCGGGAACTGCTGCGCGGCAAAGACAGCTATGATCTCATCACGCTTGAACCTCCTCCGCCATCGGCTGCCGGCGTGGTCAACCTTTACTCCACGGACTTTTACCGACTGGCGGCCACCCGTTTACACACCAACGGCCTCGTGGCCCAGTGGCTGCCTCTGCCCACCCAGACCGACGGCGACACCCGCTCGCTGGTCCGCAGCTTTCTCGACGTCTTCCCCTACGCCACCTTGTGGACGACGGAGCTGCACGAAATGCTGCTCGTCGGGTCACTCGACCCCATCGAGCTCGACGCCGCCCGTATCGTCGCCCGTTTCAATCAACCGGAGGTTGCCGCTGCGTTGCGCGAGGTGGGCATTGCCTCGCCCGCCGCCCTGCTGGCCACCTGGATCACCGACCGCGCTGGATTGGAGCGTTACGCGGCAAACGCCCAGCCGACCACCGACAACCGGCCGCGCATTGAATACGGCGCATGGGTGATGCCAGGCGAATTCATCTCAACCTTACAGGCGCTGAATGATCTGCGCACAGCGCCGCCACTGGTCAATGCGGACGCCATTCCGGAGAGAGAAATCTCAACCGAGCATCGGAAGCTCATCGCCTTTTACGAAGCCGGGATTTACGCCTATCAACGGGATCGGTTGCGATGGCGGGAAACCATGAGGTGGCTGCTCACCCAAGATCCAGAAAACCCTTACTACCTATGGTTCATTGGAGCGTCGGACGCATGAACACTACGAATACTCACAACCAAATACTCGATCTGAAGAAGCGCATGGCCAAGGCCATCATTGGCCAGGAGCATGTGATCGAACAATTACTCATCGCTTTGTTGGCTAATGGCCATGTCCTCATGGAAGGATTGCCCGGCCTGGCGAAGACGCGCACCATCAAGAAGCTGGCCGCCAATCTGGAAAGCGAGTTTCGCCGCATCCAGTTCACCCCCGACCTGCTTCCCAGCGATATCACCGGGACGGAGATTTATGTGGGCGAAGCTGAAGGCGACAAGTTCCAGTTCCAGCAAGGGCCTGTTTTCGGGAATTTGATCCTGGCCGACGAGATCAATCGCGCACCGGCCAAGGCGCAGTCGGCCTTGCTGGAAGCCATGGAGGAGCGCCAGGTCACGGTTTCAGGAAAAACGTACAAGCTGCCCGAGCTTTTTCTGGTTCTCGCCACGCAAAACCCCATTGAGCAGGAAGGCACGTATCCGCTGCCGGAGGCACAGATGGATCGCTTCCTGCTCCATGTCTTCGTCGGCTATTCCAGCGACGACGATGAACGGAAGATTCTGAGACTTGTCCGTGGCGAAGACGCCGGTTTGCAGGACAGGGAAGACGACAAGCTCGCCGAGCAAATCGTTTTTGACGCGCGGAAGGAAGTCCTTGCCGTGCAAGTGGCCGAGGCCGTGGAGAAATACATCGTCGCCGTGATTGCGGCCACGCGCCGTCCAGAGGATTTCAAGGATGCGACGTTTTCCAAGTGGATCAAAATCGGCGCAAGCCCGCGCGGCACCCTGGCCCTGGATCGCGGTGCGCGTGCCCGCGCCTGGCTGGATGGTCGAGACACCGCTACCCCCGACGACGTGAAAGCGGTTGCCCACGCCTGCCTCCGCCATCGTCTCATCCTGACCTACGAGGCCGAAGCCGAAGGCGTCACGAAGGACACCGTGCTGGATGAAATCCTGAAGCAGGTTGCCGTCGCATGAGCCCGCTCGCAGAAAACAGCACAGACCGCCAAGGGATGAATTCAGGTCCCTCGTGCTCTGATCGTTCCGCCGTTCACACTGCCTTGCCCGGCGTCTATGCGAGCCTGCCGGACCTGGTCGCGTCGCAGCGTCGAGCCAGTGGTTTCAGCTTTTTGCCCCGCCAGCCGATTCACTCACTCCTCGCTGGGCGGCACGCCTCGCGCCTGCGCGGACGCGGGCTGAACTTCGAGGAAATCCGGCGCTACCAGATGGGCGATGACATCCGCCAGATCGACTGGAAGGTCACGGCGCGTACGCGCAAGACCCATAGCCGCGTCTTCACCGAGGAACGGGAGCGCACCACGCTGCTGCTCGTGGATCAGCGTATCACGATGTTTTTCGGCAGCGTCAAGAATATGAAATCCGTCACGGCCGCCGAAGCGGCCGCGCTCGCCGCGTGGCGCGTGCTGGCTCAGAAAGACCGCGTTGGCGCCTTGGTGTTCAACGATTCAAGGATTGAAGAGATTCGCCCGCAGCGCAGCCAGGCCACGGTGATGCGGATTCTTCACGCGATTGTTGAACAAAACCACGAGCTTTCCGTGACCGGCGGTACCCAAGCCAATCCCGGCATGTTCAATGAGGTGCTTCGGCATTGCGACCGGCTGGCCAAGCACGATGTCCTCATTTGCATCATCAGTGACGCTTACGGCCACGATGAGCAGTCGCGCCAACTGCTCACGCGCATCGCCTGGCACAATGACGTGCTGTTCGCCTTCATCCACGATCCCCTGGAAGTGGAATTGCCTGCTGTCGGGCCGTTGGTATTCAGCGATGGCTACCAGCAACTGGAGGTGGATACCAGCAACCGTGGCTTTCGCGAACGCTTCCGCGCTACGTTTGCCGAGGAACGCGCCGCCGGACGAAAATTTCTCCTGCAACGGGTAACGCCGGTACTCCCGTTGAGCACCAGCGAAGACGTGGCTGAACAAGTCCGCCGTCAATTGGGAGCACGCTCGCGATGAACACTGACGCCACCAGCCTCGATCGGCTGCACGACATCATCGTGGCTCCGCCCGTCCCCTGGTGGCCGCCTGCGTCGGGCTGGTATTGGGTGCTGGGGCTGATGGTCGTCATGCTGCTGACGGCATTGATCACAGGACTCATTCGCTGGCAGCACAATCGCTATCGCCGTGAGGCTCTGGCTGAGCTGGCGCGTCAGGAAGCGGCGCTGGAGAATCCTGAACGACGCCCCAGCGTCCTGTTAGGCCTCGCCGAACTTTTGAAGCGTACCGCGGTGACCGCATTTCAGCGTGAAGACGTTGCCACGCTGACCGGACTGAAATGGTTTGAGTTTCTCGATGACACCGCGAGAGGCTCACGTTTCCGCGATGCGCTCGGCGCCACGTTGGAAAACGCCATCTACGATCCACGCACCGCCGACAGTCTCGATCCGCGGAAACTCCACTCCGTGGTGGAGGCGATTCGCCATTGGATCAAATTTCACGACACCAG
>Ga0209607_1003365_pt1 | contig 12269 bp, 10 predicted proteins | sample AD_UKC117_MetaG_FD_184413 | JGI IMG/M metagenome (GOLD analysis project Ga0209607, IMG submission 184413) | Active sludge microbial communities of municipal wastewater-treating anaerobic digesters from Hong Kong - AD_UKC117_MetaG (SPAdes)... | ecosystem: Engineered > Bioreactor > Anaerobic >... | reverse complement strand
AAATCAATCCCCCTTTCATTTCCCCCCCGGGTGGGAAATGTATTTGAGACGGATTCAATGGATGAAATCCTTTAACCGAAAAGGTCACATAGTTTTTACACAAAGGCCGCAAAGATCTCTGTAACAACAGTTTAGCCTTGCGAATTTTGCGACTTCTATCCTCCAAAGCGTCAGTGCAGGTGGACCTTACAATCTTAGCTGAAAAAGAGACTTTTATGAAGACCTACTGGGAAGGTGGTAATTATACAAAATTCAATGTCCGTCTTAAAATATCTCTTTTTTCCACAGGTAGATTCATTTGGTCCCATTTTCCTTAAAAAACTCAATAAAAGCCTTAAGTTTTTCAAGGTAACCTTCCAGATCCAGAAGTTGCTCGTCATAGATGAGGAATGACATATCAGGTCTGCGGAAGGCGAAATGTTTTGCCCTGTCCTGCTGCCAGAAGAATTTCTTATCCGGAGTACTGAATCCTTTGGGGAACCTTGTTATTTCATATGTTTTAACAAGGTCATTAAATACCCTTTCCCTTCTTTTAAGGATATCTTCAATTATCTGCTGTGCTCTTAGCAGGTTGTCAATTGAAACATTATAGTCAACAAACCTGCTCACATGTGCTTTCCGAATGGTATATTCAAGGTTTGAGAGGTCGATGTAAGTGAGACATGTATGTTTTACAAGTTCGGCCGTAGTCCGGAAGATCTCAAAATCATAACCATGGCAGGCTCCGGCCTTAATATTATTTCCGATGATCTCCAGCGCCCGGTTCATTTTGACAAGTATGTCCTCCGATTCGGCAACCTTTGCTTTGTATTCAGTATTCCAGTACGGATCATATTCCAGTGCATCGCCTCTGGGAAGATCGGGGAGATGTGTCTGGCCTATCTCACCGTAGTGCCAGACATTCCTTTCCATTGTCCAGGCATAATAATAGACTCCCTCATTAAGGAGTCTGAAAAGTTCAGCAATGTCAGTTGCCTGTCTTCCAAAGTAGCTGGTAAAATAGGACTCAGTGAATTCTTCAGGTGACGGTTTGCTTCCGTTCCATGAACATGCGGCAGAATTGATGAAATGCATCATCCACATCTGGTTATGCAGGCCGTCATCATCCCATGATGTGGAGATCATCCCGTTGAATACTCCTGACGTGGCAGTATGTGAAAGGAACCGGTATGATTTTTCAAGGCTTCCGGTTCTGAGTTCACCTTCCTCGCCTTTTTCGAAAATGTAGGGCACCATCATGGGCACCACTCCCGGGTTAGGATCATAGGCAAATACTTCAAATCCCCGGGACCTTGCTTCCCTGGCATATTTCAGATCGGGAGTTTCATAGTTATAACTTTCTGTCAGAACAAGTCCTTTAACCGGTTCAATCCCTTTTGCAGGTGAGTTACCCACAGTCCAGCCCATAGGTCTTTCCCATGCCATAACTTTCCTGCCTTTCGACCGGAGGAACGCTGCACATCTGTTAATAAAGTAGAGATATAATCCACTTCTTCCGATTTCTGCAGTTTTGGCTTTACAATGTTCACATGTACCCAGTTCATATGTCTCGTCAGATCCGATATGAATATATTCAGACCCCGGGGTAGCCTCGATGGCATCTTTCCAGAGGTCAAACAACAGATCATAGCTACCCTGTTTCAGTGGGCAAAATTCCCAGTTAGAAGCTTCTATCTCCCTCAGATGTTTATGCTGAGGCCATTTCAGGATAAAACTGACATGTCCCAGTCCCTGAATAAGCGGAACAATCTGAATATGGTATTTTTGTGCATAACGTGTCAGCTCCTGCATTTCCTGCATCGTAAAAGCTCCGGGGGCACCGATCTCGGGATGGCTGGGGTAAGCAAACTTATCCTCCCACTCCCATACAAGCATATTTATTTTGTATGAGGCCAGTTCCCTGATAAAGCTCTTAACATAGGAAGCTTTGTCCTGGTGGTGTTTTGTATCATAGTGTACTGCACGCTTTTCAATATCAGGCCAGTCGGTAATAAACATACCGGGGACTCTCCATGATGAGGCATTTAGGTTAATAAGTTGAAGAAATGTCTGGGTACCATAGAATAATCCCTCTTCAGAGTTGGCTTTTATCACCAGTCTGTTTCTGGCAGTATTGAGCTGATACCCCTGACGTGGAAGCGTTTTCGGTGTTTGACGACGGGTTAAGACAAGTTCAGCCCCCGTTCCTTCATTTCCGATTTGAGCCTGGATGTTCCATTTGTTTTTTAAATCTTTGATGAGTTCTTCCGCAGTAAACCGGTCAGCAGTTCCGGCATTCTTATCAAGGATAATTGATAATTTTCCATTAATGACAAAGTCGTCTCCTCCGGTTTTAACCTGCCTGGGGTAGGGGATCACATTCAACCCCAATGCTTTTAATTCACTGACATTTAAAGGATTACCTCCTCCGGGCCCGTAATCGATCCTCTTTACAGCCTCCATCTGTTTTGTATGATCTCCCGTTGTCAGCCGGATATCCTTATACTTTTCGAGGACAGGCTGGTTCATGTCATCACCGTTAAAATGCTGGAGAGTCATGAAACCCATCAAGGGATTTGTAAGAACATCATTGATCATCTCTGGTTTGATCACTGTCAGATGATCGGGAATTTGAGCAGAAGAATTCATTGGCAGCAGTAAAAACAAGATAGATGCCAAAAAACAAATCTGGCTGGTAAAGATCTTTCTGATCATATTATTTTGATTTTAACAGTGTGCTTGACTAATTTTGAATTCTATAATCAGGGATCCGATACAAAGGGAAACGCCCCACTTATCAAAGTTAGTTCTTAATTCGACAAAACACAAAAGCAATGTAACCTTTGGAATTTACTTGCAGTTCTATAATCTAAATCGAAGTAATGAAAACAAATCTGGTAGTTCTTCTGGTGTTTGTTATCCTTTCCGGATGCGGAAAAAGAACTTATCAAAATGTTGAGGTTGATAATCCCCCTTATCATCCTAATACTATTTTTCAGGATTATGAAGATCTGACTTCTCCAGGGTTCAGTCACATGGTTGAGAAATTTCAGCTGGATACGATCTTCCACGGTGAAACTGATGAATTTAAAAGGATCCTGTTACTGAGGCACTGGATCAAATCGGTCATTAAGATCAGTGATTTTGAGAAGTCTCACCCCGGATAAGGTAATCCGGAGTTTATTCTTGATACAGCGCTCAAAGGACAGGGATTCCACTGTGGTCATTATATGTCTGTCCAGAATGCTGTTCTGAATGCCTATGGTTATGTGACACGCACGATCGGAGCCGGCCCGGGAGTTAAAGGAGGCCCCGACGGGCACCATGGGATCAATGAGGTATGGCTTAACCAGTATAACAAATGGTTTCTGTCGGATGCAAAATATGACCATCATTTTGAAAAGCAGGGAATCCCATTGTCGGCACTGGAAATACGTGAGGAATTTCTGAAGAACAATGCAGCAGATATTGTAAAGGTTAAGGGACCTCAGCGCATCGCATTCGATGTTGATGCCGAAACAGGATACAGCAAGGTACAGAATGCCCGGACCTATACATGGATAGAGTGGCATGGATATAATGATCCTTTTACGAGGTGGCCCGTTGAAAAGGATCTGCTGATAATGTACGAAGATGATTTCTTTAAGAACAATACATGGATCTGGGGCGGGAAACCACACTGGGCCTATGCAAAGCCCGAATTCATGAAGCTGATACAGGACCCCAATGAGATTTACTGGACACCGAACACTATTGTTTCACAGGTTGAGATCGACGGGAAGCTTGCGCATATCAGGCTTGAGTCAACAACTCCCAATTTAAAGGAATACCAGGTAAAAGAATTACCGGCCGGGGAATGGAACAAAACTGAAGCAGGTTTTAAACTGCCGCTGAAAGCAAAAAGACATGAGCTTTTGATCAGGACAGTAAACCTGGCAGGTGTAACCGGTCCGGAACACAGGATAATACTTGACACTAAGGAGTGAATTGCTCATTCTCGGTCACACTCTCACTCTTTTGTAGTTGCTCCGCTCCACCTTCGCTATGCTTCGGTGGGCAAAGCAGGTCTTCCCGAGTCGCTACGCTCTCGGGGTAAACTTCTCGCCCTGTTGTCGCAAAACGAAAATGCCGGCTAAAGAACCGGCATCGTAGTTGCTCCGCCAGGGCTCGAACCTGGACTCTTCTGATCCAGAGTCAGACGTGTTGCCAATTACACCACGGAGCATTTTCGGACGGCAAAATTAGTCAAAAAGTGGAAATATGCAAAAGGAACGAGTGGGAGAATCTCCCCTTCACCCTTTCACCCCCTCTCCCCTTCATTATCTTCAGACAGTGTCACAAATTTATGGCAGAGTGTAGAATATCGTCAGCGCCGGCCACATCTTCACATTCGCTGAAGCAAGCGGGTAGTCGCTCGAAGCAAACCTGAAGCCGGGAAAGCGGTCCACAGGCCAGAGCCTGAACAGCATTCCATAGTTCGGATAATTGACCATATCGGTGTTGGCCGGATACACATACAGCCGCGTAACATCCACCTCAATGAAATTAACATTCCTGATGAAGGGAGGTATATAAACCTGGTTGTATTCAATGATCCTGGGCTGGGTGTTCCACGTAACCTTATACTCATCCCACGGTTCAACGATCTGCTGCAAAACTCCTCCGTACCATACTATACCAGTGGAGGGTTGGGTATCTGTAACATAGGAAGAATCGAAGGGTATCGGAAGATCATAGGTGAGACGGAGCATCACCCTCCTGATGGTTGCCGACTTTGGCAGGGCGTTAAGATTGAAATCGATAAGACTTCTGTTCGACCGCATAACAGTCAGCACCGGCTCGGATAAAAATGTTGCTTCAAAATATTTATGGTCGCCGAAGTTCTTATCCGGCTCGAGGTTGGAGATCATAGCATCCTTACCTTCTTCAGGACCAGGCTGAAAGACCATCCTCATCAAAGCTGAACCATACGGGATCTTAAGTACCAGGGGTTGATCCTTTGAGGTTGCGATAAGCTGCCTTGCTGAGAATTTCATCGTCTGTGGCATGTATCCTTCCTTTTCGAGGATGAACTTATAGTAATCGTATCCGCCTCTGATAATAAGGTGATTGGGACATGCCTCAAGCCTGAATCCGTAATGCCACCCATCGGGAGCGACGACAGTCAGCCGTGCTGTTGTTATCGTGACCGGAGGCATCAGGTCTCCGGGATCAAGCACTGCCATTACCCAGAAATCGAGGGGTTTGACCACACTGATACCGAAATTCACATAACCGAACTGCTGCGGGGTATGACCTTCAACAGCCAGCACTTCCGGCACTAACCTGGTAACTGTACCGGGCAGGATCCTGAAATGCACTGGAATGGGTTTTTTGACAAGATAAGCGAGTTCGGAACCTTCAAGAGGAGCAGCAAAGGTAACCTCGCCCGCTGCATTGATGACCATGAATTTTGTAAGCAGGTACTCTCCTGCTTCAATTTCAACGTTTTCACTTATGAAGCCGTTACCGAAAAGGTAAAGAGGGATAAGCTTGTCCGTGAATACAATGTTACTGTCCTCGTCTGTAACAGAAATGAGAACATGCCAGGATACTACAGTGCTGTCTGACACCGACTTGGAGTCCAGATCAGGCATAGTGACAGAAAATTCCATGGTACCTGATCCGGCAGGACCGGAATTTTTTTCTTCGCATGATGAAATACCGGCAACGCCCAGTATTATCAGGCTTAAGCGGATGAAAACAGATAATGATTTCATATTCCGAAAGTTAGTTTTACCTGGAAAAGAGGTTATAATAGTGATACTGAAGCAAAAAACGTGCCGGAAAAGAAGAAAAGAAGTCGTGCAGGTCTTGCGGTCAAGAAGTCTTACAGTCAAGAAGTCTTGCGGTCTTGCAGTCTTGCGGTCAAAGAATTTTTCGTAACTTTATAGAATGTCAAACTAAATCGTGCTAAAATGGGAACAGTGATAAATTTTGAGGACCTGGACATATGGAAAATATCCAGGGAAATTGTTAACCTGGTTTATACAGATTTCAGGAATAGTAAGGATTTTGGATTCAGGGATCAAATTACCAGAGCAGGGATCTCTGTTATGAACAACATCTCCGAAGGTTTTTGCAGGAGAAGTGATGCTGAATTCAGCCAGTTTCTTAATATCTCAAAGGGATCTCTGGGAGAGGTAAAGAGCATGTATTATATCGCAGAGGACCAGAAATATGTCTCTTCTGAAACTGCTTCTGAGAGAAGGACTAAATGTCAGAATCTGCTTAACGCTATCAGCGGTTTAATGAACTACCTGAAGTCTTTTAAATAACCTGATTGCACGACCGCACGACTGCAAGACCGCATGACTTATTTCCGCATCTTCGCCCAGGTATCCTTCAGAGAAACCGTCCGGTTAAAGACAAGGTGCTCCGGCATGGAATCGTAGTCTGCGCAGAAATAACCTACCCTCTGGAACTGGAATTTTTCGAGAGGCTTTACCGATGCCAGTGAAGGTTCGACTTTGCAGCCTGTAAGTATTTTAAGAGAGTCGGGGTTAAGGAATTTACGGTAATCATCATCTTTCTGGCCCGCCGGGTCTTCATGGTCGAAGAGCCTGTCGTAGAGCCTCACCTCGGCATTGACGGCGTGCTGTGCCGAGACCCAGTGGAGAGTCCCTTTCACTTTGCGGCCCGCGGTTTCTCCTCCGCTCCTGGTGGCAGGATCATAGGTGCAGCAGATCTCTTCTATGAGTCCGCTTTTTTCATTCTTTTTAAACGATTCACATTTAATAATATAGGCGCCTTTAAGTCTGACTTCGGTGCCGGGAGCCAGACGGAAGTATTTATGTGGCGGATTTTCCATGAAGTCTTCTCTTTCAATGAATAATTCATTGCTGAAAGGGACTTTTCTCGAACCCATACCGGGATCTTCGGGATTATTTTCGATTTCCATTTCTTCAACTTTACCTTCCGGATAGTTTGAAATTATAACCTTAACCGGGTCGAGTACTCCGAAAACCCTTGGAACCCTGATGTTTAGATCATCGCGTATTGCATGCTCCAACAGCGATACATCATTGATGGCTTCAACTTTTGTATAGCCTATAAGGTCGATGAATTTCTTAATCGATTCAGGGGTATATCCCCTTCTTCTGAGACCGCACAAGGTAGGCATCCTTGGGTCGTCCCATCCCTTCACCTTTCCTTCCCTTACGAGTTCGAGTAGTTTTCTCTTGCTCATGATGGTGTAGGTAAGGTTAAGCCGGTTAAATTCGATCTGCCGGGGCCTGTAATCGCCAGCCTTAAGCTGGTCGACGAGCCAGTCGTAAAGAGGACGGTGAATCTCAAATTCAAGTGTACAGAGAGAATGGGTGATTCCTTCAAAATAATCGCATTGTCCGTGAGCAAAATCATACATGGGATATACCTTCCATGTGTCGCCGGTGCGGTGATGCGGTGTCTTAAGTATTCGGTAGATAATAGGATCGCGCATGTGCATGTTGGGTGAAGCCATATCGATCTTTGCCCTGAGCACCCTGCTGCCTTCTTCAAATTCTCCTTCATTCATCCGGTAGAAAAGGTCAAGGCTTTCTTCAGCAGGTCTCTCCCTGTACGGGCTTTGCTGTCCGGGCTGGGCAGGTGTCCCTTTTTGTGTGGAAATGATATCGGCAGGCTGATCGTCGACGTAGGCAAGACCTCTTTTGATAAGATCGACGGCAAATTCGAACAGCTTTCCGAAATAATCGGAGGCATAAAATTCACGGTCTTCCCAGTCGAAGCCCAGCCAGTGAATATCTTCCTTTATTGAGTCGATATATTCAACTTCCTCTTTTACAGGATTGGTGTCATCGAAGCGCAGGTTACACTTACCTCCGTATCTGAGGGCCATACCAAAGTCGAGACAAATTGCCTTGGCGTGACCTATATGCAGATACCCGTTAGGCTCGGGAGGGAACCTGGTATGGATCCTTCCGCTGATTTTACCTTCTTTCAGGTCGTCGATAATGAATTGCTCAATGAAGCTTACAGTTCTGCCTGCGGGAACTTTGTCCCTGGAGTTTTCCATCTTACCTTATCTTATGTTAAAACAACTGCAAAAATACAAGGATTTGGAAGATATGGACAAGAGGATGGTAATTTTCGCCTGAAACCGGGTCTGCAGAGCACAAGATCTTCATTAGCTTATTCTCTGAGTCACTTCAGACTCCGAACCTGAGCAGAATGAATAGACTGTGATACCTGATATGGGTAAAATGGTAAACTAGTCGTTATCATTATTGGCGGCTGATCAGTTACCGGACTCGGGAAGGTCGAGATAATCCCTGAGAGCGTTCACATATTCAGCGAAACGTTTTTTCCCTTCAGGAGTGATCCTGCAAAGAGTCTGAGGGTAGTTACCGCTGAATTTTTTTGTCACCTCAATATATCCGGCTTCTTTCAGTTTTGTGATCTGAATGCTCAGGTTTCCTGCTGTTGCACCGGTTTTTTCCTTCAGGAATGAAAAATCTGCAGCTTCAATGTTCATGAGAATTGAGATTACAGCCAGCCGGAGCTGAGAATGAAGAACGGGATCCAGATCCTTAAACTGTGTCATGGTCGTTCTTTCTTTTTAACATATAACCCGGGATAAGATAACCTGTAAGCATTGCAGCGGGTACAGCCAGGGGTCTTACTTCAGGGCCTCCCAGGTGGGCAGCCAGGGCAAATATCAGGAAGGTTGCGGAGCCGATCATGAGAGGACGGTATTTAAGGATGCAGCCGGATGCTAATAAAGGCATGGAAGCCAAAATAAGTATCAGAGGTGCATATAGTTCATAGTTATTCCTGAGGACTATGAACATTACTGTTGCTGCGAACAGGAATCCTATCCAGTTCCAAACATATAACATGGTTGCGTATGTCCAGGCGCTCTGCCTGCTACCTTTAACATAACCATATACCATTGAGACGATTACACCGGGGATTGTGAAGAACCAGACAAACCATGGTGATACAAAGTCTGTAAATTTTAACAGAAGATATTCTGTCAGGCTGCAGAAAAAGATCAGCCAGCCCCAGAAAAGCAGATGAAAGCTGCTCTGGCGGATGCTTGTTTTAGTCTTGTTGATCATATCGGTGATGATCTTCAGGCTTTCTTCGCCTGTTAAAAGTTTCTCCTCGTTTTCCATAATAATGTTTATTTTTAAATGTTCCGGCAAATAGTAACATAAATATATTGCAAATATAAACATGTTTATAATACAAACCAAATATTTTAAAGAAATCTTTTTGAGAACATTGCAATATGATTAATAATGATCTGATATAGAACGAGATAAGAAAATAGATTTCAGTCAATTAATATTCTGCATATTTTAAAACCTTTGTGTTACTTTGTGTTATCCATTGTGTCCTTAGTGGTTAATAATTTTTTACCACAAAGGCGCGCAAAGGGTTACACAAGGGTACACTAAGGAAAGATTCAATAATATGGGACTTATTCAGATAGAGGGCATGGAGTTTTATTCTTTTCACGGGCATTACCGGGAGGAGCAGATTGTCGGAAGCAAATTCATTGTTGATCTTACGATAGAGACCGACATGCTTATGGCATCGCAGAGTGACAATCTGAAGGATGCTGTCAACTATCAGAAGGCTTATGAGATTGTAAAGGAAGAGATGGGGAGGAAATCGTATCTTCTTGAGAACATAGCCGGGAGGATCCTTGATGCTTTGCTCAGAGATTTACAGGGTATTTCGAAAGCCACGATACGGGTATCGAAGCTTAATCCGCCCATGGGCGGGAAGATCCATTCGGTGAGTGTTGTCTTATCCAGGGAATGCTGATTTTGAACAAGAAGAGAAATGGTTAAAAACGGGATTAAGATAGGAGGATAAAGGTTTTTTCTTATTTTTGCAGTCCGGTCGGTTGACCGAGTGGCTAGGTAGTCCCGAGACCTCGGGACAAAACCGTGTACCGCCTTTGCAAATGCTTCGGTGGTCACATACGGCGGTTCGAACCGAGCGAGGTACGAGCGAGCTCACGGAGCGAAGCGGAGTAATCCGCCACAGGGTTAGATTTTAGAGGTTCTTTGTTTTTATATTAATGAAAATTTGGTCGGTTGACCGAGTGGCTAGGTAGCGGTCTGCAAAACCGTGTACGGCGGTTCGAATCCGCCACCGACCTCAACCCCGCTAAAACCCCTTGATTATCGAAGGGGTTTTTTTGTTGTGGGACAACTTTTGGGACGTTTGGGTAATAAACAGGTACCAGAATATTTCAGATCTCATTGACAAAAGTGACCTTTCTGTAAGGCGGATTGCTGGTATAACCGGACATTCTGTTAATACGGTCAGAAAAATAAAGAGTTAAAACAAGTATTATAATATTAGAGCTTAAAAAATTCATAATACTTAGTTTCTATCTGCTTTATCTCTTTGTTTGTCAGACTATTAAATTCTTTTCTTTTTGCTCTGCCTGATAATATTCCATTATTTTGATCCAGAAATCGAATCAGGAGTGAAACAAACTTATCAGGCATTTCAAACTTATTATCGAGCCAGCTTTTCATTTCATCATATTTTCTGAGATAAGACACCTCTTCAGGTATAATATCATCAATTGTTTTTCTAATACACTCAAATAAGAATTCTGCCAATTGTGTTGCATCAAAATACCGGTAATAATCGATTGTATTGTTTAATACTTCAACATTATGGTCTTCGGTTTCTCTCCATTCAATAAAATCAAGTAATGGATGGGAGTATGATTCAAGAACTTTACGGTAGTCATCTATTCTTTCAAGAATAGCAGCAGATACCGGGAATACAATTCCCTGTGGCGTAAATCCTGATGTAGCCAAAAGGTGATGAATTAAATATCTATGGATCCTACCATTACCGTCAACGAAAGGGTGTATAAATACAAATCCAAAAGCTACCAATGTGGCAGCAAGGACTGGATTGAATTCTGATTTTTCCAGTTTTTTTGATGTTTCAATTAATCCATCCATCAGAATCTCCAAATCCTGCCACCTAGCTGAAATATGTTCCGGAATAGGTTCACCTGAAGTCCGATCATGTTCTCCGATAAAACCTCCCTCAACCCGGAAACCCATTTTGATAAATCGCTTACTTTCAATAACAATCTGTTGGAGTCTCATAAACTCATCTTTTGATAGTGATTTTGTTCCTGCTTGCCCAATAACTTTTCCCCATCGGATTGCTCTGGTATGGGTAGGGTTTTCTCCTTCTATATTGAATGAAGCTTTTGAATCTTTTAGCATTAAAAAGGCAGAAGTTCGAAGTAAAATATCCTTATGTAGCCCACTAATTATTTTCATCGTTTTTCCAGAAAGATCTTCTTTTATATAGTTTTCAAGTTTTTCAGTTTTTAATATTAAAGGGCAGAAATTTGATGTTCCTGGAAGGTTATTAAGAATTCTATGTCGGCCTGAGTTTATCCCCTTTACCGTTGCATATTGCAGTTTCTCATCTATTAATGGAACATAATTGCCCTCTTTTAAATCAACAATATCCAGAGCCTCATGCAGCAACCATTCATATAAGAACCAAATCTTACGACTATACTGGCTTAGAGGTTCTTTAATAACCATTGTTTCTATGGTCTCCTTATCGGCCAGATCGAATAACTTTTTAAAAAACAACAAATTAATTCCCTCATATTTAAGGGCAAAGGTTAAATGGCCATACAGTGAATCCTGTGGCATGTAACGAGGAGTATAAACTAACCATTCCGGTGTACGGTATTGTCTGTGTTTTTCACTTATCACTGCTAATTGTGCAGGTAATGGGACGGCTAAATCCAGAGAATCAATGATAGCCCCATATCCTACTAAGGTTGCTTTTTCCGGAGTCTGCCTTCCATGAAAAACATTTATTTCTTGTGAGAAACGTTTATTTTCTAAGACCTCTTGTGAAAAACGTTTAATGCTTGGCATACTTCATGAATATTATTATCAACAAATATAAATGAAAAACATTTAAATGTCATGAAAAACACTTAAAAAGCGGGTAGCATTATGAAAATCGATTACGAAGCTATCAATTTCATGAAAAACGATTATCAAAATAGCCAATTGGCAGTTTACTGCCATTCCTTCAAGAATTCTTTAAACAGATGTGTTTTATGATGATCATTTAAAAGTGGACTATTTGCCAGCTTTTCTTTCATATGGTTTAATCAGTCTTTGATACATCTTACAGAGAATCCTGTTTCTTTCAGATTACCTGCAAAGGACACGGATTGAAAATTATAAAACAACTTCCTGGAAATACCCTGGATAGGACTGTATTCTGAAGAA
>Ga0209607_1003363_pt1 | contig 12274 bp, 8 predicted proteins | sample AD_UKC117_MetaG_FD_184413 | JGI IMG/M metagenome (GOLD analysis project Ga0209607, IMG submission 184413) | Active sludge microbial communities of municipal wastewater-treating anaerobic digesters from Hong Kong - AD_UKC117_MetaG (SPAdes)... | ecosystem: Engineered > Bioreactor > Anaerobic >... | reverse complement strand
CGCGCGTCTCCGATGGTTCGTTGCTGTTTCTGCTCCACCTCATCAGCAAGATGCGTCCGGCGAATGCGGGCGGCAGCCGCTTTGGCATTGTTCTGAACGGTTCGCCGCTCTTCACCGGCGGGGCCGGTTCCGGTGAAAGTGAAATCCGCCGTTATGTGCTGGAAAACGATTTGGTGGAGGCGATTATTGGCCTGCCCACCGATATGTTTTACAACACCGGCATTTCGACGTATGTCTGGATACTCTCGAACCGCAAGCCCGCGCATCGCAAAGGCACCGTGCAGTTGATTGACGCGTCCGGCTTCTGGCAGAAGATGCGCAAAAGTCTGGGTTCCAAGCGTAAAGAGTTATCTGACGGACACATTGCCGAGGTTACCCGGCTGTTTGGTCAGTTCGTCGAAGCCAAAGACGGCAAGAAGCCGATTTCCCGCATTTTCAAAAATAGCGATTTTGGCTATCGCACCATCACGGTTGAGCGCCCCTTGCGGGATGAAAACGGCAAAATCGTGCTGGGCGCGAAAGGCAAGCAAAAGGGCAAGCCGCAACCGGACAGCCGTTTGCGCGACACCGAAAACGTGCCGCTGTCCGAAGACGTGGAAGCCTACTTCAAGCGCGAAGTGTTGCCCCATGCCTCGGATGCGTGGATTGATCATGAGAAAACCAAAACCGGTTATGAAATCCCGTTCAACCGGCATTTTTATGTCTTTGAGCCGCCGCGCCCATTGACCGAGATTGACGCGGATTTGAAGCGTTGTACCGACCGTATTCTAACGATGATTGAGGGGCTGTCGGCATGAATGGACGACTACCGCCCGATCCCGGCTTTGCCGAAATTGTCCAGATCATCACCGCCGCCCGCCAGCGGGCCTACCAGGCGGTGAACACCCAGTTGATCGAACTCTACTGGCAGGTGGGCGCCTCTATCAGCCGCAAAATCGAGCAGGCCGAATGGGGTGACGGTGTCGTCACCCAACTGGCCGCGTATCTGGCCCAGACCCTGCCGGGGCTGCGCGGCTTTACCCGCCGCAATTTGTTTCGGATGCGGTCGTTTTACGAGGCTTATCGCGGTGACGAAAAAGTGTCAGCACTGCTGACACAATTGCCCTGGACCCACCATCTGATCATTCTCAGCCAGAGCAAACGCCCGGAAGAACGGGCGTTTTACCTGGAACGGGCTATCCGTGAGTGCTGGAGCAGCCGCGAACTGGAACGCCAATTCAAAACCGCCCTGTTCGAGCGCGTTGTCCTCGCCCCGGTAAAAGTCTCACCCCCGCTGACACAATCTCACCCCGAAGCCTTAAGCGTTTTCAAGGATGCGTACCTCGTCGAGTTTCTGGACCTGCCCAGCGGCCACGCCGAAGCTGACTTGCAGCGCGGTTTGTTACGCAGGCTCAAAGATTTTTTGATCGAACTGGGGCGGGACTTCTGCTTCGTCGGCTCCGAATTCCCCTTGCAGGTGGGCGGGCGTGATTTTGCCCTCGACCTGCTGTTTTTCCATCGCGGGCTAAACAGCCTGGTCGCCATCGAACTCAAGGTCGGGCGCTTCGAGCCGGAATACCTGGGCAAGCTGTCGTTTTATCTGGAAGCGCTGGACCGCGATGTGAAGAAACCCCACGAGAACCCGGCCATCGGCGTGTTGCTGTGCGCCAGCAAGGACGCCGAAGTGGTTGAATACGCCCTCAGCCGCACCCTGTCACCGGCGCTCATCGCTGAATATCAAACCCAACTGCCGGACAAAAAGCTGTTGCAGGCCAAACTCCATGAATTCTATGTGCTGAATGCGCCGGAAGAAGAGGGCGAGGCATGAGTTTTCCGCGCTACGAAAGATACAAGGATAGCGGCATCGAATGGCTAGGCGAGGTGCCAGAGCATTGGGAAATTTCACGCCTTGGCTTTGAGTCTTGGGTTCGTGCTAGATTGGGTTGGAAGGGGCTGAAAGCTGAAGAGTATGTAGATGATGGATTTGTTTTTCTTGCGACGCCCAATATCAAAGGTTTGAACATTGATTTTGAGAACGTCAACTTCATCAATGAATATCGTTATAACGAATCTCCTGAAATACAGCTACGAGTAGGCGATGTTTTATTAGCTAAAGACGGCTCCACACTTGGAACTGTTAATATAGTTCGCTCCCTACCAAGGCCGACAACGGTAAACAGTTCTATAGCTGTTATTACGCCTAATAAAACCTTAAAAGGTGTCTATCTCTATTATCTTTTTCAAAGCTCTTATATGGAGAACACCATTCAGAGGATCAAAGGTGGTATGGGTGTTCCTCATCTTTTTCAAGAGGATTTGAATAAATTTTACATACCATTGCCACCGATTGAAAACCAATCAATCATTGTCGCTTTTCTCGACATTGAAACCGCCAAGATTGACGCGTTGATTGCTGAACAGCAACGGCTGATCGAATTGCTTAAGGAAAAGCGGCAGGCGGTTATTTCCCATACTGTAACCAAAGGGCTAAATCCAAACGCGTCGATGAAGGACTCCGGCATCGAATGGCTGGGCGAAGTGCCGGAGCATTGGGATGTTTCACAGAGCCGAAGAATGTTTGCCGTCCGCAGTGAGCCTGCGTTGGCAACAGATCAGATGCTTACAGCATCACAGAAATACGGTGTGCTATTTCAGTCTGATTTTGTTGAGCTAGAGGGCCGCAGAGTTGTAGAGGTTATAATGGGGGTTAAGAGCCTAAAGCACGTAGAACCTGACGATTTTATTATCAGCATGAGAAGTTTTCAGGGTGGTATTGAATGGTGTAAATTGCGCGGTTCAACAAGTTTTCACTACGTTATGCTTCGGCCAGTTAAGTATGTATACCCTCCATTTTTTGCCCATCTTTTTAAATCGATTACATATATACAGGCTCTTCGTACTACAACGGATCTTATCCGTGATGGGCAAGAACTAAGGTATTCAAACTTTACTCAAGTTGACTTGCCAATCGTTCCCATCGAAGAGCAAAAGCAAATTGCCGCATACTTAGACGAAAAGCTTGAAGAACTAGATACCCTTGCCAAAGAGGCAACTTTCGCCATCACCTTCCTACAAGACGCGCTGCTCTGATTTCCGCCGCCGTCACCGGCAAAATTGACGTGCGGGGTCTGGTGGAAACTCAACCGGAAAGGGAAGCCGCCGCATGACCGATGTACACAAAGAAATCCATTTCGAGACGGAAATCTGTGAACATCTGGCTGCTCACGGCTGGCTGTATGCGCAAAGCGACGCAGCGGACTATGACCGGGCGCGGGCGTTGTTTCCGGCGGATGTTGTGGCATGGACGCAAGCAACCCAGCCGAAGGCATGGGAGGCGCTGACCAAGAACCACGGCGCACAGGCGGCAGAAACCCTGCTGGGGCGGTTGCGGGACTCGCTCAACCAGCGCGGCACCCTGGATATCTTACGCCACGGTATTGAATTGCTGGGCTTGCGTCAGCCTCTGGCCTTGGCCCAGTTCAAGCCTGCCCTGGCGATGAACCCGGACCTTCTCGCTAAATATGCCGCTAACCGGCTACGAGTCGTCCGTCAAGTGCGCTATTCGCTGCACAACGAAAAATCCATCGATCTGGTTCTGTTTCTGAACGGCCTTCCGGTGGCCACGGCGGAGTTGAAAACGGATTTCACCCAGTCGGTTGAAGACGCCGTGGATCAATACCGCTTTGACCGCGAGCCGCGCCCGAAGGGGCAGGGCAGTGCCGAGCCTCTATTATCCTTCCCCAGTGGGGCCTTGGTGCATTTTGCGGTCAGCAATAGGGACGTGCGCATGACCACCCGATTGGAGGGCGCGGCCACGGCCTTTCTTCCCTTTAACCGAGGCAATCACGGAGCGGCGGGCAATCCGCCTCATGAACAGGGCGGGCACCGCACCGCCTATCTATGGGAAAAAATCTGGGCGCGTGAGAACTGGCTGGACATTCTGGGACGCTATCTGGTGGCTCAGAAAGACAAGAAGAAACGGATCAAGAAAATCATCTTCCCCCGTTTCCATCAGTGGGATAGCACGCGCCAGCTTTTGGCTACCGTACTGGAGGAGGGACCGGGCGGCAAATATCTGATTCAGCATTCGGCAGGGTCTGGAAAAACCAATTCCATTGCCTGGTCCGCGCACTTCTTGGCCGATTTGCACAATGCCCAGCATGAGAAGCTTTTCGATACCGTGCTGGTGGTTTCCGACCGCAATGTGCTGGACAGCCAGCTTCAGGACGCGATCTTTGATTTTGAGCGCACCGCCGGGGTGGTGGCGACCATCAAGGGCGAGGGGGGCAGCAAGAGCGGCGAATTGGCGGCGGCTTTGTCTGGCGGTAAGAAAATCGTGGTTTGCACGATTCAAACCTTCCCCTTTGCGCTCAAGGCGGTGCAGGAACTGGCCGCGACGCAGGGCAAGCGGTTTGCGGTGATTGCCGATGAGGCTCATTCATCCCAGACTGGGGAAGCGGCGGCTAAGCTCAAGGCCGTTCTATCGGCGGAAGAATTACAGGAATTAAGCGATGGCGGCGAGGTCAGCACCGAAGACCTGCTGGCGGCGCAAATGGCGACACGAGCGGCGGACAAGGGCATTACCTACGTGGCCTTTACCGCAACGCCCAAAGCCAAGACGCTCGAATTGTTCGGGCAATGCCCTAACCCTGATTTACCCGCCAGTGCCGACAATTTGCCCGCACCCTTCCATGTGTATTCGATGCGTCAGGCCATTGAGGAAGGCTTTATCCTCGATGTGCTCAAGAACTACACGCCTTACAAGCTGGCGTTCAAACTGGCTCATAACGGCCAGGAACTGGACGACCAGGAAGTGGAACGCAGTGAAGCCCTCAAAGGCATCATGCGTTGGGTAAGGCTCCATCCCTACAATATTAGTCAGAAGGTGCAGGTGGTGGTGGAGCATTTCCGCGAGAATATCGCTCCGCTACTGAACGGGCACGCCAAGGCCATGGTGGTGGTCGGCAGCCGGATCGAGGCCGTGCGTTGGCGGTTGGCCGTTGATAAATATATTAAAGATCAAGGCTATAAAATCGGGACATTGGTGGCATTTTCCGGAGAGGTGACGGACACTCAATCTGGCCCCGATCCGTTCAGCGAAACCAGCAAAGCCATGAATCCGAACTTGAAAGGTCAGGGGATACGCGAAGCTTTCAACACGGACGACTATCAAATCCTGCTGGTGGCCAATAAATTTCAGACTGGGTTTGACCAGCCCCTGTTATGCGGCATGTACGTGGATAAGCGACTGGCGGGCATCGCAGCAGTACAAACGCTTTCCCGTCTTAACCGCGCGTATCCGGGCAAGGACACCACCTATGTCGTGGATTTCGTCAATGATCCCGAGGAGATTCTGGAGGCGTTCAAGACCTACTACGACACGGCTGAACTGGCCAATGTCACGGACCCGCATTTGGTCTTTGACCTGCGCATGAAGCTGGACGCGACTGGCTTCTATGACGAATTCGAGGTCAACCGCGTCGTCGAAGTCGAGTTCAATCCCAAAGCCAAACAAAGCGACCTGACCGGCGCATTGGAACCGGTCGTATCGCGCCTTTTGCAGCTCTATAAGTCCGCACAGGACCGATTGAAAACCGCCAAGGCTAAGGAAGACGCCCACGAGGCGGAAGAAGCCCAGAATGAGTTAAACGCACTCGTCTTGTTCAAGCATGACCTGGCCGAATTCCAAAGGATGTATGCCTTTCTCTCGCAAATCTTCGATTACGGCAACACCGCGATTGAAAAACGCTTCATCTTTTACCGGAGGCTGTTGCCGCTGCTGGAGTTCGGGCGCGAGCGCGAAGGCATCGACCTGTCCAAAGTCCTGCTGACGCACCACAATCTGAAAAATCAGGGAAAACAGTCTATCGCCCTGGGTGAAGGCGAGACGCCAAAGCTGATGCCGATGGGTGAAGCTGGAAGCGGTTCCGTGCAGGAAAAGGAAAAAGCCCGCTTGGGCGAAATCATCGCCAAGGTCAACGACCTGTTTGAAGGCGAATTGACGGAAGATGACCGGCTGGTCTATGTCAACAACGTCATCAAAGGCAAGCTGCTGGAATCCAAGACTTTGGTTCAACAGGCCGCCAACAACACCAAGGAGCAGTTCGCCAATTCACCCGACCTTTCCAGTGAGCTGATGAACGCGATCATCGATGCCTTTGCGGCGCATAGCACGATGAGCAAGCAAGCCCTCGACTCCGAAGGTGTGCGCAACGGATTGAAGGAGATTCTGCTGGGTCCGGCACAGCTCTATGAAGCCCTGCGGGAGCAGGGGCTCACTCAGAAACCGCTGTTGTGAAAGTTCCGGAAACCTCCTGCAACGGATCATCTTGAGTCAAGACCTTATAAAACGAACGAAAACCTTCGTTCTCAGTACTTCTGTAATAAATAACGTAACATGTAATCATTTATTTTTGAATAAAACCAGACAGCGGACAGGGCAGGTAAATTATTCCTGATAATCGGCCCAATCATGATAAAATTGGTTTTTGTGTTCTAGTTAACATCACACCTTACGATGGGGCTACAATGAATTCTTTAACCGGCAGCCGGGTAGACCACCAGGGGAAGACGTTCATCATCGGTCACGCCGGGCGCCTCTATGAACCGCACACGTCGGTCGATGCCTGGGGCCGCACCCGGCACACCCAGAAGAGAACGAAGTATCGGATCGTGGCCTGCAAGTGCGGGCAATGCTTCGTTGCCCACGATGCCCGCCTGAAGACCTGCGAAGCTTGCAAGGCGCATGCGCAACCGGCCCGGTGCGCCCGCCGGGCTATTGAAATTAAGCCACTCCTGGCTGATTGTATGATCTGCGGCCGACCCTTGGCCGCGCAACGCCGCACCAAAATCTATTGCTCACGGGCCTGCCAGCAGCACGCCTACCGGCAACGGCATGGGAAATCATCCATCTCCGGAACTTGAAAGTCAGGCTGACCTGCGATATTTCCAGAGGTTGATCACCTCGGTCCCGGCGGCTCGGTACCGGCTGCCAGGGTACTACAGGCTAGCGCTGTAGAAGCTGCGGTTCCGGATTCTCGCTTCTTTAGCGCTCGAACCAATGACAGTTCACGCCTCTAAACCGCAGCTACTTGAATCAGATTCTTGATATCACGCATCGGCGGCACCCCGAATTGGCGGCTGTACTCCCGGCTGAACTGCGAGGGACTGTCGTAGCCCACGGCATAGGCAGCCGTGGCTGCATCCATATGCTCCGTCAACATCAGCCGCCGCGCCTCGTTCAGCCGCATTTTTTTCTGGAATTGCAGCGGAGACTCATAGACGTCACGGAACGGAAGTGGCTGTGAAAAGCCGAGGTGCTCAGCCCCGCTTTGTTCGCCAGGTCTTCGATCCGTAATCGCTGGTCGAAATGGTCCTTGAGCCAGTCAATAGCCCGCGCAATCCGGTAGCTGTGGTTGCCGATGGACGTGATTTGCCGCAAGCGCGGCCCTTGCTCACCCATGAGCAGGTGATAAATGATCTCCTGTTGAACAAGGGGCGCCAGCACGGCAATGTCTTGTGGATGTTCAAGAAGGTCGATCAGCCGTTGAAAGGCGTCGAGCAAGCGTGGCGAGACCGGGCTGACGGCAACGCCGAGACAATCTGCAGGGCGGGCCAACGCCAGATTACGGCCCAGCATGACCTGCGCGGCCATCCGCAGGTCGAGTTCCAGTGTCAATCCCAGATAAGGCTTATCGCGGCTCGCTTCGACGATTTGCGTCACCACTGGCAAGTCGACGGACGTCATCAGGTACCGGTGCGCGTCATATACATAGGCTTCCTCGCCGAGAAACAGGCGTTTGCGTCCCTGGCCAATCAAGCAAAGACTAGGCGGGAGCAGGTAGCTCGTTGACTCGGTCGGCGTTTCCCAGCGATGAAGTGCCAGACCTGGGACCGGGCCGTCGAACCGGTTTTTTCCTGCGGTCCATCGGGCAATCTGGTCCGCCAAAGTGATCGGCCTGCCCTCCAAATGGTCCGCTTCGTTCACTTCGGCGAATTTGTCCGCATTCATTGAAATTTCTCATTTTCCAGGAATTACATTCTTGGTTTTGGTTTAAAAAAGGTTATCACCGCAGACTTAGCCCGGCAACACGATCGCCGCTAATAAAAAAGGATCAGGCAATCATTCGATAGGATTGAGCTATCTGATCCTAATGATCGGCGCCTATCATGCGCCCTGTACAAGGCAGGCATCTGCTGGTAGCGTTTGCCGGAGGGGCGACCAGCCTACGCCTTATCAAACGGATTAGGCAAACGTTAAACCGGATGGTTTGCCGCCATCATGGCCTTGCCCGCTCTCGTGGATTCAATGAAACCTGATCGCATTTGCAAGGAGAAAAGCGATGAAATTCAAATACCATAATCCGGTCCGCCTCGTTTTCAGCGCTGGCGCGCTCTCCCGCCTGGGTGAGTTCGCGTCTCAATACGGCCAACGTGCGCTGCTGGTCACCGGCGGCGGCAGCGTCAAACGTAACGGGACTTTCGACCGTGCGCTCAAGAGTCTCATCGATGCCGGTATTCCGGTGTTCGCGTGCGAAGGCGTGGAACCCAACCCGAGGATTACGTCGGTGAAGCGTGGGGCAGCGACGGCGCGTGAAAATGCCTGCGACCTGGTCATCGCCCTCGGGGGCGGCAGCGTAATGGATGCTGCCAAGGTGATAGCAGCGGCCGTCCTGTACGACGGTGACCCGTGGGACATGATCATTCACGGCCAGCCGGAACCCCACATTCCAGCCCAAGCCCTCCCGCTGATCACGGTTCCGACTCTGGCGGCGACTGGCTCCGAGATGAATTGCGGCGCCGTCATCTCCAATGAAGCGACCCAGGAAAAATCCTTTGTCAGCACTGAATGCCTCTACCCGAAGGTAGCGTTGCTCGATCCCGAGTTGACCGTGAGTGTTCCCAAGGACCAGACCGCCTACGGGGTCTGCGACCTGATCACCCATATCACCGAAAGCTATTTCAATGGGACCGGCGACACGCCGATTCAGGATCGCTTCGCCGAAAGCGTAATTCTGACCGCCATGGAATACGGCCCCAAGGCCATTGCCAACGGCAGCGACCTGAACGCGCGCAGCCAGGTGCAGTGGGCGGCCACAGTTGCCTTGAACGGCTGGGTGCAGTCGGGTGCTGGGGGTGTGGGGTATCCCGTTCACATGATCGAGCACACTGTCTCGGCCTTCCACGACATCACCCATGCGGCGGGGCTAGCCATCATCAATCCGGCGTGGATGCGCTTTGCCGCGAAAACCAGCACGCCCAAGTTTACCCAGTTCGCCGAGCGCATTTTCGGCCTGGCGGCCAAAGGTTCCGGCGATCTGGACTGCGCGTTGGCCGGGATCGACTGCTTCGAGGCGTTCCTCAAGTCCATTGGTTGTCCGGTGCGCTTTTCCGATCTGGGCATCGATGATCGCTTGGTCGAAACCTATGCCAAGGAAACCCTGCGCATTATTCACGACGAAAACGGTTTGCTGCCTGCCCGTCCGCCGATGACGGAGGCGGATATCGTTGGCGTGTTACGCGCGGCGCTGTAATCCAGCGCCTCTGCAAGGTCAGAAGCGCGAAGCCAAGGCGTTTTTCGGCATGTCCAGAATTTGAATTAAACTGAATTTTTCAAAAATCAGGAGGACACTAATGCAGAACTTTAGCCATTAATAATGGGGTATTGAAATGCCCATTTTGGGCTTTGGTGTTTATCAAGCTACAAATAATTCCAGGTTGGTATTGACATCCGCAGGGCATGGACCAGCCCATGCGTTCGTTACATTCAGTGACTCGCTCAAGTCGCTTCCAGCAGCACTCCAAGCGCCAGCATCAGCGCCACGCCCACCATCAGCGATACCGTGGCGACGGTCTTATGACCCTTGCGATGGGTTTCCGGGATGATCTCAGCGCTGATGATGTAGAGCATGGCCCCGCCGGCGAAGCCAAGGATAGCAGGCAACAGTGCAGATGCGAGCCAAGCAGCACTGGCGCCCAGCAACCCGCCGGCAGGCTCCACCAGCCCTGTGAGAAGGGCGATTCCTGCACTCAAGTGACGGCCGTAACCTGCAGCCATGAGGGCGGCAGCGACTGCCAAGCCCTCAGGCACATTTTGTATGCCGATACCGATGGTCAAGGCAGTGCCCGCGGCGAAATCGCCGCTTGCAGCGCCCACACCGACGGCCATTCCCTCCGGAAAATTGTGTAGCGTGATGGCGATAACGAACAGCCACAGACGCGCGAGCTTGCCGGTGTCCGGTCCTTCGCGGCCGGCATGGAAATGTTCATGGGGCGCGTAGGTATGGACCGTCCAGAGCATCCCGCCACCGAACAACATCCCCGCGATGACCAGGATCACAGCGATTCTGGGGCTGCCATATCGCTCAATACCATATTCCAGCCCGGGCTGTAGCAGGGAGTAAAAAGAGGCGGCCAGCATGATGCCTGCCGCGCCCGAGAGTAACGCATCTTCCGTGCGGGGTTTCAGCTCCCGGATGCCGTAGATGAGCACGGCGCCTACACCAGTGCCCAGACCGGCAGCCAGACTGGCAAGGAAACCAGTAAGGATTGGATGAAACTGCGTCATGCTGATGGCCTGCTGGGCGGGGCGCTACGATATAAAGCCACTATCCCTTATTTCGGGATGCTTCAATGATGTGGCTTGCGGTAAGAAGGGAGTTCCATCTCAGTCGTTGGTCCAGCAAGTGGGCAATCCCTTCCAAGCTGAATTGAGCAATATAAAATTATAGCAGGTCCGGTCATGGGAAGACTGTGCTTTCAATTGAGGTCCGTGCAGGATACGTGTAAAAAGTTATCACTAGACTATATCAAGCTGATAAAAAAGGTTTTTTATAGTTGCGAAGAGGGTAAAACAAATTGACAGCAGATTACGCTACGAACGGGGTCATGGCGATGAAGAATCTCAAGATTGCCTATCAATTGCTGGCGTTGGGCGTGTTTATTGTGGCCGGCTTTACCGGCGTCGGGTTTATCTATGCCTACAGCCAGTTGATCCAGCAGGATGCCATGGCCCAAGAACGGCACGTAGCCGGAATTGCCGATCAGATCGATCGTATTCACATCGATGCTTTGCAAGCACGCCGGAAAGAAAAGGATTTTTTACTGTACCTCAAAGCTGAGGATGCGGAGGAACACGATAAAATCATGGTAAATCTGGCCAATGAAACTGACCGGTTGCGGGCACTGCTCTCCGAAGACCGGCAGCGCGCAATGGTCGATGAAATACAAAAGCTGTTGAACGAATACCGGAACAAATTTCAGCAGGTGATGGGTTTGTATACCGAGGTCGGGTTGAATGCCGACAGCGGTTTGCAGGGCGAGTCGCGCAAGGCAGCGCACGGGATCGAGACCATCATCAAATCAGCCGGCGATCCGCGGTTGCAAGGCATGCTATTGCAAGCGCGCCGGCACGAAAAAGATTTTTTACTGCGGCAGGACGATAAATATCTGAAGCAGTTCAATCAGGAAATCTCGGGCTTCTTCACTATGCTGGCCGAGGAAAAGCTGGCCGCTGCTACTGGAGCCGAGATCAGGCAACAATTGGCGGTTTACCGCGATAAGTTTTTGGCGTTGGCGGAAAAGATGAAAGCGGCCAGCGGCCAGATCGAAAACTTGCGTAAAACCGCTCATGAGATCGAGCCGAACTTTGCGAAGTTGCACGAGGAACTCAAAAAGATCAAGGCGGCGGGTGCGGCGATTCAACAGCGCCAGCTCCAGCGGGCCTCGCTCTTGATGGTGGCGGCTATCGGCGTGACCGGTGTGGTTCTCGTGGCGTTTTTGACCCTGTTGGGACGGCGTATCGTCCGCTCCCTGCGGCGGGGAGTTCATCTTGCTGAGGAACTTGCGACAGGCAATCTAACGGTCCGCATTGACACGGCCGCCACCGACGAGATCGGTCAATTGTCGCGCGCCCTGCAAGCCATGAGCACCGAATTGCACCGGATCGTTGGCCAGGTCACTCGCGCTACCTCGCAAGTAAACTCAGCCGCCGCCGAGATCGCGCAAGGCAGCGGCGATTTAGCGCAGCGCACCGAAGAACAGGCCAGCGCGCTGGAAGAGACCGCCGCTAGCATGGAAGAGCTGACCAGCACGGTTAAGCAGAGCGCCGAGAATGCCGGCTAGGCCGACCAGCTCGCCCGCGCAGCCCGGCACCAGGCTGAGCAGGGCGGGCAGGTGGTCAGCCTGGCGATTTCCGCCATGAGCGCGATCCACCAGAGCAGCCGCCAGATCGCTGACATCATCGGGGTGATCGACGAAATCGCCTTCCAGACGAACCTGCTGGAAGGCGATTTCG
>Ga0209607_1003360_pt1 | contig 12277 bp, 13 predicted proteins | sample AD_UKC117_MetaG_FD_184413 | JGI IMG/M metagenome (GOLD analysis project Ga0209607, IMG submission 184413) | Active sludge microbial communities of municipal wastewater-treating anaerobic digesters from Hong Kong - AD_UKC117_MetaG (SPAdes)... | ecosystem: Engineered > Bioreactor > Anaerobic >... | reverse complement strand
CGCCAGCACCTTCGCGGCGTCGAAGCGCTGCATGAAGATCAGCGAGCCGCCGGCGAACAGCGTCACATTGGTGGCGACGAACAGCCCGTGGGTGTGGAAGATCGGCAGCGCGTGGATCAGCACGTCCGCGTCGGTGAAGCGCCAGCATGCGACCAGCGTGGCGGCGTTCGAGAGGAGGTTTCGATGCGTCAGCATCGCCCCCTTCGAGCGCCCGGTCGTGCCCGAGGTGTAGAGGATGGCGGCGAGATCGTCGGCCGCGCGCGGCACCGTCGCGAACGCGTCGCTCTCCAGGGCGGCCGCCTCGAGCAGGCTGCCGCTGCCATCGTTGCCGAGCGTCTCCAGCGCCGCCACCCCGGCCTCGCGCGCCACCGGCGCCAGCGTCGCCAGGCTTTCCGGCCGGCAGACGAAGAGCCGCGCCTCGGCGTCGCCGAGGAAATAGGCGATCTCGGTCGGCGTGTAGCCGGCATTGAGCGGCAGATAGACCGCCCCGGCGCGCAAGCTGGCGAGAAAGACGGCGACCGCCTGCCATGGCTTGTCGACCTGCACGGCGACCCGGTCGCCCGGCACGACGCCCCGCGCCTTGAAGAGATTGGCGATCCGCCCGGCCAGCGCGAACGTCTCGCCGTAGCTGACCTCGCTGCCGTCGGCGAGCGCGAAGAGCGCCTTCCTCGGGTCGGGAATCGCCGCCTCGAGGGCGCTGTAGAGATCGTCACTCATGACTGGCAATCGCTGACTCGGGTTGGGGGGGCTCGCGTTGGGAAGTCTTGCGGACAAGGCGCCGCACGGCCGGCGAGACGGCAATCTTGCCCTCGTTCGCATAAGCCTCGTGATGACGCTCGATCTGCCTTGGATCGTAGAGATAGTTCACCATCAGCCCGTGCGACGCCGCGAGCGCCTTGGGCGAGCCGTCGGCGAGGAAATTGACCCGCTCCAGCCGCGCCCCGTTGCCCAGGTGGAAGCGCGCCACCGGGTCGGTCGGCGTGCCGTGCTTCGTCAGCGACTGGTGGAAATAGCTCGCCCCCAGCGCCAGGAGCACCGGCCGGGCCGCAGCCACCGTGGCCTCGTCCGCTGTCCAGCCCGGATCGTCCAGCTCGTCGAGCAGCGCCCGGTCGGCGGCAGTCAGCACGGCCGGGCCCTCCTTGCCGCGCTCCTGGTCGAGCCAGGCCCGAAAGCCCGGCACCGGCGAGAGGGTGACGAAGGTGTCGAGCGCCGGAAAGTCGCGTGCCAGCTCCTCGACCACCTGCTTGATGAGGAAATGGCCGAAGGAGATGCCACGCAGGCCCTCCTGGCAGTTGGAGATCGAGTAGAAGACCGCGGTCGAGGCCCGCTTCGGGTCGAGCGGCTGGCGCTCCTCGGCGAGGATCGGGCCGATGGCCGAGGGTATGTCCCCGGTCAGCGCCACCTCGACGAAGATGAGCGGGTCGTCGACCAGGGCCGGATGGAAGAAGGCGTAGAGCCTTCGATCCGCCGGGTCGATGCGCCGCCGAAGATCCTCCCAGCCATTGATCCGGTGCACGGCCTCGTAGCGGATGACCTTCTCGAGCACGACCGCCGGGGTCGACCAGTCGATGCGGCGCAGCACGAGGAAGCCGCGATTGAACCAGGACGAGAGCAGATGGCGGAAATCGTGATCGACGGCAGCGAGCTCCGGACGCTCGCGCAGCTCGCGCAGGAGATCGGCACGCATCGCGACGAGCGCCGCCGTGCCGCCGGGTGCCCGGTTCAGCCGGCGGATCAGCTCCTGCCGGCGCGATTCGGACACGTCGTGCAGGCGCAGCGCATGAGTGTCGTCCGGCTGCTCGAGGAAGGCCCTGGCCGCTGCCGCCAGGGGCTCGGGCGGGGCGCCGAAGCGCTCGGCCAGGATCTCGAAGAAGCCGACGCGCGCCTCCCGGTCGAGCGCCGCGTAGCCATCGAGCAGCGTCGCCGCCACGGCGACGCCGGAAGCCTCGCCGCGCCCGCCGACCAGCGTCTCGGCGAGGTCGGCGAGGTCGTCGTCCGTCGCCGCACGACCCTGGCCCCGCTCGATGATCGACCGGCCGCGCTCGACGATGGTTCCCAGCAGATCGTTGAAGAAATAGGTGTTCAAAGGGCCACCCCCATCATCCGGCCGGGCAGCCAGGTGGCGATGCCCGGGAAGAAGCAGAGGATGATAATGCCGAGCATCATGCAAAGGACATAGGGCAAGGCACCCTTGAGGATGGTCTGCAGCGGGATGTCCGGCGCTATCCCGTTGATGACATAGAGATTGAGCCCGACCGGCGGCGTGATCAGGCCGATCTCCATGTTGATCGTCAGCACCACGGCGAACCAGTAGGGGTCGAAGCCCGCCTGGACGATGATCGGCAGCAGGATGGGTGCGGTCATCAGGATCACCGCCACGGGCGGCAGGAAGAAGCCGGCGATCAGGAGGAAGATGTTCACGAAGAGCAGCAGCACCCAGCGGTTGACCTCGAGATCGGCGATCCACATCGCGATCGACTGGGTGACGAAGAGCGACGAGAGGGCGAAGGCGAAGAGCTCCGAGGCGCCGATGATCATCATGATCATGACGGACTCGCGCAAGGTGGAGCGGAAGATCTCGACCAGCGGCCCGGGCCGCCACATCCGGTAGATGACCACCGCCAGCACGATGCAGAAGAGGGCGCCCGCACCGGCGGCCTCCGACGGCGTCGCGACGCCGCCATAGAGCACGTAGAGGATGGCCACGACGATCGAGAGGAAGGGCAGCACACGCGGCAGCGCCTGCAGCTTCTCCCGCAGCGTGAAGCGCCGGGCCATCGCCTCGAAGCTGTAGCCCGCGATCCTGCAGGAGATGATCGTCCAGATCATGAAGAGGGCCGTCAGCATCACCCCCGGCAGCACGCCGGCGAGGAAGAGCCGGCCGATCGAGGTCTCGGTCGAGATGCCGTAGACGATCATCGTGACCGAGGGCGGGATCAGGATGCCGAGCGTGCCGCCGGCGGCGATCGAGCCCGTGGCGATGCTGGCTGGATAGCCCCGCTCGACCATCGCCGGGATGCCCATCTTGCCGATGGCGGCGCAGGTCGCCGGGCTCGAGCCGGAAAGGGCGGAGAAGATCGAGCAGGCGCCGATATTGGAGAGCACGAGCCCTCCCGGCACCCGGTTGAGCCAGCGATCCAGCGCCTCGTAGAGATCGCGCCCGGCCGGGCTCGAGGCCACGGCCGAGCCCATCAGGATGAACATCGGGATGGCGACGAGGCTGAAGCTGGCGAGCCCGCCGAAGAAGGTCTCGCCGATGATCTCCATCACGCCGAAGCCGCCGGAGAGGATGAGCGCCACGATCGAGACCAGCCCGAGCGCGAAGGCGATCGGCATGCCGGTCGCGAGCAGCACGAGCAGGCCGAGCAGCAGGAGCGAGCCCGAGGCGAAGGGCCCCATCACTCGAGCTCCTCGAAATGCGTCGCCTCGCCCGCGAGCAGCGTGCCGCCGTCTCGAAGCTTCAGCATCTCCGCCACGTATTGCAGCGCCAGCAGGCCGATGCCGAGCGGCAGGGGAAAGAGCGGGATCCAGAGCGGCAGCTGCCATACCGTTGCGGTCCGCCAGCCACGGGTCAGGGCCTCATAGAAATAGATGAAGCCCGACCACGCGAGCAGCAGGCAGAAGGCCAGCGCCGCGACACCACCAATGACCTCGAGCCAGCGGCGCCCCGTGCCGCCGAGCGCCTTGGGCAGCAGATCGACGCCGACATGGCCACGATCGATCAGCACCGAGGGTGAGCCGATGAAGGTCGCGGCGACGATCGAGTAGATGACGAACTCGGTCTGCCAGATGGTCGAGCCGCCGAGCAGGTAGCGGACGAAGATCATCTGGCAGGTGACGAGCACCGCCGCCGCGAGGAGCAGCATGGCGAGCACGCCGCCGGCCCGTGAGAGGGCGGTGACGGTCACGATGTAGAGCCGCATGGCAGGTCGGTCCCGGACCGGACCGGCCGGAGCGGCACCCCGCCTTCCGGCCGGGGCCGCCCGCGGCCGGCGTGCTTCGCTGGAAGGGCTACTCGACGTCGAGGGCGAGCTGGATCAGCTCGGCGCCGCCCGGCACGTTGGCGGCGAAGTCCTTGTAGGAGCTGTCCTCGGCGAGGGCGAGCCAGGCGTCGTAGTCCTCGGGCGTCATCTCGACCACCTCGACCCCGGCCTTCTCGTAGACGTCGATCATCTCCTGATCGACCTTCTTCGCCTCCTCGAAGAAATACGCCTCCGCCACCTCGCCCGCGGCCATGAGTGCTGCCTGCTGCTCCTCGTTCAGGTTCTCCCAGCTCCGCTGCGACATGAGGATCGGCTCGTACATGAACCAGAGCGCGTTCTCGCCGGGTGCCGTCAGGCACTTCACCTGCTCGTAGAGGCGATAGGAGATGAACGAGCCGGACGAGGTGTTCGCGGCATCCAGCACGCCGGTCTGCATGCCGGTATAGACCTCCGAGGACGGCATCGACGCGATCGAGGCGCCGGCCGCGGCCAGCATCTGCTCGAAGGCCGGCCCCGCCGCCCGCGTTACCTGACCCGCAATGCTCTCCGGCCCGGTGATGCAGTTCTTTTTCGAGGCGAAGCCGCCGGCCAGCCAGGCGTCGGCGATCACCACCACCCGGTTCTCCTCGATCAGCCGCTTGATCTCGTCCATGAAGGGCGAGTCGTTGAGCCGCTGCGCCCGCTCGTGATTGCGCACGAGGCCCGGCATCAAGGTCGCCGAGAACTGCGGCACCCTTCCCGAGGCGTAGTCGAGCGGAAATGCCGCCAGATCGAGCTGGCCGCTGGTCAAGGCCCCCCACTGCTCGTTCGCCTTGAAGAGCGAGGCCCCCGGGAAGACCTGGATCTCGAGACCCACATCGGCCGCCTCCACCTCGCGCTTGATGATCTGCACCATCTCGTCGCGGATGTCCCCCTTGCCGCCCGGCCACTGGTGCGAGGCGCGCAGCGTGGTCTGCGCGCCGGCCGTCGACACGAGCGCCGCCGCCAGCGCCGCCGCGATTCCCAGCGTTCCCAGTTTCCTGATCATGGCCCTTGCTCCCTGTCCTGATTGCCGCGTTTCACATCGTGACAATCACGGGCCGGGCGCGAGGTCAATGGTTCTCGCCGTCGCGACCGGCCGATCCTCCTCGCCGGAGAGCCCCCTCGCGCGATCGTCGGCGAGGCCGCCCGCTCCGGGCTATTCCCGAACCGGCTCGATCTCGCCCGGCCGCCGGGACTTGTCGAAGAAGGGCGGCAGCGGGCTGTAGAGGCGCAGGATCGTGACCCAGCCCTTCCCGGGAACGGTCTGGATCCGGTTGCCGCGCCCGACGCCGTCGGGCTGCTCCGGGGCGAACCAGACCGTGGTCGAGCCGTCCTCACCCGCCTCGGCCGCCGGGGAGGGGTAGCTCTGGCTGCCGGCGCGCGGGTATTCCTGCGGGGTCACCAGCATCGAGCGGGTCTGGTTGTCGTAGAGGGTGAAGGACCAGAACGCCCCGGCCGGAACGTCCTTCGGCAGCGTCACCTTGTAGTCTTCGCACCGTCGAAGAAGCTGCCGTCAGCGTCCCTGGCGGCGAACAGGTATTGCGACCCGATGCCGGTCAGCCGCATCGCCATGGCCGGGGTGATCCCCGTCGCCATGTAGAAGAACGACGTGCGGGCGCTGTTCTGCCGGTAGCCGGTCGGCGGGAACGGCCTGGCGCCCTCCTTCGTGATCTCGGGGAGCGGCGTCTCGAACAGGTAGCCGCCGAGGAAGAGCGGCTTCCACCACTGCGAGCTCTCGTAGTAGAACCAGTCCGGGTCCACGGGGTCGAAGCCGAGCGTGCGGCCGGTCGCGTTGGCGACTGCCACGGCGTCGGTCAGGATCCTCTTCATCCGTTCGTCCGGCGCGAATTCCTTGCCTTTCACGATGCCGATGGCGGCGATCGGCCCCATCAGCTCGGGATCGAGGCTCGTCGCCGGCTCCGCCTGCATGAGGTCGTTCAGCATCTCGTAGTAGCTGTAGTCGTTCGGCGGGATCGTGTTGATCTCCAGCCCGGCAACGGTCCTTCGTACCCCGGCCCCAAAAGCGGGTACCTGTCGCCCTCGCCCCGGTCGGACCCCGGTCGGACGCCGCCCGGCAGACGGAAACGGCATCGGCCGGGCGTGCGGATCAAGCTGTCGGGCGCATCGTGGGCCATCCCGCCGCTCCTGCCGGTGCGGTCGCCGGGGGACGCGGAACGCGCCCGGCGGCACCGCCTGCCGCCAGAACGCCGACCAGCAGCATCAGCACGGTCGCCTGGTACACCCCGTTGAAATAGTTCTGGAACAGGCATTGAGCCCAGAGATCGGCGGCGATCACCAGGACCAGCGCCCGCTCGGCCGGATCGCCCGTTAGCCGTGCCCGCCTGAGCGCCAGGCGGGTGACCTCGCCGAGCAGCAGGAGCACCAGCACCACCCCCGGCACCCCCGCCTCGACATAGAAGCGGACGAGCTCGTTGTGCGGCCACTCGAGCGGCTGCCCGTCGCCGATCAGCGGCCGGCCGGCGGCCAGCGTGGCGCGTATGGTGCCCATGCCGAGGCCGAAGGGGGCACCACCGCTCAGCGCCAGCCAATGCCCGATCGACGGCCAGCGGCCGGACGAGTAGTCCGCCCGATCGAGCTCGACCAGCCGGGCCCAGAGCGTGTCGCCGAGGAGCGTCGAGAGCAGCACGAGCCCGCCCAGGGCAGCGAGGCCGAGGCCGAGCGCGCGGGGCCGCGCCAGCGGCTGCCAGGCGCCCGACAGAATCGCGAGGACCGCCAGGATGAAAAGCGTGACCAGAGCCGTGCGTGTGCCGGTGAGCAGCACCATGCACGCGGCGGCGATCACCACGAGGGCGAGCACGAGGCGCCGCCACGGCCGGCGGCAGGCGGCGCAGGCGGCGAACGCCGCCACGGCGACGATCGTGCAGAGGCTGGCATGCAGCACGACGGAGCCGGTGAGATCGATGCGCACATGCTCGGCGACGTTGCGGAGCGTGGCGGTCGCGGGCACCAGCATCGCCCCCGCCGCCGTCGCCAGCACGTAGAGCCCGCCCGCCAGCAGCACGACCCGCACGACCGCCAGGTCGCCGAGCGCCGCGCGCAGGTTGGGCGCCACCAGCAGCGCCAGGATCGGCAGCAGGATCTTGTAGTCGAGCAGCTCGCCGGCCTGGCCCTGACCCACCGCCGCGATCAGCCCGAGGAGCCAGAGCGCGACCAGCGGCACCGTCCGCTGGCGCCGGTCGAGACGGGGCCGGCGCAGAATGGCGCCCATGGCCAGAAGCGCGAAGAGACAGACGAAGACGATGATCCGCAGATCGGCGAAGCCCAGCGCCGCGATGGTCGAGGCGGAGAGCGCCGGCATGACCAGCGTGGCCAGGAAGGCCAAGCGGACGGCACCGCTAGCGGCCCCCCCCGACCGGCCAACGTGCATCTTGTCCTCCATGCGCGATTTCAATTATAAGTTGATATTCTAGCGATACAGCCGGTGCCTGCGCAACCTGCCGATGCAACCCAAAGCCAAGACCTTCCGCTTTCGCGCGAGCTCGACCGAGCCCTGGTTCGCCACGCACAGCTGCCTCGTCATCCTCGCGGTCAACTGGCTGGCCCAGGGCATGCGCGGCATGGATCCCAAGGAGCTGAGCTTTCGCCTGCTGCTGCTCTGCGGGCTCACGGGCCTGCTCGCCGCCGTGCTCGTCGCCGGCCCCGTGGCCGCACCCGGCCCGGCGCTGCTGCTCGGCCTCGGCCTGGCGCATTCGATCAACTTCACGTTGAACGGCCAGCTCTGGGTCTGCCTGCGCTACTGCCCGGCCTACCGCCAGGACCCGGTGGTGCTCGCGACCCGGACCGGGGCGCTGGTCCGGCGCGTGCGCCGCAGCACATGGCTGCAGGAGGCGGTGCTGATCGGCTCGGCGGCGCGCCTGCGCTCGCTCCCCGGACCGCGCTCGGACATCGATCTCCGGCTGATCTTCCCGCCCGGCTGGAGCGGCTGGCTGCGCACCAACCTCCTGCTCCTGGAGCTGCGCGCCCGGGCGCTCGTCGTCGGCCTGCCGCTCGACCTCTACGCCTACGACCATCCGGCGCAGCTGCGCCGCTTCGAGCAGACCGAGCCGCTCGCCCTCGTCCTCGACCGGCAGGCGCGCCTCTGCCGCGGCTTCGCCAATCGCGAGCTGGTCCGCATCCCGTGAGCGGGGCGCCCGCCGACACGATCCACGTCGAGCGGCGCCGCGTCTGCCTCGCCTACTCGCCGGGCGGCCACAAGGCGGAGCTCGACCGCGCCCTCGCCGGCATCCACCTGCTCGATGCCTGCCACGTCACCTTCGACGACGGTCGTCCGCCGCCGCCTCTCGCTGCGGGCCACCGCCGCCATCTCGTCTGCCACCCGCGCCGCTCGGTCGGCCGCACGCTCCTGAACGCCTGGCAAAGCCTCGCCATCCTCCGCCGCGAGCGGCCCGCCCTCGTCATCTCGACCGGCGCCGACGTCGCCGTGCCGCTCCTGCTGCTCGCCAGGTGCACCGGTGCGCGGGTGATCTTCATCGAGACCGCCGGCAGCAGCGAGCCCACCCTCGCCGGCCGCCTCGTCTACCCCTTCGCCGATCTCTTCGTCGTCCAGTGGCCCGACCGCCTGCGCCGCTTCCCGAAGGCCGTGCTGGCCGGGGGCCTGCTCCTGTGATCTTCGTCGGCGTCGGCACCTTCGCCCACGGCTTCGACGAGCTGGTCGCCGGCGCCGACCGGGCCGCTGCAGCGCTCGGCATCGAGGGCTTCGCCCAGATCGGCCATTCGCGGGTGGTGCCCCGCCACCTGGATCATGCGCGCTTTCTCGGGTCGGACGAGCTGGCGGCACGGCTCGGCCGGAGCGAGGTCGCCGTCTGCCATGCCGGGATGGGCCTGGTCGGCGACGCGCTCCGCGCCGGCTGCCGCATCGTGCTGGTGCCGCGCCAGGGCAGCATCAGCCGGCGCCATCCGGCCAACGACCAGCGCCGCTTCGCCGAGCGCCTCGCGGCGATCCTGCCACTGCGCGTCTGCACCGATCCGGCCGATCTCGCGGGTGCAATCCGGGCGGCGCTCGATGACGCGGGGCCACCGCCCGCTGCACCGCCCTCGACCGTGCCCGCGATCCTCCAGGACTATCTCCGCACCGGCGCCAGGGGCGCGGCGCCACCGCCTCAGTCGCGCCCGGCCTCGTCGTCGTAGCCGCGCCGGTGGCTGAAATAGACGAGGCTCATCAGGCCGATCCCGAGCAGCAGGGTCAGCCCGACACCGAGGCCGAGGGCCACCATGCCGTGAAAGCTGATTTGCGTCTCGCTCATGTCCTGCCAGGTGTCGTAAGCCAGCACGCTGGCGAAGGCGAGCAGGCCGAGGAGCACGACGATGACGAGGATGGTGCCGCGCAAGATCCGGGTCTCCAGGGTCGGGGCCGACAATCGGCCGGGAGCATAGCAAGGTGTCGGGCCCATCCCAAGCGACCGGCCACCGAAGCACGAAGGACGTCATCCGCGAGGCGCTCCGGCCCGTGGGCCGGCAGATCCTCGACATCGGCAGTGGTGCCGGCGCCCTCGTCGCCTGGCTCCGCCGCGAGGGTGCCCTCGCGATCGGCATCGAGCCGAACGCCCCGCTGCTGCAGGCCGCCTTCGCGCGCTCGTCGGCCGGCCGGGGAGCGAGCCCGAACGACCGTTGGATCGCGGCCCGGGCCGAGGAGCTGCCGCTCGCCGACGGCAGCGTGGATGCGGCCCTCTTCTTCAACAGCCTGCACCACGTCGACCCGGCGGCACAGGGCGCGGCCCTCGCCGAGGCGGCGCGCGTGCTCCGGCCGGGTGGCGATCTCCTGGTCATCGAGCCGCTCGCCTCGGGCAGCTATTTCGAGCTGCTGCGACCGCTCGACGACGAGACGGCGGTGCGCGCGGCGGCGCTCGCCGCCATCGATGCCATCCCCGACGGCCTGCTCGTGGCGACCCTGCGCCTCCAGTATATGACGTTCCTCGACTACGCGGACGTGGCGGCCACCGTCGCCGCCTTCACCCGCGCCGATCCCGCCCGTGCTGCCGCCGTCGAGCAGGCGCTGCCGGCGATCGCCGAGCGTTTCGCCAGGCTGGGCCGACCCGGGGCCGACGGCAGCCGGCGCTTCGAGCAGCCGATGCTGGCCGTCTCGCTTCGCCGATTGTGCGCATAAGGCGAATTTCAGAGAGATAATTCTACCGTTAGGTGATACACCTTCAGCGGGCAGCTTAACGCCCGGTTAAGGATTGCGTGGCAAGAAGAGTGTCAGGGGCCGCTGACGGCGGGCCCCGGCCTTACAGCAGTCGGCCGGAATGAAGCGGCAGAATCCCGTGCAACTCATCCTCGATCACGACAAGGACGTCCGCCGCCCGAAGATCGAGCGGCGCGCCGACTGGCTGGCACCGAGCGTGGTGACCGGCATGCTGCGCGTCGGTGACGTGCTGCTCGTCCTGCTCAGCGGCCTCGGCGCCTATGTCTTCCGCTTCGGCACGACCGAGATCGACACCTTCACCACCTACAGCCTGGCGATCGGTGCCCTGGTCTCGCTCAACGCGTTCCAGCTCGCCGGCCTCTACCAGTTCCAGCATCTGACCCAGCTCGCCGAGCAGGCCCGCCGCCTGCTCCTGGCATGGCCCCTGGTGCTCGGCCTGCTCCTGCTCCTGGGGTTCGCCGCAGGCCTCCTCGACACGGTCTCGCGCGGCTGGGTGGCGCTCTGGCTGCTCACCGGCTTCGTGGCGCTCTTCGGCCTGCGCTGCCTCACCCGGATGCAGCTCCTGCGCTGGGCGAGGGCCGGTCGGCTGACCCGCAACATCGCGGTCATCGGCGCCGGCGAGCACGGGCGCCGCTTCATCGAGCATCTCCGCCGCCAGCAGCGGCACGTCAACATCATCGGCCTCTTCGACGATCGGCGGGACCGCATCCCGGACTACATCGCGGGCTACCCGGTGCTCGGCACGATCGACGACCTGCTGGTCTTCGCCCGCCAGCACCGCATCGACCAGGTCGTCGTGGCGTTGCCCTGGGGGGCGGAGGAGCGCCTGCTCGGCTGGCTCAAGAAGCTGAAGAGCCTGCCGGCCGACATCCGCCTCTGCCCGGACGTCATCGGCTTCCATCTGCCGCATCGGGGCGTGTCGCATATCGGCGGCGTGCCGCTGCTCAACGTCTTCGAGAAGCCGATCGCCGGCTGGGACGGCATCGTCAAGTCGGTCGAGGACCGCGTCCTCGCCTGCCTCATCCTGCTGCTCGTCTCGCCGCTCATGCTGAGCATCGCCCTCGGCGTGAAGCTCTCCTCGCCGGGGCCGGTGTTCTTCCGCCAGAAGCGCTACGGCTTCAACAACGAGATCATCGAGGTCTTCAAGTTCCGCTCGATGTACACGGACCACGCCCAGGCCGGGCTCGGCACGGTCGAGCAGGCGCGGCGCACGGATCCGCGCATCACGCCCTTCGGCGCCATCCTCCGGCGGACCAGCCTCGACGAGCTGCCGCAGTTCCTCAACGTGCTGCGCGGCGAGATGTCGATCGTCGGGCCGCGGCCGCACGCGGTCGCCCACAACGAGCAGTACGCCCAGCTCATCGACGAGTACCTCGCCCGTCACCGGGTCAAGCCCGGCATCACCGGCTGGGCGCAGGTCAACGGGCTGCGCGGCGAGACCGAGACACTGGAAAAGATGGAGCGGCGGGTCCAGTTCGACCTGCACTACATCGAGAACTGGTCGCTGGCCCTCGATCTCCGTATCATCCTGATGACCCTGCTCGTCGGCTTCAGCCACCCGAACGCCTACTGACGAGCACGACCGGGACGCGCCGTCCCGCCGAGCCCGGGAAGCGTCGTCGTTCGTGAATGCCACGCCTGAAGCCTTCGTCGCCGCCATGCGCCTCCTGCCGGCGGGCGTCACCATCGTGACCAGCGGCCCCGTCGGCCGACGCAACGGCTTCACCGCCACCGCCGTCTGCTCCGTGGCGGCCGACCCGCCGCACCTCCTCGTCTGCGCCAATCGCGGCATGGAGACCCACGGCACCATCCTCGAGACCGGTCATTTCGCCGTCAACGTGCTTTCCCTTGGCCAGGAGGCGCTGGCCGACCGCTTCGGCGGGCGCCTCGGCATCGACGGCGAGGCCCGGTTCCAGGCCGCCGACTGGCACACCCTGGCGAGCGGTGCCCCCATCCTGGTGAGCGCCTGCGCCGCCTTCGACTGCCGGGTCACGCAGCGCCTCACCGTCGCCACGCACGATGTCATCATCGGCCGCGTGCTGGCGGCGACCGATCGCGAGGCGGCAGCCCCCCTCGCCTATCTCGATCGCGATTATGCGTTCTGCGTGCC
>Ga0209607_1003357_pt1 | contig 12281 bp, 11 predicted proteins | sample AD_UKC117_MetaG_FD_184413 | JGI IMG/M metagenome (GOLD analysis project Ga0209607, IMG submission 184413) | Active sludge microbial communities of municipal wastewater-treating anaerobic digesters from Hong Kong - AD_UKC117_MetaG (SPAdes)... | ecosystem: Engineered > Bioreactor > Anaerobic >... | reverse complement strand
CTGGCAGTTCGGCACCGACTTGGCCCGGGTCAAACTCAAGCGCCTCTATCCTCCCTTGAAATCTTCTGAAACCCCGGTGGACCTAGAAACCTCTGAACCTGTCAAAACTTCTGTGTCAGCCCACTAGTATGAAACCGATCTGCTTGGGGTGAGCTTACTGCTGATGTTAATGGGCGCTGTTTTTGTGCGACTCCTGCGGGTTTGGCGATGCTTATCCGCCCAGGATCGTCAGCGCGCCGGAGTCTGGCTGGTGGCAGCGGCGCTGCTAACCGCCAGATTGCTCAGTTTTTCCTATACTTCCCGGCAACTGGCCTGTTACCTGTTTATTGCCTTCGGATCTCTGACGGCCTTGAGTGGCCTGCGCCTGGAGGGAGCTACGCCGCCAGCAGTTGTTGATACAGATCCAGATAGGCGTTAATGATGGCTTCCTCGCCATGCCGGGCGATCAGAGTGCGATAGCCGTTATCGGCCAATTCACGGCGCAGCGCTTCATCACGCAATAGCAGTTCCATCGAGTGAGCTAACGCGACCGGATCGCCCACCGGCGTCAACCAGGCGTCTTCCTGGTGAACGGCGATTTCCACGGGGCCAAGCGTACGGGTCGCGACAACGGGCCGCCGCCGCGCCCAGGCTTCGAGAATGACATTGGCGACCCCTTCTTGCAGCGACGAGCAGACGCATAAATCGGCTAGTTCCTGGAAGCGGCCCGCATCATCCCGCCAACCCGGCCAGCGCACGCGATCGGCGATACCCAGTTGCTCAGCATGGCGTTTGAGTTGCGCAGCCAGCGATCCATCGCCGACAATGATCAGGTAAACCGGTTGGTCATGAATACAAGCAGGAATGGCGGCAAAAGCGTTCAGCAGGTCGCCAAAGCCTTTGATGGGATGCAGGCGTCCGACCGCGACCGCGATCAGGCCATCATCGGGAATCGCCAGCGTTCGACGCAATTGTTGCAGAGTGTCGGGAGGACTGGGTGCGCAAGGCGCAACGAAATTACTGATATGAAAAATGCGTTTTCTGGGAAATCCGTGTCGAATCAGGTGATCGCCAATGCCGGGACTGACCACAATCCAGGCATGGGCATGCCGATAACCATGCGGTTCGTAATACCCGCCCAACCGGGCAATGTGAACAGGATGCTGGCCTGGCGGCAAATGGGTCAGGCGGGTGGCGCGGCCCATATAGGTTTGCACGATATCTGGTTCCTGTTCGCGCATGGCTTTTTGGATTTGCCAGCGTGACCACAGATCCCAAACGCCCCACATCGGGATGTGAATCCGGGGAATCTCGGGCGGGATCTCGGTCGTAATCAGACTCCCGGGAACCGTTACCGCCAACGTGGCATGGCCATGTCGATGCAGCGCGCTCACCAGACGCGCATAAAACAATTCGGCGCCGCCGAGGAATCTGCCGCCGATGATATGCGCCGATGTGATCATGATCTCCCGATGAAAACGCTGATGCGCTGAAATGAAGCGCGCCACTAATGAGCGATTTGGGGCATACTGTAGATGAAATTTCCGTTCAGGACCTACTGATTCATGACCGACCGCACCCGGCTTTCGGCATTCATTACCACTTATAACAATGGTCGCACCCTGACTGCTTGTCTGCAGAGCATCCAATGGGCCGATGAAGTGATCGTACTGGATTCCTTCAGCACCGACGATACGCTGGCGATCGCTCAGCGTCATGGCGCACGAATCATCCAGCACGAGTTCATGGGTTACGGTCCGCAAAAACAGATGGCGCTGGCGGCTACTACTCATGACTGGGTATTGCTCCTGGATGCCGACGAAGCGCTGTCACCGGACCTTCAGATGGAAATCCGCCAGTTGTTGCAGAACAAACCGTACGCGGACGGCTACGAAATTCCGCGTCAGGAGCAGATGTTCTGGCGGATGTATAACCCAGCGACCCGAATGAATTATTACTTGCGTCTATTCGATAAACGCATGGGTGGTATTGATGATATGCCGATCCACGCTGCGCCTAAAGTGCAAGGTGACATTGCCCGGCTCAAGGCTCCCCTATACCACTACGGCGAGACCGACATTCACACCAAGGTCGATAAAATCAATGCCTATTCCACCGGGTTAGTGGTCGATAAGCTGAAGAAACAGCGCTGGGGCATTCCCCTGATCATGGTCTTCTACCCGCCATTGTTCTTTATCCGCAGTTACCTGTTCAAGCGCAATTTTCTGAATGGCTGGGCCGGATTTATCAACTCGGTGATCGCCGCGTTCTATGTGTTTCTCAAGTATGCCAAATTGTATGAACATCATCAGTTCGCCAGACATGGAACCCGTCTGCTCCCGGATGATGCGCCGCCGTTGCCGGAATACCCGCATCATTCCGACGATCAGTCCTGACTGCTACTCCCTCCTCCCTCCGTTTCCGGCTCCGGATTCGGCCAGATCACCGCTGTCTTGACCCGATTACCGGTGATTTCGACAATTTCGGTTGGATGTCCGGCCAGAGTTAATCGAGCACCCGGTTCCGGGATCGCTTCAAGGTGTTCCATGATCAGACCATTGAGGGTGCGTGGCCCGTCGGTAGGCAGTTTCCATTCCAGCATACGGTTCAGATTGCGTATCGAGGTGCGGCCGCTCACTACATAACCGCCATCAGCGCGTGGAGCCAGATTGCGGTTGCTGACTGCGGCCGGATCGGTAGTAAACTCGCCAACAATTTCTTCGAGAATGTCTTCAAGGGTAATTAGCCCCTTCACATCGCCATATTCGTCCACTACCAGCCCAAAGCGCCGACGCAATTGCTGAAAATTAACCAATTGCCGGGTCAGTGAAGCGCCTTCCGGGATAAAGTAGGGTTCCCGGAGCAATCCTTCGAGATCGGCGCGGTTAAAGTCCGGTTTTTGCGCCATCAGGTTCAACGCCTTGCGCAAATGCACAAAACCGACCACTTGATCGATCGTGTCGCGATACGCCACCAGTCGGCTATAGGGACTTTGGGTCAGCTGGGCAATGATCACGTCCCAGTCGTCCTCCAGGTCCAGGCCCGCTACTTCATTGCGCGGGATCATGATGTCCTCAACGGTAATTTCCTCCAGCTCCAGGATGCTGAGCAGCATGGTCTGATGCCGCTTGGGAATCATGACTCCCGCTTCCAGCACAACCGTGCGCAATTCCTCGGCGCTCAAGCTATGCTGGGCCGAAGTCTGGATCGCGACCCGGAACAACCGTAGCAGACTGTTAGCGACGGTGTTGGTCAGCCAGACCAGGGGGTAAAAAAGTTTCAGCAGCGGCGCTAGAACCGCCGAAGCAGGGAACGCAATCTTCTCGGGATGCAGGGCTGCCAGGGTCTTGGGTGCAACCTCACCAAACACCAGCAGCACTAGGGTCAGCACCACCGTAGAAACTGCGATGCCCGCTTCGCCAAGAAAGTGGATAGCGAGGATCGTGGCGAGTGAGGAGGCCAGGACATTGATAAAATTATTGCCAAGCAAAATAATGCCGATGAGCCGGTCCGGACGTTCCAGAAGCTTGCTGGTGCGTTGCGCGGCTTTGTCGCCAGCCTTGGCGAGGTGACGCAGGCGATAGCGATTGAGGATCATCAATCCGGTTTCGGAGCTGGAGAAGAAAGCGGAACAGCCAATAAGCAGCACCAGAGCGATGCCTAACACGCCAATATGCAGATCGTCCAAGTCGCAAAAGCCTCGGTTGGGGTGGTCAGTTTCGTTTTTAAGGGTAGCCGGCGTGGACTGTCAAGAACCCGCTTAATAACGTTGCAATACCAACTCTAGCACCAGTTTGCTGCCGAAATAGGCTAACATCAGGAATGCAAAACCGCTCAAGGTCCAGTGAATCGCAGTGCGTCCTCGCCAGCCAAACCGCCAGCGGCCCCACAGCAGAATGGCGAACACGCCCCAGGCGATGAAGGACAGCACCGCTTTGTGCGCTAAATGTTGGGCAAGCAGATCATGTAGAAAGAATAGACCACTGGCCAGGGTAATAGTAAGCAGGATGAAGCCAGCGCCGATCATTTGGAACAGCAGGGTTTCCATAGTCGTCAAGGGAGGAATGCCACGCAGGAAACCGCCGGGTTGACGTCGGCGCAACCGGCGATCCTGCACTGCTAGCAGCGCAGCCTGCACGGCCGCCAGCGTCAGCAGAGAATAGGCAAGAATTGCGATCAGAATATGCAGTTCCAACGGCCATTGTCCGGCGTCGGCAACGATGCGTTCAGTGGGGAAGAGTAAGCTCAGCGCCAGAGTCGCGGCGCTGAAAGGCAATAATAGAATGCCGAGATTCTCAACCGGCCGCACCATCGCCGCCGCCAGCAACAGGACGCCGATCAGCCAGCCAGTGAAGGACAGCGCATTGAAAAAACCCAGATTCAATCCGGCAGGCTGAAACACGGTCTGGGCCAGAATCATCGCATGCAATAGCGCCGCACCCCAACCCAGTGCTAATGAGCCGCCCTTGGCGACTGATCGGCCCTCGCTGGCGCGCGCCAGGCGCAGGGCCAACCAGCCGCCAGCAAAAATGTAAAGAAGGGCAGCCAGGCCGCCAATCAGCGCATTCATGAACAATCCATGATTAATAGACTTATTGCCAAATATTCATACTTTCGCTCATTTTTAGAACCCTGTAAATTTTCCTGTAGCATCCTTTTTATAGTCAAACAGTTTTATGTTGATTGCCCTTCCAGCAAGGAATACTGTAGTGGCCTGAGCACATGGCGAACTATCCAAAAACTGTTTGACTATATCCCCCGCTTCTTTTGGTTATTTCCTATTTCTCTACGGCTCCCTGCCGCCATACCCAGTCTTCGATATCGTTCCCGGGTTGGTATTCCGTCACCAGTTCACGCAGCAACGCCCGCACCGCCGGATAGTCAAAATCATGGGCGGCGGCATCCAGCCGGTTCAATCCCTCCTGAATCACCGGCCACGGTGGGTGGCCTTCACGGGCGCGGCGAATCATGGGATGTTCGGCAGGCGCATCATCCGCGCCAATTAACAGTTCTTCGCGCAACTTTTCACCGCTACGCAGACCGGTAAATTGAATCTCGATATCCCCCTCTGGATGCGCTTCATCACGCACCGTGAGACCGGATAACTGGATCATCCTTCGAGCCAGTTCCAGAATGCGCACCGGTTCGCCCATGTCCAATAGAAATAGATCGCCGCCCTGCGCTAGGGCGCTGGCCTGGATGACCAGTTGCGCCGCTTCGGGGATGGTCATGAAGTAGCGATCCACCTCGGGATGGGTCACCGTCACCGGCCCGCCTCGGCGAATCTGCTCCCGAAACAACGGCGCTACCGAACCGGAAGAGTCGAGGACATTACCGAAGCGCACCATGCATAACCGGGTGACGTGGTTCTCTCCGGCTAAGCCCTGCAGGATCATTTCGGCCAGGCGTTTGGTGGCGCCCATGACATTCGTAGGCCGCACCGCCTTGTCGCTGGACACCAGCACGAAGGTTTCAACCTTGGCCGCAATCGCGGCTTCAGCAGCATGCCAGGCGCCAAACACATTGTTACGTACCCCCTCGATTGGGTTGCGCTCAACGATCGGCACATGCTTATAGGCAGCGGCGTGGTAAACCGTTTCCACGCCAAAGCGCTCCATCGCCACTTCCAAGCGGCGGCGGTGAACCACCGAACCCAGTAATGGAACTAGCTTAACACCCTCCTTTTTTCCAGAGGAAGAGGAATCAGACGTGAGGGCCATATTAACCAGCATCCCCCGCAATTCCTGCTCGATCACGTACAACGCATATTCCGAGCGTTCAAATAGCACCAGTTGACGCGGGCGCAGTAGCAGAATCTGCCGACACAATTCCGCGCCAATAGATCCGCCCGCGCCAGTCACCATCACCGTTTTACCCGTAACTCGCGCCTGCAAAAGCTCAGGGTTCGGTTGGACCGAATCGCGGCCTAGGATATCTTCGACTTCAATTTCGCGGAGTTCGTCGATGCGGCGCGCGCCGCTGGTCAATTCCGCCAGCGTGGGCAACGCCAAAACCTTGACCGGAAAATTGGCCAATGAATCCAGCACCTGTTGCCGTCGCCGGTGCGAGACCGAAGGCAGCGCCAACAAAATCAGTCCGGCCTGATGACGTACGATCAGGCGCGGCAACTTGAACGGCGCTCGCACCTTAAGACCCAGTACGACGCCACCCCACAACTGGGGGTTATCGTCCACGAATACAACCGGTTCGAACTCGCTGCTATAGCGCAGGGCTTGCGCCAGTTGCGCGCCAGCTTCGCCGGCTCCATAGATGATGACTGGCGTTCGCGGCGCGCTTAACCGGAATCGTCGACGGAGATAGCGGCGCAACAGTAATCGACCGCCGCCGATTAGCGCAATCAGCACCAGCCAGGCAATCAGCCATGACGAGCGCGGTACGATGCCCTGGCGCATGAAGACCCACACAGCTATCATTAACAGGAGACCAGCGCTTGCGCCGAAGACAATGGTGTGCAGCAGACTCTCATCGGCGTAACGCAGGATCGGGCGATACAAACCGATCGCTGCAAAGGTTGGAATGAGAATGATGACCGCTAATGGAAACAGCCAAATCACGTCCTGCAACAGTCCCGGCCACCACTCCCCGAGGCGAATGGCGAACGAAGCCCAGACCGCGATCAGCACCGCCACGGTATCGCTGCACATCAGCAGTACGCGGCGAAAAGCGGTAGGAAGATTTAAACAGTTGAGCGTCACGAAGTCAGCGCTTTTTATGGGTTATTTGAAGCAAATATCACAATCACACGACTTCGATCAACTCACGCATCACCGTAGTCGCGTAGGCGCCAGCCGGTAGGCGGAACGCGAAAGCCGCGATGCCCGGCTCGGGAAACTCCAACAGCGCATCTTGCGGGATCAGCCGCAACGCCCGCCGCTCCTGTTTCAGTCCAGCCGCCGCCAGCCCATCGCGAAAAAGATGCCGCATTGCCGCAATGCCCTCTTCCAATTCCCGAATTACACCGCTGCTGGACAAGTCACCTGCGCCCCACAAGGGTCCGGTCGGATGCAGATCGAACTCAGCAATCCGTTGACGCAGGGTTTCATCCACATCATGGGCGACAAAGATGCTATGACTGCCCGCCAGCATCAACACCTCGCCCGGCAATGCCTGATTCCAGGTTTCCGAAATAACCCGCTGGGCCAGAACAGCATTAAAAAGCGCCGAACGCGCAGCAGACAGATACAAACTTCGTTGATGGCGATCACGCACCTTGGCCTGGCCGCTGAACATCGCCTCGGCGCGCTCCAGATTGCCTGCCTCCCGTCCAAACCGCTGCTCGCCAAAATAGTTAGGAACGCCAACGGCGATGATGCGTTGCCACCGATCCGCTAATTCAACCGGATCGCCATCCAAGTCGCGAATTACGATGCGAAAAGCGTTGCCGCTTAATGTCCCGCGCCGCAGTTTGCGGGAATGACGAACCGCTTGCAACACGGTGAAATCCGGCTGTGGATCGGCATTCCAGTCGAGATCAGCCTTACCAGGCAGATGCACCGAGAACCATTGTTCAGTGACCGCGTGGCGATCCTTGAGACCGGCATAACTCACCGCGCCCGGCGGAACTTTCGCGCGCGCCGCCAATTGTTTGGCGACCCAATCGGTATTCGCGCCGTGCTTGCGCACCCACAACCAGACATGTTCGCCAGCGCCATCGAGCGGAAAATCCAGTTCTTCGCGAACCTGAAAATCCTCGAGAAGGGTCCGCATACGCCCTTTCGCAGCAGGTTGACCGTGGGCAAAAGGCAGGGAATCGATCAACATGACTGATGTCATTCAGGAACTCCGTGTTAGACTTCAAGAGTTATTAGCATTTTTCTGGAGAGAGCCATGTCCTGTCCCGCCCCTCATGTTGCTTTCACCTATGACGATTACCTGGAATGGGAGAAACGCCAGATCGAACGCCATGAATATATTCGCGGCGAAGTATTCGCTATGGCTAGAACAAGCGATCGGCATAACGACATCTCGCTCAATTTGGCCACCCTGCTCCGCCAACACCTGCGCGGCACGCCGTGCCGGGTCTATATGGCGGATGTCAAGGTCCGCGTGGAAAAAGCGGACTGCGGCTTTTATCCCGACCTGCAAGTGACCTGCGCTGAAAGTGATCATGCCGACCGCTACGTCAAACGTTCGCCGATTCTGATCGTGGAGGTGCTTTCGGAATCAACCGCCGCGTTTGACCTGGGAGATAAGTTTGCTTTCTATCAACAATTGGAAAGCCTGCGAGAATATGTGTTGGTTGACCAAGAGCGCATGCGGGTTCAGGTTTACCGTCGGCAGGATGGACAATGGTGGGTGGACAACATTGGCCCGGGCGGACAGCTTCGTCTGGACAGCATCGAGCTTGAATGTCCGCTGGAGACCCTTTATGAAGACCTCAGCGAACCCCTTAAGACTTAAAATGCGAATTAAGAGCTAACTAATATCCTTAAATATAAATATGTTACGTTACTCATCGAATTGCTGACGAAAATCCAGAAATCGGGTTTTCAACGAGTTGAGGATGAAGCTCTTAATTCGCATTAAAGCTCAAAACTTTCATACCAACAACGCCACCGCATGAACGGCAATGCCCTCACTGCGTCCAATATATCCCAATTTTTCGGTCGTGGTGGCCTTCACATTAACCCGATCCGCAGTAATACCCAGATCAGCGGCAAGCGGCCCACGCATCGCGGGAATGTAAGGGGCCATGCGCGGCGCTTGGGCGATGATCGTAGCGTCGACATTGCTCACCATAAGCCGCCGTTCCTCAAGTAACCCTGCCACTCGCCGCAACAACAAGCGACTATCGATATTGCGGAATTCTGGATCATGGTCGGGAAAATGCCGGCCAATATCGCCTAATCCTGCGGCCCCGAGCAAGGCGTCGCAAAGCGCGTGCAACAATACATCGCCATCGGAATGGGCAATCAAGCCGTGCGTATGCGGGATGCGAACGCCGCCCAAGGTAATAAATTCGCCCGGGCCAAAAGCGTGAACGTCAAAACCGTGTCCGATGCGCATGTCGTTAACCTTCCTGGGGTGAGGCAGTGAAACGGCGCGTCAAGTAAAATTCGGCCAGCGCCAGATCTTCTGGCCGAGTAATTTTCACATTATCCGCTCGCCCCTCAACCAGACGCGGTGCAAAGCCCGCCGCTTCCATCGCCGCTGCTTCGTCAGTCACTAACCACCCGGCTTCCAGCGTCGCCCGCAAGGCATCGCGCAACATTCCCAGCCGAAACATTTGCGGCGTCAGCGCATGCCAAAGCCGGGAACGATCCACGGTCGCTGTGACCCGCCCAGCATTGTCGACTTCCTTTAATGTGTCCCACGCCGGAACCGCCAGCAATCCGCCAACGGGATCATCCGCCAGTTCAACCAGCAACCGGTCAAGATCGCTGGTGGTCAAACAGGGACGGGCGGCATCGTGAACCAGCACCCAGTCGTCAGGATGCGCGCATTCCTGAAGCGCCTCCAACCCATTCAGCACCGAATGGCAACGTTCAGCGCCGCCGGCGACCACGTGCAGCGGCTTATCCATCGCTATGTGGGCAGCCACTTCGGGCCACCATTCATCTCCTGGACTAATCGCGACGACCAGGCCAACAACGGGCGGATAACTCAGCAAAGCGTCCAGAGCATGAGCGATGACCGGACGGCCCACCAGTGGCAAATACTGCTTGGGAATCGTTGCTCCCATCCGTTTACCCGCGCCAGCGGCTGGCGTCATCGCCCAATAACGCGGCGCACTCATCGCGATCTCACCGGCGGCTTACGGGAGGAAGCAACAGGTTTGGCCGACCTCGATTCGACCGGTTTAGGTAATGGTTCCTCAAGAATGCGATAGAAGGTTTCGTCCGGTCGAATCATGCCCATTTCAGTGCGCGCGCGCTCTTCAATCGCCATCAATCCATTTTTCAGGTCGACGACATCCGCTTCCAGGGCGCGATTGCGTTCATCCATTGCCGCGTTTTCCTCGATTTGCGCCTCTACCGTGATGCGTAAGGCCAGCGTTTGCCGCACTCCATCCTCGGCGAGCCATAGCAAATACTGGAGAAAAACCAGTACGGCAATCAGCGCTGCGATCAGAATCTGGGGTTTCAAGCCTTGTTCGGTAGGATGAGCCATGACGGCGGGCGGTGATAAAAACAACCCGCGCCTCCCCTTCGCCTCTGCGATAAAAACAGCAGGAAAGGAAGGCGCGGTTGAGAAGCAATTGACAACCCGTTTCCACAAGAACCCTCTCCCTTCAAGAGATAGAGAGGGTCAGGATGCGGGAGTAACGGCGCGCTTCGCTTAGTTGCGGAACACGTTAAAGGCTTTCTTGCCCGGATAGACCGCGGCTGAACCCAGCTCCTCCTCGATGACCAGCAACCGGTTGTACTTGGCGATGCGGTCGGAGCGGCTCAACGAACCGGTCTTGATCTGGCTGGCGGCAGTGGCGACGGCCAGATCGGCGATCGTGGTGTCCTCGGTTTCGCCGGAACGATGCGAAGAGATCGAGGTGTAGCCGGCGTCGGCCGCCATCTTGATCGCCGCCAAGGTCTCGGTCAGGGTGCCGATCTGGTTGACCTTGATCAGGATCGAATTGGCGATGCCTTCGTCGATGCCGCGCTTGAGGATCGAGGTGTTGGTCACGAACAGATCGTCGCCCACCAGTTGCACCTTCTTGCCTAGAACCTGGGTCAGATAAGCCCAGCCCGTCCAGTCGCTCTCATCCAGACCATCTTCAATAGAGACGATGGGATAACGGCTGACCCAGTCGGCCAACTTGTCGGCGAATTCATTGGAAGTGAAGGACTTGCCTTCCGCTTCCAGCACATACTTGCCGTCCTTGTAAAACTCAGAGCTGGCGCAATCCAGCGCGATGTATAGGTCCTTGCCTGGGGTGTAGCCCGCTTTGCTGATGGCTTCCATGACCACGTCCAGCGCCGCTTCATTGGACGACAGGTTGGGCGCAAAACCGCCTTCATCGCCGACCGCAGTGTTCATACCTTGCTTTTTCAGCACGGCCTTCAGCGCATGGAACACCTCTGCGCCCCAGCGCAACGCTTCGCGGAAGCTGGGCGCGCCGACCGGCATGATCATGAATTCCTGCATGTCGACGCTATTGTCGGCATGAGCGCCGCCGTTCAGAATGTTCATCATCGGCACCGGCAAATGATACGGGCCAGTAGGATTCAGGTACTTGTACAGCGGCACACCCTTTTCGGCGGCGGAAGCATGAGCAGCGGCCATCGACACGCCAAGCAGCGCGTTAGCGCCGAGGCGGCTCTTGGTGGGGGTGCCATCCAGGTCAATCATCCGCTGGTCAATCGCCGCTTGATTATCCACCGCTTCCACGCCGAGTAGCGCATCGCGCAGCTCGCCATTGACATTGGCGACCGCTTTCAGCACGCCCTTACCCAAATAGCGGCTCTTGTCGCCATCGCGCAGCTCCAGCGCCTCGCGGCTGCCGGTGGACGCGCCGGAAGGAACGCCCGCTGTGCCTTTAGCTCCGGATTCCAGGATCACGTCCACGCTGACGGTAGGATTACCGCGCGAGTCCATAATTTCACGGCCACGGATCTCTTTGATTTTCGACATTCTTCAAACTCCTCTGGATATTACGCTCGTGGGGATAAAGCCATCATTGACGATTATTCTAGCCCGGTTTCCAGGAAACCGCGCTGTTTAACCAAGGTATCCAGCGCCTGCAAGGTGATCAGCAGGGCTTCCATGCGATCCAGCGGCCAGGCGTTCGGGCCATCGCTCAGCGCCTGGTCAGGATCAGGATGCGTTTCCATGAATAATCCGGCGATGCCGACCGCCACCGCTGCCCGCGCCAGCACCGGCGCGAATTCCCGTTGACCGCCGGAAGCGTTGCCCTGACCGCCGGGTAATTGCACCGAATGGGTCGCGTCGAACACGACTGGACAGCCGGTAGCGCGCATCACCATCAGGGCGCGCATATCGGACACCAGATTATTGTAGCCAAACGAAGCGCCGCGTTCGCACACCATTAGGTGATCATTGCCGGCCATACGCGCCTTGACCACAACATTGCGCATGTCCCACGGGGCTAAAAATTGGCCTTTCTTGATGTTGACCGGTTTGCCCTGCCGAGCGACGTTCTGGATGAAATCGGTTTGCCGGCACAGAAAAGCCGGGGTTTGCAGCACGTCCGCTACTGCCGCGACTTCTTCCAGCGGCGTGTATTCATGAACATCCGTCAGCACCGGCACATCAATCTGTGCTTTGACCTTTTCCAGAATTTTTAACCCTTCCTCTAGGCCAGGACCTCGATAGCTGTGATGCGA
>Ga0209607_1003354_pt1 | contig 12283 bp, 11 predicted proteins | sample AD_UKC117_MetaG_FD_184413 | JGI IMG/M metagenome (GOLD analysis project Ga0209607, IMG submission 184413) | Active sludge microbial communities of municipal wastewater-treating anaerobic digesters from Hong Kong - AD_UKC117_MetaG (SPAdes)... | ecosystem: Engineered > Bioreactor > Anaerobic >... | reverse complement strand
ATCTTATTGTCAATCGATTTGTCTACGAACTTGCGCTTCTCTCCAGAAATAGCCCTGCACAAGAAGAATTTATTGGCAAATTATTCGTGAATGTGCAAGAAACAGTAGAAGAATACATAAAGTCGTTAGCAGATCGGGTCGGATTTGATTTTATGAAAACGCATTCGCATGGCCTATCTCTTGTTGTAATTGCGATGTTTCTGATAGGTGGACTCTGGGCGTGGAGTCGTCTAAACCCCGCGACCCCGGCCAACGTGCATGTTCAGGGCGATAACAACGTTGTTGTAAATTTGACTGCCGAATCGTTGGGGATAACGGGCGATGACCTACGAGTTATTTTTGACGATGCCTTATCAGCACACCAGAAGCGCCAGCTTGAAAGAGCTTCCGCCAATGTTTTTGCTCCATCGAAATCGGAGATTGGCGCGACCGTTGAGGTGCCTGGCGTTTATCGGGTTAGTCCGGAGACCGCGGCGGCCATACCGACACCGGAAATGCTGGAAGATGCCGACCCTCTCGAAGAGTACGAGACTATTAATGACGCCCAAATTAACGTAAGGGCAACAAACCTAGATGATCGAGAACATGGATGGGCTGGATTAATAAAAATATCTGGTAGGATATGGAGGGTAAGAATACTATGGCCCTCTGATGTTCCTCTAGACTTCGTTAAGAGAATGTCGGATGATTCGCCAATCGTGGCGGACGTTATTATTATCTACCGACCAAATAGGACCGGCGAATTCGTCCCAAAGATCGCTAGCGTCCAGAGAGTTCACTCGCCAGGGACTTAGCCACTGACCGCTGGGGTACTAGGTGCATTTGCTATCTAACGGCTCAAGTCTCCACCCTCTGCCAGCTCTCCGTCTCGGACGAGCGGATGCAGGCGTCGATGAAGAGGAGGGTGTCGAGGCCGTCGGCGGCGGTGGGGATGGTGGCGGCGAGCGGGTCCGCTTCGCGCCCCTCGAGCCGGGCGGCCACCTGCTCGGCGAAGTCGCGGTAGAGATTGCCGAAGCCCTCGTGGAAGCCCTCGGGGTGGCCGGGCGGCAGGCGGCAGGCTTGCCGGGCCAGGGGCTCGAGATAGGGGCTGCCGCGGGTCAGGATCTGTTGCGGCTCGCCGTTCCGAAGGAAGGTCAGCTCGTCGAGCCGGCTCTGGCGCCATTCGAGGCCGCCCCGGTCGCCATGCACCTCGATCGCGAGCGCGTTCTCGGCGCCATGCGCCACCTTGGTCGCCAGCATCTGGCCGCGGCCACCATTGGCGAAGCGGAGCAGCGCCTGGCCCGTGTCGTGCGCCTGGCGGCCCGGGACGATGGCGCCGAGCTCGGCCATGACGGAGTCGATCCCGAGCCCGGTCGTGTAGCGGATGAGCTGGTGCACATGGCTGCCGATGTCGCCCATGACGTGGCTGCCGCCGCCCTTCGCGGGATCGAGGCGCCAGCGCAGGCGGGCGGGGATGTCGCCGGTCTCGATGGCGGTGGCCAAGGTACCCTGGCGGTAGCTCGCCTGCACCAGATGCACCTTGCCGATGCGCCCGGCCTCGATCATCGCCCGCATCTGGCGGATCATCGGATAGCCGCTGTAGTTGTGGGTCAGGCAGAAGACGAGCCCGGTCTCCGCCACCTTCTCGGCGATCCGCCGGCCGTCCGGGGCGGTGTTGGCCAAGGGCTTGTCGCAGACCACGTGGAGGCCGGCATCGAGCGCCTCGATGGCGAGGGCGGCATGGCTGTCATTGGGCGTGGCGATGGCCACGGCATCGAGCCCGCCGGCCCTGATCATCTGGCCAAGCGAGCCGTAGCCCTTCGGGATGCCGAGGGCGGCGGCATCGGCCACCGACTTTTCGGCATTGGACGAAAGCACGGCGCCCACGACCTCGAAGCGGTCGTCGAGCCGGGCCGCTGTCCGATGCACAGGACCGATCAGGGCGCCCCGCCCGCCGCCGACGAAGCCGAGGCGAATGCGGGTCGGTCCCTTGCCGCTCGCCGCCGTCATTTCAGCCCCAGGGCCGCGCGGTTTCGGGCATGGTCGATGCCCTGGGCCTGCATGTTGGCGTCGAAGGCGCGTTCCTGGACCTGGATGATGTGGCGCCTGATCAGCTCGGCGGCCTCCGTGGCGCCCTGGTCGGGGTGCTTGATGCAGCACTCCCATTCGACCGAGGCCCAGCCGTCGTAGTCGAGCTCGCTGAGCTTGCTGAAGATGGCGCCGAAGTCGATCTGGCCGTCGCCGGGGCTGCGGAAGCGGCCGGCGCGGGTCGGCCAGTTCTGGTAGCCGCCCCAGTAGCCCGTGCGCGCATTCATCCGGTACTCGGCGTCCTTGACGTGGAAGGCGCGGATGCGCTCGCCGTAGACGTCGAGGAAGCCGACATAGTCCATGCCCTGCAGGTGCAGATGCGACGGGTCATAGAGGATGGTCACCCGCTGGTGGCCGTCGAGCTTCTCCAGGAACATCTCGAAGGTCAGGCCGTCATGCAGGTCCTCGCCCGGATGGATCTCGTAGGCGACGTCGATGCCGAGCTCGTCGAAGCGGTCGAGGATCGGCCGCCAGCGTTTCGCGAGCTCGGTGAAGCCCTCCTCGATCAGGCCGAAGGGCCGGGGCGGGTAGAGGTAGAGATAGGGCCAGAGCAGCGAGCCCGGGAAGGTGACGTGGCGGTCGAGCCCGAGATTGGCCGAGGCCTGGGCCGCCTTCATGAGCTGGTCGATGGCCCAGGCCTCGCGCGCCTCCGGGTTGCGGGTGACGGCCTCGGGGGTGAAGGCGTCGATGGTCAGGTTGTAGGCTGGGTGGACGGCGACGCAGTGGCCCTGGCGGTGGGTCGAGAGCTCGGAAATGACGAGGCCGTGCTCGGCGAGCAGGCCCTTGTACTCGTCGCACCAGGTCCTGCTCGAGGCCGCCTGCTCCAGGTCGAAGACCGCGGGGTTGAAGGTCGGCACCTGCACGCCCTTGTAGCCCTTGGCCGCCGCCCAGGGGGCGAGCGTCTCGATCCGGTCGTAGGGGGCGACGGGGGCGATGAACTGGGCGAGGAAAATGCCCGGACCCTTGATCGTGCGCATCAGCTCCAGACCTCGGCATGGCGCGGCGCCTGTGGCAATGGCGCGCCCCGGTAAATGATGGCGTTCCTGAGCGCCATGGCGGATTCGTGGGCGGCCAGCGCCGCCGGGTCGAGATCGGCCTTCGGCCGCGGCTCGGGCGCGTAGTGGCCGAAGCGGTCCTGCCCCCGGGCGAGCTGGGCGCTGTCCGCGCCGCGGATCGGGCGGACCTTCGGGGCCACGTAGGTGACGACGTGGTTCACGCGCGGCTGGTCGCTGGCATTGGGGCCGGAGCCGTGCGGCGTGTGCAGATGGTGGAAGGAGACCTCGCCCGCATCGATCACCACCGGCACGGTTGCCGCCTCGTCGATCTCCAGGTCGATGGTCTCGCCGCGCGACAGGAGCTCGCCCTCGGCCTTCCGGTCGACATGCCGGACCTGGCCCCTGGCGTGCAGGCCCGGGGCGAAGCGCATGGTGCCGTTGGCGAGGGTCGCCGGGGTCAGCGCCACCCAGGCGCGGACGACGCCCTCCGCATCATCCAGCTCGAAATTGGTCGAATCCTGGTGCCAGGAGACATAGGCGCCCGAATGCGGCGCCTTCCAGAAGACACCGGAGGACCAGACCAGGATGTCCGGGCCGATCAGGCTTTCCACCGCGTCGAGCAGGCCCGGGTCGTGCACGATGGCATCGGCCCAGGTGAAGATGAGGTGCGCCTTCAGGAGATAGAGCTGGTTCTGCGGGTCCGGGTAGCGCCGGGCGACATCCGATCGCGTGAACGCCAGGAAATCCTCGCCGATCCGCAGCGCGCGTTCCCGCGGCATCAGGCGCCAGGGGAAGTGGAAGCCGTCGCGGCGATAGGCGGCCACGGCATCGGCGGAGAGGGATCCAGCCATCAGGCTTGCCTCATGCGGGCAGAGGGGGCGGGTCGAGGAAGGCGATCTGCGCCTTGGCCTGATGCTCGATCATCGGCCGGCCGCCGACCACGGTCCGAAGCCCCCGCTCCTCGGCCGCCTTCATGAGCTCGGTGTCGCGGGCCGCGATGATGTCGAAGAGCTGCATTTCCGGCCTCAGCGTCGCCGCATCCATCGGCAGGGCATCGCCTGCCTTCAGCCCGAGCGAGGTCGTCTGGATGATGACCTGGTGGCCCGTGGCATCGGCCGGGCCTGCCGCTATTCGCACGTTGGGGAAGGCTTTCGCGACGTCGGCGGCGATCTCCTCGGCCTTCGCCGCCGTCCGGTTGGCGATGGTCAGCCGGCTGACACCCGCCTCGGCGAGCGCGAAGGCGATGGCGCGCCCGGCGCCGCCGGCGCCGACCATGAGAACGTCCTTGCCGGTGGGCTCGATGCCGTTGGCGCGACAGCCTTCCACCAGCCCCAGCCCGTCGAACATGTCGCCGGTCAGGCTGCCGTCCGCCTCGATGCGGATGGTGTTCGCCGTGCCGGTGGCCTTGGCTCCCGGGCCCAGCGTCTTGCACATCCGGCACATGGCCGGCTTGTGCGGGATGGTGACGATGAAGCCGCCGAGATTGCGGATCGCGAGAAGCCGCGGGATCAGGTCCTCGAGGTCCTCCGGCCGGACGTGGAAGGGCACGATGAACCCGTCGCGGCCGGCGGCCTCGAAGAGCGGGTTCAGGAACTCGGGGGCCCGGACATGCGCCACGGGATGGGCGAGAATGGCGTAGATCCTGGTCTTGCCGGAAGGCTGGCGCATGGTTTCCTCGGTTCAGGCGTTGAATTCGGGCTCCGGCAGGCCGGCGATGCCGGCCTCCAGGGCGAAGATGCCGCCGGCGAGCGGCTCCTGGGCCAGGGCGGCCGCGTCGAGCCCCTCGCGGGCGGTGGTGATGAAGAGGGTCCTCAGGCCCGGGCCGCCGAAGGCGCACATGGTCACCTGCGAGCAGGGCAGGCGGACCTCGCGGTCGATCCGGCCGTCGGGCGTGAAGCGGATGACCCGGCCGCCCTTGAAGCGCGCACTCCAGTAGCAGCCGTCGGCGTCGACGCAGGCGCCGTCGGGCCGGCCGATGCTGTCGTCGGTCTCGAGCCAGAGGCGGCGGTTCCAGGCGCTGCCGCTGTCGATGTCGTAGTCGAAGATGAAGACGCGGCCCATGCGGCTGTCGGACCAGTACATCCGCCTGTCGTCGGGGCTGAAGGCGAGGCCGTTGCCGACCAGCGCGTGATCGGCGAGCAGGCGAACGCCATGCGCCGGGTCGAGCTGCCACAAAGCACCCTGCGGGATCGTGCGTGGCTCGTGCATGGTGCCGGCGAGGAAGCGCCCGCGGCGGTCGCAGCGGCCATCGTTGAGGCGGTTCTCCGGGCGCTCCGGCTCGACCTCGGCGAGCGTCTCCAGCCTGCCCGATTGCGGATCGAGCCGGGCGAAGCGGTGCTCCATGGCGACGACCAGCCCGCCGGTGCGGGCGAGGGCGAAGCAGCCGACGCGGCCGGGCACCTCGAACGTCTCGTCCCGGCCGGTGGCGGGATCGAGGCGGTGCAGGCGGCGGGCCGGGATGTCGGTCCACCAGAGCCGGCCCGAGCCCGTGTCCCAGATCGGGCTCTCGGCGCATTCCGCCCGGGCGTCGAGCACGAGATCGGGCGTCATCCCTTGATCGCCCCCGCCGTCATGCCCTGGATCAAAAAGCGGCGGACGAGGAACGAGAAGACGAGGACCGGCAGCATGACCATGGCGCCGCCGGCGGCGATCTTGCCCCAGGCCCAGCCCTCGTAGTTCATGAAGTTGACGATGGCGACGGGGGCCGTGGTCGCCTCGGTCCGGGTCAGGATGAGGGCGAAGAAGAAGTCGTTCCAGGAATAGAGGAAGCAGAGGATCGCGGTCGCGGCGAGGCCGGGGCCGGAGAGCGGCAGGATGATCTTGACGAAGGACTGCCACAAGGAGGCGCCGTCGATCCAGGCGGCCTCCTCGAGGGCCCGTGGCGTCGCGTCGAAGAAGCTGCGCATCAGCCAGACGACCAGCGAGAGATTGAACGTCAGGTAGATGATGACGAGGCCGAGCCGGCTGTCGAGCAGGCCGATATGGCGATAGGCCAGGAAGTAGGGGATGGTGAAGGCGATCGGCGGCGCCATGCGGCTCGCCAGGATCAGGATGCTGAGCTGGTTGCTCCGGCCCATGTCCATGCGCGAGAGGGCGTAGGCGCCGGGCACGCCGAGCAGGATCGCGATCGCGGTCGAGCCGACGCTGACGATCAGGCTGTTGGCGAAGCTCTTGGGGAAGTCGCCCTCCCAGAGCCCGGTGTAGTTCTCGAGCGTCGGCACGAAGAGCCATTTCGGTGGCCAGGCGAAGATGTCGTCGATGGTCTTGAACGACATGATCAGGAGCCAGACGAACGGGAACATGACGAGCAGCACGAGCACGATGACCAGCGCGTGCAGCCAGAACCGCTGCCATTTGAGGTGGGACTGGTAGTCGGTGCTAGTCGACACGCTGCCCCCAGCCCACCATGCGGATGATCAGCCAGCTCAGGAAGACCGTGATGACGACGAGCACCACGGTGATGGCGCTCGAGAAGCCGAGATAGGAGAAGTTGAAGGCCTGGATGAACGAGTAGAAGTTGGTGACCTCGGTCACCGTGCCGGGGCCGCCGTCGGTCAGGATGTAGATGAGCGGGAAGGCCTTGATGCTGTCGACCAGGCGGAAGAGGGCGGCGACCAGGAGCACGCCCTTCAGGTAGGGCAGGGTGACGTAGAAGGTGAGCTGGAGCACCGAGGCGCCGTCCACCCTGGCCGCCTCGATGTATTCGGACGGCATCATCTGCAGGCTGGCGAGCACCATCAGCATGACGAAGGGGAACCACTCCCAGACGTCGGCGACGATGATCGCGGTCAGGGCCCAGCTGGGGTCGGTGATCAGCGACGGGACGACGAAGCCCATGGCCTCGGTCGCCCAGTGCAGGGGGCTGATGTCCGGCGTGTAGAGCACCTTCCAGATGATCGCGACGACGATCGGCGGCAGCACCATCGGGATGAGGAAGACGGTGCGCAGCGCCATCAGCACCTTCGAGCTGACATTGAGCAGGAGCGCGAAGACGAAGCCGAGCACGACCTGCAGCAGCACGGTCCAGAACGAGAGCTTGGCCTGGACCCAGAGCGAGTTGTGCAGCCGGCTGTCGTTCAGCACGTTCTCGTACTGGGCGAAGGGTCGGGAGAAGTCCCAGTGGGTCTCGGGCCTGGCGAGGTCGAGCGGGGTCAGGCTGACGAGCACGAGATAGATGGTCGGCAGCAGCGTGACGACCATGAGGGCGGCCAGCGCCGGCAGCAGGAGGTTGGAGTAGAACCGCCGGCGCTGGTCCTCGAAGCGGCGGGCGGGCCCGGCCGCGGGGGCGGTGCTCCCCGTTGCCCGGTCCGCAGTGAGCCCGCCCGACCGCTGCATCGGATCAGCCGGCGTCGATCTGGACGCCGGACTTCTTCAGGTCGGCGACCGCCTCGGCCTGGGCCTCGGCCATCGCCTCGAGACCGGTCGCCTGGCCGGTCGCCACCTTCTCGATCGCCTTGTTGAGCTTATCGCCGATCTGCGGGAACTGCGGCACGGTGCGGTACTTCATGTAGCCGCCCTTGCCGCCGAGCTCGAGCACCTGGAGGTAGAGGGCCGCGACATCCTGGCCGTTCAGGGTCAGCGTGTCCTTGAAGAGCTGGGTGTCGATGATCGAGCGGCGGCAGATGCTCGGATAGCCGTGCTGCTCGAGCATCCTGAGCGTCGTCTGCTTGCCGACCGCCCACTTGATGAACTCCCAGGCGGCCTCCTTGTTCCTCGAGCCCACCGGGATGCCGAAGCCGTGGCTGTTGGAGCCCGGGAAGGCGCCGGCCGGGCCGGCAGGCACCAGCCCGTAGCGGACCGTGTCCTTGACGCGGCTGTCCGGGTCCTTGGCGAGCGGCACCATCCAGGTGATCGCCTGGGTGCGCATGTTGGCGCGGCCGGTCTTCTGCGACTGCATGGCCTGGTCGTCGGTGAACGACAGCACGCCGGGCGGGCCGTACTCGCTGAGCAGCCGGCCGTAGAAGTCGGCGGCCTCGGCGGCCTGGGGCGTGTCCCAGGTGGGCGTCAGGTTGCCGGGCGGGTCCTTGAAGACCGTGCCGCCGAAGCCCATCAGGTACGGGATCCAGTTCCAGTGGTGCAGCTTGTCGGCGGTGAAGGGGGCGACCCGCTCCATGCCCTTCGTCTGGTCGCAGACGTTCATCAGCTCGTCGAAGGTGGTCGGCAGCGAGAGGCCCTTCTGCTCGAGCAGATCGGCCCTGGACGCCGCCAGGATCATCGCCCCGGCTTCCCAGGGGAAGCCGTGGGGGTCGCCGTTGGCGTCCGAGAGGGAGGCCATGGTGCCGCCGACGAAGTCCTTGGGATCCCAGTCGTCGGGGGTCAGGTTCGGGTCCTCGAGATAGGGCTTGAGGTTCTCGACCCAGCCGGCGCCGATCCAGCGGCCGGAATAGATGAAGGTGACGTTGATGACGTCGAGGGCGCTGCCCTGCGTCGAGAGCTCGAGGTCGGTGCGCTGGTTGAAGACGGGGAAGGCGTTGGTCTCGAAGTTGACCTTCATCCCGGTCGCTTCCTCGAACTCCGGGATGTAGTTCTCGAGATAGCCGAAGAAGGTGCTGGCGAAGGACGCACCCTGCAGGGTCACGCCGGCGAACGGCTTGGCCTGGCCGAGCACCGCCGGGGCCCTGAGGCCGACGGCCAGCGCCGCCGAGCCGGCGAGGGCGCTCTGCAAGAGCTGGCGCCGGTGCAGGCGGGCGGCGCCCAGCGTGGCGCGTGCGCCGCTCGACCGGCTCTGTCGATCAAAATCCATGGTACGGCTCCCTGTGCTGCGCGCCGCGTTCCGCCGGCGCCGGGTCGATGTTCCGCTTGCCTCGACCGCTTGTCCTGGTGCAGGGTAACAAAAGTGAGCGCTAACGCAACGCTCATTTCACGCCCCTTTCGGGCATCGCAGAACGCGGGAGAACCCTGGTCGTGGCTGACGCCGTCCCCGAACTCGCTCCGGCGGCGCCAACCGCGCGGCGCGCGGTGCGGCTCAAGGAGGTCGCGGCACGGGCGGGCGTCTCGATCAACACGGTATCGCGGGCGATCCGGGCCCCGGCGACGGTCCGCCCGGAGCTGCGCCGGCACATCGAGGCGGTGCTCGACGAGCTGGACTACGTGCCCAACCGGCTCGCCGGCGGGCTCGCCAGCGCCCATACCGGCGTGGTCGGGGTGGTCGTCACCTCGCTCCTCTATTCCGAGTTCGCGGCGATGATCGAGGGCCTGCAGGGCGGCCTCGCGCGCGGCGGGCTGAGCACGATGCTGGCCAACAGCCACTACCGGCCGGAGGAGGAGCTGCGGCTGGTGCGGGCGATGCTGAGCTGGCGGCCGGCAGCCATGGCGCTGATCGGCATCGATCACCACCCCCGTGTCTCGGAGCTGCTGCGCCACTCGGGGATTCCGGTGGTCGAGCTCTGGGAGACCGGCGATGCCGTGATCGATTCGGTCGTCGGCATGGACCACGCGGGGATCGGTCGCGCCCAGGCCAGCCATCTGCTCGGGCAGGGCTATCGGCGCATCGCCTTCACGGGCGGCGTGCGACCGCACGACCACCGCGCACAGCGCCGCCGGGACGGCTGTGTCGCCCTCCTGGAGGAGCGCGGCTGCGAGCCGCTCGTGGTGACCGCCGCGGAAGGCGGCACGGCCGATCTCGGCGAGACGCTGCTCGACCGGCTGCTGGAGAGAGCGCCCGACATCGACGGCATCGTCTGCAACAGCGACGTGATCGCCTTCGGCGTGCTGCGCGGCCTGACCCGGCGCGGGCGGCGGGTTCCGGACGAGATCGGCGTGATCGGCTTCGGCGACAACGAGGCCGCCTCCTGCATGCAGCCACCCTTGTCGACCATGCGCCCGCCGCGCGCCGAGATCGGCCAGGCGGCCGCCGCGGCGGTGCTCGCCCGGATCGAGGGCGGGCCGGCGATCCGCCGGGTCTTCACCGCCGAGCTGATCGCCCGGTCCAGCACGGCGCGCGACCCGGCAGCGGCCGGGACGGGCGCCGCGACATCATCCATCAGGGAGAAATCGTCATGAACAAGCTCTTGCTCGGCAGCCTGCTCGCCGGAGCGGCCCTGGCCCTCGGCGCCGTGCCCGCGCCGGCCCTGGCCTTTCCGGACAAGCCCATCCGCGTCATCGTCGGCTTCGCCCCGGGCGGCCGGACCGACACGGTGGCACGGCTGCTCGCCGCCAAGATCGAGGAGAAGGGCCTGCTGCCGCAGCCGCTCGTCATCGTCAACATGCCGGGCGGCGGTGGTGCCGTCGGTGCCCAGGAGGTGCTCGACGCGGAGCCGGACGGCCACACCATCGTGCACTGGCACCACCAGCTCCTGATCGCCAACGCGATGGAGATCATCGAGGCCGGGCCGGACGACTTCACCTCGATCGGCTTCACCGGCGGCGGCAGCCCGGTCTGGACGGTGCGCGCCGATCTCGGGCTCGAGACGCTCGACGACGTGGTGCAGAAGCTCAAGGCCGAGCCCGGCAGCCTGGTCGAGGTCATCGGCATCGGCACGATCCCGCACTTCGTCGGAGCGCTGCTCGCCAAGGAGGCGGGCTTCGAGACCCGCAAGGTCCAGGCGGCCAGCGGCGCCGACCGGCTGAAGATGATCGCCGGCGGCAATGCCGACATCTCGCTCTTCGCGGCATCGGAATATGCCGGGTGGAAGACCGCCGGCGAAGGGCTCGAGGCGGTCGTCTTCTTCGGCCCCAACCGGATCGACACGATCCCCGAGGTGCCGACCGCGAAGGAGCTCGGCTACGACGTCGTCTGGGCCAACCCCAACTGGTGGCTGGCGCCGGCCGGCACGCCGCAGGAGAACATCGACATCCTGGCCGCGGCCCTCGAGGAGGCGTTCCAGGACGAGGAGATCAAGGCCTGGTTCGCCGAGAACTCGCTCGACCACTACTGGACACCGGGGCCGCAGGCGCACGAGGAATCGGTCGAGCTGCTCGGCCGGCTGCAGGAGGTGGCGGCCGAGATCCGCTGAGGCGGGCCGGAACCGCCGGGGGAAGGGCGCGCGTTCGATGGAAGGGCCCGGGCGGGAGCCGCTCGCCGACATCCTCTTCGCCGTGGCGGTGCTGGCGCTGGCCGGCATCGTCTGGTGGGGCACGGCTTCCCTGCCGCCGCCGCGCTACGAGCCGCTCGGCTCGGCCGCGCTGCCGCGCACGCTCGCCGTCGTCATGGCGCTGCTCGGCCTCGTGCTGCTCGGGCGTGCCTGGGCGGGGCGGCGGCAGGCGGCGCCGGCGGCGGTGGGCCTGGGCTTCCGGCCGCGGCCCTGGCTCGCGGTCGGCGTGCTCGCCGTCCTCGTCCTTTATGTCGCGGCCATGGATCTCCGGCTGCTCGGCTTCGTGCCGGCCTCGATCCTGGCGCTCGTCCTGATCGGCGCCATGCTCACGGGCTTCGACCGCCGACGGCTGCCCTGGCTCGCGGGGTTCGTCGTGCTCCTGGTGGTCGCGGTCCAGCTCCTCTTCACCCGCGTCTTCTACATCGACCTGCCGTGAGCGGGGCCCACACCTGATGCTCGAGGCCTTCGCCAATCTTCTCGCCTTCTGGCCGCTCACCTATCTCGCCCTCGGCGTGGCGCTCGGCATCGTCGTGGGCTCCATTCCGGGCCTCACCGCCTCGATGCTGATCGCGCTCTCGCTGCCGCTCACCTTCTACATGTCGAGCGTCGACGCCATGACGCTGCTCATCGGCATGTATGTGGGCGGCATCTCCGGCGGGCTCATCGCCGCCACGCTTCTGCGCATGCCGGGCACGCCGGCCTCGATCATGACCACGTTCGACGGCTTCCCCATGGCCCAGCAGGGCAAGGGCGAGCGGGCGCTCGCCCTCGGCATCGCCGCCTCGATCATCGGCGGGCTGATCTCCTGGGTCTTCCTCGCCGTGCTCTCGCCGCCGCTCGCCAACCTCGCCTTGCGGTTCGGGCCCTGGGAATACTTCACCATGGTGCTGATGGCGCTGGTCATGCTGGCGTCCTTGAGCCAGGGCTCGCTGGTCAAGGGGCTGATCGCCGCCTGCCTCGGCATGCTGCTCGCCATGCCCGGCATCGACCCCTCGATCGGCCAGCTCCGGCTGACCTTCGGCTGGGACAAGCTGACCGGCGGGCTCGCGCTTCTGCCGGTGCTGATCGGCACCTTCGCCATCAGCCAGATCCTCAAGGACGTCATCGCCATCGAGCAGCGGCTGGCGGAGGTCAAGGTCATGCGCCGGGCCGTCGCCATCAAGGCCAGAGACCTCGTCACCCACGGGC
>Ga0209607_1003353_pt1 | contig 12283 bp, 9 predicted proteins | sample AD_UKC117_MetaG_FD_184413 | JGI IMG/M metagenome (GOLD analysis project Ga0209607, IMG submission 184413) | Active sludge microbial communities of municipal wastewater-treating anaerobic digesters from Hong Kong - AD_UKC117_MetaG (SPAdes)... | ecosystem: Engineered > Bioreactor > Anaerobic >... | reverse complement strand
CGGCGGCAACGTCGCGAATGGCGATCCGGGCAACGACATGCCGGGCGTGATGCAATGCCTCGATGCATCCTTCGAGCTCACGGGTCCGGGCGGCACACGCGAGGTCGCGGCGCGCGCCTTCTACGAGGCCGCCTTCACGACGGCACGCGCCGAGGACGAGATCCTCACCCGGATCATCGTGCCGATACCGAAGCCCGGCAGCGGCTACGCCTATCTGAAGCAGAAGCGCAAGATCGGCGACTACGCCACGGCGGCCGCCGCGGTGCTCCTCGCGGTCGAGAGCGGCCGCTGCACCAGCGCCGCGATCGCCATGACCAACCTCGCCGCCACGCCGGTCTTCACCGAGGCGGCGGGTGCGGCCCTCGTCGGCACCACGCTCGACGAGGCGGCGGTCGGTGCCGCCGTCGCCGCCATGCTGGCGGCGATCGACCCGGCCACCGACAACCGCGGGCCGGTCGAATTCAAGAAGCATGTCGCCGGGCTGATGCTGCGCCGGGCCATCGCCGAGGCCGCCGGCCGCGCCGGCAGGGGGACCGCCTGATGGACAAGCTGCACGTCAAGCTCCAGGTCAACGGCAAGCCGGTCGAGGCCCTGGTCGAGCCGCGTTTGCTGCTGATCCACTTCCTGCGCGAGGAGCTCGGCCTTACCGGCCCGCATATCGGTTGCGAGACCTCGCATTGCGGCGCCTGCACGGTCGATATCGGCGGCCGCTCGGTCAAGAGCTGCACCGTCTTCACCGCCCAGGCGAATGGTGCCGAGATCACCACGATCGAAGGCATCGAGGGTGCGGATGGCGGCCTGCACGCGCTGCAGGAGATGTTCCGCGAGCATCATGGCCTGCAATGCGGCTTCTGCACGCCCGGCATGATCACCCGCGCCTGGCGGCTGCTCGAGGAGAACCCGGACCCGTCCGAGGCGGAGATCCGCCAGGGCATGGCCGGCAATCTCTGCCGCTGCACGGGCTATCAGAACATCGTCAAGGCGATCCGGGCGGCGGCCGATGCGCGCCAGGCCCAGCAGGAGGCAGCCGAATGACCGAGCAGAGCCCCGTCGATCTCGACCGCGCCGAGAAGCTGCAGGGCCTCGGCTGCCGCAGGAAGCGGGTCGAGGATGCCCGCTTCACGCAGGGCAAGGGCAACTATGTCGACGACATGAAGCTCAAGGGCATGCTGTTCGGCGACTTCGTCCGCAGCCCCTATGCCCATGCCCGGGTGAAGTCGATCGACGCCGAGGCGGCGAAGGCGCTGCCCGGTGTCGTCGCCGTGCTCACCGCCGACGATCTCCGGCCCTTGAACCTGCACTGGATGCCGACGCTTGCCGGCGACAAGCAGATGGTGCTGGCCGATGGCAAGGTCCTCTACCAGGGCCAGGAAGTGGCGTTCGTCATCGCCGAGAACCGCTACATCGCGGCGGACGCGGTCGATCTCGTCGAGGTCGAGTACGAGGCCCTGCCCGTCGTCACCGACCCGTTCAAGGCGCTCGCCGACGACGCGCCGGTCCTGCGCGAGGACATCGCCGACCAGAAGGAAGGGGCGCACGGGCCACGCCGCCATCCCAACCACATCTTCACCTGGGAGCAGGGCGACAAGGCGGCGACCGAGGCGGTGCTCGCGGGCGCCGAGGTGGTGGCCGAGGAGATGATCTACTACCACCGCACCCACCCCTGCCCGCTCGAGACCTGCGGCTGCGTCGCGTCGATGGACAAGGTCAACGGCAAGCTGACGCTTTGGGGCACCTTCCAGGCGCCGCACGCGGTGCGCACCGTGGCGTCGCTGATCTCCGGCATCGCCGAGCACAATATCCGCGTCGTCTCGCCGGATATCGGCGGCGGCTTCGGCAACAAGGTGGGCGTCTATCCGGGTTATATCTGCGCCGTTGTCGCCTCGATCGTCACCGGTGTGCCGGTGAAGTGGGTCGAGGACCGGATGGACAACCTGATGACCACGGCCTTCGCCCGCGACTACTGGATGCAGGGCAAGATCGCGGCGACGAAGGACGGCCGGATCACCGGGCTCTGGTGCCATGTCACCGCCGACCACGGCGGGTTCGACGCCTGCGCCGACCCGACGAAGTTCCCGGCCGGCTTCTTCAACATCTGCACAGGCTCCTACGACATCCCGACGGCCTGGCTCGCGGTCGACGGCGTCTACACCAACAAGGCGCCGGGCGGAGTCGCCTATCGCTGCTCGTTCCGGGTGACCGAAGCCTCGTATTTCATCGAGCGCATGGTCGATATCCTGGCCATCAAGCTCGGCATGGATCCGGTCGAGCTGCGGCTGAAGAACTTCATCAGGAAGGACCAGTTCCCCTACCAGTCGGCGCTCGGCTGGGAGTACGATTCGGGCGACTATCATACCGCCATGGAGAAGGCGCTTGCCGCCGTCGACTATGCGGGGCTCCGGCGTGAGCAGGCGGAACGGCTGGATGCGTTCAAGCGCGGCGAGACGAGGAAGCTCATCGGCATCGGCGTCTCGTTCTTCACCGAGATCGTCGGTGCGGGGCCGGTCAAGAACTGCGACATCCTCGGGCTCGGCATGTTCGATTCCTGCGAGATCCGCATTCACCCGACGGGCTCGGCCATCGCCCGGCTCGGCACGATCAGCCAGGGCCAGGGCCACGCCACCACCTTCGCGCAGATCCTGGCCTCCGAGATCGGCATCCCGGCCGATGCGATCACCGTCGAGGAGGGCGACACCGACACGGCCCCCTATGGCCTCGGCACCTACGGCTCGCGCTCGACACCGGTGGCGGGCGCGGCCACCGCCATGGCCGGCCGCAAGATCAGGGCCAAGGCGCAGATGATCGCCGCCTACCTGCTCGAGGTGCATGACGATGACATCGAGTGGGACATCGACCGCTTCGTCGTCAAGGGAGCGCCCGAGCGCTTCAAGACGATGACCGAGATCGCCTTTGCCGCCTACAACCAGGCGATCCCCGGGCTCGAGCCGGGCCTGGAGGCGGTCAGCTACTACGACCCGCCCAACATGACCTATCCCTTCGGCGCCTATGTCTGCGTCATGGAGATCGACGTCGACACGGGCGAGACGGAGATCCGCCGCTTCTACGCCCTCGACGATTGCGGCACGCGGATCAACCCGATGATCATCGAGGGTCAGGTGCATGGCGGCCTCACCGAGGCGCTCGCCATCGCCATGGGCCAGGAGATCGCCTACGACGAGAACGGCAACGTCATGACGGCGACGCTCATGGACTTCTTCATGCCGACCGCCGTCGAGACGCCGACCTGGGAGACCGATCATACGGTGACCCCCTCGCCGCACCACCCGATCGGTGCGAAGGGGGTCGGCGAGAGCCCCAATGTCGGCGGCGTCTCCGCCTTCTCGAACGCGGTCAACGATGCGTTCCGGCCCTTCGGCCTGACCCACGCCCAGATGCCGCACGACCACTGGCGCATCTGGCGGACGGCGCAACAGCTCGGCCTGCACGGCTAGGGGAAAGGACGAAAAGCGTCAGGGCATGGATCACCTCGACCTGCAGCGGCGGCTGGCCGAAACCGGCTATGTCGCCGGCGAGCCGCTCGCCATGGCGCTCCATCTCTCCCTCGTCCTCGGCCGGCCGCTGCTGCTCGAGGGCGAGGCCGGGGTCGGCAAGACGGAGATCGCCAAGGCACTGGCGACGATCCAGAAGACCCGCCTGATCCGCCTGCAGTGCTACGAGGGTCTGGACGCGGCGGCCGCCATCTACGAGTGGAACTACCAGCGCCAGCTTCTGGCGATCCGTGCCGCCGCCGAGACCGCGCGGGTCGAGGAGGCGAGCGAGGAGCGGCTCTTCAGCGAGCGCTATCTGCTGCGCCGGCCCTTGCTCGAGGCCATCCTGCAGCCGGTGCCGCCGGTCCTGCTGATCGACGAGATCGACCGCGCCGACGAGGCCTTCGAGGCCTTTCTGCTCGAGATCCTCGCCGATTTCCAGATCACCGTGCCGGAGCTCGGCACCATCGAGGCGGTGAGCCGACCGCATGTGGTGCTCACCTCGAACGCCACGCGCGAGCTCTCGGACGCGCTTCGCCGCCGCTGCCTCTACGCCTTTGTCGACTACCCCGACCCGGCCATGGAGCTCGCCATCCTGGCCGCCCGCGCACCCGAGCTGGAGCCGGCGCTGGCGGCGCAGATCGTCGGCTTCGTCCAGGGGCTGCGCCGCGAGGAGCTGGAGAAGACGCCGGGCATCGCCGAGACCCTGGACTGGGTGGCCGCGCTTTCGGGCCTCGGCATCAACGACCTCGCCGCCAGCCTCGCAACCGTCCAGGCGAGCCTCGTCTGCCTCTTGAAGACCAGCGCCGACCAGGCCGCCGTGACGCCCGAGGTCATTGCCCGCCTCGTCGACCGGGCCGCCTGAGGCTCACGCCATGCAGCCGACCCGCTTCGCCGCGCGCGCCCGGGGTCCGGCAGAGCGGCTCGCCGGCTTCATGGCGCATCTGCGCCTGAACGGCATCGCCGTCGGTCCGGCCGAAACCACCCGTGCTCTGGCCGGGCTCGCCGCCATCGACGCCACCGATCTCGGCCGGGCCCGCCTCGCCCTGAAGACCCTGGTCACCACCACGCCCGAGGACTGGAACCGCTTCGACGAGCTCTTCGACGCCTACTGGCTGAATACCGGCCGCGTGCGGACCCGGGTCACCGGCAGCCCGCCGGCCGGGCAGAAGCCGCCGGCCCTCTGGTCACGGCATCTGCCGCAAGCCGAGGGGGCAGCACCGGTCACGGGTGCGCCGACCGATGCCGCGACGGGCGAGGATGACGATCCGGCCGATGGCCGGGGTGAAGGCCGGCTCGTCGCGACGGGCCAGCCTGCAACGGCCCGGCGCGACCTCCGCAGCCTGATGGCGGAGGCCGACCTGGCGGAAGCCGAGACAATCGCCGAGCGGCTCGCCCGGGCCATCCGCGAGCGCCATGCAAGGCGGCGCCGACAGGCCCGGCTCGGCCCCGAGATCGATCTTCGCCGCACGCTGCGCCGCTCGCTCGCGCGCGGCGGCGAGCCCCTCGATCTCGCGCGCCGACGGCGGCGGGAGCCACCCTTGCGCATCGTCGCCCTGCTCGACGTCTCGGGCTCGATGACCGTCCATGCCCGCGTGTTCCTCGCCTTCCTCAAGGGCCTGGTCGGGGCCGACAGCCGGGCCGACGCCTATCTCTTCCACACCAGCCTCGTGCGGGTGACGGAAGCCCTCACCGCGCGGGACCCGCTCACGGCGGCCACCCGCCTCTCGCTCCTGACCCGGGGCATGGGCGGCGGCACGCGGATCGGCCAGTCGCTCGCGACCTTCAATGCCACCTATGCCAAGCGCGCGGTGAACGGCCGGACCGCTGTGCTCATCCTCTCCGACGGCTACGACACCGACCCGCCCGAGCTGCTCGCCGAGGCGCTCGCTCGCCTCCGCCGCCGCGCCCGGCGCGTCGTCTGGCTCAACCCGCTCAAGGGCTGGCGCGGCTACGCGCCCGTGGCCCGCGGCATGGCGGCCGCCATGCCGCATCTCGACGCCTTCCTCGAGGCCAGCACGCTGGCGAGCCTCGCGGCCCTCGAAGCGCAGTTTCGGGAGCTCTGAGCGCATGGCCGCCACCGACGTCTTCGACGTGATCGAGCGGCTGCGCGCCACGGGGCGGCCGTTCTGCGTCGCGACGGTGGTGCGCACGGCCGACGTCACCTCCGCCAAGGCGGGCGCCAAGGCAGTGGTGACCGAGACGGGCGAGCTGATCGGCCACCTCGGCGGCGCCTGCGTCGCCGGCGCCGTCGCGAGGGCGGCGAGATCGGCGCTCGAGGAAGGTGCCGTCCGCCTGATCCGGGTCAAGCCCGCGGCCACCGTCGCCGGCGCCGTCGATCCGGACGGGGCCGAGCTCTTCAAGAGCGGCTGCCCTTCCGGCGGCACGGTGGATCTGCTGATCGAGCCTTACGCCCTGCCGCCGCTGATCGCGATCCTCGGCCGTTCGCCGGTGGCCAAGGCCCTTGCGACCCAGGCTCGACTGCTAGGCTATCGCGTCGCCGCCGAGGTGTCCGGAGATTCGGCGAGCGACCGTTTCATCGAGAATTTCGACCTGACGCCACTGGCGTTGCGCCCGACCGATTTCGTCGTCGTCGCCGCCCAGGGCCGCGGTGATCTCCAAGCCCTGCGCGCAGCGCTTGGCGCACCTCCCGTCTATGTCGGCATGGTGGCCAGCCGGAAGAAGGCGGCGGTGCTGCTCGACCGCCTGCGCAGCGAAGGCATGGACGAGGCCCGTCTCGCCCGGCTGGACTCGCCGGCCGGGCTCGATCTCGGCGGGGTCGACCCGGAGGAGATCGCGCTTGCCATCATGGCGGCGATCGTCCGCATCAGGAACCGCGGCCGTCGCGCCACCGGTCCAAGCGGACCCGAAACAGCCGGGGGCGGGCCGGATGCAGCGGGCAAGGAAGTCGATCCAACCCCTTGAAGAAGATGGCATCCCCAACGGGAATCGAACCCGTGTCTTCACCTTGAAAGGGTGATGTCCTAACCGCTAGACGATGGGGACCCGAGCGGTACTTAACGACTGGCGATGCGCGAATCAACAGCGGCGCCCCGGTTTGGTCACCGGATCTTAACCACTCCCGCCGCATGATCGATCGAGGTGGTCGAGGAGCGGGGATGGTCGAGGCTCTTGCGATGGCAAGCCGCGCCGGTGGCGGCGGCGAGGCGATTGCCAGCTATTTCGAGGTGCATGTCCTGCGCGACGAGCGCTGGGTCATCGACTGCACCTCGCCGAGCGCGGAGGACGCGCTCGCCAATGCCCAGGATCTCGCCCGCCGGGCGGAGGTGCTGGGTGTGAAGGTCATTCACGAGCGCTACAACCCGCAGACCGACCAGAGCGCCGCCCGGGTCGTCTACTCGGCCATCAAGCCGCAGCGCCCGAAGGGCCGACGGCTGCCGCCGATCGCAGCACCGGCGGCACGACCGACCACGACGCCCGTCCACCACCCTGACGACAACGCGCTGTCCGCCGACCCGGCGTCCGAGAATCCCCCGTCAGAGATGCCGCCTTCGATCCCGGCAACCCCGGGCCGCCCGGTCGTCTACCGGGAGCCTCCGCGGGAAACCGGATCCTGGCAACTGTTCGCCTGGGCGAGCCTTGCCCTCGCGGTGACGGCATCGCTGCTCTTCGTGCTGCTGTTGCTCGCCGGCTGACCCCGGACAACCGGTGCGGCGCTCGAGGAGAGAGCCCGGAGCGCCATGACGCGAATCGTTCCGTCAACCGAGTGGTGCGGCGTCCTCGATCTCCAGCCCGGCCCGCTCGCGGCCCTGATAGCTGTCGAGGCGGATGCGGCCGACGACCCGCAAGGCACCGCCACCGAGCAGGGCGCGGTCGAGGCCGGTATCGGCCGAGCGAAAGGCGATGCCCCGCACGGCCGGGCCGGCCGGGCCGGCGAGGAGGCAGGAGACGTGGCCGCGGCCGACCGGCCGGGCCTGCATGACCCGGGTTGCGTCGAGCACGAAGCGCGGCTCGTCGTGGCCGGCGCCGAAAGGTGCCAGTTGCAGCAGCTTGCGCGCGAGGTGGGTGTTGACCGCGGCGAGCGACAGGGCGCCATCGACGCGCAGCTCCGCCCGGCCGGGCTCGATCGTTCGGGATTCGGCCGGGCCCGACAAGGCCATGGTCGCCGCGAGACGGCGGCAGAGAAAGGCCTGCAGCGCCGGCAGTTGGGCCACATCAACGGTGAGCCCGGCCGCCATCGGATGCCCGCCGCCGGCCTCGATCAGGCCGGCGGCGCGGGCCGCGATGACCGCGGCACCGAGGTCGAAGCCCGCAATCGACCTGCCCGAGCCCTTGCCGACGCCGCCCTCGAGAGCCACCGCGAGGGCGGGCCGGGCGAAACGCTCGACCAGCCGGGCGGCGACGATGCCGATCACGCCCGCGTGCCAGCCCTCGCCGGCCGCGACCAGCAGCGGCTGGTCGTCCCGGAGCTGTGGCTCGACCGCCCGGAGCGCCGCCTCCAGCGTCTCGCGCTCGAGCGCCTGGCGCGTCGTGTTCAGCAGGTCGAGCCGGCCGGCGAGCTCGGCGGCGATGGCCGGATCCTCGGTCACCAGCAAGGCTGCGCCGAGCTGGCTCTCGCCCATACGCCCGCCGGCATTGAGCCGCGGCCCGAGGATGAAGCCGAACTTGCGGGCATCGTCGATGGTCTCGATGCCAGCGACCAGGGCCATCGCCGCGAGCCCCGGATTTCGCCCCTGGCGGGCGATCTTGATGCCCTGCACCACGAAGGCCCGATTGAGGCCGGTGAGCGGCACCACGTCGCAGACCGTGCCGAGGGCCACGAGATCGAGCGCTGCCATCAGATCCGGCTCGACGCGGGAGGCGAAATGGCCGGCGCTGCGCAGCGCCCGGTTGAGCGCCACCATCAGGACGAAGGCGACCCCGACCGCGGCGAGATCGCCGAGAGCGCTCGCCTGATCCTTGCGGTTCGGGTTGATCACGGCGAGGGCGGCCGGCAGCTCGGCTTCGGCGGTATGGTGATCGACGACGATGACCTCGAGCCCTCGCGCCGCGGCGGCGGCCAACGGGGCATGCGCGGTCGTGCCGTTGTCGAGACAGAGGACCAGCCGGCAGCCGGCGTCGGCGAGCGTCGCGAAAGCCGCGTCATTGGGGCCGTAGCCCTCGGTCAGCCGATCGGGGATCCGCACCTCGACGGGGCAGCCGACGGCTTCGAGGTAGCGGCGGACGAGCGCTGTCGAGGTGGCGCCGTCGACGTCGTAGTCGCCGATGATGCCCACCCGCTCGCCCGCGGCCGCGGCGGCGGCGAGGCGCTCCACGGCACGATCCAGATCGAGCAGATGCGAAGGGTCGGGGAGCCAGTCGCGCAGCCGCGGCTCGAGGAATCCCGGCACCGTGGCAACCGCCATGCCGCGGGCCGCGAGCACCCGGCCGACCACCTCCGGCAGGCCGAATTGCTGGCTGATCGAGCGCGCCGCGTCGGGCCGCTCGGCGGCCAGGCGCCAGCTCTTGCCGGTGACCGACCGCTCGACGAGGAGCTCGCCCCCCACCTCCGGGTCGACGTGCCGGCGCGCGACCCCCACGCTCAAGGCGGGGCCGTCCTCAACGGCCGAAATGCGGGACGATGGCGCTCTTGCGCGGCAGGTTGTGCTCGGCCTCGATCAGCCGGACGGTGCCGCTCTTCGAGCGCATCACGATCGATTGCGTGAAGAGCCGGTCGCCGACGCGCCGCACACCCTTGAGCATGGTGCCATCGGTGACGCCGGTGGCGGTGAACATGACGTCGCCCTTGGCGAGGTCGTCGACGTCGTAGACGCGGTCGAGATCCTCGATGCCGAGCTTCCTCGCGCGCGCCCGCTCCTCGTCGTTGCGGAAGATCAGCCGGCCCTGGAGCTGGCCGCCGATGCAGCGCAGCGCTGCCGCGGCCAGCACACCTTCCGGCGAGCCGCCGGAGCCCATGTAGATGTCGATGCCGCTGCCCGGCCGCGAGGTCGCGATGACGCCGGCGACGTCGCCGTCGCCGATCAGCCGGATGCGAGCACCGGCGGCGCGCACCTCGGCGATCAGCTTCTCGTGGCGCGGCCGGTCGAGGATGCAGACGACGAGATCCTCCACGGCAACGCCCTTGGCCTCGGCGAGACGCCCGAGATTGGTTCCGGCGCTGTCCTCGATGCCGATAACGCCCTGCGGCAGGCCACCGCCGATGGCGATCTTCTGCATGTAGACGTCGGGGGCGTTGAGGAAGGCGCCCCGCGCCGCCATGGCGAGGCAGGCGATGGCGTTGGGGCCGCCCTTGGCGGTGATCGTGGTGCCCTCCAGCGGATCGAGGGCGATATCGAGCTTGGGCCCTCGCCCCGTGCCGACCTCCTCGCCGATGAAGAGCATCGGCGCCTCGTCGCGCTCGCCCTCGCCGATCACCACGACGCCGTCGATATCGAGCACGTTGAGCGCGTGCCGCATCGCGTCGACCGCTGCCTGGTCCGCCGCCTTCTCGTCGCCGCGGCCCATCCAGCGGGCGCAGGCGAGCGCGGCCGCCTCGGTGACCCGGACGGAATCCAGTGCCAGATTGCGGTCTTCGCTCTGGTAGTCGGTCATCTCGTTCCTCGTTGCGAACACCCGCCGCAGCCCGCGGCCGGGCTCAATTCGGCTCGATACGGATCATTCGGGGCGGCTCGATGACAGTCGGCAACGCCTCGATCGCCGTCAGCGCGGCGGTCATGGCGGCCTCCGTGGTCTGGTGGCTGGTCAGGACGATCGGCACCGGCTGGTTGGGGTTGCGGGCACGCTGGATCAGCGCCTCGATCGACACGTGCTGGTCGCGCAGGATGGCCGCCACATCGGCGAGCACGCCCGGCTGGTCGAGCACCATCAGCCGGATGTAGTAGCAGCCCTCGTGCGCCGCCATGGGTGCTGCCGGGTGGTCGACGAGGGCGCTGCTCGGCACGCCGAAGGTCGGCAGGCGGATGCCGCGGGCGATGTCGACGAGATCGGCCACCACCGCCGAGGCGGTTGGGCCGGCGCCGGCCCCCCGGCCTTCGTGCATGACGAGGCCGACCGGATCGGCGAGCACGCCGACGGCGTTGAAGACGCCATCGACCCGGGCGATCGGCGCGTCCTTCCTGACCATCGCCGGATGGAGCCGCTGCTCGAGGCCGGACGGCGTCAGCCGCGCCACGCCCAGGAGCTTGATCCGGTAGCCGAGCTCCTCGGCGAACTCGATGTCGAGCGCGCTGACGTGGCGGATGCCCTCGATGTGGATGGCATCGAAGCCCGGCCTGCCGCCGAAGGCGATGGCGGCGAGCAAAGCGAGCTTGTGGGCGGCGTCGATGCCGTCGACGTCGAAGCTCGGATCGGCCTCGGCGTAGCCGAGCTGCTGCGCTTCCTCGAGCACGTCGGCGAAGTCGCGGCCGGTCTCGCGCATCACCGTCAGGATGTAGTTGCAGGTGCCGTTGAGAATGCCGAAGACCCGCTGCACCGCATCGCCGCTGAGCCCCTCGCGCAGGCTCTTGACGATCGGAATGCCGCCCGCGACCGCCGCCTCGAAGGCCAGCGGCACCGCTGCCTCGTCGGCCAGCGCCGCAAGCTCGGCGCCGTGCCGGGCGAGCATTGCCTTGTTGGCGGTCACCACGGCCTTGCCCCGCCGCAGCGCGGCGGCAGCGAGCTCGCGCGCGATGCCGTCGGCACCACCGATCAGCTCGACCACCACGTCGACATCGTCGGCGAAGGCCAGCTCGCGGGCGTCCTCGACCCAGCGGCAGCCATCGAGCGCCAGACCCCGGTCGCGCCCGCGGTCGCGCGCCGAGACCGCCCGCAGCTCGATCGGCCGACCGGCGCGCAGCGCCAGCCGCGCCGGATCGCTCGCCAGGAGCCTGACGGTGCCGGCACCCACCGTGCCGAGGCCGGCAATGGCGACGCGCAGCGGTGTGGGCCCGCTCAAGACGCGGCCTCCAGGAGCGCTTCGGGCACGGGCACCGGCGCGCCTACCCCGCGTCTGGCCAGGAATGCCCGGATATTGCGCACGGCCTGGCGCAGCCGGTGCTTGTTCTCGACCAGCGCCATGCGGACATGGCCGTCGCCATGCTCGCCGAAGCCGATGCCGGGCGAGACCGCGACATCCGCCTCCTCGAGCAGCAGCTTGGCGAAGGCGAGCGAGCCCATCTCGCGGCAGCTTTCCGGGAGCGGCGCCCAGCAGAACATGGTGGCGGTCGGCTTCGGCACCGGCCAGCCGGCCTTGGCCAGCCCGTCGACCAGCACGTCGCGGCGCTCGCGGTAGAGGGTGCGGGCCGCCTCGACGCAGTCCTGCGGCCCGTTCAGTGCGGCCGTCGCCGCCACCTGGATCGGGGTGAAGGCGCCGTAGTCGAGATAGGACTTGATGCGGGTGAGCGCCTGGATCAGGCGGCGGTTGCCGGCGGCGAAGCCGATCCGCCAGCCCGGCATGGAGTAGGTCTTGGAGAGGCTCGAGAACTCGACGGCGACGTCGAAGGCGCCGTCGACCTCGAGGATCGACGGTGGTGGCCGGTCGAAGAAGATCTCGGCATAGGCGATGTCCGAGAGGATGAACATGCCGCGTGCCTTGGCCAGCGCCACGGCCTCCCGGTAGAAGTCGAGATCGACCTGCAGCGCCGTCGGGTTGGACGGGAAGTTGAGGATCATGGCCGAGGGCGGCGGCACCGAGTGCTCGGCCGAGCGGGCGAGGTCGCGGATCAGGTCGCGCCCGGGCGCCAGCTCGACATGGCGGATGGCGGCGCCGGCGATGATGAAGCCATAAGGGTGGATCGGGTAGCTCGGGTTGGGGGTGAGGATGGTGTCGCCGGGTGCGGTGATCGCCTGGGCGAGGT
>Ga0209607_1003352_pt1 | contig 12291 bp, 9 predicted proteins | sample AD_UKC117_MetaG_FD_184413 | JGI IMG/M metagenome (GOLD analysis project Ga0209607, IMG submission 184413) | Active sludge microbial communities of municipal wastewater-treating anaerobic digesters from Hong Kong - AD_UKC117_MetaG (SPAdes)... | ecosystem: Engineered > Bioreactor > Anaerobic >... | reverse complement strand
GAACGAGCTGCCGATGGTGCGGAAGAACGTGACGCCCGAGGTGGCCACCCCGAGATCGGCGAAGTCGACGGTGTTCTGCACGGTGAGAATCAGCACCTGCATGCACAAACCGATGCCGGTGCCCAGGACGAACAGGTACAGCGACTGTCGCCACATCGGGGTGGCCGCGGTCATCTGCGACAGCAGAACGAATCCGAGGGCCATGACGGCGGTACCGATCACCGGGAAGATCTTGTAGCGCCCGGTGCGTCCCACCAGGGCACCGCTGCCGATCGAGGTGATCAACAGGCCGATGACCATCGGCAGGGTGCGCAGGCCCGACTCGGTGGCCGAGACCCCGTCGACGAACTGCATGAACGTCGGCAGGAAGGTCAGAGCTCCCAGCATCGCGAAGCCCACGACGAAGCTCAGGCCGCAGCACACCGTGAACACCGGGCTGGCGAAGAGCCGGATCGGCAGCACCGGCTCGGCCGCGCGCAACTCCACCCGCACGAATGCCGCCAGGGCCACGGCCGAGCCGACGAAGAGTCCGAGGATCACCGGCGAGGACCACGGGTAGGTGCTGCCGCCCCAACTGGTGGCCAGGGTCAGTCCGGTGGCCCCCACACCCATCAGCAGGATCCCCGGATAGTCGATCACCGCCCGCCCGGCGCGGGGCAGCGACGGGATCGTCAGGGCCGCGACGACCAGAACCACCAGGGCCACCGGCACGTTGATCCAAAACGCCCAGCGCCAGGACAGATGATCGGTGAAGAAGCCCCCGAGCAATGGGCCGATCACGGTGGTCACTCCGAAGACCGCCCCGAGAGCGCCCTGGTAGCGGCCGCGCTCCCGCAGCGGGATCACCTCGCCGATCACCGCCATCGCGGTCACCATGACCGCCCCGCCCCCGATGCCCTGCAGCGTCCGCGAAGCCACCAAAGTGGTCATCGTGGTGGACATCCCGCACAACACCGACCCAGCGAAGAAGAACAGGATCGACACCTCGAACACGGCTTTGCGGCCGAACAGGTCACCGAGCTTGCCGACTATCGCTGTGGTGATCGTCGAGGCCAGCAGGTAGCTGGTGACCACCCAGGACTGGTGACCCGCACCGCCGAGGTCGGCCACCACGGTCGGAAGCGCCGTCGCCACGATGGTCTGGTCCAACGCGGCAAGCAGCATGCCCAGCAGGATCGCGGCGAAGATCGCGTTACGCCGTTGCGGGCTGATCGCCGCGGCCAGCGACTCCGGATCGGGCCCCGTCCCCGACGCTGTCACCATGACGGGTTCCTAACGCCCGCGATGGAACTCGGCTAACGCCTCGGCGTTGGCCCGCTCCCCCATCAACCTCGCGAAGTACCCGTTCTCCCGGGCACTTGCCGCGGCGATCCCGTTGCGGGTCGGCTCGGCAATCGTCTGCTTGACCGCGATCAGGCTCGAGATCGGCTTGGCGGCAAGGATTTCGGCGTGCCGGCGGACCTGTGGCATCAACTCGTCGGGTTCGCACACCTTCCAGACCAGGCCCATCCGAAGCGCTTCGGCGGCGTCGACCCACTCCGAGGACATCAGCAGCCAGGCCGCGTTCTGCCGCCCGATCAGCCGGGGCAGCAGATACGACGACGCTGCCTCGGGCGCCACGCCGAGGCTGGTGAAGGGACACTTCAGCCGCGCGGTGGCCGACATGAACGCCAGGTCCGCGAAGCCCAAGATGGTCGTTCCGATGCCCAGACCCACACCGTTGACCGCACAGATCAGCGGTTTGGGGAAGGCGGTCAACGCCTCGATCAGTCCGGGGAAGCCGTGCCTGCCGGGGGTGAAGGCCGGATCGGTGATCCGGGCCTGCATCTCGGTGAGATCCTGGCCGGCGCTGAACGCGCGACCCGCCCCGGTGATCACGACGACGGCGACACCCGGGTCCTCGGCGGCAGTGGTCAGGGCCTCGGTCGTGGCGTCGTAGAGCGCTTCGTCGAAGGCGTTGAGAGCCTCGGGCCTGTTGAGGGTGAGCGTGCGGATGCGGTTGTCGTCGGCGATTCCGAGGGGCACTTGCGCCAGCCTATGTCGGCCGGTCGCCGAACGGGCTGCGGAACACGTACCGCCCGGTGCCGATGGTGTCGATGTTCTCGTTGGCGCCGAACGCGGCGGTGCTGGCGATCATCCGGCCCATCCGCTCGGCGAGGTCGGCGTCGTCGGCAGTGCCGAAGAAGGCGTGCAGGCTGCCCACCGCCTCGATCGGAAACATCTCCTCGACGATCGCCGACACCGGCGGGGCATCCGCGGTCAGCGGGCGCACCACATAGTTCTGCACGTAGCCGAAGGTCGACTGGGTGGCGATCGCCACCGGTGTGTGATCGCTCAGCCAGCGGGTCAGCCAAGTGGGCTCGTCCATCTGAGCCGGGCGGCGTAACAGGGCGATGTTGGCGAGGCCGGCGACGCGCTGCCCCGGCGGGCAGGCCGGCGGCGCCATCGGCACCGATTCGGTGACCAGGTACCCGGCCAGCAAGTCGGCCTCTCCCGCCAGCAGATCGAGGGCCCGACGAACCGGTTCGCCATAGTGCTGGTCGGCCCAGAGGCTCACCAGTGCCACCACCGGCGGATCCAGGGTCGTCAACGTCATCAGCGACTCACGCACCGGGGCGTCACGAACGTTGACCGTCACCCCGGGCAGATCGAGGGTGAGCAGCTCGGCGGCGACCGGTCCGCACAATCGCTCCGCGAGCCCGTCGTCGGCACTCACCGACCGCAATGCGACGATCACCTTCTCCATCGCACGTCCTCTCCTGCGAGTCCCTGCAGCATCAGTCGCGCAGCCAGCGCGGCGCGATGAAGACACCCTCGGCTTCCACAGTGATGCCCTCGGCGTCCGAGATATGGCCGGTGCAGTAGGTTTTGACGCCCTCGGTCCGGGTGCGGATCGCTTCCGCCCGCAGCGGTCCGAGAGCGGTGGCGCGCACATACCGGACGGTGATGCTGCCGGTGAAACGGGGTTTGCCGTCGGGGCTGGCGGCCTCGCCCAGCAGGTGGTCGAGGATCAGCGCCGAAACCCCGCCGTGGACGTGTCCGGGCGGCCCCTCGTACGCCGCACCCAGACGGAAGTCCGCCGAGACCCGTCCGGACTGCTCGTCGCGGCGGGTGCGCACCGGCGGTGCCAGGGCGTTGCGAATCCCGATGACGGCGTTGCCCCACGCCAGGCTCTGCCCCGATGCGGTGTTCCGGGCCCCGAACGCGCCGTCGATCTGACGCTCCCGCAGCCGCGCCACGACGGCGTCGACATCACGCTTGACCGCAGCGACGGTCTCGGCGTCGGCCTCGGTGCGGATGGCCGCGTCGACGAGGTCACGCACCGATTCGGCGAGCGGTTCGTAGATACCGCGCAGCCGCGCGATGTCCTCTGCCGACCAGTCCTCGACGGGGAACTCCAGCACTCCTGCACTAGAACACGATGCCAGCGACGGTGTCCATCGGTACGGGGTCCATCGGTACCGGATCCATCGGTGCCCGGCCACTGCGTACAGTGGGCAACCGTGCCGGGATCAAATGGGCCGGACTGGGTGCGCCACGCGATCTGGTGGCAGGTCTATCCCCTCGGATTCGTCGGCGCCTTCCCGTCCGCCACACCACCCGCCCTGGCCGAGCATCGGTTGGCTCGGTTGGTCGACTGGCTCGACCACGCCGTCGAACTCGGCGTCTCGGGGATCGCCCTGGGGCCGGTGTTCGCCGCGCGTACCCACGGCTACGACACCACCGATCACTTCCGGATCGACCCACGGTTGGGCGATGACGCCGATTTCGACCGGCTCGTCGACGAGGCGCGTCGGCGCGGTCTTCGGGTGCTGCTGGACGGGGTCTTCAACCACGTCGGCCCCGATTTTCCCCGGTACCGCGATGCGGTCGAGGGCGACGGTGAGGACGCCGCAAGATGGTTCCGCGGCCGACCAGGACGCTTCCACACTTTCGAGGGCCATGCCGACCTGGTCACACTCAACCACCGCAATCCGCACGTCGCCGACTACACCGTCGAGGTGATGACGCACTGGCTCGGCCGCGGCGCCGCCGGATGGCGCCTGGACGCCGCCTATGCCGTCCCGGATTCATTCTGGGCCGCAGTGCTTCCGCGGGTCCGCCGGGAGTTTCCGGACGCCTGGTTCGTCGCCGAGATGATTCACGGTGACTACAGCGCGTTCGTCGAGGCCTCGAGCGCGGACTCGGTGACCCAGTACGAACTGTGGAAGGCGATCTGGAGCAGCCTCAACGACGGCAACTTCCACGAATTGGACTGGGCGCTGCGGCGGCACAACGGATTTCTCGACACCTTCGCGCCACTGACCTTCGTCGGAAACCATGACGTCACCCGCATCGCCAGCAAGTTGGCGGATCCGGAGCACCTCGGCCACGCCCTGGTGACGTTGTTCACCGTCGGCGGCGTTCCCACCATCTATGCCGGTGACGAACTCGGGTACCGCGGCGTCAAGGAGGACCGCGCCGGCGGCGACGACGCGGTGCGGCCCGAGTTCGGCGCCCCGCCGGCGAGCACCGACGGGGCCGCCGGCGATTGGCTGAACCTGCATCGCCATCTGATCGGGTTGCGCCGTCGGCATCCGTGGCTGCACGAGGCCCGGACCGAGACTCTTCGCCTGGACAATCGGGGCTACGTCTACCGCAGCCACTGCGGCGAGCACGCGCTGATCGTGGCGCTCAACATCGACGACTCCCCGATGCCGTTGCCGGTGACCGAACTCTACGGGGCTCCCGCTGAGATCCTGGCGGGTGCGGGCGCTCCCCCGCCGGAGATGGTCGAAGCCGTGGTGGTGCCACCGCACGGCTGGCTGGTGCTCAGCCCGCGTTGAGCATCTGCAGCGTCCGGGTGTCCGGCCGGCCTTCGTAATACTTGTCCAGCACGGCCTGGAAATCGGTGCGAGACTTGGCAGCGGAGTCGGCCGCCGCCGCGAACAGCGTCATCGACGAGCGCACCTTGAGGTCATCGGGCCAGCCGAGGATCTCCGTTATCGAGCGGCCCCGGATATGGCTGAGCAACCGGGCGCACTCCCGCAACCGTGGGCCCAGAACCGGGTGAGCCAGGTAAGCCCGGGCTTCGGCCAGCGAACTGATTCCGTAACGCAGCGCGGTCGGACTGCTGCCCAGGCCACTCAACTGCGGGAAGATGAACCAGATCCAGTGGCCCAGTTTGCGTCCGGACCGCAGTTCGTCGCACACCTGCTCGTAGCAGCCGTCCTGAGCTTCGACGAAGCGCCGCACGTCGTACGGATCCCGCACATCGGACAAGTTACCCTCGCTGGGGTCGACCGAAAGGAACCCGATGTCGGCACCGCAAGAGACCGCCGAGGACCCGACAGTGCCCGACCCCATGGGGCCCGAAAACCCCAAGGCGCCGCACGCGCGGTCGCCGCTGGCCGAGAAGTTGCGACGCCGCAAGGCCAAGCGCAGCCTGTTCGATCGGGTCAGCATCCAGTCCAAGCTGATGCTGATGCTGTTGGCGATGACAATCCTGGCCACCGCTGTCGCGGGCGGCATCGGATTCGAGTCCGGCCGAACCTCCCTGCGGGCCGCGGTGTTCGAGCGCCTGACCGGCATTCGGCAGGCTCAGTCCCAAGTGCTCGAGCTCGGGTTGTCCGATCTGCGGGGTTCAATGCAGATATTGTCCCGCGGGAGCACCCTGAGTGAGGCCCTCAGGGCGTTCGACGCGGGCTTCGGTGAGCTCTCCGATGCCACCATCACCCCGGCGCAGAGTAAGTCGCTCACCGACTTCTATGACCGCCGGTTCGCCGAGGCGGCCGAGAACGGCGTCGACGTCACCGCCCTGATGCCCACCTCGAACGCCGCCCGGTACCTGCAGGCCACCTACACCGTCCCCTTCCCGGAGGCCAAGAAGGCCGTCGAGGTGGACGACGCGGGTGACGGCAGCGCCTGGTCTGAGGCCAACGCCCGCTACAACAAGTACTTCCGAGACGTCGCCCGCGGAGCGGGGTTCATCGACGTGTTCCTGATCAACGCCGTGGGCGATGTCGTCTACAGCGCAGACAAGGGTGTCGAGTTGGGGATGAACGTCCTCACCGGCCCCTACCGCGGCGAGGGATACCTTCCGGATGCCTTCCGCAGGGCGATGGCATCCAACGACGTCGACTATGTCGCCAGCACCGACTTCGCCGACTATCTGCCCTCGCCCCAGCCGATGGCCTGGATTCTGGTTCCGATCGGTGCACCCGGCCGGGCGACGGGCGTGTTGGCGGTCGGCTACCCGGCGTCCATCATCACCAACCTGGTTACCGACAACCGCGGCTGGGAGCAGGCGGGGATGGGACGCACCGGGGAGACTTTCGTGGTCGGCCCCGACAATCTGATGCGCTCGGACTCCCGGTTGTTCCTCGAAGACCCTGAGGCCTACCGCCGCGAGGTCATCGCCGCCGGGACGCCGCCGGAGGTGGCCGACAGGGCGATCAAGGAAGGCACGACCGTTCTCATACAGCCGGTCGGCACCAAAGCCACCGAGGCCGCGCGACGGGGTGAGACCGGCACCTTGATCGCCACCAACTACCTCGGCCGCCGGGCCCTGCATGCCTACGCCCCACTGAATCTGAAGGGCCTGGACTGGGTCATCATCGCCTCGATCGACTCCGGGGAGGCTTTCGCGCCCGAGTCTGCGTTCGGTCATCGCCTGGTTCGCGCCACCGTCCTAGTCATCTTCGTGGCCTGTCTGTTGGCGATGGTGTGGGCCAAATTGTTCGTACGTCCGATCAAGCGGCTCGAGGCCGGAGCCGAGAAGATCAGCACCGGCGACTATGACGTGACGCTGCCGGTGGCCTCCGGCGACGAGTTCGGCGACCTCACGGTGGCATTCAACGAGATGAGCAGAAGCCTGGCGATCAAGGACCAGTTACTGACCCAGCAGCAGCAGGAGAACGATCGGTTGCTGTTGTCGTTGATGCCGGAGAAAGTGGTCCAGCGGTATCGCGGCGGCGAGCAGAGCATCGCCGAGGACCACCAGGATGTCACCGTCCTCTACGCCGACCTGATCGGCCTGGACGAGTTGTCCGGAGACCTTGACGCCGAAAAGTCACTGGAGGTCATCAACAAGCTCGTGCACCAGTTCGACGCCGCGGCCGAGACCCACGGTGTCGAGCGGGTGCGCAACACCCACAACGGGTATCTGGCCAGCTGCGGACTCACGGTGCCACGGCTGGACAACATTCACCGCACGGTCGATTTCGCCCTCGACATGCAGCGCATCGTCAGCCGGTTCAACGCCGAGACCGGGCACAACATCCGGTTGCGTGCGGGTATTGACACAGGGGCGGTCACCAGCGGACTGATCGGACGGGCCGGCCTCGTCTACGACCTCTGGGGCGGGGCGGTGCACCTGGCATCGTCGATTCGGCGCGGAGCGGCACAACCCGGTGTCTACGTCACCCAGAAGGTCTACGAAGTCACCCGCGACACCCGGCAGTACGCGCCGGCCGGTGCCATCACCGTCGACGATCACGAGGAACCGGCGTGGCGGCTGTCGGAGGACCAGCGATGAGTGTCCTCGGGGCGCCGTGGTTCTACTGGTCGGTGATCATCGCCGTCGGACTGCCGACGCTGCTGGTAGTGCTGACCGAGCTGCAGCAGTCGCTGAGCCGGCGCGGAAACTTCCTGGCCAAACCGGTCGGGCTGCTGCGGAGCTACGTCGTACCGTTGGGAGCACTGCTTCTGCTGATGTTCAAGACCACGTCGATCTCGGTGGAGACCACCGGGGTTCGGCTGCTCGCGACGGTGTTCGGCATTCTCGTGCTGATCATGGTGTTGTCCGGTGTCAGCGCCACGGTCTTCGACAGCGCCCCGGCCGGCAGTTGGCGGCGCCGGATGCCGTCGATCTTCATCGACGTGGCCCGGTTCGGCATCATCGCCGTCGGGGTGGCGATGATCTTCGCTTACGTGTGGGGCGCCAACGTCGGTGGTCTCTTCACCGCCCTGGGCATCAGTTCCATCGTGCTGGGCCTGACGTTGCAGAACTCGGTCGGCCAGATCATCTCCGGGCTGTTGCTCCTGTTCGAGCAGCCGTTCCAGCTCGGAGACTGGGTGAAGACCACCTCGGCCAGCGGCCGGGTGGTTGAAGTCAACTGGCGGGCCACGCACATCAACACCGGCAGCGGACTGGAGATCATCCCCAACTCGGTACTGGCCGGTCAGGCGTTTTCCAATCTCAGCCGACCTGCCGGCGGCCACACCATCACCGTGGACGTCAAGTTCGCCGGCACTGATGCGCCGGATGCGGTCTGCACACTGCTGAGCGAGACCGCACTGGATCTGCCGCAGGTCCATCCGGACGGCCGCCCGGTGGCCAATGCGACTTCCAGCACCGATTACACGGTGAGCATCCCGCTGCGCTCCCCCGCCGACGGCGTCGCCGCACAGTCGACCTTCCGGCGCTGGCTCTGGTACGCGTCCCGCCGCGCCGGCCTCCGGCTCGACAACCTGGAGGACGATTTCTCGACCCCGGCCCGGCGCGCCGAGGCGCTGCGCAAGATCGCCCCGATCCTGCGGGCGAGCAGCACGGAACTGGAAACCCTGCTGCCCAAGGTCGACATCGTGCGTTTCGGCTCCGAGGAGGTGATGCAGCGCAGCGGCGAGGTGCCGACCAAAATGTCCTTCGTGATCAAGGGCCGCGTTCGCATGGTCGTCGGTGGCAGTAACGGCGAGTACCTGCCCGTCGCCACTCTGCACGAGGGCGACTTCCTCGGCCAGACCGCCCTTACCCGCGAACCCGTCATGGGCAACGGCTACGCGGTCGGCGAGGTCACGGTTCTGCGCGTCGATCGCGATACCTTGGAGCACTTGGTGTTTCGCAAGCCAGACCTGCTGCAGGATCTCAGCCAGGCGATCGACGAGCGCCGCGAGCGGACGCGCGAGGTTGCCGCCGCGCATGACGCCACGGTTGGCCTGGATACTCCGCAGTAGACGGAATAGCCTCCTCCCGAGCGTGTTTCAGCGCGTGACCTGATCGTTGCGCAACTGCGACTGGGCACACCGCGTCGCGTTCCTTCCGGGCTCGACCAGCGGTGTTTGACTACCCACGCACAGCATGGACGCTGACGTATTCGTACGAACGGTGATGGGAGTCGTCATGAAGTTGGTCGAGAAGTTGGGAGGCAAATGGATGCGGCGCACGGCCGCAGCCGTTGCCGCCGCAGCCTGCCTACCCGGGTTGATCGGTGCCACCGGTGGTTCGGCCACCGCATCGGCTTTCTCCCGGCCCGGGTTGCCGGTGGAGTACCTCGATGTGCCGTCGGCGGCCATGGGCCGCGATATCCGCATCCAGTTCCAGCCCGGCGGTGAGCACGCTGTTTTCCTGATGGACGGCCTTCGCGCCCAGGACGACTACAACGGCTGGGACATCAACACCCCGGCGTTCGAATGGTTCCTGAACTCCGGGCTGTCGGCCGTCATGCCGGTCGGCGGGCAGTCCAGTTTCTACACCGACTGGTACCAGCCGTCGCAGGGCAACGGTCAGAACTACACCTACAAGTGGGAAACGTTCATGAACCAGGAGCTGCCGGTCTACCTGAAGGAAAAGAAGGGCATCAACCCCAACGGCAATGCGGTGGTGGGCATTTCGATGGCGGGCAGCTCGGCGCTGACCTACGCGATCTACTACCCGCAGAAGTATCCCTACGCGGCGTCGCTGTCGGGCTTCCTCAACCCCTCCGAGGGGTGGTGGCCCATGCTGATCGGCCTTGCGATGAACGACGCGGGCGGCTTCAACGCCCAGAGCATGTGGGGTCCGTCCTCGGATCCGGCATGGCGGCGCAATGACCCGATGATCAACGTCAACCAGCTGGTCGCCAACAACACCCGGATCTGGATCTACTGCGGGACCGGAACCCCGTCGGATCTGGACACCTCCGGTGGCGGTGGCAACCTGATGGCCGCGCAGTTCCTCGAAGGTTTCACGCTGCGCACCAACAAGACCTTCATGCAGAACTACCTCGCCGCGGGAGGTAAGAACGGCGTGTTCAACTTCCCGACCAACGGCACGCACAGCTGGGGATACTGGGGATCCCAGCTGCAGCAGATGATCCCCGATATGCAGCGGGTTCTCGGCGCTACCCCATCCGGCGCCTGAGGATTCGTCAACCAGCAGGCCTGTCGCCCTCGCGGGCGGCAGGCCTGCTGTCATGAAGGGGTGGCCTTGCCGACGGTGAAGCGGCGCTCGACTAGCCGTGCGTCTTGAGGCTCGCGGTTCCATCGGCATGCACTCGCACTGGGATGCCTCCGATGTCCTCGACGATGGTGACCGCCGCCTCTCCGGGATCGGTGATCACCGCGAGGGTCCGGGCCCCGTCGGGCGTGCGCACCGACAGGAACGCCTTCTCCGGATTGCCGTCCCGGTCATAGGGAGTCGTCCAGGACTCGACGGTGCCGACACCGTCCCACTCCGCCAGGGCCGTGCGGGTCGGCTCGCGGTCGACCTCGTCCTGGACGTCCTCCCAGCGAAAGTCCTGGGCCGGCGGGGTGGCGCTGTAGACCCCGAAGCTGTGCTTGGTGAGATACCCGCCGTTGGCGGTGACAAGTCCACGGGCAGAGGGATTTTCGCGCAAGCGTTCGACCATCGTCGCGATCGAGTGCATGACGTAGTTGTTCCAGGGGCCGCCGGCGAAGGTCAGTCCGCCGGTGACCGTGAGCGGCCGGTCGGGATCCCCGATCGGGAGGCCGATCTCGCGGGCCGCCACCTGCACCGCCGAGGGGAAGCAGGAGTAGACGTCGATGTAGTCGAGGTCGTCGACCCCGGCCCCGGCCAACTCGAGCACGCGCCGCCCGCCGATGCGGATAGCCGGGCAGCGATGGAACTCGTCGCGTTCGGAGATGTCATAGGTGTCGTGTGAGTCGGTGCCGGCGTGCGGGAAGACCCAGGCGTCCCGGGGGATCTGCAGATAGGTCGCCTTCTCGACTGAGCACAGCACCACCGCGGCCGCCTGGTCGACCATGTTGTTGGAATTCATCAGCTTGGGATAGGGCCAGCTGATCATTCTGTTTTCCGGACCCGGCCGGACGATCTGGTCGGCCGTCAATGCCTCGCGACTCCAGGCGTGCGGGTTGGTCTGGGCCACGGCACTGAACTGTGCCCACAACTCGCCGATGCGCCGGCGGTGGTCCTCAACCGACATCCCCTCGGCGATCCGCAGCGCCTCGTCGAACATGGGATAGACGTAGGACGGGCGATCCAGGCCGATGCGCTCATCGCCGGGGGCCGACATCGGCACACTGCCCTGGCCCCCCGGCGGCACCGGCACCGTGTCGTCCTGTCGGGTCCAATCCGGTCGCAATCCCCTGGCCCGCAGCCGCATCCGGGTTCGCCAGGTTTCGCCGCCGGCGAGCAGCACGGCATCGGCGCGGCCTTGCCGGATGTCCAGACAGGTCTGGTTGAGCAGCGACTGCGGGGTGTTCCCGCCGATGCCGGTGTAGACGGTGGCCGCGTCGGGGCTCCCGATCCGCCGGCCGAGCAGCAGACCCGGATCCCGATAGCGCCAGGAAAGCAGGTTCACCACCCGGATCGAATCGAGCGCCCGGAACACCCGCGGGTCGACTGCCTCCCGGGCGGCCAAGGCCATCAGGTCGACAGGCTCCACCTCAGGTGCCTCATCGCGCTGGTTGACCTGACCTACGCCGACGATCACCGGCGTGCGCGGATCCAGACTCATCGGCGACCCTTTCTTTGACAGGTGTCAATTTAGCACCGGCGGGATCGCCGGCCGGTCACCTGCGGAGCCGGTTGTCGCGGCGCAGGAGGAACCCCTTTCTCGGAATCCCTCAACCGCCGACGGGTCCGGTCCGGTAGATCGACTTGAGCTCGAAGAACTCCTCCAGGCCCTCCGGACCGAGTTCACGGCCGATACCGCTGGCCTTCACACCGCCGAACGGCGCATTGATGTCCAGCTGATAGTCGTTGACGCCGACCGTTCCCGTCCGGATCTCTCGCGCCACCTCGGTGGCCCGGTCGGTATCGGTCGACCAGACCGTGCCCGCCAGGCCGAACTCGCTGTCGTTGGCCAGGGCAACGGCCTGCTCGTCGCTGTCATAGGGGATGACCGCCAGGACGGGTCCGAAGATCTCCTCCTGGGCGATCCGGTCGGAGTTGTCGACGTCGGCGAACACCGTCGGCGAGACGAACCAGCCGCGCGGCTGATCACGCGGTACGCCCCCGCCGACAACGAGCTTGGCCCCGCTGTCCTTTCCGGCCTCGATGTAGCCCAGCACCCGGTCGCGCTGCCGGGCACTGACCACCGGCCCGATGTCGGTGGCGGTGTCTAGGGGATC
>Ga0209607_1003347_pt1 | contig 12304 bp, 12 predicted proteins | sample AD_UKC117_MetaG_FD_184413 | JGI IMG/M metagenome (GOLD analysis project Ga0209607, IMG submission 184413) | Active sludge microbial communities of municipal wastewater-treating anaerobic digesters from Hong Kong - AD_UKC117_MetaG (SPAdes)... | ecosystem: Engineered > Bioreactor > Anaerobic >... | reverse complement strand
CGTCCGCGCCTGACGGCCTGAGACCGGGGCCACAGCGATGGACTTCACTCTGCCCGAACACCTTCCGCCGCTGCTGGCCGAGATGGACGCGTTCATCGAGGCAGAGATCAGGCCCCTGGAACGCGAACACCTCCAGTACTTCGACCGCCGCCGCGAGTTCGCCCGCACCGACCTCGCGGGCGGTGGCGTCCCGCGCCGGGACTGGGAGGACCTGCTCGACGAGATGCGCCGGCGGGCCGACGCCGCCGGCTGGCTGCGCTACGGCCTGCCAGCGCAGTTGGGCGGGCGCGACGGCACCAACCTCGACATGGCGGTGATCCGGGAACACCTGGCGCACAAGGGACTCGGGCTGCACAACGACCTGCAGGACGAGTCCTCGATCGTCGGCAACTTCCCCCAGGTCATCATGATGGACCGGTTCGGCACCGAGGCGCAGAAGGCCGAGTGGATCGAGGCGATGCTCACCGGCAACCGCTCGATGGCCTTCGGCCTGACCGAACCCGACCACGGCAGCGACGCGACCTGGCTGGAGACCACCGCGGTGCGCGACGGTGACACCTGGGTGATCAACGGATCCAAACGGTGGAACACCGGCGTGCACCGCGCCACCCACGACCTGGTGTTCGCCCGCACCTCCGGCGAGCCCGGTCAGGCGCAGGGCATCACCGCCTTCCTGGTGCCCTGCGACGCGCCGGGATTCGAGGTGCCCTACTACTGGTGGACCTTCAACATGCCCAGTGACCACGGCGAGGTGGTGCTGCGCGACGTCCGGATACCGGCCGGGGCGGTGCTGGGCGAGGTCGACCGCGGCCTCGAGGTCGCGCAGACCTTCCTGCACGAGAACCGGATCCGCCAGGCCGCCAGCAGCCTGGGCGCCGCGCAATACTGCATCGACCGCGCGGTCGAGTACGCCCGGCAGCGGGTCACCTTCGGCAAGCCGCTGGCTCTCAACCAGGCGGTCCAGTGGCCGCTGGTCGAGTTGCAGACCGAGGCTCAGATGGTGCGCCTGCTGGTCTACTACGCCGCCTGGGAGCTGGACCGCAACCACCACCTGCAGGTGTCCGACAAGGTGTCGATGGCCAACTATCGCGCCAACCGCCTGGTGTGCGAGGCCGCCGACCGGGCCATGCAGGTCCACGGCGGTGTCGGCTACAGCCGCCACGAACCCTTCGAGCACATCTACCGCCACCACCGGCGCTACCGCATCACCGAGGGCGCCGAGGAGATCCAGATCCGCCGGGTCGCCCAGCGGATGTTCCGCTTCGGGCGCACGTGAACGACCAACTCGCGCTAGCGCTGCAGCCGGTTCTGCAACCGATCCTCGGCGCCGATGTGAGCGTGCAGGACCTGCACCTGCTCACCGGCGGCGCCAGCCGAACCACCTACGCCTTCGACTCGGTGACCGGGGCCGGGCGGTCGGCGCTCATCCTGCGGACCGCCCCCGAGGCCGAGCACTACGCCGGGATGGAACTCGAGGCAGCAGCACAAATCGCCGCCGGGGAGGCCGGCGCGCCGGTTCCCGCCATCATCGCGGCCTCCGACTCCCCGGGGCCGCTGGGTGATCCGTTTCTGATCTGCGAAGCGATCACCGGCGAGACGATCGTGCGGCGCATCCAGCGACGGCTCGACGATGACGGCCGTGCCCGGCTGTTGGACCAGTGCGCCGCTGCGCTGGCCGCGATCCATCGCGCGCGGGCCGACGCGCCCGGCCTCGCGACCCAGGACCAGCTCGCCCAGTACCGGCAACGGCTCGACGAGATGGGCGACACCACCGCTACCTTCGAATGGGCGTTCCGTTGGCTGCAGGACAACCGGCCGGAACCTGCCCCGAACAGGTTGGTGCACGGCGATTTCCGGATGGGCAACCTGATCGTCGACGACTCCACACTGGCTGCCGTGCTCGACTGGGAACTGGTTCACATCGGCGATATCCACGAGGACCTGGCGTGGTTCTGCATCAGGGCCTGGCGCTTCGGCGCCCCCGCTGAGATGGCGGCCGGCGGTCTGGGCGGCATCGAGTCGTTCGTGGCCGCCTACGAGCGGGCCGGCGGCGGCCCGGTCGATCGGAGCTCGCTGCGCTGGTGGCTGGTGCTGGCCACCCTGCGCTGGGGGGTGATCTGCCGGTATCAGGCGGATCGTCACCTGTCCGGGCAGGTTCGGTCGGTGGAACTGGCCGCGATCGGGCGGAGGGTCTGCGAGACCGAGTGGGACATCCTCGATCTGCTGCAGGAACTGGAGGGAAAGCCGTGACCGATCTCAACGGCCGTCCCACCGCGGCCGAACTCGTCGCGGCGGTGGCAGAGTTTCTGGAGGGCGAGGTCCGGGCCACGACCGCCGGCGCGGTGAACTTCCACGCCCTGGTGGCCGCCAACGCGCTGCGCATCGTCGAACGGGAACTACTCGACGAGTCCCCGGCCGCGCCCCGGGCCGCCCTGGCCAAGCTCGGCTTCGCCGACGAGGACACCCTCGCCGCCGCAATCCGGGCGGGCGAACTCGACGGCCGCGACGCCGAGGTCCTCGCCTGCCTGCGGACCGTCGTCGGCCATCGGCTCGGAATCGCTCATCCCGGCTACGAGTCTGGGTAGCCCGAGTTGGCCCCGACGCCGGAGGCCGGACACCCCGTCACCCTCGGCCGATCGGGGTAAATTTGCGAGCAGGTCTCGGCGATAACGGACTTCGACTCGTCGACACCGGAGAGGTTGGGTGGCGTGGCGATCGACTACAACCAGGGCCGCATCGCCGAGCAGTACCAGGAGGCGAAGAAACAGGCCTGGCGAGACCGTGTCGAGACCTACTCCTTCATGAATCGGATCGGCGACATCACCGGCAAGAAAGTGCTCGACGTCGCCTGCGGCGAAGGGCATTTCACCCGATTGCTGCGTCGCGCGGGCGCCGCGCGGGTCGTCGGACTTGACATCTCCGAACGCATGATCGCCCTGGCACGGGAGCAGGAAGCACGGGAGCCCTTGGGGATCGACTACATCGTGGCGGACGCCCGCTCGATCGTCGACCAGGAGGATTACGACATCGTCGTCTCCGCGTGGCTGCTCGTGTACGCCCAGGACCGAGCAGCGCTCGCGAGCATGTGTCAGGGGCTGGCGTGCCGGGTCAAGCCGGGCGGCCGGTTCGTCACCGTCACCACAAACCCGGGCGTCTACTCATTCCGGCCCGACTACCGCAAGTACGGATTCGAGGTCGAACTGGCCGACGCAGTCTTCGAGGGCGCGCCGATCGACATCACCGTGAACCTCGCCGATTCCTCGCTGGAGGTCAGGAACTACTACCTTCCGATCGAGGCCTACGCCTCAGCCTTCCGCGCAGCCGGTTTCCACGACTTCGCCGTGCACATACCTGATCTGGAGCCCGCCGCCGAGACGGTCGACGAGGGCGACTACTGGGACTATCTCCTGGACAATCCGTTCCTGGTCGTCATGGACTGTGTCAGGGACTGATGCGGCCCGGAACCCGGTTCGCGGTGTCCGTCCTTTATCGGGCGCTCGCGGGTTAGCCTCGTACCCGTGTGTACCCGCGTGCTGTGGAATACCAATGACATAGCAGTTCTGACTGGCCGCAGCATGGACTGGCCGGAGTGCACCCAACCGCTGATCGTGGCTTTTCCGCCGGGCCGGCAGCGTGCGGGCTTCGACCCGCCCGGTACCGGCGACGACCCCAACCCGCTGCGCTGGACCAGCCGTCATGCCAGCCTCGTCACCACCCTCTACGGCGTTGGGACGATCGACGGGCTCAACGACGCCGGACTGGCCGGCCACGGGCTGTATCTGGAGGCCACCGACTTCGGCACCCGGGATCCTTCCAAGCCCGCCGCCCAGACCGCGCTGTGGCTGCAGTATCTGCTCGATCAGGCCGCCACCGTGCAGGAGGCGTTGGCGTTGATGGACGGCATCCAGCTGGTGAAGATCACCGTCAACGGGCACGACTCGAACATCCACCTCGCGCTGGAGGACAAGAGCGGGGATTCGGCGATCATCGAACTCGCCGACGGCCGCCCGGTGATCCACCACGGCCGGCAGTTCACCCTGATGACCAACGACCCCACCTACGACGAGCAGCTGGCCCTGCTGTCCGAACAGGATTTCTCCCACCCCAGCAAGAACATGCCGCTGCCCGGCAACGTCAACGCGATCGATCGCTTCCAGCGCGCCGCCTATTACTCGGCACTGCTGCCCACCCCGGCCTCCGAACGCCAGGCGGTGGCCTCGGTGATGGCGATCATGCGCAATGTGTCGGTGCCCTTCGGTGCGCCCTACGCCGAGTTCGGCGTCTACAACACCGAGTACCGCACCGTCACCGACCTGACCAACCGGACGTACTTCTTCGAGCTGACCACCAGCCCGAATGTCATCTGGGTGCACATGGACCGTCTGAACCTTGCCGAGGGATCCCCCACCCTGGCCGTCGATCCGTATGACGAGACGCTGGTCGGTGACGTCACCGACCGGTTCGTCCCGCGCGAGATGCCGTTCTAGCCGTGGCCGGGACCGCCTCCGGGCCACTGCGCATCCTCAACTACAGCAGCAACGCACTCACCCGGGAGCAGGTGCGACTGGCGCTGGGCACGCGCGTCCATCCGGACCTGCCCGAGCTGAGCTATACCGACGTCGCGACCGCACCGATGGTGATCCGGCTGATGGACGCCGGCGGATTCGACCTGGTGATCCTCGACGGCGAAGCCACCCCGTTCGGCGGCATGGGGATCGCGAAACAACTCAAGGACGAGATCGCCGACTGCCCGCCGATACTGGTCCTCACCGGCCGGGCCGACGACGCCTGGCTGGCGAACTGGTCACGAGCCGAGGCCGCCGTGCCGCACCCGATCGACCCGATCCGACTCGCCGACGCGGTGGCCGGGCTACTTCGGTCGCCGGCCGGGTAGGCCCCCGCTAGTCTTGTGGCTGAGATCACAACACCATTGGCAACGGGCGCGCGAGCGAGGAGCGGGACGGCATGAGCCTCTACACCCCGATCCTTGTTCTGGGCGCCATCGCAGCGGCCTTCGCGCTGGTGTCGGTGGTGGTCGCACTGGTCGTCGGCCCCCGCCGGTACAACCGCGCCAAGCTGGAAGCCTACGAGTGCGGCATCGAACCGACGGCCACCGAACCGGCCGGCCAGCGCTTCCCGATCAAGTACTACCTGACCGCGATGCTCTTCATCGTCTTCGACATCGAGATCGTCTTCCTCTACCCGTGGGCGGTGTCGGTGGACCGACTCGGGACTTTCGCGCTGGTCGAGATGGCGATCTTCATGGCGACGGTGTTCGTCGCCTATGCCTACGTATGGCGCCGGGGTGGGCTGGAATGGGATTAGAGGAGCAGCTACCGGGGGGCATCCTGCTGTCCACGGTGGAAAAAGTGGCCGGGTTCGTCCGCAAGGGCTCACTGTGGCCGGCCACGTTCGGATTGGCCTGCTGCGCCATCGAGATGATGGCCACCGCGGGCCCTCGCTTCGACATCGCCCGGTTCGGCATGGAACGGTTCTCGGCCACCCCGCGCCAGGCCGACCTGATGATCGTCGCCGGCCGGGTCAGCCAGAAAATGGCTCCGGTGCTCCGGCAGGTCTACGACCAGATGGCCGAACCCAAGTGGGTGCTGGCCATGGGGGTGTGCGCCTCCAGCGGCGGGATGTTCAACAACTACGCCGTGGTCCAGGGCGTCGACCATGTTGTGCCGGTCGACATCTACCTACCCGGCTGTCCGCCGCGGCCGGAGATGCTGCTCAACGCGATCTTGGCCCTGCACGCGAAGATCGCCGAGATGCCCCTCGGGGTGAACCGGGCGCAGGCGGTGGCCGCCGCCGAGCAGGCCGCCCTGGCCGTCACCTCGACCGTTGACCTGGGTCTGCCACGGTGAGCGACTCCGACGACCCCCGTGACGAGGTGATCGGCGTGCGTCGCGGCATGTTCGGCGCCGAGGGCAGCGGCGACACCTCGGGCTACGGCCGACTGGTCCGCCCCGTCACCTTGCCGGGCAGCAGCCCGCGACCGTACGGCGGGTACTTCGACGACGTGGTCGACCGGCTCGCCGAGGTCCTGGACGACTTCGACGACGCCGTCGAACGCGTCGTCGTGCACCGCGGCCAACTCACTCTGGACATCCGCCGCGAGCAACTGCCCGCGGTGGCCGCCGCGCTCCGCGACGACGAGTTGCTGCGGTTCGAATTGTGTTGCGGCGTATCGGGTGTGCATTATCCCGACGACACCGGCCGCGAGCTGCATGCCTTCTATCCGCTGATGTCGATCACCCACAACCGCCGGATCAACCTCGAGGTGGCCTGCCCGGACGCCGACCCGCGCATCCCCTCGTTGTTCGGGGTTTATCCGACCTGCGACTGGCACGAGCGCGAGACCTATGACTTCTTCGGGATCGTCTTCGACGGGCACCCCGGCCTGACCCGGATCGAGATGCCCGACGACTGGGTCGGCCATCCGCAGCGCAAGGACTACCCGTTAGGTGGAGTACCCGTGGAATTCCAGGGTGCCCGGATACCCCCACCCGACCAGCGCAGGTCGTACCGATGAGCGATCCCGTGGTCGTGCTCGGCGGCCAGGACTGGGACGAGATCGTCGCCGCCGCGCGTTCCGGCGAGGCCGGTGAGCGCATCGTGGTCAACATGGGCCCGCAGCACCCGTCCACCCATGGCGTGCTGCGGCTGATCCTCGAGATCGAGGGCGAGACGGTGACCGAGGCCCGTTGCGGCATCGGCTACCTGCACACCGGGATCGAGAAGAACCTGGAGTACCGCACCTGGACCCAGGGCGTGACGTTCGTGACCCGGATGGACTACCTGTCGCCGTTCTTCAACGAAACCGCCTACTGCCTCGGGGTGGAGACGCTGCTCGGCATCACCGCCGACATCCCCGAGCGGGCCTCGGTGATCCGGGTCATGCTCATGGAGTTCAACCGCATCTCCTCGCACCTGGTGGCACTGGCTACCGGCGGGATGGAGTTGGGCGCGATGACGCCGATGTTCTTCGGATTCCGCGAACGCGAGCTGATCCTGACCCTCTTCGAGGCGATCACCGGGCTGCGGATGAACAACGCCTACATCCGTCCCGGGGGCGTGGCCGCCGACCTCCCCGAGGACGGGCCCGACCGGATCCGTGAACTGCTGAGGATCCTGCCCGGCCGCCTGCACGAACTCTCCGATCTGCTCACCGAGAGCTACATCTGGAAGGCCCGGACCCAGGGCGTCGGCTACCTCGACCTGACCGGCTGCATGGCGCTGGGCATCACCGGTCCGGTGCTTCGCTCCACCGGCCTGCCGCACGACCTACGCAAGTCCCAACCCTATTGTGGCTATGAGACGTACGATTTCGACGTCGTCACCGACACCGCGGCCGACTGCTACGGCCGGTACCTGATCCGGGTCGGAGAGATGCACGAGTCCCTGAAGATCGTGCAGCAGTGCCTGGACCGCCTGGAGCCGGGACCGGTGATGATCGCGGACAAGAAGCTGGCCTGGCCGGCCGACCTGCAACTCGGCCCGGACGGGCTGGGCAACTCCCCGGCCCACATCGCCAAGATCATGGGGACCTCCATGGAGGGCCTGATCCACCACTTCAAGCTCGTCACCGAGGGATTCCGGGTTCCCGCCGGGCAGGTCTACACCGCGGTGGAGTCGCCCCGCGGCGAACTCGGCGTGCACATGGTCTCAGACGGCGGAACCCGGCCCTACCGGGTGCACTACCGCGACCCGAGTTTCACCAATCTGCAAGCGGTGGCGGCGATGTGCGAGGGCGGCATGGTCGCCGACGTGATCGCAGCGGTGGCCAGTATCGACCCGGTGATGGGAGGCGTCGACCGATGAGCGTCGATCTGCCCCTGGGCCCGCGACCCGAGGAAGCCGGGCCGCCGATCGGCGGCCCCCCCGCCTATCCGCCGGAGGTCTCAGAGCGTCTGTCCGCCGATGCGGCCGACGTCATCGCCCGCTACCCGGAGCCGCGCTCGGCTCTGCTGCCGCTGCTGCACCTGGTGCAGTCCCAGGACGGCTACCTCACCGCCGCCGGAATCGGTTTCTGCGCAACCCAACTCGGCCTGAGCGAGGCCGAGGTGACCGCGGTCGCCACGTTCTACTCGATGTACCGGCGCACCCCCACCGGCGACTACCTCGTCGGGGTGTGTACCAACACCCTGTGCGCGGTGCTCGGCGGCGACGCCATCCTGGAGACCCTGGAGGCCGAACTGGAGGTTCATCCCGGTCAGACCACCGCCGACGGCAAGATCACCCTGGAGCACATCGAGTGCAATGCCGCGTGCGACTACGCCCCGGTGGTGATGGTCAACTGGGAGTTCTTCGACAACCAAACCCCCTCCAGCGCGGTCGAATTGGTGGCCGCCTTACGAGCCGGACAGACCGTCACGCCCACCCGGGGCGCGGCGCTGTGCCCGTTCCGCGAGACCTCACGGACGCTGGCCGGGCTGGGCTCGCCTACCGTCGACACGGCCGGGCCCGGCGCCCCGACTCTGGCCGGCCTAAAGGTTTACCGTGCGTTGAGTGAGGACTCAGGCAGCCAAAGTGCGGGTGACCCCGTGCGGGACTCCTCACTCAACGGGGAGCAACCATGCTGACCCCGGTGCTGAGCAGGTTCTGGGACGCGCCTGAACCGTGGACGCTGGAAACCTATCTTCGCCACGAGGGTTACCGGGGATTGCGCCGGGCGCTGAGCATGTCGCCGGAGGAGGTGATCACCGAGGTCAAGGAATCCGGTCTGCGGGGCCGCGGCGGCGCGGGCTTCCCGACGGGGACCAAGTGGTCGTTCATCGACCAGCGTTCGGCCAAGCCGCGCTACCTGGTCGTCAATGCCGATGAATCCGAGCCCGGCACCTGCAAGGACATGCCGCTGCTCCTGACCACCCCGCACTTCTTGGTCGAGGGCGCGATCATCGCCGCCTACGCGATCCGCGCCCGGCACGCCGTCGTCTACCTTCGCGGCGAGGTGGTCCCGGTGTTGCGGCGGTTGCAGGCTGCGGTGACCGAGGCCTACGACGCCGGGTATCTGGGTAGCAACATCCTGGGTTCGGGTTACGACCTCGACCTGATCGTGCACGCCGGGGCCGGCGCCTACATCTGCGGCGAGGAGACCGCCCTGCTGGACTCGCTGGAGGGCCGCCGCGGTCAACCCCGGCTGCGTCCGCCGTTCCCCGCCGTCGCCGGCCTCTACGCCTGCCCAACGGTGGTCAACAACGTCGAGTCCATCGCCAGCGTGCCGCCGATCATGGTCAACGGTGTGGACTGGTTCAAGTCGATGGGCACCGAGAAGTCCCCGGGGTTCACGCTGTACTCGCTGTCCGGACACGTCACCCGTCCCGGCCAGTACGAGGCCCCGCTGGGCATAACCTTGCGCGAACTGCTGGACTACGCCGGCGGGGTGCGGGCCGGCCACGAACTGAAGTTCTGGACACCGGGCGGCTCGTCCACCCCACTGCTCACCGCCGAACATCTCGACGTTCCACTGGACTACGAGGGCATGGGATCGGTGGGCTCGATGCTGGGCACCAAGGCGCTTCAGATCTTCGACGAGACCACCTGCGTGGTACGGGCGGTGCGCCGCTGGACGCAGTTCTACGCCCACGAGTCCTGCGGCAAGTGCACCCCGTGCCGGGAGGGCACCTACTGGCTGGCGCAGATCTACGCGCGCCTGGAGGACGGCCGCGGCACGCCTGAGGATCTCGACAAGCTGCTCGACATCTCCGAGGCGATCCTGGGCAAGTCGTTCTGCGCGCTGGGCGACGGCGCGGCTTCGCCGATCATGAGCTCGCTGAAGTACTTCCGCGCCGAGTACGAGGCCCACCTGGGCGGTGGATGCCCGTTCGACCCGTACGCCTCCATGCTGGCCGTGCCCGAGGGGGTGGGAGCGTGAGCCCCCCCTTGCGCCACCTGCGCGAGCAGACACAAAAGTCACCGACACGCCGAGCATCCGGGGAACTTTGTGTCTGCTCGCGGCAGGAAGGCGGCCGGTATGACTGAAGCGCGCGAGGCCGCCCAGCACACCGACCTCGTCACCGTCACCATCGACGACACCACCGTCTCGGTGCCCAAGGGCACGCTGGTGATCCGGGCCGCCGAACTGATCGGGGTCCAGATCCCCCGGTTCTGCGACCACCCGTTGCTCGAGCCCGTCGGCGCCTGCCGGCAATGCCTGGTCGAGATCGAAGGCCAGCGCAAACCGATGGCCAGCTGCACCGTCGCCGTCACCGACGGGATGGTGGTGCGCACCCAGCTCACCTCCCCTGCCGCCGAGAAGGCCCAGCAGGGTGTCATGGAACTGCTGCTGATCAACCACCCGCTGGACTGTCCGGTCTGCGACAAGGGCGGCGAGTGCCCGCTGCAGAACCAGGCGATGGCCACCGGCCGGGCCGAGACCCGGTTCACCGACATCAAGCGCACCTTCCCCAAACCGATTCCGCTGTCCAGCGAGGTGCTGCTGGATCGCGAGCGCTGCGTGCTGTGCGCCCGCTGCACCCGCTTCTCCAACCAGATCGCCGGCGACCCGTTCATCGAATTGCTCGAACGCGGCGCGCTGCAGCAGGTCGGCATCGCCCCCGGCGCCGCCTTCGACTCCTACTTCAGCGGCAACACCGTGCAGATCTGCCCGGTCGGCGCGCTCACCGGGGCCGCCTACCGCTTCCGCGCCCGTCCCTTCGACCTGGTGTCCTCCCCCAGCGTCTGCGAACACTGCGCATCGGGCTGCGCGCAGCGCACCGATCACCGCCGCGGCGTGGTGCTGCGGCGGCTCGCCGGCGATGACCCCGCGGTCAACGAGGAGTGGAACTGCGACAAGGGCCGCTGGGCCTTCGCCTACACCCGGGTGGGCGACCGCATCGACACCCCGATGGTGCGCGACGACGGCGGTACCCTGCGCCCGGCCTCGTGGTCGGAGGCGCTCACCCGGGCGGCGGCCGGGCTCGCGAACGCCCGAACCGGGGTGCTCGTCGGCGGCCGGGTAACGAACGAGGACGCCTACGCCTACGCCAAGTTTGCCCGAATGGCGCTGCGCACCAATGACATCGACTTCCGATCGCGCCCGCACTCCGACGAGGAGACGCAGTTCCTCGCCCGTACCGCCGGCCAGCCCACGCCGTTGACCTACGACGACCTGGAGACCGTACGGGCCGTGGTACTCGTCGGGTTCGAGCCCGAAGAGGAGTCGCCGATCGTCTTCCTGCGGCTGCGCAAGGCGGTCCGCCGGCGCGGCCTGCCGGTGATCACACTCGCACCGTTCATCTCGCGGGGGGCGGCCAAGCTGTCCGCCCGGCTGGTTCCCGTCGCTCCCGGCGGCGAGGCGGCGGCCCTGAACGAACTGGCCGAACAGATGCCCGAGGGCACCGTCATCCTGGCCGGGGAACGGTTGGCCACCAGTCCCGGGGCACTCTCTGCGGCGGCCCGGGCCGGGGCAAGGCTGGCGTGGATCCCGCGCCGCGCCGGTGAGCCAGGGGCACTGGCGGCCGGCTGCCTTCCGACCCTGCTTCCCGGCGGTCGTCCGGTCGCCGATTCCCTTGCTCGCCAACAGGTCAGCGCCGCCTGGGGGGGCGCACATCTCCCCGATGAGCCGGGCCGCGACACCGCGGCGATCCTGGCCGCCGCGGCAAGCGGCGAACTCGACGCCCTGCTGATCGGCGGAGTCGAGCCCGCCGACCTTGCCGACCCGCAGGCCGCTCTGGCGGCCGTGGAGGCCGCCGGGTTCGTCGTGAGCCTTGAAGTTCGCCAGTCGGCCATTACCGAACGGGCCGACGTCGTCATCCCGGTCGCACCGGTCGCCGAGAAAGCGGGTTCGTTCACGAACTGGGAAGGCCGGGCGCGCCTGTTCGGCGCGGCGCTGGAATCCAACGCCGCCCCGGACCTGCGAGTGCTGCACACCCTGGCCAGAGAGCTCGGCGTGGACCTAGGCGTGCCCAGCATCGAAAAGGCCCGCGCCGACATGGCGGCATTGGGTGTCTGGGACGGCGAACGCCCCGCCGCCCCCGACCTGCCTCCGGCCGCGCCCCCCACTCCACCGCCCGGCAAGGCGATACTGGCGGGCTGGCGGATGCTGTTGGACCGCGGTCGGTTGCAGGACGGCGAACCTCATCTGGCCGGCACCGCCTATCCCGCGGTGGCGCGGATCTCGGCGGCAACGGCCGCTGCGATCGGCGCCCAGGACGGCGGGATGCTTACGGTGGCCAGCGAGCACGGAGCAATCAGCCTGCCGTTGGCCGTCACCGAGATGCCCGACGGGGTTGTCTGGCTGCCGCTGAACTCGCCGGGGTCAGCGGTGCACGACGATCTGCGCGTCACAGCCGGGGCAGTC
>Ga0209607_1003344_pt1 | contig 12305 bp, 10 predicted proteins | sample AD_UKC117_MetaG_FD_184413 | JGI IMG/M metagenome (GOLD analysis project Ga0209607, IMG submission 184413) | Active sludge microbial communities of municipal wastewater-treating anaerobic digesters from Hong Kong - AD_UKC117_MetaG (SPAdes)... | ecosystem: Engineered > Bioreactor > Anaerobic >... | reverse complement strand
CTTCGCAGATCCCGCCGGTCGCGCTGCCCACCACCGGCGTGCCGCAGGCCATGGCTTCCAGATTGATGATGCCGAACGGCTCGTAGATCGAGGGGCAGCAGAAAATGGTGGCGTGCGAGTACAGCGCGATGGTGGCCGAACGCGGCAGCATCTTGGGAATCCAGACGATGCCGGAGCGCTGGGCTTGCAATTCCTGCACGATTTCCTCGATCTCGCGCTGCATGGTCAGAGTATCGGCATCGCCGGCGCATAGTACCACTTGCAGTTTCGGATCGAGTTGCGGGATGGCCTGCAGCAGGTAGTACAGCCCTTTTTGCCGGGTGATCCGGCCGACGAACAGCACGAAGGGGCGATCGGGGTCGATGCCGAGCCGGGTGAGGGTTTCAGGCTCGTGGACCGGATGGTATTCCTCGGTGTCGATGCCGTTGGGGATTACCACCACCCGGGTCGGTTCGATGTCGAACAGACGCAGGATATCGTCGCGGGTACTGCGCGAAACGGCGATGATGGCATCGGCCATTTCCAGCGCGGTTTTCTCGATCCAGCACGAGAGGTCGTAACCGTGGCCGAGTTGGTCGCGTTTCCAGGGGCGCAACGGTTCCAGCGAATGGACGGTGATCACCATCGGGATGTTGTAGAGGATCTTGGCAAGGATACCGCTGAAGTGGGCGTACCAGGTGTGGCAGTGGATGATCTCGGCGCAGCCGTCCAGATCGTCGCCGAGCCCCTGACCGACAAAGGCCAGACAGGTGCTCAGGGCCTTGAGCGGCGAGACGAAGGATTGCGGGCAACCGGCGAAATGGGTGGTATCCATCTTGATGCCGCGTACGTGCAACTGACCTTCGTCGACCGTTTGGTCGTGAAAACTCCGCACCTCGACCGGGGTCAGCTTGGCCAGCTCGCGCGACAGATATTCGACGTGAACGCCGGCGCCGCCGTAAACGTGGGGGGGATATTCGTTGGTGGTCAGCAGGACACGCATTGTTATTGTGCTCCCTTGGTCGGGCGGGCGGCGGAAATTGGAGGGATTCCGACGGTGCGTTCGGTCGGAACGGGTTTGACGGTGAATTATGCCAAGCCCAGCACGGTTTTTGAAAGGGCGGCGTCGTGATCGGCGGCGGTCGCGAGTGGAATTCGGAATGCTGGCGTCCCGTGCGCAAGGCGTACACTTCAGGCCAATGACAAACTCGCAAGGTCGCATCGAATGCGCGTTCCCCGATTTTATCTACCCCTCCCTCTGGCGATCGGCGCCATCGTGCCGCTGAACGAGTGCGCGTTCAATCACGCCGTGCGCGTCTTGCGGCTCAAGCCCGGCACGCCGCTGGTGCTGTTCGACGGCGAAGGCGGCGCGTTCGCGGCGACGCTGGATGAAATCGGCAAACGGGAGGCATGGGCGCGGGTGGCGGAAGCGCTGCCCGACGAGGCGGAGCCTCCGCTGCGGATCGTGCTGGCGCAAGGCATCTCGCGCGGCGAGAAAATGGACCACACGGTGCAAAAGGCGGTGGAATTGGGCGTCGTCGCGATCCAACCGCTATTTGCGGAACGCGGCGGAGTCGGTCTGTCCAACGAGCGCTTGGTGCGCAAGATCCAGCATTGGCGAGGCATCGTGATTGGCGCCTGCGAGCAATGCGGTCGCAACCGATTGCCGGAATTGCGGGAGCCCTTGGCGCTGGCCGCCTGGTTGGCGTCGCCGATGGCGCCGGGTCCATGCCTGCTGCTCGATCCCTTGGCGGAACACGGCTTGCGTGACCTGGAGCCGCCCACGGGGACGATCACGCTGTTGATCGGTCCAGAGGGCGGCTTGAGTCCGGCGGAAATCGCCCAGGCGCGGATGGTGGGATTCACCGGCGTCCGTCTGGGACCACGCGTCTTGCGGACCGAAACCGCCGGCATGGCGGCGCTGGCGGCGTTGCAAGCGCTGTGGGGGGATTGGAATTAGGCGAAGTCGTTTTCGAGCACGATCCGATAGCGGGCCTTGCCGGCTTCCAGATGCGCCAGCGCCGCGTTGACTTGGCTCATCGGGAAGTGTTCGGTCACGGGCGCAATTTGATGCCGAGCGCAGAAATCCAGCATCTTGCGGACGGTGGCCGGTGAACCGAGCGGAGAACCCGAGAGGCTCTTTTGCCCGCCGATGAGGGAAAAGGCGGCGACCGGGATCGGAGACAGGACCGCTCCGACCGTATGCAGTCGCCCTTTTGGCTTGAGAACGTTCAGAAACGCCGGCCAGTTCAGATCGACGTTGACGGTCGAGAGGATGAAATCCAGCGAGCCGGCGATTTGTTGCAATTGCGCGTCGTCGCGGGAATTGACGACCTGGTGCGCGCCCATGCCCAAGGCCTCGTTCCGCTTGGAATCGCTGGAGGTGAAGGCCGTCACTTCGCAACCCCATTTGTTCAAGAACTGAATGGCCAAGTGACCCAGTCCACCGATACCGACCACGCCGACCCGATCGGTGGGTTTTACGTCGAACTGGACGATGGGATTGAACACGGTGATGCCGCCGCAGAACAAGGGTCCAGCCTTTTTCACATCCAGGCTGGTCGGTAACAGGGCGGCCCATTCGGCATTGCAACGCACTTTGTTGGCAAACCCGCCGTGGCGGCCGACGATGGTTTGCTCGCCGCTGAGGCACAGGTTGTGATCGCCGCCCATGCACTGGTCGCAGGTCATGCAACTGCCGCTGAACCAGCCCAGGCCGACCGTGTCACCGACCTTCAGATGGGTGACGTGGTCGCCGATTTGGGCGATGGTGCCGACGACTTCATGACCCGGTACCAGTGGATAGCTGCTGTTATGCCAATCGTTGTGCAGCATGGAGAGATCGGAATGACAGACGCCGCAGGCGATGACGTCGATCTCGACCTGATCCGGCTTCAGTTCGCCCGGATCGTACTCGAAGGGAGTGAGTTTGCCCTTGGCTTCATGGGCGGCATAGGCTCGAATCATGGGAGGTCCTCCGAAAGTGTGAACGACGTTTCGAATGGAGAGGGCAATGGTGATCGCTTTCAAAGATGCTTAGACGACGACGGCAGGTCCAGTTCCGTTTGAGTGTCAGTCCGCGGCAGCATTTTCAGGACCACGGGTGTGGTACGTACCATCGGCACGAACCGGCCTTGCTCGATCAGCGGAATCGGCACGGCCCAGATCAAGCGCAGCGACCCAAACAGGCCCAATAGACCGAGTACGGTCGCGGAGTAGGCGGGGAGGGTGCCGGGTCCAAACCCGTCCATCAGCGGGCCGCCGATCGCCGGACCGGCAATCGAACCCATGCCGAAGATCAGCAACAAGCCGCGAGTGGCGTCCAGCACATCACCGGGGGCGCTTAAACGATCGTTCATATGCGCCACGCTCAGGCTGTAGATCGAAAACATCAGGCCGCCGTACAAGAAAGCGCAGGCGGTCAGCGCCGCCAGCGACGCATACATGACCCGCAGCACCAGCAACGCGACCAGGGCGGCGGCGAAGCTGACCAGAGTCAGCATGAAGCGCCGGCTGTAATGATCGGACAATCGACCGATCGGCCATTGCAGCAGCGCGCCGCCGATAATGGTGGCGCTCATGAACAAGGCAATGCTTTCCTCCGACAATCCCACCCGTTGCGCGAATACGGCGCCCAGGCTCCAGAAAGCGCCGCTGACGATGCCGGCGATGAACGCGCCGCCAGCGGCCAGCGGCGCCAGCCAGAACAGACGAGTCAGGCGCACCGGCGGGGTCGCCAGGGGTTGCGGAGCGTGGATGCGGGTGGCGGCGATGGGCACCAGCCCCAAGGTGAACAGCATGGATGCAACGGCGAAAAGCGTCAGAGCACCGGTGTCGCCGGTCAGGATCAGGTATTGTCCGGCGGCCAGGCTGGCCAGCGTCACCATCATGTAGATGGCGAAGATGCGGCCGCGCGCATGGTGTGAGGATTGTTCGTTGAGCCAGCTTTCCACCACCGTGTAGACGCCGACGACCGCAATGCCGGTGATCACGCGCAGCGCCGCCCAGACCAACGGATGGACTATCAATCCATAGCACAGCACGGATGCCGAGCCGATCGCCGCCAGAGCCGCAAAGCTGCGAATATGACCCACCCGGCGAATGAGCGCCGGCACCAGAAAGGTGCCCATGACATAGCCCAGGAAATAGGCCGCCATCAATGCGCCGATGGCGGTGTTGGTAAAGCCTTCCAGCCGTGCCCGGATGCCCAGTAGAGTCCCCAGCAGGCCGTTTCCCACCAGCAAGGTTCCCAGGCCCAATAACAGCATGGCGATGGTGCCGGACATGCAAGTTCAACTTTTGGCGGTGGAATTAAGGCCCCTCTCCCGGCTGAGGGAGAGGGGCATGGGTAAGGGAAGCATCCCTCAATGAGTCGGTAGGTCGATGCGCACCGTATCGCGCAACACGCCATCCAGGCCGCCGAACACGGTCAGCCGTTCGACCTTATCGACCACCTTCTCCAGCGCCTCCAGCTCCTTCAGGCGCAACAGAATCGGGTTCTCTTCCATCAGCTTCGCCGTGTTGAGCAGCGAGCGGGTGGCGGCGACTTCCTCGCGCCGGCGGATGACGTTGGCCTGTGCCGCCTTTTCGGCGGTCACCACCTGGTTGAGAATATCCTTCATCTCACCGGGCAAGATCACGTCCTTGATGCCGACGGTTTCCAGCGCCAGCCCGTGCGGTTCGACCCGTTCCGCCACGTAGTTCCGCACGACCCGATCCAGTTGGTCCTTGTCGCCGAGCAGGCCATCCAGTGGCTGGGTGCCGATTGCCTGCCGCAAACCGAACTGCAAGGTCCGATACAGGTACTCGGCGATGTTGCCCAGGTCGCCGCGCGCCTTGACCGGGTCGGCGATGCGGTAGACCGCCGACAGGTTGACCCGCAGACTGACCTTATCCTTGGTCAGGATTTCCTGGCCGGAGACTTCCACGGTCTGTAAACGCAGATCCACGGTTTCCACCTTGACCGACCGGTTGAAGCGCCAGAAGGCGTGCAGACCGGGCGGCAGGGTGCGGACCAGTTCGCCATCCACCAGCAGCAGACCGATGTGCTGGTCTTCGACCTCGGCGGCCAGAGTGAAGCCGTTCAGGGTCTTGGCCAGCGTGGCCGAGGGTCGCGCCAGCAGGGCGGCGTGTGCCCGCGACAGGGCGTAATCGCTACCGATGTCCAGCAGATCCACCTTGACCTCGACCGGACCGCGCCAGTACGCCTGCCGGGTCGCCGGCGGCAATACGCCTGCCAGGCGGCCGTTCTTGTAAATCAGGCCGACCTGATGTTCGCCGGTTTCCACGACCTGGAAGTGTCGTGCCACCAAAGCCGGCTCGGTCCGCAGCAGCGCATCCAGCCACGGGTGATCGAACTCGGCCACGCTCAGGTCGTAACGCTGTACCTCGTGGCGGCGCAGCGGATCGAACCAGCGGTAGACCCCCGGTTCCAGAATGGCCGCCAGCCGGCGGTCGTACAGGTGAAGCCCACGCTCGTTTTGGGCAATGACGATTCGTTGGAATCCCAACATGTTGATTCTCCTTGTGGGTATATTCTCAGTCTTCCTGTTCCGCCGCATTCGGCGGGTGAGCGTGGCGTGTTGCTATCGGCACCGATTCCGGTCCGCCACCGCCGAAGTTCAGAAGGTCATCGTGTCGAGGCTCCTGCCGGTTGCATGAAATTCAGGTTGAAGGAAGTGGGAGCGCCCCACGCCCGCATGACGGGCCATGGGGCGGACCGGGCGGATCATCGGCGGACCTGTTGCGAGTCGCCTCGTCCTGAGGTGTCGTCACAACCGGCTGGCCGATCATCGGCGTCGGTCCGGAGCCCATTGCGCAAGATCACGCGGTCGTTGCGGGTCGATCACCGTTCCCATGCCGAAGCGTCGGAACGGCGACTGCCCGCCGGGGCGGTCCCTGGGTACTGCGAGGATGGGCGGATTCGAACCGCGAGCCTGTTAGGGCCTTACCAGTGAAAAGGAGGGAGTCGAACCCTCGACCGGCTGATGATGAGTCAGCTGCTCTCCCACTGAGCTACTTTCCTCGCTTCGAAGTCCCACCACTGCTCGATACACGCCGTGCGATGGTTAGCCTGAGCGCGCCGGACCGGCATTCGGAACCGGTACCGCTGTGCGGCGGTGGGGCTGCTTCGAACTGGTTACGAAAAAAACGAAACCCCGGAAGGCGCACCGCCGACCGGGGTTTTTTATGTTCCCGCTCGAAGGGTTGCCTGGCGCGGACCCTTCGAGCTGAATCTCGTGGGGTCTACGTCGGGTCCACCGCTGGCGCGCAACCGCGCGGGGCCGGCAAACGCCGGTCGGCGATGGATGAGAAATGGGGGTTACGAAGTTTCTGGTTCATAGGGCGGCGGATTATAGCCGGAAAAAAACTCCGGTCAAGCATTGCGTTGACAAGTTTCAAAGGCCCGCCGCGCCTCGGTGACCGCCGCCAGCCGTTCCCGCCGCAGCGCCTCGGCCAGTGCCAGTCCGCTCAAACCCTGTTGCACCAGCGGTCGCGCCTGCACGGCGGCGGCGGCTTGGTGAACCCGGCGCAGCAGATCGGCCTGCGGATAGTCTCGGTTCTCCAATCCCAGTCGGCCGCGCGCATCGGCTTCGCAGGCCAGGAGGAACTGTTCGAAGCGTTGCGGCTTGCGCAGGGCGTCCAAACCCAGCAAGGTGTTGAGCAGGGTTTGCGGGCGCAGCTCCAGCGCGCGATGGCAATGCGTGTGGTAGCGAGCGGTCGCCACGGCCAGTTCGCGATACAGATACGGAATCCGCAAGCGCTGGCAGAACGACTGGACCAGATCGGCGCTGCGCTGTTCATGACCATGATGATGAAGCCATTCCTCGGGCGGGGTGGTGCCCTTGCCGAGATCGTGGACTAGCACGGCGAAGCGGGTGATCGTGTCCGCCCCCAACCGCGCAGCCTGGGCCAGCGCCATCAAGGTATGAATACCGGTGTCGATCTCGGGGTGATGGACGGGAGGTTGGGGAACGCCGAACAGCCGGTCCAGTTCAGGAAAGATTCGCGCCAGTGCGCCGCAGTCGCGTAGGGTTTCGAAAAAGCGCTCCGACCGCGATTCGCTCAGGGCGCGCGCTGTTTCCGTCCAGACCCGCTCCGGCACCAGATGATCGACTTCGCCATTGGCGACCATGGCCCGCATCAGGTCCAGGGTTTCCGGCGCGACCTGAAAGCCCAGCGGCGCGTAGCGGGCGCTGAAACGGGCGACGCGGAGAATCCGCACCGGGTCCTCGGCGAAAGCCGGCGAGACGTGGCGCAACCAGCGGGCTTCGAGATCGCGGGCGCCGTGGTAAGGGTCGATCAGGTGACCGTCAGCGTCGCGAGCCATGGCGTTGATGGTCAGATCGCGGCGCCGGAGATCGTCCTCCAGTGTCACCTCCGGCACGGCGTGAACGCTGAAACCGTGATAACCGGGCGCGGTTTTGCGCTCGGTGCGGGCCAGCGCATACTCCTCGTGGGTATCCGGGTGCAGGAACACCGGAAAATCCTTGCCGACCGGCCGGAAACCGCGCGCCAGCAATTCGTCCGGCGTGGCTCCAATCACCACCCAGTCGCGTTCTCGGACCGGCAGCTTTAACAACTCGTCGCGCACCGCGCCGCCGACCAGGTAGATTTCCATGTTGTTCGTGCTCATCGCTTGTTCGATCATGTTGGATCATCGTCATGATACCTGATGGGCCGCCATGCGGGTTTTGTGGTCCGCAGGCCCGGCGAATTTTCGGAAATGCAATGCGGCCGCGAACGATACGATCGATACTCTGGACACTGGCGGTGGGAACCGGGTTCGCGCTGGGGTTGCCCGGTTGCGCCGAACTGGCTTATTACCGGCAGGCGGCGGCGGGGCAGTGGACCTTGTTCCAAGCCAGCCAGCCGGTGGCGGCGGTGCTGGCCGATCCAGCGATCTCCGCTGACTTGCGCCAGCGCTTGGCAACCGCTCAGGCTTTGCGCGCCTTCGCCAGCGCCGATCTGGCCCTGCCCGACAACGGCAGCTATCGAAGCTACGCCGATCTCGGGCGACCCTGGGTGGTCAAGAACGTCTTCGCCGCGCCTGAATTGAGTCTGGAGCCGCGCCGCTGGTGTTTCCCGGTGGCCGGTTGCCTGAGCTATCGCGGTTATTTCGAGGCCGGGGCCGCGCAAGGCTTGGCCGAGGAATTGCGGGCCGGCGGCGACGATGTATACGTCGCCGATATTTCCGCCTATTCGACGCTGGGCTGGTTCGACGATCCGCTACTGAACACCTTCATCGGCTGGCCGGTCGGGCGGTTGGCGGAGCTGATGTTTCACGAGCTGGCTCATCAGCGTTTGTACGTGGCCGACGATACCGCCTTCAACGAAGCATTCGCGACCGCGATGGGCCGCTTGGGCGCGGAACGCTGGCTGGAGCGGCACGGCACGCCGCGCGAGCGGGAGGAATATGCCACCGATCTCCGCCGCCGCGAACAGTTCTTGCGACTGACGGCGGACGCTCGCGAACGATTGGCGGCAGTCTATGCTTCGTCTGGCGACGAAGCGGCGAAACGGACCGATAAACAACGTATCTTGACGCAACTGCGCGAGCAGTATCGGGAACTCAAGCAAGGTTGGGGCGGCTACACGGGCTATGATCGTTGGTTCGAACAGGATCTGAACAACGCCAAGTTGGCCGGGGTCAGTACCTACCATCGGCAAGTGCCGGCGTTTTTGACCCTGTTCGAGCGGGAAGGGCGGGATTTCGCGGCGTTTTATCGGGCGGCGGAAGCCATCGGACAGTTGCCGCCGCCGGAGCGGGAAGCGCGGTTGCGGATGCTGTCGGCGCCGTTCCGGCTCGCGGGGAAAGCGGTCCCGCTGGTTTCATCGGACTGATAACGGCTCATTCATAAAGCCCACTGGATCGAACATGCAGGCAAGCGACGCGGTACCCCTTCTCGAAGTTCGCGATCTGGCCGTCGCTTTCGGCGCGACCACGGCGGTCAAGCAGGTGTCGTTCACGCTGGAGCGCGGCCAAACCTTGGCGCTGGTCGGGGAGAGCGGTTCCGGTAAGTCGGTGTCGGCGCTTTCCATCCTGCAATTGCTGCCGTATCCGCACGCTCGCCATCCCGGCGGGAGCATCCGCCTGCGTGGCGAGGAATTGCTGGGCGCGGCGCCGGCTCGCCTGCGCGAGGTGCGCGGCAATCAGATCGCCATGGTGTTTCAGGAACCGATGACCTCGCTCAACCCCCTGCATTCCATCGAAAAGCAGATCGGGGAAACGCTGTGGTTGCATAAGGGATTGAGCGGCGACAAGCTCAAGGGACGGATCGTCGAGCTGCTGAACCTGGTGGGCTTGCCCGACGCCGCGCAGCGCTTGAACGCCTTGCCACATGAACTGTCCGGCGGTCAGCGTCAGCGGGTGATGATCGCCATGGCCCTGGCCAACGATCCCGATATCCTGATCGCCGACGAGCCGACCACGGCGTTGGATGTCACCATTCAGGCGCAAATCCTGAAGCTGCTTAAGGAATTGCAGGGGCGGCTCGGCATGGCCATTCTGTTCATCACCCATGATCTGAGCATCGTCCGCAAGATGGCCGACCGGGTGTGCGTGATGCGGGCCGGCGAGGTGGTGGAAACCGGCGCGGTCGCCGAGTTGTTCGCCAACCCGCGACATCCTTACACCCGGCAATTGTTGGCCGCCGAACCCAGGGGCGAGCCGCCACCGGAAAGCGACGATGCGCCGGAAGTCATGGCCGGTGACGATCTCAAGGTTTGGTTTCCGCTCAAGCGCGGATGGCTGGGGCGGGTGGCCGATCATGTCAAGGCGGTCGATGGGGTCAGTGTCCGGGTGCGCGAGGGGCAGACCCTGGGCGTGGTGGGGGAGAGCGGTTCCGGCAAGACCACCCTGGGTTTGGCGCTGCTGCGGCTGTTGTCCGCCAAGGGCGCGATCCGCTTCGCGGGGCAACGCTTGGACGAATTGAACGGAAAGGCGCTGCGTCCCTTGCGCAAGTCCATGCAGATCGTGTTTCAGGACCCGTTCGGTTCGCTCAGTCCCCGGTTGTCGGTGGGCGAAATCGTCGAGGAGGGTTTGCTGGTGCATGGATTGGCCGGCGACCGCGCCGCTCGTCGTGCCCGGATTGCCCAGGCGCTGGAGGAGGTCGGGTTGGACCCGGACACCCAGGACCGTTATCCGCATGAGTTTTCCGGCGGCCAGCGCCAGCGCATCGCCATCGCCCGCGCCCTGGCCTTGCAGCCTCGGTTGTTGGTGCTCGACGAGCCGACCAGCGCCTTGGATGTGTCGGTGCAGGCCCAGATCGTCGATTTGTTGCGCGAGTTACAGCGTCGTCATAGCTTGGCTTACATCTTCATCAGCCACGATCTGCGGGTGGTGCGGGCGCTGGCCAATCATCTGCTGGTGATGAAGAACGGCCAAGTAGTGGAGGAAGGACCGGCGCGGCGAGTGTTCGACAACCCCGAACATCCTTATACCCAGGCGCTGTTGGCGGCGGCCTTGAACCTGGAAGCGACGGGTAATGGGGTGGTGGCGGTTTGATGACGAACGGAACTAGGGATACCGAGCCGGAATGGGTGGAACTATTCACCGACGGCGCTTGTTCCGGCAATCCCGGCCCCGGCGGTTGGGGCGCGTTGCTGCGTTACCGAGGGCATGAAAAGGAACTGTCCGGCGGCGAAGCGGACACCACCAACAACCGCATGGAACTGCTGGCGGTCATCCATGGCCTGGAGGCCCTGAAACGCCCGGTCCGGGTACGGATCTGCACCGATAGCCAATACGTCATGCGCGGCATCACCGAATGGCTGGCGTCCTGGAAGCGGCGTGGCTGGAAAACCGCTGATCGTCAGCCGGTCAAGAACATCGATCTTTGGCAACGGCTGGAAGCCGCCCTGACCCCGCATCAAGTGGAATGGGAATGGGTGCGCGGCCACAGTGGTCATCCCGAAAACGAACGGGTGGATCAACTGGCGCGGGAAGCGATTACCCGCCTCAAGTCAAGCAAGGTTTGAACGGAGCGAAGGGCATGCGCGAACGTCAAGTGGTACTCGATACCGAAACCACCGGCCTTGATCCCGCCCAGGGTCATCGGGTCATCGAAATCGGCTGCATCGAACTGCGGAACCGGCGGCAGACCGAGCAGCGATTCCACACCTACCTGCGGCCGGAGCGCGCCATCGACGAAGGGGCTATCAGAGTCCACGGTCTCACCAACGAATTTCTCGCCGACCAGCCGCGCTTTGCCGAAATCGCCGAGCAATTCCTGGAATTCGTCCGGGGTGCCGAACTGATCATTCACAACGCGTCTTTCGATCTGGGCTTTCTCAACCGCGAGCTGCAACGCTGCGGGCGCGGCCAAAGCGCGCTGGAGCAGCTTTGCACGGTCGAGGATACTTTGCTATTGGCCCGCCAGCGCCATCCCGGCCAGCGCAACAATCTGGACGCGCTATGCAAGCGCTACGGCATCGACAACTCGCAACGCACCCTGCATGGTGCCCTGCTCGACGCCGAAATCCTGGCCGACGTCTATCTGGCGATGACCCGCCAGCAGGATTCGCTGTTCGTTCAGGAGAGCGCGGCCACGGTGCGGCGCAAGCAGGAGAGCCGACAGGCGGCGCCGTCTCGGAGCCGGCCGCCGCTGCCGGTGCTCCGCGCCAGCGCCGAGGAGTGCGCTGCTCACGACCAATATCTCGATATGCTGGACAAGAAAAGCGGCGGCACCTGCGTGTGGCGGCGACTGGACGCAACCGTGAAGTCAAACTTAACCAAAATTATTTATAAACCAGGACTTACGCAAAACACATTGTAAGGGAGGGATTTTTGAGCTGCTGGATGAGGTAATCGTGGAGTAGCCCCTGTTTGAGTTGGTAAACGGTTTTTCCGGTTTCCGTCGCGAGCGCCTTAAGTCTCCCCCAGACCAGGAAAGCGCAAGCGATGTGATGACGTTGAATACGGGCCTTGCGACACTGGCATCGTTCCAGCCCAGTCAATTGTTTGCTTTCACGGTGCAATTGCTCAATCTTCCAACGGAAGCCACCCACCTTTTGGGTAGCCTCGGTCGAATCCTGAGTGGAATCGTTGGTCACGATCCAATCCGTGCGGTGGGTAGACACCTCAACCCGGAACAGGCGCACCGTAACCGTTCAGTCCCCTATTGAGGTAAGGGGGCGAGAGGCCATCCGGCGCGGCGGTCGGCGATGGCCCGTTCGAGATAGCGCCAGGGTGCATGGTCCCGCTGGCGGCAGGTGTCGATGACGCTGGCGAGCAGGGCGAAAACCCGCGAGCCGACTGGGGTGCGGGTGCCCAGACTGAGCTTGCGCAGGATGACCCAGTGCCGCAGGGCGCGTTCGGCGTCGTT
>Ga0209607_1003342_pt1 | contig 12312 bp, 10 predicted proteins | sample AD_UKC117_MetaG_FD_184413 | JGI IMG/M metagenome (GOLD analysis project Ga0209607, IMG submission 184413) | Active sludge microbial communities of municipal wastewater-treating anaerobic digesters from Hong Kong - AD_UKC117_MetaG (SPAdes)... | ecosystem: Engineered > Bioreactor > Anaerobic >... | reverse complement strand
GGCGCTGCGCCACCCGGCGTTCCATGGCACGGTGTATCGATTGGACGAGCCGGTTCTAGAGGTGGCTTCGGTCCTGACCGCGTTCGCCGAACGTTACCGTGACGCCATCGTGCGCAGCCAGGGGCCGGTGACGCTGAAAGCGGACGGCACGATGACCCTGCACTGTGCCGGGTGCCCGCAGCAAGTGCTCCGCCCGGCGATCACCGTGTTTACCGCCGGCGCGGGTAACATTGGACTGCCGTGGGTGGCGCAGCAGTTACGCCCGCTGCACATGGTGTTGGCGCGCGGCGTCAGCCTGCCTGGATCGCTGTACGCGCACTGTCTGGGTGCCAGCGATCTGCCGCGACTGACCGTGACCAGCCATTTCGATGCCGACGGTCGGCTGGTCTGGTACCTGGGCGGCGGGTTGGCGGAGGAGGGGATCAAGCGCGACCGTCACGCGCAGATCCGCGCGGCGCGGCGGGAACTGAGCGCGCTGCTGCCATGGGTGGACTGGAATCCGGTGGAATTCGCGACCTTCACCATCCAGCGCGCCGAGGCCCGGCAACCCGATGGCGGCCGGCCAGCCGGGCCTAGCGTGTCCCGCGACAGGCGGGTGATCGCCGCTTGGCCGACCAAACTGGCCTTGGCGCCGCTGCTGGCCGAACAGATCGAGGAAGTGCTGCGGTCGCTTGACGTGCGGCCCCGGCCGACCGATTTGCGGGTGCTGGCGGGTTGGCCACGGCCGGAGATCGCCGTTTATCCTTGGGATCGGGACGATCTGGAATGGAGCTGAGATCGCTGGGATCGACCGAGTTGCGGGTCAGTCCGCTGGGTTTGGGGACGGTGAAGTTCGGACGCAATCGAGGAGTCAAGTATCCCCGGCCGTTCGAGCTGCCGTCGGATCGGGAAGCGTTGACGCTGTTGGAATTGGCCTGGGATCTGGGAATGAATCTGCTGGATACCGCCCCCGCCTATGGTGAAAGCGAGGAGCGGCTAGGTCGCTTGCTGCGGCGGTGTCGGCGGGATTGGGTGATCGTCACCAAGGTCGGCGAGGAATTCCAGGATGGGGAATCGCGCTTCGATTTTTCCGCCGCCGCGACCCGCGCCAGCGTCGAGCGCAGCCTGCGGCGGTTGGGTGTGGACGCGCTGGATGCGGTGCTGATTCATTCCAGCGGCGACGATCTGCACATCCTGGAGCGGGAAGGGGTGTTGCCGACCTTGTTGGACTTGAAACGAGCGGGCTGGGTGCGGTCGGTCGGCATGTCGACCAAGACCGTGGCTGGTGGTCTGCGGGCGCTGGAATGCTGCGATGTGGTGATGCTCACCTACAATTTGTCCGAGCGCGAGGAATGGTCAGTCATCCAGGCTGCCCACGTCACTGGCAAGGGTGTGTTGATCAAGAAAGGTCTGCGCAGTGGCCACTTGGATCGGACGGCGAGCATTGATCCGGTGCGGGCATCGATGGAACTGATTTTCGCCGAACCGGGCGTGGGCAGTATGGTGGTTGGCACGCTGAATCCGGCGCATCTGCGGGCCAATGTGGTGGTGGCGGAAAGCGTGTTGAGCCAGTATGGGTAATCTGATCACCTGATGGCATTCCCAGCGTGGATATTATGATTGATGTAGAAATGGAATAACAAGGCGAACTGACTGGAATCCATATTGAGCCACATGTAGGATAATGAATCATCGGCGACCAGCTCGTTGACCGGTATTTGACCAGCCAAAACGAGAAAGGCTTGCAGCGACGCAAGCCTTTGTTTTTCTGGTGCCGGAAGGGAGAATCGAACTCCCGACCTACTGATTACGAATCAGTTGCTCTACCGGCTGAGCTATCCCGGCGAAATCTCTTAAAAAAGAACTATAGCCCACTCAAATCCGACATACAAGCAAGGCGCGATCCGCCCCAGGGCAAACGCGCTATGTGGGGGGTTGACGACTGATGGAGAGACGGGACAAGGGGTGCTACTGATCTTGTGGAGTTTTCCCATGCGACCTTGCTTACTCGACCCACGCCCCTATTTTGCCGATCTACCCGATCCGCGTCGCGAGACTCGGAACAAACTGCATTCCCCGCATGATATTGTGCTGTGCGCGGTACTCAGCGGGGTCGAGGATTGGGTGGGCATGGAAGCGTTTGCCGAAGAGAAAGTCGCGTGGCTGCAGGGCGGTCTAGGGTTATCGTTGTCCAACGGGATTCCCTCGCACGATACCCTGAGTGAGGTGATGGGACGAATCGATCTGGTCGCGTTTCGGGCGGCGTTCACCACGTGGGCAACGACCGCGTTGCCAAGTTTGGCCGGTGAGCCGGTTTGTATTGATGGGAAAACCCTCCGGGGTAGCCGCGAGGGGACAAACCCGGTGGTCCATCTGGTCAGTGCGTTTGCCGGACAAGCCCGCTGGGTGTTGGCGCAGCAGGCCGTCGCCGAGAAGTCCAATGAGATCACCGCGATTCCCGATCTTTTGACGTTGCTCGATCTGCAAGGCGCCATCGTCTCCACCGATGCGATGGGTTGCCAAAAAGCCATTGCGCAAACGATCGTCGATGCCGGCGCGGATGATGTCTTGGCGTTGAAGGATAACCATCCGACCTTGTGCGAAGACGTCCAACTCTGGCTCGATACCGAAGTCGCGCACGGGCGCCTACCGGTCCAGGAAACCATCGAGAAGGATCATGGGCGCATCGAGATTCGGCGCTACGCCCTCAGTCGCCACCTCGACTGGCTGGACGCCAAACCCCATTGGGCGGGACTCCAGGCGGTCGGGCGCGTCGAGTCGACGCGGATCATCGGCGAAGGCGTCAGCACCGAATGTCGCTACTTCCTGTGTTCCTCACGGATCAACACCGCTTCGCCGCCACGGTCCGTGGCCACTGGGGCATCGAAAACCAGCAGCATTGGGTTCAGGATGTGCAATTTGGCGAAGATGCCTGTCGGACGCGGCGCAACCACGCCGACCAAAACCTGGCGCTCGTCCGCCGCATGGCCCTGAATGTGCTACGCCATAACGGTCCCTCGCGCGATAGCATCCGCCGTCGTAAACTCCGCGCCGCCCTCAACGATGAGTACCGGTTGTGCCTGCTCCTCGGCCAGCCCAGTCCAGCAACTACATAGCGCGATTGCCCTGGGTAAGGGGCAATCACGCAATCCTGGTAACATGGAACCACGTATATAATCCAGTAAGCCGTGACCGATAACGACTTGGAGCAACGACGCCCAGCACCAACATGGAACCCCGCTCCAACCAAACGCCGGGGAAATCAAAACTCACACGAGATCACGAGGAGAGGGAATCATGAGTAAAGGCACCGACGCCAAGAAAGAAACCAAGAAGAAACCGACCAAAACTCCGAAAGAGAAAAAGGCTGAAAAGAAATCCAAGAAGGACGCCAAGAGCTCCCTGACTTGAGCCCAACCACCATCGCAACGGCGTTTATCCGCCTCGCTGTCCTTGCCGCCCGATCGCGGCGCCAACATCCCGACAACCCGGCACCCTGACCGGGCACCCTCGCGCGGAGAAATACCGTTCATGAACCCCGCCCTCGTCGTCCTGTCCGGTGGGCAGGACTCCACCACCTGCCTGTACTGGGCATTGAACCGGTTCGGCGCCGGTCAGGTCGAGGCCATCACCTTCGACTATGGCCAGCGCCACCGGATCGAACTGGATTGCGCCGCCCGGATCGCCGCCCGGGCCGGCGTCCCGCACGCCGTGCTGCCGATCGACACCTTCGCTGCCCTGGGCGGCAGCGCCCTGACCGATCCCGGCATCACGGTGCAAGCCGGCGTGGACGCCCGGACCCAATTGCCCGCCACCTTCGTGCCGGGGCGCAATCTGATCTTCCTGACCTTTGCCGCCGCCTTCGCCTATCCACGCGGGATTCACGATCTGGTCACCGGCGTGGCCCAGACCGACTACAGCGGCTATCCCGACTGCCGGCAGACCACGCTCCAGGTGTTGGAGCAGGCCATCCGGCTGGGGATGGAGTACGAGATCACCATCCACACCCCGCTAATGTTCAAATCCAAGGCGGAAACGGTGTGGATGGCCCGCGACCTCGGCGCCTTGCCGGCACTGGCCGACAGCCACACTTGTTACAATGGCCTGCAACCCCCCTGTGGGGTCTGTCCAGCCTGTCAACTGCGCGCCAAGGGGTTCACCGAGGCCGGTATTCCCGATCCCCTGCTGGAACGGTTCCGGGAACCGGCGCCATGAGTGCTCGGCTGTACTTCACGGCGGCCGCCCCCTTCGAAGCAGCCAGGCAGGTCGACATCCTGCCGGCGGGCCACCGCACCCGCCGCCTGCACGGACACAGCTTCCTGGCGCGGATTCGAGCCGCATTCCCCCCGGCGGTGGCGTCGTTTCCAGGGGCCGAAAGCGATGTGCTGGCCGAGCGGCTGCGAGCGGCGGTGGCGCCGCTGGATTACTCCCTCCTCAACGAGCATCTGCCGACCCCGACCGACGAAAATCTGGCCCGCTGGCTGCAGGCGCGCCTGGACTTGCCCGGCCTCGCCAACGTCGGCATCCACAGTACCCGCGACCGGGGCGTCGATCTGGATGATCGCGACCACGCCCACCTCTGGCGGCGCTTTCGCTTCGAGGCCGCCCACCAGTTGCCCCACGTTCCGCCCGGCCATCCTTGCGGGCGAATGCACGGTCACGGCTTCGAGGTCATCCTGCACATCGATCAGGATCTGGGCGACCGCGATCTCGGAGTGGACTACGACCGGATCGACGCGCTGTGGGCGCCGCTGCACGCTGAACTGCACCATGCCTGTCTCAACGAACTGCCCGGCCTGGACAACCCGACCAGCGAACGGCTGGCTGGCTGGCTGTGGGAGCGCCTGCGACCACAACTCCCGCCGTTGTCCTGGGTCACAGTCTACGAAACCGCCACCGCCGGTTGCCATCACGACGGTCGGCATTACCGCATCTGGAAGGAGCGAACCTTCGATAGTGCCTTGCGCCTGCGGCGGGCGCCGCCGGACGATCCACGCCGCCGACTGCACGGACACAGCTATCGGATCCGCTTGTACCTGACCGCGCCGCTGGACGAGGTCCGGGGTTGGACGGTCGACTATGGCGAGGTAAAAGCTCGGTTCGAGCCGATCTACCGAGCACTCGACCATCACCGGCTGGATGAATTACCGGGACTGGACGATGCCGACCCGGCCGGCCTGCTGCGCTGGATCAAAGCCGCGCTGGCCGATTGCGGGCTACCCCTGGATCGCATCGACCTGGAGCAAACCCCCGGCTGCGGCGCGCTGCTGTGCTGGGGGGAGGAGGGGCCGGCATTGCCGGTCTGACCGTCCGCGCATGAGCTACGCGGTCAAGGAACTGTTCTACACCTTGCAGGGCGAAGGCGCCCATAGCGGCCGGCCGGCGGTATTCTGCCGGTTTACCGGCTGCAACTTGTGGAGTGGCCGGGAAGCGGATCGGGCAAAGGCCGTTTGCCGGTTCTGCGACACCGATTTCGTCGGCACCGACGGGCCGGGCGGGGGAAAATTCGCCACGCCGGACGCGCTGGCCACCGCCGTCGCCGCCCGTTGGCCCGCCGAGGCACCGAGAGCTCAGCCTTACGTGGTCTGTACCGGCGGCGAGCCGCTGCTGCAATTGGACGAACCGCTGATTGCCGCCCTGCATGCCCGAGGCTTCGAGGTGGCGGTGGAGACCAACGGCACCTTGGCGGCCCCACCCGGCCTGGACTGGATCTGCGTCAGCCCCAAGGCGGATGCGCCCTTGCAGCTCGCTCAGGGCGATGAATTGAAATTGGTCTATCCTCAGTCCGAACCCGCAGCGCAACCGCCGTGTTTCGTGGACTTGGCGTTCCGGTATTTTTTTCTGCAACCGCTGGACGGCCCCGACCGGGACGCTCACACCCAAGCCGCCGTTGCCTATTGCCTGGCCCACCCGCAGTGGCGATTGAGCCTGCAAACCCATAAAGCGCTGGGGATTCCCTGAGCGGTCGAGGCACCGGCGGCGAACGCGGCACCCCATGCCAACGATGTTTCCCGCAGGCTCCTCACCCGACCGGTCGAGCGATCGGGGACCGTCCCCATGCCACCGGCAATCCGCAAACCGCGTCGGCGGCGTTCCCGCCGCACTCGCGCGGACTGGCGCCCAACTGTGGCCGATAGTCGAATTGTGGCCGACTCCGGGCGCCTTCCTCGTAATGTTGCCAGACCGCGATGCCGCCGCCGAGCAGCAGCAACCCCAACAAGATGGCGAAGGCGATCTTCCACGGACTGTAGGGCCGTTCGCCCTGCACCTCGCCGCTGCGGCCGTTGACCACGAAGCGGTAGACCCGATCGCGAAAACGGAAGGCCGACATCCACACCGGCAGCAGGATGTGCTTGAAGCGAATCTCGCCGTAGCGGGTATCGGCGGCGTGGATGCGCTGATGGTCGCCGCCGATGTCGCGCTGGATGTCGCGCTGGATGGTGGGCGCCATGATCTCGCGTGCACGTTCGAAACCCTGGTCCAGCTCCACCTGATACATCTCACTGCGAAACCCGCTGAGATACTCTTCCCGATAGGGTAGCAGTTGGGCCAGATCCCAGGGCTCCAAACGTTCGGTGACCACGCGCGGCAACGAGCGGCTGGCCAGCACCAGCACGTCGTCGAAAAACCGGGAGACCACGCCCGCCGCCGGGCTCCAGCGGACCTTGGTCACCAGGCGAGTGCGCACGACCTCCTGGCCGTTCTCCATGGCGCGGTAGCTTTCCTGAACCTGATAGTTGTCGCCGCGTTCGCCCTGGTAACGGGTGGTGGTGTCGGCGTCGTAAGTCCAGTAGGGCACATACATGCCGGTCAGGCGAGCGTCGTTGCGAGCGTAGTCCTTGAGCTTGCCGGGCGCGAACCATAGGCCGCCGAGCCAACGGCGAAACGCCGCGCGCGCCTGCTCGCGTTCGATCTTGAACGGCAGCAGCGCCTGGATCTGCAACTCGCGATGCCGCTCGGTTTTCGCCACCACCGGCGCGCCGCAAAACGGGCATTCCCCGGCATGCACGGCGGCATCGAAACTGTAGGAGGCCCCGCAGGAATCGCAGTGGATGGAAACGCTTTCTCGAACGGTCGCGGTATTGGCCAGATCGCGCAGCGTTTGCCGGAAATCCTGCTCTTCGATGGGCGTGGCGGCGACGGCGATGCGATTTTCATGGCCGCAGTAGGTGCAGCGTTGCACCTCGGTACCGGGGGCGTATTCGAGCGATGCGCCACACTGGGTGCAGGGGAAACGTCGGGGGTCCGGGTTACCGTCGGTTGGAGAAGGATCGGATGCCTGCAGCATGGCCTGAATGCCTCTGGGATAGGTTGTACGCGGTTTGGGAACCAGATCTTACGGCGCCGCACCGTTCTCGGCCAACCGAGCTGGACAGTCAACCGCATCGAATCCCGACCAGAACAAAGCACCATCCCGCAGGGTTTGCTGGCGCAACCACGCTTCACAGGCAAGAGCAGACAACGGTGGGCTAGCCAGAAAACCTTGCAGGTAGTCGCAACCACGCTGTCGTAAAAAGGTTGCTTGTTCGGTGAATTCCACCCCTTCGGCGACGACCGTGAGCTCCAGGCTGTGCGCCAGAGTGATGATGGCCGTAGTGATCGCCGCATCGTCGTCGTCGAAAGTCACATCACGCACGAAGGTGCGATCGATCTTTAGGGTGTCCACCGCGAATCGCTTCAAGTAGCTCAGCGAACAATAGCCGGTGCCAAAATCATCGATCGCCCAACGCACACCCATCTCTTGCAGTCGCGTGATCATCGATTCACTCGAACTCTGCTCCACGAGAACGCTTTCGGTGATCTCCAGTTCCAGACGGTTGGCGCTCAGTCCCGTTGCCGCCAGGGTATCGGCGATGATTTGCACCAAGACCCCTTGCTGAAACTGACGCCCCGAGAGATTGACGGCCACTCGCGGTACCGGTAATCCGCTGCATTCCCAATGGCTTAACCAGCCACAAGCTTCGCGCAGCACCCATTCCCCCACGGATAGGATCAAACCGGTGTCCTCCAGGATCGGAATGAAATCCGCTGGCGATATCGGGTCACCGTGGTTCGGGCACCAGCGCAACAAAGCCTCGACGCCGATGATCCGACCATCGTCGAATTGGATCTGCGGCTGAAAATGCAGGGCGAATTCACTTCCTTCCAAGGCGTTGCGCAAGGCGGTTTCCAGCAACAGCCGATCCTCGACCTGACGGTTCAATGCGCTGGTGAAAAATTGATACGCGGCGCGTCCCTGTTCCTTGGCGCGATACATGGCGGTATCGGCATGTTTCAACAGGGTCTGTAAGTCGTTGGCATCTTGGGGGTAAATAGCGATACCGATGCTAGCCGAGACGAACAATTGGCGACCGCTCAAATGGAATGGCCGCTTTATAATGGCAAGCACCTTGCTCGCCACTCGGCTGATTTCTTCGCTATCGGCAACGTTTTCCAGCAGCAGGGTGAACTCGTCGCCACCCAAGCGCGCAATAGTGTCGCTGCTACGCACGGCATCGATCAAGCGCCGCGCTGCCATTTTCAATAATTCGTCGCCGACATCGTGGCCAAACGTGTCGTTGATGGTCTTGAAACGATCCAAATCCACAAACAGCAGCGCCAATTGCCCATTCGTCCGATCAGCCTGGCGCAATGCATGTTCCAACCGATCCTGAAATAGATAGCGATTGGGTAGGGCGGTGAGCGAATCATAGTTGGCCAGATAGGCCAGTTGTGTTTCGGCGCGTTTACGCTCGGTGATGTCCTGGATTGTGCCGACCCATCGTTGTTCCCCATTGGTCCCAAGGGCGCTCTGGAACAGGACGATGCGTTCCTCGCCACCGGGACGAATCAGGGTAAATTCCAGTTGGAAACCGTCGTGTTGCAGCGGCGGTGTGAAGTAATAGCGGACGTTGTCTTGTTCGTCTGCGCTGATGAAAGCGAGCATCCCTTCCACGGTCGGGGTGAAAATAGAAGGCTGTACACCGAAGATACGATAGACTTCCTCGGACCAGCGCATCTGCGGATTGCCCGGTTGCCAGTCCCAGGAGCCGAGACGGGCAATGCGCTGCGCCTGCGCCAAGCGTCCTTGGCTATCGCGCAAATCCTTGGCCAGTTTATTCAGTGCCATGGCGAGTTGACCCAGTTCGTCGGACGAGCGGACGGGAAGCGTATATTCCAGCCGTCCGGCGGCGTAAGCCCGCGCGGCTTCGCACATTTCCACGAGCGGCCGCGACAGCGTACGGGACAGCAGCATGCCGAGGATGCCGCCCAAGGCCGCAATGACGATCACCGAACCCAACCCGAGTCGGAGCAGGGCGACGCGGTAATCCCGCCAGAGAAGATCGCTGGCCGTACTCAGTCGACGCAGCACCGCCTGCAATGCGGCTTGTGTGAGTTTGACCTGCGCGTAACCGGCGACGACATCATCGTAGCCAATCACGAAGAACAGCTCCAAACCCTGGGGAAGCGGTCGGACGATGGCGGTTTCCTTGGCCAACTCGGCCAAAGGCAAGTCGAGCGTATTTCCGTAGAAGCGATTGTCCGGCGTGCCATCGGTCAGAATGTGTCCGGTGCGATCGCTGACCATGAAGGACGACACCGGTAACCAGCCCTTGACCTGGGCGATTTCCTCATTGAGCTTTTCGATGCTCAGGTTATACAGGGGATTGAACAGTCGGCTGCGTAAATAGGTGGCGGTGGCGTGCAAAGCCTCCTTCTGCCGAGCGGTTTCCTCAGCCTTGATAAAATCCTGCAGGTCATTTTGCAGCCGGGTGGCGGCTTGCAGGGCAAAGTAACCCGCCCCGCCGAGAACGGCTCCGAGAACGAGAACCAGCAACAGTAAAAAGTAGGTGGCGTACTTTCGACTGAGGCTGCTGGTTTTCAGGGACTTTCGATCGGAGCCAATGCCTTCCGCCATGCGGCCAGCCTGTCCTGATCCTGTACGGTCAACCGCTCGAACTGCTTAATGTTGGACGCCGCCAGCAGCGCTTCGCGGCCGGCGGGGTCTTCATGCATGTTCAGTAACACGGTTTCCACCGCCTTGCGGATTTCTGGACTCACGCCCTGTCGAAACGAAAACAGCCAGCGTAGGAGTGGCGGAGTCTGGGCGATGATGCGAAGTTGTTCTCGGAGCGGTGGTGGCAGCCGTTCCCAATCGCCATCGTTGAAAGCGCCCGCATCACCCTTGCCGTACAGGACCCAGTAGGCTTGATTGATTTCCGCGCCGGCGAAGACATAGCGGATCGCATCGTTGGGGATGATGTTCTGGTCGGCCGGAACCAGGGTAAAACCTTTTTGCTTTAGGAAAATTTTGGGCGCTGCGTAGGCGGAAGTGGAACGTGGTGCTTCGAAAACCAAGATGTGACCGGGTAAATCCGCCAGCGCAGCAATCGGTCCGTCCTTGCGGGAAAAGAAGACCGAATGATATTCCCGTTGCCCCTTGCGCCAGGCCAGCAAGGCGGGTTGCAAGTGGCCGCCACGTTCTTCGAGTTCCAGGGTGAGGAAAACGCCTTCGATGACCGCATCGACCTCTCCTGCCTTGAGTCTGTCGGCCATTTCCGGAATATCGCGGGTGATGACCAACGGTGCCATTTGGATGCCGACAGTTTGCAAGTGTTGGTTGAGATAGCCACGCAGCTTGCCGTACTGGGCCAGGGCAAAATCGGGTTCATTGGCGCGTTCGTTGACGATACCCAGTTTGAAGACGGCATCGTCGCTGGCACCCCGCACCTCGCTGACGCTGGTCATCCATAACAAAAGTCCCACGGCGATCGCCAGGATCATCCGGTAGGGTCCCTTGAAATGATTGTTGATGACAGGCGATGGAAATGACATTGGACGCATCACCTCGCCGATGGCGCTTAAGATCCAACTAATTAATATAAACAGAGATTGTGAAATGTGCGTGACGGCGGCGCTGAATCCGATCTTGCCGAAGAAAGGCGTCTTGACGAAAGACCAGGAGGAAGGAAGCCCGCATGTTCGCGCATCCTTCCTTTCATCTCTTGCGGTTCATGATTTCTCGCGCTTTAGCTTCTCGATCATGTGTTGCCCGCGACCAAGCGGCTGAGGTCAGTCTCCAGATCATGGAGCGCAGGCCGGTCGTGGCGGATCGACTCGGGCAAGAGTTCGAGCGCGATCGAATGTCCCAACAGGCGTGTCATCACCTCGGCGGTCGGTTCTGGCGGACCGCTGGTGAAGTATCGCACGTCGCCGGGCGCTGGCTCACCGGTCAGCAAGTCCCCGGTTTCCAGCCGGCGGCGCAATTGCCGAGCCACCGCCGGACTGGGGTCGAGAATGGCGACCGTCGGACCGGCCAGCCGCTGGATCGCCGGGATCAGGAACGGGTAATGGGTGCAACCCAGCACCAGGGTATCGGCGCCCTCGGCCAGCAGCGGTTGCAGGTAACGCGTCAGCAGCATCTGGCAGCGCGGACCGTGCAGCTCGCCTCGTTCCACGCAATCGGCCAGACCGGAACAGGGTTGCACGATCACCCGTGCCCGTTGGCCGTGCTGGTTGAGCAAGGCGGCGAACCTGTCGCTGCGGACGGTGTTGCCGGTGGCCAGAATGCCGACCACGCCGGATTGGGTTGTGGCCACGGCCGGTTTGAGCGCGGGCTCAATGCCGACGATGGGGATGGAAAAACAGGCGCGCAATCGGGCGATGGCCGCCGCCGTGGCGGTGTTGCAGGCCACCACCACCGCTTTGGCCTTCTGTTCCAGCAGGAATGCGGTAATGGCGAGCGAGCGACGCACGATGAAATCGACCGGCTTGCCGCCGTAGGGCGCATGGCCCGAATCTGCCACATACACTAGCGATTCCCGAGGTAAGGAGGTGCGGATGTGCTGAAGCACCGATAGTCCGCCCACCCCGGAATCGAACACCCCGATGGGATTGTTGTTGTTCGTCATCCCTTGTCGATCCGCCTTATCCCCAACCGGGGCGTTGTTCGGGAAACTCGTACCCAGGTCGCGCAAGCGTTAACCAATTGAAAAACATCATATTACCCAAGCCCGTTCTGGTGGGTTGGACCGGCTTGACCGCACTCAAAATCGCTGCGGGTGACACCTGGGGATGGGAAAATCATCACGCGGGCGGCGGGTCGCAAGGATTTCGCGCGAGGCTGATCCTGTTCGGCAAGCACCCGGCGACCCGAACGCAATACTACCTGGAATGGTTGCGGGAGCACATGGACACTTGGGCAACGCAGCAGGTATTGGGCAAACTTGTTACCGACCCACCGCTCGCTCCGGCGTTGACAGCTCACCCATGACCCGTGTGCCGCGCGGCTCGAATCCGTGGGTTCCGCTTATCGACGACTCGTGGTTAGCCGATCCAGACGTAGGCGCTGAC
>Ga0209607_1003337_pt1 | contig 12325 bp, 11 predicted proteins | sample AD_UKC117_MetaG_FD_184413 | JGI IMG/M metagenome (GOLD analysis project Ga0209607, IMG submission 184413) | Active sludge microbial communities of municipal wastewater-treating anaerobic digesters from Hong Kong - AD_UKC117_MetaG (SPAdes)... | ecosystem: Engineered > Bioreactor > Anaerobic >... | reverse complement strand
AGAACCGGGCGCTGTTGGAGTTCATCGCGGCCGCGCACCCGGAATCTTTGCAGGAACTGGCGGCCGGGACCGGGCGCGCAGCGTCCAATCTGTCGCGCACCCTGCGAACCATGGAACGCTATGGCTTCGTCCATCTGCACAAGGGGCCACGCGGACAAGTGCGCCCGGAAGTGCCATACCGTGAAATCACCCTTGTAATGCCGTTGGCCGCACACGTGCAGCACGCGCAACCGTGACGAGAACGCTTTGCCTTTGTATGGCGGCGTTCCGCACGGTGAATACTGTGCTGCGCGTGCGAAATCGAACTATTCGCCCTGCTTCGTGGCGTTGTGTTTTTCAGTATAAATCGCGTGATGCGAGAACATTACTTCCCGTTTTCCGATAAGCGCCATTTAAGACTTTGAAATTCTTGTCATAATGAAGATTATCGCTTCTACTTAATGGTTAAATCGAAATCACTCATCCTTATATTTTGTGGAGACTGGTCTGCCTGAATTACTGGTTTTATATCTTGCTCAAGATTGCATGAATCAACGTTCAGAGAACCGGTAAAATGTCCGACCAAGAATCCAATCCCGAGACCAGCACCAAGACCAGTCACACCTCCCAAGAGGAAACAGTGAAGACCAATTTCACCGATAGAACTTCTATCTTCAGTAAATCTACCCATAATAAATCACCTTCAAACTCAGAAAAAATAAAAAATGTAATACAAAATTCCAGAAAAAGCAACCTAGTTTCCATATACGGCATACTTATCTCAGCTTTTACATTTGTAATATCTCTTATTCTTGATTTATTTACGGCCACAGAATCAGCATCAACAACAGTATTTTTTATATCAATATTACTACTCGTTTCAACTGGTGAAACATCTGGATTCTTAGTTAGAGAGGAAAGGGATCGTGAATTAAACAGTAATTTTGAAAAAATATTTAATTCTGATCGTTGTATTTATATAGGAGATGCTAGAGATGGTCTTCATTACCTAATTTCAAAATTAAAAAGAGCTATAAGATACTATGATACGTATATATCATATGGAATATCCCAACATCATAAATATGAAAGTATTTATAGCCCTTTAGATAGTAGGGAATATATAGATGCATTTTCTCAATACATTGAGAATAGAGATCATATGTTAATTGGAATTATATCAGATGATAATGATGTTCATTTTGAAGGAATCAAAAATTCAATAGAATCAAGTGGTAGAGAATTCGACGGTTTTATTAAATTTGGAAAATTAAAGAAAGAATTTCCCATTATAAATTTCGCTATTCTTGAATATCAAAATCGATATAGCGATAGAGAAGTTATTTTTGGCTGGGGTCATCATTCAAAAGAACGGGTTGCTTGTGTTTTTTCTAGCAAAGATCCTAAAATTGTCGACTTGTTTATGAATTTCTTTGAATGCATTACTGATGATGATTTATGCCAATGGGTTTGGGATAATAGGAACGGTGACCTCACGAAAACTAAGGACGAAAAACCGATTTAATCGGTTTTCTGCCCGTCTGGCGAAGACCGGGGGGCAGAGCGGAAAGGGCCGCACGGAGCAACCCGGAGCCCTGTAAGGGCGAGGATTGCGAGTACGGAGCGTAAGCGATCCCTTGCAGCGGCGTTGGGGGCAGCGCCCCCAGTCTTCCGGCTCCGATTGTTCGGCAGCTATCACGCCCCATTCCCATCACTGGGCTGAAAATACCTCGGGGTGAATGCCCGTCGGAGCGTAGCGAAGACGGGCAAAGGGGCGGAGCCCCTTGGCAACAAAGTCAGCCCGTGAGGGCTGGCCTTATGCACAGGGTATTTCCGTTTAAAGAAAGGATATTTATATCCTGTTTAAGAGTTTAAGGGCCGGGTCGCTTATATATTTCAATAGCTTACGCCGAAAAAGCGCGCCGATACCACGAATAAAGCGCGCCGATACCACGAGTCCAAAGCGCGCCGATACCACGAGTCTATCCACAGAAGAAACGCCCTGAATCGTCGCCGCCGCTATCGGGGTATCGGCGCGGGTGTTACGCTTCGGGCATGGGAGAGATTATCCAGTTCGACATGTTCACGGTGTCCACGCTCGATCCGCCGTTGCGCGACAATCGGGACGTGATGGAATATCCGTTTCTGTCCCTCCAGAAACGCCGTACGAAGCCGATTGAGTACCGGAACAAGGATATCCATCTCAGTGTTGCAGCCGATATCCGCTATTCGATTGCAACCGTGTGGGACTGGGATCTGATTATCTTCGCGGCGTCCCATCTGAACGAGGCGATTGAACGCGGCGGCAAACCAGCCCCGCGCATCCGGTTCTCGCCGCATGACGCCCTCCGCCAGATCGGGCGAGGCACGAGCGGGAGGCACTACCAAGAGTTGGCAAGCGCCATCCGTCGGCTGCGCATGACCACCATCGTCACGAACATCCGCTATGACGACGGCGCCGGGGAAGAACGGCCCTTCTCGTGGCTGACCGACTACAGCATCCCCAAACGCTACAGCCTGTCGATGATGACCCCGGACGCTCCTGACGGGGACGCCGACCCGGCCAAACCGTGGGAGATCGAGCTGCCGCCGTGGCTGTACAACGCTGTTCTGCGGCAACGTGATATCCTCGCGGTTCATCCAGACTACTTCACGCTGACGGGCGGCATCGAACGGTGGCTTTACCGGATGGCCCGTAAATGCGTTCCCGATCGGGCCGACGCACCGCTGTTCGCCTTTCGCATGGAAACGCTCTTCGAGCGCTCCGGCTTGTCCGGGCGGATGCGCCAGTTCCGCGCGAACCTCGAGGACATCGCCGCGCGCCAGCCTCTCCCGGAATACGACGTGGTCATCACCCGCGACGGCAAGCGGCACGAGATGGTCACCCTTGTCAGAAACCGCGCCAAGCCGCCCAGATTGCCCCGTGGCATCCCCCGGCTGTCTGTCGTGCAGGATTGACGCCCCGTCCCCCTTCATCGGCCTGTACGGGCCTCTGTGGCGCTGTGGGGGCGTTTTAAGCCCTCGGGCGGCATGGGAGCGCCTGTCGATCCTCTCGGGCCGTCCTGCGGCCTTCAGGGCGCGATTACAGTGCCGCTCCCAGAGCGCCCGCACACGATGGACAGCGCCCTTGTCCGAGAGTTTGGCCACACGGCGGCCTGTCTCCGGGTCGCGGTCCCGCAGGATGAGATGGGCGTGCGGGTTGTTCGCGTCCGGGCCGGCGGCGTGAATGGCCGACAGCCAGGATGCCCGCCCGGCGCTCACATCCTCGGCAAACGCCCTGACCAGGCGTTGCCACCCCGGGCGGTCCAGCTCGCGCGGCAGGGCAATGATGATCTTGTCGATCACGCGGGCGTTTTTGCGGTCGGCCCGTTCCTGTGCGTCCAGCCATGAGCGCGCCGCGCGCGGATCGGCGGGCATCCGCGCGGACTGGATCAGCGGCGCGGCCGAGGGGCGGGTGATGTACCGAATGTTCGCCCCGGCCGTGCGCGGGGCGTGGGTCGTTTTCCCCACGCTCGACAGGTTCAGGCTGTAGATCGCAATAGCGCGCACCCTCCGGTTTTGAACGGGGATGCAACGGGGGCTTTGCCCCCTTGCCGAGATGGTGGTGTCTGACACCACACATCTTGCGGCGTGCCCCGTGTGGTCCCTGCTCCCCCCTTGTCCTGCGGGTCCGCCCCCCGTGTTTTTGTGTTGGCCCGTGGTCCGGTTGTGGTTGCGCCTGCCCCCGTCCCGGCCCGTGTTGTTGGGTGTTGGCCGTCCGGTTTGTGCGTCCCCGTCCGCCTGTTCCCGCCGGGCCGGGTTTCCCCGTGTGCGGTCCTCCGTGGTTTTGTCCGGTCCCCGGTTCCGGTGCGGGCGGTCCGTTTCCGGCCCGGCCTGCACGGCCTTGCCGGGGGGTTCCACAGGGGAGCGCAGCGGCTCCCTTGGCAGGTTGGCGATGTGAGTTTTTGTGTCACAACGCCCAACTTGCATTCCCCGCCAGCCCCGCCATTTCAGCGGTTTCATGGGCTCTCCGACGGTCCCGCCGCACGGGTTTGCGCAGCAAACCCAAAAGTGCGCCCTCCCAGATCAGGACGGTCCACCCTGCCGCCTTTGATCCGGTTATGGTCCCATGCTGCCGGAACCGCCCGCGCCCGTCACGCCATGCGCCGGATTCCGGTATGATTTCCTGTGGATGAGCCGCCGCCTCGGCGGCGGGCCGCTCACGCGGCCCTATGGACGCGCCTGACGGCGCGACTTTGCTTGCGCAGGGGCTGCCGCCCCTCTGCCCGTCTTCGCTTTGCTCCGCCGGGCATTCACCCCGCGGGTATTTCCAGCCCGATGATGGTTTTCGGAATACAAAATCGGAGCCGTGCTTACTGAAAAAAGCCCGTTTGCAGGAAAGGAGATTCCATGCGGGCTATCCTCCATCTCATCCGCCATAGCAAAATTACCTGTGGGCCTGTCACTGCCTACGGCGTCCCGGCTTTGGTCATCGCTATTGCTATCTTCATCGTGATAATTGTCCACTACAGGCCGTAAATTGTGGACTTTCATCCGCACACCATTGACCTACCCACGGAGCGCAAGCGAAAATATCGGCGCGGTACAGGCTGGGGAGCCGATGACCGCGCCCGGTGATAACTCTCACCAAATCCAAGGCCCCGCCGACATCATCGGCGGGGTCTTTTCCTGTGGATAGTGACCGTTCAAGGCTAGGCATGAGCGGTTGACACACCTTACACTGTCCAAATGGACACTTCCGAACAAATGGCGACACCAGCCAGACTGTCAATTTCAAAGGCCGCAAAGCTGGCTGGAAAGTCTCGCCAAACGCTTTACGAGGATCGAGACAACGGCAAGCTTTCCGTGCATCGAGACAGCCGAAACAAGCCGTATATTGATGTGGCAGAGCTGGAGCGCGTTTACGGCAAGCTTGACACAAAGACAGTGTCAGGGAAAGTCTCCAAAAGACAAATGGAGACACCACAAAAAGACACAAAAGACAGTGCTCTACAGGCAGAAATCGACGCTCTCCGTGAGCAACTTTCTCGGGCCGATGGAACGTTGACCCGCGAACGGCAACAATTCACCCAGCAAATCGACGATCTCCGTACCGACCGTGACGAATGGCGGGAACAGGCCAAAGCGGCGACTCGGATTTTGGAAGATCACCGAGAGAAAGAAAGCCGTGGCTTCTGGTCACGGCTGTTCGGTCGATGAAACTTGCATATATTATCATTATGTGATAATCATAAATAATGAACCGTGACCCGTCGTTAGACGCGCTGCTCGATCTCGACGGGCAAGTTTTGGTGATCGACCCGGAAACCCGTCATTGGGTCCGGTTTGTCGTCACGCAGGTGCCTGTGAACGAAGAGAAGCCACACGGGCTGGATTATTCGCTGACGCTGCACGGGCCGAACGGTGAACGCCTTGTCGGCTTCGACAATGCGCATCCGGTGCGCACGTCGGCGGGACCGGGTGGCAAAGGGCAGGGGCCACAGGATCACAAACACCGCCTGACCACGGTAAGGCCCTACGATTACCGGGACGCCGCATCCCTGCTGGAAGATTTTTGGCGCGAGGTGGATTCAGTGCTCGCGCAGAGAGGAGTGAAGCTATGAACACGTTGAAAGTCGGTATCGCCACGGCCGAGGAGATGAAACAGCGCACGCTTGCCATTGCACGCGGCGAGCTGAAGGCGTCGCCGGACGATCCCAAAGTCTGGTTCACGTCACCGGAAAGCTTCGCACGGGTTCTGTCCAACAAGAACCGGGCGCTGTTGGAGTTCATCGCGGCCGCGCACCCGGAATCTTTGCAGGAACTGGCGGCCGGGACCGGGCGCGCAGCGTCCAATCTGTCGCGCACCCTGCGAACCATGGAACGCTATGGCTTTGTCCATCTGCACAAGGGGCCACGCGGGCAAGTGCGCCCGGAAGTGCCATACCGGGAAATCACCCTTGTAATGCCATTGGCCGCACACGCGCAGCACGCGCAGCCCTGACGCGAACGTGTAGCTTTTCACGCACCGGGTTCGGCATGATGACTACTTTGCTGCGTATGCGAGAAGGAAGTAAAAACCGGGACCGTGAGCGGAGTGTTTTTCAGTACAGATCACGGATTGCACGATTTATACTTCTGATTTTCCCATATGTGCCAATTAAGACTTTGAAAAACTTGCCATAATGTTGATTATCACGGATATCTGGGGTTGATTTAATCAAAAAAATACCTGCCATTTGGCAGGTATTGTGGAAATTACCGCCGTAAAGTTTGAGGTCCAACCTGCTGGCCACACTCGGTACAAACCCAAGGCCTGTAAATGAGTGGGTCATTAATTGTTGGCCGCGGCCTACCACATCTGCACCGAACAGGAAAAAACATAACTCTTCCTCCTTGTTCTTCCTCAGCGCGCTATACTGTCGAAAGAGACGAAGGGTGCAGGAGCCTGATACCCCTTAGGCGTCCTGCACCCAACCAGATCGTTAGCGCGATCCGTTCTTGTGACCCTTCAGCCAGTTCTGATAGGCGGCTGACGACATGTTGCCCTGAGGCTGGATCGGCCGCCCCAATTCACCGGCTCGCTGACCGGCACGCTCGCTTGCGCTGCTCACCCTGAGCACTCCCTTGTTGCTCGTCGCAGAAGGCAAAAGCGCCTCTGCTGAAGTCAGAGATGGCAGGATATTTTCAAACTGTCAACTGAGTCCCTCTTGTTTTTTTAACCTGCGCGCAAAACCCTATTTAAATTGCGCTTGAGGGCTCTACTTTCTAGCAAACGCTCACGAGCCTTTCCCTCAACAGAGGCCAGTCGAGCATCAGCTTCTTTAGGAAGATTAACATCTTTTGGCATATCTCTATGTTTCAGCTCTTGCTGAAGCTTGTTCCACAAGGAATCATCAAGACCAATCAGGTCGGATTGCATCATTCCTCTATTCATCCACTCTCTATAAACGTCTCTAATAAAATCAAATACATCTTGCTTCCACGCAAAACCTCTGTCTCTTCTTGTTTTCCATTGATTCTGACTGACAAATTTTACAAACTCATCGCAATATCTTAACCTATTATTGTCATCTAGTTTTAGAGCTTTCTTTGTGTCAGAAAAATCTGAATCAAAATTTTCCCCAGATTTAATTTTTTCCCAAGCAGAATTAAGTAGACTTATCTGTTCATCAGAACAAATTTCTTTTTTAAGTTTTTCTATAAAATTATCTTTTTTCAAATCATTATTTTTGATAAGACTTTCATCAAGTCTAAAATCAAATCCTAAATTATTTTTAATAATATCTTTATCTATACTATGATTTGATTCATTTTCAAATCTTTTTTCTACTTTATCGTGAGAATTGTTTTTACTACGATACGAACTATTTTTCATTTTTGAATTTATGAAATCTTCTTTTTCAATATAAACTTGAGATGCTACTGGTAAACTGACGACTGATTCTTGCCTGATTATCACATTGCATTTTTTCTTCATCGCCATACCTGCTCGCTGTTTAACGGTCTATATGAAGCCGCATAGTTTAACGCTCCTGTCAAGCCGGGGATGGGTTCTGCCACTAAACGTATGAAATCATTTCTTTTTTGTTCTGGATAACCAGGTGTGATGTACCCCTCTGAGTTCGTCACAAACGCCATATAGTGCGCTCTTATTTTGGTTAGTAACCCATCTATATTCATTAAACGTCCTCCAAGCACAATTTCTGATGGGCTGATTGTCATCGTCACATTAACGCATAATTGCGCAATGTAGAAAGCTTGGAGATCCCATGCTACATGATCTTTATCTAATTCTTTATAATTTTTTACGCCCCATCTATCTTGGATAGCGCTTGTTGAGGCTCTTGAAAATATGCAATTTTTATTAAAATATTTAGAAGTAGTCCACATATCTTGTGAATGTGGACAAACAATTATGTCTCCCATTTCCGGGCTTAACGCGCCTAACCACGGATTTAGACCTTTTGTAAAACCGCCACCAATGCCATCACTTATTTTTAAAAATGCTAATACATGATTGTGAAATGTTTTTCTAAAATCAGATGGTTTTTGAAGGCCTATTCCAAACTTAAGACAAAGCTCACCTAATGCTGAAGAAGCAACATCAGTCAAAATTGAAATCTGTATATTATTATCTCCTAACATATTAAATAATATTCGCTTTGATATTAAATAAAGAGATTTTTCAGATGAAGATATCGGAAAGCTAGTATTTTTAATTTTCCCATAGAATCTATAATATTCATTATTACATGAATCTTCTTGAAGAAGACTGTAAAATGGACCAAATCCAGCAATTGTTATTGCTTCGATACTTGATGTTCGTTCAATGATTTTTTTTATTTCTAATGAAAGACCCTTACTTATGGAGCCATTATGTGTCGAGTAAGACTTTTTGTAAGAATGAAGTTGATGAGGGTATTCTGTTTTGAAGATCGAGACTTCATCATATGAGCAAGCAGTTAAAGAGTATACTTTGTCGCGTGTTACATAAATTCCTGCAAATTCCATTTTTGGTTCTCTGCTGCCTCCTCCTGTGCAAGCAGGCATAGATAGAGGTGATATAACTATCAATGGTTCAGATTTCATCTGAACCTCTGCCAGTCTGGCGAAGACCGGGGGGCAGAGCGGAAAGGGCCGCACGGAGCAACCCGGAGCCACGCGCAGCCCTGAAAGGGCGAGCATGGCGAGGATTGCGAGTACGGAGCGAAGCGATCCCTTGAAGCGGCGTTGGGGGCAGCGCCCCCAGCAAAAAGAAGGAAGATCAGCCCGCAAGGGCTGGCAGTTTTCCACAGGCGCAGCCGTTTAAAGAAAGTATATTTATATACTGTTTAAGAGTTTAAGGGCTGGGTCTCTTATATATTGCAATGGCTTACGGCGAAAAAGCGCGCCAATAGACCGAGTAAAGCGCGCCGATAGACCGAGTCAAAGCGCGCCAATAGACCGAGTCAATCCACAGGAGAATCGGCCCGGATCGCAGCCATTGCTATCGTGGTATCGGCGCGGGTGGTACGCTCCGGGCATGGGAGATATCATCCAGTTCGACATGTTCACCGTGTCCACCCTCGATCCGCCGCTGCGCGACAATCGGGACGTGATGGAATATCCGTTTCTGGCCCTCCAGAAACGCCGCACAAAGCCGATCGAGTACCGCAATTCCAAAGTCTCGATCGAGGTACACGCGCCGGAAAAGTTCGGTGTGGCGACGGTGTGGGACTGGGATTTGATTATCTTCGCGGCCTCCCACCTGAACGAAGCGATTGAACGCGGTGGCAAGCCATCCCCGCGCATCCAGTTCTCGCCACACGACGCCCTCCGCCAGATGGGGCGGACCACGGGCGGTCTCGACTACAAGAAGTTGGCTGACGCCATCAAACGGCTGTCCGCAACACTCATCATCACCAACATACGGTTTGACGATCAACCCAAAGAAGGCGCGCAGCTTGGGTTCCACTGGCTGTCTGGCTTCTCGATCCCGATCCGCTACCAGTTCGACAACTGGATGACATTGGACGCACCGGACGGGGACCCCGACCCGGCCAAGCCGTGGGAGATCGAGCTGCCGCCGTGGCTGTACAATGCCGTTCTCCGGCAACGCGACATCCTCGCCGTCCATCCGGACTATTTCAAGCTGACGGGTGGCATCGAGCGATGGCTCTATCGCCTCGCCCGCAAGTCCGTCCCCGATCATGCCGACGCGCCCCTCTTCGCCTTCCGCATGGAAACGCTCTTCGAGCGCTCCGGCCTGTCCGGACGGCTGCGCGACTTTCGCACCAAGATCGAGGACATCGCCGCGCGCCAGTCTCTGCCCGAATACGATGTCGTCATCACGCGCGACGGCAAGCGGAACGAGATGGTCACCCTTGTCAGAAACCGCGCCAAGCCGCCCAGATTGCCCCGTGGTGTCCCTCGGCTGTCTGTCGTGGAGGATTGATCCCCTGCCGCGCTCCATCGGCCTGTGCGGGCCTCTGTGGCGCTGTGGGAGCGTTTTAAGCCCTCTGGCCGCATAAGACCGCCTGTCGATCCTCTCCGCGCGTCCTGCGGCCTTCAGGGCGCGATTGCAATGCCGCTCCCACAGTGCCCGCACCCGCTGCACGGCCCCCTTGTCCGACAGCTTCGCCACGCGCTTGCCCGTGCGGTGGTGGCGGTCCCGGACGATCAGATGCACATGCGGGTTGCCCGCATCCCTGCCGGCGGCGTGAATGGCCGACAGCCAGGACGCCTGGCCGGCGGTCAGATCGTCGGCAAACGCCTCGACCAGGCGGCGCCAGTCCTCCCGACCGAGTTCGCGGGGCAGCGCCATGATGATCTTGTCGATCACACGGGCGTTCTTGCGGTCGGCCTGTTCCTCCCGGTCCAGCCATGCCCGCGCCGCTGCCGGGGCGGCGGGCATTCGCGCAGACTGGATCAGCGGCGCGGCCGAGGCGCGCGCGATATACCGCACATGTGCTCCGGCCGTCCGCGCGGCGTGGGTCGTTCTCCCCACGCTCGACAGGTTCAGACTGTAAATCGCAATAGGCTCCTCCCTGATTTTTCCGGGGGTCCACGGGGGGCGGTGCGCCCCCTTGGCAAGGGTGGTGGTGTCAGACACCACACATCTTGCGCGCCGCGTGATGTCCCTCCTGTTCCGGCGTGTCCGCCGCATCTCGTGTCTGGTCCGGGAGGAGCGTTTTCTGCGCGCGGTATCCTCCCCGTTCGGTGACCGGGACTTTGCCACTGCTCCCCCTTCGCTGCGGTCGATCCCGATTTTTGGCCGGGGCCTGTTCTGCGCTGTCTGCGGTTTCAAGCCGGGGGTGTCGGGGGGGCTGCGTTTGAGCGCCCCTGACCAAGATCAGTTTTTGTCCGACAAAAACACATCTTGCTATCCGCTGTTTCTGTTCTTGCTATCCGCTGTTTCTGTCCCCCGATGCACCCGCCCGTTTCAGCGGTTTTATGGGCTCTCCGACGGTCCCGCCGCACGGGTTTGCGCAGCAAACCCAAAAGTGCGCCCTCCCAAATCGTCGCCGTTCCAAGCCACCGGGCATGACCCGGACATGATCCATGCTGCCGGAGCTGCAAAGACACGTCACGCCGCGCAGGATTTTCGGGAGTGATTTCCTGTGGATGAGAGCCACACGGCACACATTTGCGCCGGGGCCGCTGACGCGGCCATGTGGACGCGCCTAACGGCGCGGGCTTCGCTTCGCAGGGGCTGCCGCCCCTCTGCCCGTCTTCGCTGCGCTCCACCGGACATTCACCCCGCGGGTATTTTCGGCCCGATGATGGGGGGCAGAGCCCTTCCTGTGGACGGGTCTACCGCCGCCATTGACGGCCAATACCGCCGACCGTCACACTGAAACCACGGTACAGGCTGGGGAGCCTCGCCTGTCCCCGCGAAGGCGGGGAACCGCGCCCGGTGATAATCTCACCAAATCCGAAGGCCCTGCCATCATCGGCGGGGCCTTTTCTCTGTGGATATGCCGGTTGATAGTACTATCGCCAACTGGTTGGCGATAGTACTATCAACCCATGAGCAAGGTTACCCTACAGCAAGCCGCCGATATGGCGGGCATATCAAAACAAGCCATTAGGAAGGCCGTTAAGGCCGGAAAACTTACGTCTGACAAAGATGAGCAAGGTCGAATTTTAGTTCAGGCCGGAGACGTTGAGAGAGTATGGTCGCGCAAACCGGTTACCAGTGAAAAGTTGGTAGTGGTTGGCGATGGTACTACCAACCATTCTGCATTAGTTGACAGTGGTTTACAGGGTAAAATTGATATCCGGGATAAAGAAATCTCGCTTCTGAAAGCACAAATCGACGATCTCAAATCTGAGCGAGACGACTGGAAGCAAGCTTTCGAACGAGAGCAGGAACAAACAAGAGCGACAACCCGCCTTTTGGAAGATCAACGCGAGAAGGCCGAAAAGGGGTTTTGGGCAAGGCTGCTAGGCAGGTGAAATTTGCATATATTATCATTATGTGATAATCATAAATAATGAACCGTGACCCGTCGCTAGACGCGCTGCTCGATCTCGACGGGCAAGTTTTGGTGATCGACCCGGAAACCCGCCATTGGGTCCGGTTTGTCGTCACGCAGGTGCCTGTGAGCGAAGAGAAGCCACACGGACTGGATTATTCGCTGACGCTGCACGGGCCGAACGGTGAACGCCTTGTCGGCTTCGACAATGCGCATCCGGTGCGCACGTCGGCGGGACCGGGTGGCAAAAGGCAGGGGCCACAGGATCACAAACACCGCCTGACCACGGTAAGGCCCTACGATTATCGGGACGCCGCATCCCTGCTGGAAGATTTTTGGCGCGAGGTGGATTCAGTGCTCGCGCAGAGAGGAGTGAAGCTATGAACACGTTGAAAGTCGGTATCGCC
>Ga0209607_1003336_pt1 | contig 12326 bp, 9 predicted proteins | sample AD_UKC117_MetaG_FD_184413 | JGI IMG/M metagenome (GOLD analysis project Ga0209607, IMG submission 184413) | Active sludge microbial communities of municipal wastewater-treating anaerobic digesters from Hong Kong - AD_UKC117_MetaG (SPAdes)... | ecosystem: Engineered > Bioreactor > Anaerobic >... | reverse complement strand
TCTGCCCTCCGTGGCATGCCGCGTACCCGTTTCGGTTGGCAATCCCCCATCCAAGGGTCAACGTGCCTTTCTTGAACTCCCCGAAGTAGCGCATGCCCAAGATGGCAGCACAATTGTGCAGCGGGTCGAAAAAAGACAACCCCAGCGGGAAATCCGGGTGGCGCCAGTCCGGATCCGAAAAGACCAGGATATCCGGTTCCGATCCCACGGAATGGGAAAGATTGTACATTTGTTGTATTTCCCGCGTGAAGGGTTGGAAGTTCAACATCCAGTTGTACAAGATGTTTTCGTGTGTTTGCGGAACCAACAGGTGTGCCTTCACCATGAACGGGCGGGCCAACCCGATTACCGCGCTGGCATGGTACATCTTTCGTAAGCGGGTTTGGTATACTGCCTCGCGAAGAATCCCGGAGTATTCCTCCGGATCGATCCCCGGGGTGCCGGCGATCCTTCTGGCGGCCGCGCAACGTCCCGTAACCGTGCCATCGTTGAAAAGCAAAACACGGCTCTTCTCCGGGAGCCCGATGTGCTCGGGTTCCAGGATTTCCAAACCCGTTTCGATGGTTCCCGGAGAAGCCGCAGCGAGTTCGTAGGCCTTTGCCACGTCGAAAACCTTCTCCACGTTGTTGCGGAAGAAAGCGGTTTCAATGGTCGTGCGGAAACTGGAAAAAGCCGGGTTCCCGCGGTGTGCTTCGGAAAGCTTGAAAGATCCAATGGTTGCCATGGTACCTCCCCCGTTTCTGTCGTTCGTTTACCGTGTTCCTTGGGCCTGCTGGAACAATTCTTCCAGCGTTTGCATGGGGTTTTCCCGGTCCGCCAGATGCAGTTCTTGGACCAAGAAATCCTTTTCCTCCCCGGAAAATTCTGCCCGCGCCGTGGATTTTTGCAACTGGCGGAGGTACGAGATCCGCAATTCGTCCAGCGGAATTTGCTGTGCGGAGATCTGTTCCGGGTGTGCGGGAAGAATCACGTTTTTGCCTGGGATGCTTTCGGAAGGGTTCCCCCGCCGCACGGCGATGCCGTTTTGCCGTGCGAATGTGAGTTGGGCGGAGGGACATTTTCCCGCCCCGGTGTACTCGGTCTCTTGCACCACAATCAGCTGGTCCTGGTCCATTTGCCGTGCCAGCGAAATGGCCGCACACAGCGAAGTGTTTCCGGCCGGGCCCCGTTGCAATCCCTCCAGCGAAGCCAGTAATTCCGTGGTGTAAAACACTTCTCCCTGGCTTACCAGGTAGTATCCATCCATGTAGCGAAGCGCCCTGGCGGCGTTTCGCGGTACATCGGAACGGTCGGGGAAGACCGCGAACGGAATGCCGAAGCCCGTATGCCCGGTGGTGAACGACTTGCGGTTGAAATCCCCGTCACTTGCCATGTGAAGCCCGTGCAAATCCACGCTTGCCCCCACTACCTTCGTGTGCCCGGCGCCAATCTTTTGGAGTCCCCGCGCGGTCCCGGTTAGGTTTCCCCCACCGGCGTGGGTTACCACAACCGTGTCGGGGAAACGCCCGGTCAGTTCCCTCGTTTGCGCCGCAAGCTCCCAACCCAGCGTTTCCACCCCCGCGATACCAAACGGGGTGTACAGTGACGCATTGAAATACCCGGTTTCTTCCAGTAGCAACAGGAAGATGTAGAAGAGTTCCGGGCCCACGGAAAGCTGCAGTACCTCCGCCCCGAATGCTTCGCAAGCCCTTCCCTTTTCCAGGATTTCCGGCTGGCCTATGCCCCGGGAGTCGAAAGCCTCCTGCACGATAATGCACTTGAGCCCCCGTTTTGCAGCCTGGCTTGCCACACCCGCCCCGTAATTCCCACTGGTGGCGGCGATAACCCCCTTGTACCCGTGCTTGGCTGCATGGTACACGCTCACCGAAGCACGGCGATCCTTGAAACTGCCCGAAGGGTTGGCTGCCTCGTCTTTCAAGAAAATCCGGGCACCTTTGCCGGGAGCAGAAAACTTGCGCACCAGGCGCGTGATGTTCTTCAGTTCCACGAGGGGGGTTTGGCCCACGGAGGTTTCTCCTTGGATTTCGCGAATCTGCTCCAGCGTGTACCCCACCTGCTCCATCATGCGCTCGTAGTCGAAATGGATTCCCTGTTTCTCAAAACGCGCGTAGTCGATACCCACGGCATTTTTCATCACCTGGTTTTTCCGCGCCATGACCTCGGAATATTCCATGGAACTCACTGTTCCGCACCTTCCTCCAACAATGCACGGGCTCGAATCCCGATTTCCAGCAACTCGGGAATGGGTTGGCCAAACGTGTGGGTATACCGGGGTTGGATTTCTACGAGCGTGCCGCGCACCTCGCGACCTGCGAGGGTACGAATACCAACCTCTTGCCCCGGGACTGCGGTCTCTTCGAGCAAAAAGCCATTGAGCCGCATTTCCAGGGGAACCCGGGCAGTATCTTCCGGAACCTGTGGTGCCCTTTGGGAAGGTTCCAGCAGTACGCGGTGGATTTTCACCCAGTCACCTTTTTTTGCCATGCTGTCCAATCGACACCCTCCCGTCAATAGTCCTCATGATCCGGCAAGCAGACAGGGATGGGCATGTCGGCCATTGCGAAAAAGCCTGGTTCCCAGTCCATCACGATGGGAATCATGTTGGATGCCAGCGCCATCGTTCCCTTTCCACCCGGGATTTCCGGTTTGATGGAAAGCGAGATATCGGGATCTCCCTCGATCCAGATGTAATCCCCCGTGTCCACGTCTTCCAGGTGGGGATGGATTTGTTGGGGATGCAAAAGCTCAATGACCACTTCGTTGCCCACGTATCCCCGTCCGATGTGCTTGCAACCCGCTACCATTCCAGGTTCCACCTTCACAACCGGGGTTTCTCGGTAGGTGTTGGACACGATGGGCTCCCGCTCTTCCTCGATGCGGTCCAAGGGCCATCCCAGGTAATCCGCGATCATCTGGATGGATTGCTGGAAACCGATGTGTCCCACGATGGTCCCTTTTTCCAGTCCCTCGTGGAACTGTTCTACCGATGTGCCCACTCCCTGTGTTTCCATCACCGTTTTGCCGAAAGGAGAAAGATCGTTCACGCGTTGCGCGCGGATCTTCCGAACCTTCAAGCAAGCCCCGGTCATGTTCAAGATGAGCTGGTCCAACACGAAGCCGGGGTTGATGCCCGTTCCAAGGACGGTAACGCCTTTTTTCAGTGCCATGGAATGAATGACCTCCGCATGTTCCCGGTGCGTTTCGAACGGGTAGGCCATTTCTTCGGCGATGGTGATCACGTTGATATTCCGTTCCACGCAGGCCATCACGTGATCGAAAACCACGGGAACGAACGAATTCGTGGCGATGATGGCAACATCGGGGTAGGAATGGTCCAACACCTCTTCCGCCTTGTCCGAAATGATGACCCCGGTGGGTTCCGCGCCTCCGATGGCTTTCGAAAGGTCTTCCTCCACGAGTTCCTTCCGGGAATCGATGGCACCCACCACCTGGATGTCCACCTTGTCCAAAAGGTTCCGTGCGATTCCCGATCCCATGGCCCCAAGGCCCCAGCAAACGACTCGAATCATAGTATCCCTCCATGAATTGGTTTCAACAAAAATCCACCGGGAACAGAAAACCGGTGGGAAATTCACCTTTTCTTTTTGGATTGTAACATATATCGGGAAGGGTTTCATCCGTCTCTTCCGGCCAAGAAAGCAAAAGAACGAACCCTATCTATGCCATGAGAGAGTATGCGGGAGTATGCGCGCGTATGCGAGGGTAAGCTCCTTGTACCCCAATGGGGTTTGGTTTTTCCCGTACTCTTTCCACGCGAAAACGCACGACCCAGGAGTCCCAGCAAAGGGACAGCGAATGGGTCTACGATATTCCGTTCCGCAACCCAGTTTTGAAAAAGCGTGAAAAGAGCCGCTCTGGGGTGCGGCGGTCCCCGAAAACCTCGCCTTTTTCTCCCATGCCCTTTGCCACGTATCCAGCGTTGTGGTACACTTGAGAGGGATATCCAGCGCCAATGCGATGGATACTCGCGTATCTTGTGGAACACATAACCGGGAGAGGTGAGCGACATGGCAAAAGTATACTTTACCGACTTCAAGGCAAGACCGGGGTTGAACCTGCTCCAGAAATTCCAAGTGCTCCTGAAAATGGGTGGACTCGGCGAGATGATCGAGACGGACCGCCTGGTGGCGATCAAGGTGCATTTCGGTGAGATGGGAAACTTGGCGTACATCCGGCCCAATTACCTTCGCGTGGTTTCCGACTGGGTTTCCGCGCGCGGTGGCAAGCCTTTCTTGACCGATGCAAACACGTTGTATAAAGGGTCGCGTTCCAACGCGGTGGACCATTGGAAAACCGCGATGCGCAATGGTTTCGTGTACGAGGTCGTGGGGGCTCCCGTGCTTATCGCGGATGGGTTGCGAGGTTCCGATGAAGTGGAGGTTCCGATCAATGGGGAGTACGTCAAGAAGGCCAAAATCGGAGCCGCCATCGCTATGGCGGATGTGCTGGTTTCGGTGAGCCATTTCAAGGGCCACGAGCAAACCGGTTTCGGCGGTGCCATCAAGAACATCGGCATGGGGTCTGCCTCTCGTGCCGGAAAGATGGAACAGCACTCCGACTCCAAGCCCCGCGTGGTGGAGAAGAACTGCGTGGCTTGTGGCATGTGTGCGCGCAACTGTCCCGTGGAAGCGATCACGATCCAGACGGTGGCACGCATCAACTACGACAAGTGCATCGGATGCGGGCAATGTATCGCCATGTGCCAATTCGGGGCCATTTCCCCGGTGTGGGACACTTCCTCCGATTCGCTCTCCAAGAAAATGGCGGAGTACTCGCTCGCGGTGTTGCAGAACAAGAAATCTTTCCACGTGAGTTTCATCAACAACGTCTCCCCCGACTGCGATTGTTGGGGCGTCAACGATATCCCCATCGCGCCGGATATTGGCATTGCCGCCAGCATCGACCCCGTCGCGCTTGACCAGGCCTGCTACGACCTGGTGTGCAAGAAGGTGGGGTACGATCCCTTCGTGAAAGCGCACCCGGATACCTCACCACTGCACCAGGTGGAATGGGGAGAGGCCATTGGCCTTGGAGAACGAAGGTATGAACTGGTTTCCGTTGCCCAGGCGTAAGTTTTCCTGTGGGAAGATCCTGGTCGTAACGGGATTTTTCCTCTTGCTACCCACCCTTTTTTGGGGAGGCATCAGCGCAAACGATTTCGTGTCCGTATGGGAAACCATGGGAATCCCTGTTCAGGAGGAAGGAAACTGGCGCACCGTTTCCCTGCCCGCCACCGATTCCCAGTTGTGTTCCGTTTCCTTGGAAACGGGGGAGTTCATCGTCTTTTCCCGCTTTTCCCGCCAGCTGGGCCTTGTTTCTTGCCAGGAATACCTCGACCAGCTGGGTACGGTTCTGCAAAGCTGTGGCATGGAGGCCCGCTTCGTGGCCCAATTCCTGGACTGGAACCGCGTTGCGGATCCCAGCGCTCCTTGCGCGCAGCTGGAAGGTTTTTCGATGCAAGCAATGATGGAGCCTTCCACGGGGCAAGATGCACCACCGCCTTTCGGTCTTTCCTTTTCGTGGCAAATCAACCGGGTGGATGCGACTACCCTGGCCCTTCGTGTATGGCCTGCAGAACAGGCACCCTCTGCTGCCGCCAACGGTGATGTGACACCCTCTTCCCAAGGATCGGAAGGGGACCCGTCACAACCCGCGCCGGGACAGGAGCTGCAACTGCTGCGAAACGACGTGCTTTTCTTGGAGAAAAAGGTCGCCCAGCTCGAGGAAAAGAACAACTCCTTGTCTTTCCTGGTTTCCTTCTTCCAGGAAGCCCTACAGACGCAGCAGATGGTTGCGGAGAGATTCCAGACGCTGTGGGAAGAAAGTGCCGAGCGCGAACCGGAATTGCACGAAGAGTTAGGGCAAGCGCTGCAAAAGAATGCTTCGCTGCAACGGCAAATGGAAGAGCTTGCGCAAGCCAACCAAGTTCTGCAACAAGCTTTTGAAGAAGCATTGCGCCAAAAGGGAGAAGCGTTGCAGGCCCAGAAAGCTTTTTACGATGGCCTGATCGAAAGCCTGGAGATCCAAAACCAGGCGTTGCGGGAGAAGAGCAACCGCCAAGCACAGGAGATCGATAGCCTGCGCGTTCTGGTCACGCAACCCCTCGTGGTTCCTGCCGTGGTTGCGCCACTACCCACCCAAACCGCAATGCAAAGCACGGAAATGCAGCGGAGCGAGCCTCAAAAGGATCTCGCCACACCTCTTCCCGAGCCCCCAAAAAGCAGGGTTTCCCTGGTTTCTTTCTACGAGCACCAAAGCGGTGATGCCCTGTTCCTGGAGCAGAACGAGTATGCAGCCGAGCCCGCAGGAGGTTCGGAGCCCGCCACGACCACGGTTTTCACACCCTCCGGTGAAGAATTTTCCCGAACAATTCGCCAATTCGACGCTAACGGCAACGTGGTGCTTTCCGAAAGCTGGAGGGGGGAAGAGCGGGTGGAGCGCGTGGAAAACCGCTACGATGCACAGGGAAAACTGCAAGAAAGCCTCTTGACCACCGCCGGGGAAAAAGCTGTGCAGAGGGTTTTTCGCTACACTGCGGAAGGCGAACTCGAGGAAGTGCAGGTCATACAACCGGATGGCGAGACGTTGCGCGAAGTGTACTTCTTCGATTTCGAGCACAAGCTAACCGAAATTCGCACCCTGGATGCCAAGGGCCTGGTTCTTTCGCGCGTTCTCCAAGAATACGACAGCGACGGAAAACTGGTACGGGTGAAATTCTACGAGAAATTCAACCTGGTGGGTTACCACGTCCATTCCTACGCCCAAAACGGGCACATTTCGCGAACAGAGTACTACAACGGGGAAGGAGAATGCGTGAGTTTTTCGATCACCACGCGGGATTTCTAAAAATCCGCCGCGTTTGGGCTGGTTAGATTGAAACCTGTTTTAGAATTTTCTGAAAAAGCCTTGAGAGGGTTTTCAAAGAAAAGGTTTACAATGGATTACAGAACAAGGAAACGTGTCCCAGAGGGGGTGAGGTGTCTTGGCAGAATACGTGTACCGTCTGTCGTTTCGGAAGAAGATGGTGATCGTTTTTTTGATCGCGGTGTTCTTGTTTTTCCTTTTCCCCTCCACTCTACTGGGTTGGTTCAACCAAAAGACCATACAGGTAGACATCATCTTCCGTGTGAAATCCACCGCGCGCGTGGTGATTCAACCGGATAAAACCGCGGTGATCGTGGCAAACGATGAAATCACGCTCAAGGCACACCTGCACGACCTGGAAGGCAACGAGTACCGGAGTTGGGACGTGTTTCTCTCACCCACCGATCCTGGCTACCCGCTGGGGGTCATTCGGGAAAGCAACGTGGATGTTGACCCTGAGCGACCCTACTTCGTCACCTACACCGTCGAACCGGATTGAAAAGCACGATCCCCCCATACCAAATCGCAAAAAAAACCGCCCCGAAGGGCGGTTTTTCTATTCGTCGAGCCACTTGCACAGCCCCATGTCATGGGGGTGTGGTAGCAAGGGATGCCGGGGTACCACGCGAATACTGTAGCGGTAATCCCCACGTTCCGAGAGTTTGGCCGTTCCCCGGAAAACGTAGGTGTTGTGCAGCGTTTGCTGCTCCAGTTCCATGGGAAAGGTTTCGAACCCTTCCATCTCGTTGTATATATTGTAGCGGGCGAAGTACAACTCCACCGACACGTCTTCCGGATCGATGTTCCCCAGGTACACGGTGGAAGAAAACTCCACTTCCAGGCTGACGGGGATTTCCTCACCATCCTTGCGAACCGTGCTGCTATGCACTTTCACCGCGTCCCATTCCCCCCGGATCTTTTCCTTCCATTCGGACAGCTCCTTGGCCTTGCGGAAATCGTCTTCGCGCAAGGATTTTCGGAAAGTGTAGGCAGGTGTGTAGAGCCGTTCCAGGTAGTCGCGAAGCATGCGATGCGTGTTGAATTGGGGGACCACCGACTTGATGGACTGGCGCATGATTTTCAAGAAAGAGCGCGGGATGCCGTTTTCGTCGTGGTCGTAGTAGCGCGAAACGATTTCCTTTTCCAGCGTGTCGTAGAAACTCACCGCGTCCACGGTGTCCTGGATGTTGGAATCGGAGTACTCGCGTCCGTCACCGATGATCCAGCCGTTGTGCCCGTCGTAGCCTTCCACCCACCAGCCGTCCAGTACGCTGAAGTTGATACCGCCGTTCAGCGGAACCTTTTCCCCGCTGGTTCCAGAAGCCTCGTGGGGGCGCCGTGGAGTGTTCAACCAGATGTCCACACCCGAAACCAGGTAGCGGGCTACTTCCATGTTGTAGTTTTCCAACAGCACGATGTTGTCCTTGAATTCGGGGTACCGGCTGATTTCGTACACCCTGCGAATCAATTCTTGTCCCGGACGGTCGGCTGGATGCGCCTTTCCCGCAAAAAGGAACTGCACGGGTTTTTCCGGGTGGTTGATGATGGAGCGCAATCGATCCAGGTTGCGGAAGATCAACGTGGCCCGTTTGTAGGTGGCAAAACGCCGGGCAAACCCGATGGTCAGTGTGTCGGCATCGAGGATGCTGTCGATTTCCCGCAGTTGCTCGATGGTTTCGCCGTGGCGCGCACGTTGGTCCGCAATGCTCTTGTGCACGAACTGGATCATTTGCTTTTTCATCTGGCGGGTGGTTTTCCACAGCTCCTCGTCGGGAACCTCGTCCAACTTCGCCCAGTACTCCTTGTTCAGCAGGTTTTGCTTCCAATCGGGAAGGAAGCGGTCGAAAAGCGAGCGCATTTCCGGGTGCAACCAGGTTTCCGCGTGCACCCCGTTGGTCACGTGGGTGATGGGAATTTCTTGTTCCGGAACACCCACCCAGGCGTCTTTCCACAGCCCGCGAGACACCTCCCCGTGCAGCTTGCTCACGCCATTTCGCCATGCGGTCACCTTCATGGCAAGGATGGTGAGGTTGAACAGCTGCTGGTTCTCGCCGTTGTACGGTGTGCCCAGTTGCAAGAATTCCTTCTTGGAGATTTTCAATCGGCTCCAGAAGGAGTTGAAGTACTTCTCCATCAGCGAGTAATGGAAGGCGTCGTTTCCGGCGGGAACGGGCGTATGCGTGGTGAAAACGGTACCAGAGCGCACGAGTTCCAGTGCCTGGGGGAACGAAAGCCCCTTGCCCTCCACGAGCTCGCGGATTCGTTCCAGCGCCATGAACACCGAATGCCCCTCGTTCATGTGCCAAACCGACGGGGAATACCCAGCCATGCGCAGTGCGCGCACACCGCCGATGCCCAGCAGGATTTCCTGCTTGATGCGCATCTCCTGGTCCCCGCCGTAGAGTTGGGCGGTGATGCCCCGGAATTCCGGTGGATTTTCGGGGATATCGGTGTCGAGCAATAACAGGGTGGTGTTCATCACCGTGGCCTTCCACACCCTTGCCTGCAAGTTACCCGAAGGCAGTTCCACCACCACGCGGAGTTCCTCCCCGAAATCGTTCTTGATGGGTACAAGCGGAAAATCGTTGAAGGTGTAGGAGGGGTAGTACGCCTCTTGCCAGCCGTCCTTGTTGATATGTTGTTGGAAGTAGCCGTTTCGGTACAGAAGCCCCAGCCCCACCAGCGGAATGCCGAGGTCCGACGAGGACTTGACATGGTCCCCCGCGAGAATTCCCAGTCCACCGGAGTAAATGGGGAAACTTTCGTGCAACCCGAACTCGGCCGAGAAGTACGCGATGCAAAAGTCTTTCTCCTTGTGGGAAGGGCAGTTCTGTACGAACCAGGTCTCGGTGTTCTTGGTATACCGGTCAAACTCCTCCACGAGTCGGTCGTACACTTCCAGGAATTCCGGGTTGCCTGCCGCCTGATCCAGCCGCCGCTGACTGACATGTTTCAGGAATTTCACAGGGTTGTGTGTCACCTGGGTCCAGAGTCTTTTGTTCATGTTCGAAAACAAGCTTTCCACGTCCGGGTTCCAGGCATTCCAGAAGCTGTAGGCAAGGTCACGCAACCGCGCGATGCGCTCTGGAATGTTGGGAACCACCGAAATGGTCTTAAATGAGCCCATGTTTGAATTACCTCCCGTAAATTTCCCCCGTTGTTCCGTTTTTTTTGCGGTTGATTATAACATACCCGCGAAACCCAGTGCGATTCCCGCACCCCCGCACAAGAAGATGAGCAGCACCGGATCGATCTTGGCTTTCAGGAAAACAAAGAACGCAACTGCTCCGATGAGCACCACCCCCCATTTCCCCGAAAGTACCGGGGTTTGCAGCAACGAGAAGAGCGTGGACGTGAGAAGGATAGCGGTGATGGTTTGCAGCGCGGAGAGCAAGGCCGAGCGCTGCAGCGGGATTTTGCGGGAAAGGGCTCCCGCGATCCAGACGATCAGAAGTGGGGCCATCAGAAGCGCCAACGTGTGCAGCGCGGCACCCGGGAAGCCTCCCAGGCGATACCCTACGTAGGTTGCCAGGTTGAGCGCGATGGGCCCCGGGGTCATCTGCGCGATGGACACCGCGCGGGAAAATTCCACCGCTGTCAGGAACCCCCCACCCACAAGGTCCGCCTCGATCAACCCCACGGTGGTCCAACCCCCACCGAACGAGAGGAAACCGATCTTGAAGAAAACGAGAAGAGAAGCAAGGCTCATCGGGGTGTTCTCCCCCTTTTTTCCACGGGGTACAACGTGACGAGCAGGGCGAGGATCAAAGCCAGCACCCAGGAGGGAAAGAGAAACAGGAAGGCGATGCCTCCTCCCACGATGGCCAGTTTCCAGGGGGGCCACTTCTGCGAGCGGTACACCTTGTACACCATTCCCCCCACGAGCCCCAGTGCGGCACCGTACACCCCGGAAAGGAACGGCTCCAGCCAAACCGCTTGCTGGAGCCAGTTCAGAACGAGGGAAACCAAGATCACGGAGAAAAAGGGGGGAATCACCACCCCGAGGGTCGCGGCAAAGGATCCCCATCCCCCCGCGATTTGCTGGCCGCACAACCGGGAAACGTTGAACGCGATAGGCCCGGGCAAGCACTGTGCCAAGCCAAGGCTTTGGAGGAAAGCTTTTTCCGACAGGAGCTTTTCCTTTTCCAGGCGTACTTGGAAGATGGGAACCATCGCGTACCCACCCCCGGGAGTGAGGGCAGAAACCTTGAAAAAAACCCAGAAAATCCGGAAATACCTCAAGGAACGACCCGCGTGACGATCAACCTCCACTGTGTGCCGTGAAGCCCGACCGAAGTCCACATCACCTGTTTCTCCACGACCTGCTGCATTCCCTTCGCGAAGAAGGAGTAGCTTCCCTCACCGGTAGGGTTTGCAGTGATACGTTGGCCAAGTTCCCGCAATTCCGCGTAGGGCTGGTAGAGTGGATCGGTAAACAGGTTGCGCCCGATTTCCATGGCATCCTGGTCGAAGAAGATGGTGCCGTCGGTTTGCATCATCCAAAACTCGTAGGATCCCACGTTGAGGGGAACGAGGAGGGGAGCAAGGAAGGAATCGTATTTGATCAAGAAACTCAGTGCACCCTGGATTTGCCCTTGCTCGGTGAAGAGGGGCCATTCCAGGTCCACGGAGGGAATGCCCTCCACGGAAAGGAAGCTGTCGCTCAGCGAGGGTTTCTGGCTGTTGAGCATGCGCTGGAACTGTTCCTGGCCGCCGATGGCAGCTCCCTCGAAGGCGTGGTACTCCTCGGGCTCGATCCAACGCAGGATCCCTTCGGTGGTGATCCAGGACACGTCGATCACATCGGGGTTTTCACGGTGCAATTTGCGCAACACCTCGCGCATCTCTTCCTCGTCGAAAGAGTGTCCCAGGCTACGTGCACCCTCCGCAATCGCATCATCCAGCTGGGTGAGGCGCTGCTGAACCTTGTTCCGGGCATCGGACAGGAGGCTTTCCAGGTTCGCTTCTTCCACGATGCCCAGCGTTTTCGTCAAAAGGAACGTCCAACCGGTGGAAAGGGATTTGCGGTACATCCCCAGATGCAGCTCCCCGTTTTCTGTGAACAGGAAACTACCCGATTGCTGCTGCAAACCGGGCAACCTCTGGCTGATCCCTGGGATTTCGATGTCCAATGAGCCGAGGAGCAACGAGGAACGGTCCGTTAAGGCCAGGGTGTTCTGGGCGTCGAACGCGTAGAAATGCAGTTCCGGCGGAAGCGAAAGCTCCGAAACCACGTTCTCGTTCCAGGAATCGAAGAAAGCAGAAAGACCCAAGAAACCCACCATTTTGCCATCCTGTGGCACCGGAACCGCGAACACCAGCGAACGTTTTCCCGTGGAGCGGCTCAAAACCTGGTAGCCATGCACCTCTTCCCCGTTGAGAAGGAGCGAGAAGTAGTCGCGGTTTGCCAAGCTCAACCCCGTCCAGTTCCTCGGAATAGA
>Ga0209607_1003327_pt1 | contig 12340 bp, 11 predicted proteins | sample AD_UKC117_MetaG_FD_184413 | JGI IMG/M metagenome (GOLD analysis project Ga0209607, IMG submission 184413) | Active sludge microbial communities of municipal wastewater-treating anaerobic digesters from Hong Kong - AD_UKC117_MetaG (SPAdes)... | ecosystem: Engineered > Bioreactor > Anaerobic >... | reverse complement strand
ATTAACCAGATTCTCCTGCAATATCTTATAATTCTGCTCAGCCATCAGAATAGTATAATAGGTGTTAGCTGTGTTTGCTTTTATTTCTGCTTCGGTTTTTACAAGACTTTTTTCTGAAAGGCTTTTATAAACCTTGGCAGCCTGCAGGCCTACCAGGTATGAACCATTGAAAATTAACTGCGATACGCTAAGCGTTCCGTTAAAGTTATGTTTTGTTCCAAACTGTACCTCAGCAAATGTGCCGGGTTCTCCCCCAAAAAATTCAGCTGGAATAAGCTGTGTTGCGAGACTAAGGTTGTTATAATAAGAACCGGAAGCACTTACCTGGGGCAACCCAATCGAGGTTGTTTCCCAAACCTTTTTCTCTGCAATAGTTACATCCAGGCGGGCATTCTGTGCATTGGTATTAAACTTTATAGCATGTTCCATTGCCTGCGAAACAGTTAAACTCATAATACTATCCTGCTGCGCATTTACGATCAATGGCAGGATTAACAGTATAAGTGTTTTTATTAAAAATGTGTGTTTCATTCTAAAATATTTTAATTAAATTATTGAAAAGTTGAATGTTATATTTTTCTATTTGTCTTTCGTACTATTTATTGCCTTACATAATTATCTATCTTCATGTTTATTTTATGTGTTTATAATTTGTTTTTAAATCACTTGGAATGTCCTTACTATTGAATTTTAATCATTTTTGTTAGTGTTTGTAAATTATGGACATTTTATAATCTGTTTTTTATTGTAAATACTCTTGTATATCTATTTTTTTTAAAAGCTCATTAAAAACCAGCAAACCCTTTTCGTTTGCAATACCTCTTATGTGATATATAAAAAGTTCAAGTATATTCTGTGGTTTCATCATTTCTTCCGGACTAAAAATATCACCCGTATTTAAATGAATAAATCTGCTCGTTTGCACTTTTGCAATAATCTCATCATTCATATCATCCCTAAAAAGCCCTTCTCTTTTACCTTTTTCCAGGTTATTTAAAATCGATTTATACATTCTTTCTGTTCTAACCTGAGATAATTTTTGATATAAATCAGGATAATATTTTTTCAAATCATACTCAGTAGATGGGTTATACCCTTTCATCGATTTAATAATGTGGATACCTGTTTCCAGCAATTCCTCAACAGCATTTTGTTCTTTTTCTGCAATCTCCTTAAAAGCACATTCCTTTTCATAAAGCAAAAAATCTAACACCTTCGAAACCAGATCGTACTTATTTTCAACATATTGATACAATGTTTTTTTCGATATGCCCAACTCCCTGGCCACATCATCCATGGTGACACTTTTAATACCGTATTTATTATATAGTTCACCAACCTTCTCTAAAATATTTTCCAGTTCTTTATTCATGGCGCAAAACTAAATCAAATAAACTCAGGAAACAATATTTATTTTAAAAGTTTCCAAAGTTTTTTCAGAACAAATATCTCAATCTGTTTGTTCATTTCGATTAAATAAAACTTATTTTTTTGTAAATAAATTTTAAAGCGAAGAAACGCTGTAAACAAAAACTGTGCAAAAATTTTCCGACGAACCTGTATTTTTTAAGGATGGATCTGAAAACATTATATGAATATCCTATTTTTTCCTGTTTAACAGAATCGGGATATTAACTGGCCTGTTTCTGTAAATTAATGATTTACTTGTTTCTTTTCGTTTGCCCATACCCTGGATTGCTTTGCTAAAGCCATACAAATGCAAAGAAGAGTATGAAGAAAATCAGACAAACAAATTAGTATTAGAATATGACATCTATAAAAATAAATTTTATTGCCCTGATTTATTGTAATTTAGAAAATATTATTGAAAAAACATTAACAATTATTTGACAATTAGAAAATCTCACCTTATTTTTGTAAGTGAATACTAACTAACTTTAATATGTTTTCAGACAGGCAAAAAGAAATTATAACCACATCAGTAAATATAATTGCTGATAAAGGAATCCAGGGTTTAACAATAAAAAACCTTTCAAAAGAAATAGGTATATCGGAAGCAGCAATCTATAGGCATTTTGACAGCAAAACGGAAATATTAATGGCCATCCTGAAGTCTTTTGAACATGGAAGCAAAAACTTTTTAAACCACGATAAAAATATGAATGCAATAGAGCGTATCTCTGATTTTTTTCAAAGAATGCTTGTAACTTTTCAAGAAAGGCCGTCAATAATTTCTGTTATCTTTTCCGAAGAAATTTTTAATAACGATAAAGAGTTATCAGCATTGATTCATACCATTATGAAAAATAACCAGGATTACATTAATGGCATTATTAAAGAAGGGCAAAATACTAATATGTTCCGAAATGACATTAACAGCGATTATCTCACACTTTATTTGACAGGAGCATTGCATTTAATGGTAAAAGAGTGGCATTTTAGAGCATTGGGTGATGATCTAATAAAAAAAGGCAACAATTTATTAAAATCTTTTTTTGAATTAATTACGGTATAATTTTTTTATTCATGTTGTAAGTGAACATTAACTAACATAAAAACAAAAAAGTATGAAACGATTTTTAAACTGGCTTTTAAATTATAGCTGGATATCATTAATAGTTATTCTGGTTATTTCTGTATTTGCTTTCTATTGGATGAAAGAAAATACTCAAATGGAAACTGATTTGGATGAATATATGCCAAAAAATCATCCTGCATTTATTTATAGTGATGAGGCAGAAGAAATCTTTAATATAAAAGATGCCATTATAATTGCTATAGAAAATAAAAATGGCATTTATAATGCCCTAACTTTAGAGAAAGTAAAAGATCTAACAAAAGAGCTTCAGAAGCTTCCCGAAATTGAGAAGGATGATGTCACCTCCTTATATACAGCGGATAACATTATTGGAACAGAAGATGGATTAGATGTTAAAGCTTTTTATAAGAAAGTTCCTAAATCTGGTGATGATATAGCTGAACTTGCTCAAAATGTACGTTCCAATGAAATGATTAACCAAAGATTGGTTTCAAAAGACGAAACAGTCACTGTCATTATTGCAAGTATTCATGATGATGTTTTCTCACAAGAATTTTATCAAAAAATTCTTGAAGTAAGCCACTCTTACGAAGATAGCAACCATAATTTATATGTTGCAGGAACACCAATTGTTGAAGGAACTCTCGCATTTTTAGCGCCTAAAGACATGCAAAAAATGGTTCCAATTGTTATTGTTGTTATTTTAATTGTTTTGTTTTTGCTTTTACGGAGCATTAAAGCTACACTATTAACCTTTTTTGTTGTAATTATTAGTACTTTATGGACTTTCGGATTAATGGCTTTTCTGAACATACCAGTGTATTCCATTTCCACAATGATTCCTGTAATGTTAATTGCAATTGGGGTTGCCGATGGAATACACTTGTTTAATCATTTGCAATTATATATTAGTCACAACCCGGGATCAAGCAAGAAAGATGCTATTAAGGAAATGATTAACAGCATGATGTCTCCTGTAATTATGACTTCTGTTACTACGGCAGTTGGTTTTGTTTCTCTACTCACATCTCAGGTTTATCCAATAAAATATTTTGGTTTATTTACTGCCTTCGGTGTGATAGCTGCTATGGTATTTTCTTTGATTTTTATCCCTGCAGGTATTATGATTTTTGGTTTACCTAAAGCAGCAAAAAAAATAACAGAAAACAAAGAATCGGGAAATAACTTTGCATACCGAATTGCCGGTTATTTACTTAAGCACAAGATGATATCTATATTCGCATCCATAATCATAGTTATTCTTTCGGTTATTGGAATGCAAAAAATATGGATTAACTCAAGTTTTCTGGATAAATTCGAAAAAAACAGTGAAATTGTTTTAACCGATGCATTCATTAATGAGAAATTTGGCGGAACTTCTAACATAAATCTTATATTAGAATCGAAACAAATAGATCAATTTAAAGATCCTGAAACACTTCGAATGGTTGATCTATTACAAAAAAACATAGAAGATAGTCTGGATATTGTTGGAGATTCCTTTTCTCTTGCCGACTATATGCGCAGAATGAACAAAGTAATGCATGCCGACCTTGAAGATTATAATATAATTCCTAGTTCGAAAGAACTAAATGCTCAATATCTATTGCTTTACGAAATGTCAGGCGATCCTGATAATCTTTGGAAAGTTGTTAACTATGATTATTCTAAACTAAATGTTAACATTCAATTAAAAAGTGATGATTCAAAATCTATACGTTCTGCAATAAAAGTTATCGAACAGTATGAAGATAGATTTAAAGAGCTTGGTGTCGATGTTAATTACGCCGGTTCTGGTTATAAAGCGTTAGTTTTTACCGATTTAATTTTGGAAGGACAAATTTCAAGTTTAATCCTTTCTTTACTCATTGTAATGGTGTTGTTATCTATAATGTTTAGAAAAATAATTGTCGGTTTAGCGGCAACAGTTCCTTTATTACTCACCGCATTAATAAGTTTTGGTTTAATGGGAGCTTTAGATATTCCATTAAGCACAACAACTGCACTTTTATCAAGTATAGCTATAGGAATAGGTATTGATTATGCAGTGCATTTTGTCGAACAATACCGGCTAAATGTGAATAAAGGGTTTAATCCTTTAAAAACAGCCCAATATACCATGTATCATTCTGGGCGTGCCATTTCATTTAATGCAATAGTTGTTATTGCAGGGTTTTTAGTGTTACTGTTTTCGGTATTTCCACCAAATCGCGAATTAGGAGCTTTAATATCACTAAACATGTTTACATCATTTTTAGGGACTCTTACCATTTTATTGGTAATACTGAATTTCTCAAAAGTGTTCTTTAAACAAAAAAAATAATGTTATGCCTGTCATTTTTGTTCTAATTATTTTATCAAGCTTTCTTTTACCAAGTATGGTAAAAGCAGAACCTTTAACTCATAAGATATCATATGCTCAGAATGATCAGGAACAACGAACAAATTACAAATCAATGATTAAAGAAATTATAAAAACAGAAAAAATGAAAACTATGAAAAATGTAAAATTTGCCACATTTCTATTGCTCTTTGCAATGGTTGGCACAGAAATTTCGGCTCAAAATATAACTGCTCAAAAAATAATCGAAAATGTTTATTATCGACCAACAGGAGCAGATGGAACTTCAGAATTAAGTATGCACTTAATTGACTCCCGAAACAACGAGAGAGTAAGAAAGATTAAACAATTTTCTAAAGATTTTGGCCAGGAAGAAAAAAGCATTATGTTTTTTATGTCTCCGGCTGATGTTAAAAACACATCGTTTATGAATTGGAGTTACGATGATGCTTCTAAAGATGATGATCAGTGGATTTATCTACCTGCATTAAAAAAGGTTAAACGTATTTCAAGCGATAGTAAAGATGATTATTTTATGGGATCTGATTTTACCTATGATGATTTAGGTGATCGTCATCCAAATGAAGATACACATAAAATATTACACGAAGAAACCATTGATGGGAAGCAGTGCTATGTCGTTGAAAGCACATCTAAAGATGAAGATTATATGTATTCAAAAACTATCACTTGGATAATCAAAGATATCTGGATCGGATTGAAAAAAGAGTTCTACGATGAAGACGGTGATTTACTTAAGGTGTTGTCTGTTAAAAAATACGAGAAGATAAAAGACTACTGGGTTATTACAAGCACCGAAATGAAGAATGTTCAGGATGACCATGTCACCAAAATGATATTAAGCAATGTTCAAATAGATATCGGAATAGACGAAGGTAAATTTTCAGAAAGAACCATGACAAGGGGATTATAAGTTAGAATAAAACAGAAAGGAGATCATTTCTTTTCATATACCAGATTTGATTATACACAAATTCCATTTTTGATCTCCTTTCTTAAAAAACTAAACACATGAAAAAAATTAGATTATACTTATTAATACTGGTCCTAATTAGTGTCGCTGGATACTCTAATGTTATGGGCCAGGAACCGGATATCTCAGGATACGTTAGAAACTATACCGGAATGCTTACAACAGGATCAAATGATTTCTCCATTATTCAGAATACGTTAAATCTTGATATTACCGGATCAAAAGGAAATGTTGCATTTAAAGCAAATCCATATGTTTATCAGTATTTTGATAAGGATATAGATTTTGGATTACGGGAAGCTTATTTAGATCTGTATTTGGGCAATTTTGATTTTCGCGTTGGACGTCAACAAATAATTTGGGGTAAAGCAGATGGGGCATTTATTACAGATATAGTATCACCAAAGAATTTAAGTGAATTTCTATTGCCAGATTTTGAAGAAATAAGAATGGGCGTAAATGCAGTTAAAATTGATTATTATTTAAAAAGCAACACCTTTGAACTTGTATGGATACCAATTTTTACGTCAACCAAATTACCTGATCAAAACTCAATCTGGTTTCCTAATCTAATAGAAAATGATCTAAATATTAGTTTCACTGAAGCTAAAGAAGTAAATAGCAATTTAGAAAACAGCGAAGTGTTTCTTAAATATTCCCGTTTATCGTCAGCAATAGATTTTGAATTAATGGCCGGATATATGTGGGACGATGACTTTACTGCACATAAATTTCCACAAATGGATACTGTAACTCACTCTCTGTCTGGTATAGAAATTCAACCTGAATATCACAGATTAGGAGTTGCAGGAGGAAGTTTTTCAACAAGCCTTGGAGGAACTATCTTAAGAGCAGAAGCTGCTTATTATATGGATAAATATTTCTGGACAGAAAATATCTTAATTAATGAAGGACTTACTCAAAAAGATTACCTGCACTATTTGGCTGGATATGATTTTTCTCTTTTCGATGTTTCAATGAGTGTTCAGTTTATACAGGAATACATTCTGGACTACTCCAATGAGTTAAACAACAATGAATTTGAAAGTACCATGACCTTTTTGGCAAATAAAAGTTTTTTACGCGAAACACTATTTCTCGATTTATTCGCCTATGTAGGTTTTAATAACGGCGATGCTTTAATAAGGCCTAAGATTACCTATGCTGTTTCAGACGGATTAGAGCTTTTAGCTGGCGCAAATCTTTTTATTGGTGATACCGGAAATTTTGGACAGTATAACAAAAACGACATGGTATTTTTAAAATTAAAATATAGTTTTTAAAGAAATATTGTCATGAAAAAGTATCAGGTAATTTTAGTTTTAATAATGTTGCTGCAGATTGTAGCTTGCGATGATGTTTTTGAATATTCACCATATGTGATTGATTTTGATAGCGATGAAATCAATCTCACACAAAAAAACATTGATCATTTGTTATCTACTGAGGTTCCTGATACGATTATTATTGCGCTTACAGGCGATGGTCATCGTTTTTACGATGAATCGGAAAAAATGATAAATACGATTAATAATAATTTTGATATAGACTTTTTAATACATACCGGAGATTTTGCAGATTATGGGATTCCCCAACAATACCAATGGAGCAATGAAATCTTTTCCAAATTAAATGCACCTTTTTTTGTTGTTATTGGCAACCATGATCTTGTAAGCAATGGAGAAGAGAGTTATAAAGAAATGTTTGGTGACTATAATTTTTCATTTATTTATGGTAAGTATAAGTTTATTTTTGTCAATACCAATAGCCGCGAATACGAGTTTAACGGTAGTGTTCCTGATATAGAGTGGGTTGAAAAAGAAATAACTCCTTCTGAAGATTATGAAAAAGCCATTGTCATTTTTCATACTCCACCCTTCGACAATGATTTTGATTCGGAGCTGGAAGAACCTTTTGTAAATGCACTTACCAGGTATAACAACGTTTTGTTTGCAACGCACGGGCATCTTCACAGCTACAACTTTTCTCGTCCTTACGGTGATAATGTGCCGTTTGTGAATACTTCCAGTCCTGAAAAAAAGAAGTTTGTTATTCTAAAATTATTTAACCATGAATTTACTTTGGACCTCATCGGGTTTTAACAGAAAATTAAATTGTTACCGGTATTTTGCGGTACTGGCAATCTTTTTACTATTTCCTGTATTAACAAATGCCGATACTATTCCTGACAGGAAGAATAATAAATTACTGTATACTTTTTTACCCGATTACTATAAATTGCAATATGCCGGAGGTATCGGTTTCTTATCGGCTGGCGTTGGTTACGGCTTTTTCAACGAACGAATCGATATTTCTTATTTTTATGGCTATGTCCCCGATTGGGTTTCCAAAAACGATTTGCACAGTGTAAGCTTGCAGCTTACCGGCAAACCCTTTCGATTAAATCTCAATAACAAAACAGAATACTATCCTTTAAATATTGGTATATTTCTACACCACACTTTTGGCAACGAATATTATATTACGTTACCGGATTATTATCCGGAAGACTATTATTGGTGGTATCCCGGAAGAACAGGAGGCTTGTTTCTTGAAGGACAGTATAATTACCAATTCAGAGATTCAGATAAAGTTTTTTCACAAATAGGTTTTTATTACCGAATCGTTACCCGTGGAGTATATTTAACCAGTAAAATCTCTAATACTTCTATTCCTTTAGAAGATATATTCAGTCTCGGACTTGGCATTATAATTTATAAATAATCAAATCATGAAATACAAAATAATCTTATGTATTATATTTTGCGGGGTTGTTGTTTTTAATGATTTAAAGGCACAGGAACAATTAGATAGTGTGAATAATATTTCTTTAACAACCATAGCTCAGGCACATCAAGGGAATAGTTATATCACTTTTCTCGAGGGAGTTGGTAAAATTGATCATTTATGGTTCGAGGCAAATCTTATTCCCAGTTTCTATATTAGGGTTCGCGAAGACTCTAGGCTTTTGGGTGTTTTAACACCACAAGTTATTTTACGAATGTACCAGGAGGAATCTTTCCCGGTGCGCACACCAAGCTATATGCCTCAAATTACCGTTTATTATTCGCTCTATAACAAAAACAAGTGCGAAAGTTTGAATTTATTTGGGCGAATCGCTCATCACTCGAATGGTCAGCAAGGAGATTTCTTTTTGACAGATGGAAGTATTAATTTAAAATCAGGAGATTTTTCAACAAATTATATAGAGGCAGGATTTGTAAAAACATCCACGATCGAAAAATTTAACGCAGTAAAAATGATTCAATCATCAGTTCAAATTCATCCGCCATCCATATCGGCAACCGAACTAGACGGTATTTATAGTTTTTATAGATGGAATAACTTCATTTATATATTTAAATTAAACAAGTCGGATAATGAGTTTAATAAGTCGAGAAAAGCTAATATTTCTCTTAAAACAGAGCTTAACTGGGTCTTTGGCGATTTAAACAACTCCCGATTTCTTGATTTTAATCGACTAACATTTGCCACAACATTTACATATCATCCTTTATTTTTTGAAGATATAGTACTATTTGCTCAGTATTACTATGGCAAAGATTATTATAACATGTATTTCTCTAACACCTTAAGTGTTTTTCGTGTTGGTATAATGACAGAATTAATTAGATTTTAAATAAGATGAAATATAAAAGATTATTCTTTAAAGAGTTCTATTATAAACTCCCGCGGATAATAATAGCTCTTATAATTTATGGGTCTTTGGTTTCGTATCATATACCTTTAAATAAACAGGATGAAATAATTGGGAAATGGCTTATGCCAGATAATCTTGAAATAGAGATGTTTAAGAAAGATAATCTTTATTTTGGGAAAATTGTTGGTTTAGAAGGCTTTAATAATGGTCAAACAAAAGACTACCAAAATCCTGATAAGTCAAAAAGAAATGAAAACTTATTGGGTAAAGTAATCATTTACGGATTAAAATTCGATCCTTATACTCAGCAGTGGGTAAATGGGAAAATTTACGCACCCCAAAAAGGAATAACGTTAGATTTGGTTATTCTGAAAATTAGCAACAAAACGCTTGAGGCTAAAGGAAGCAAACTTTTTTTTAGTAAAACAATTTTATGGACAAGAAGAGTTTAATTAAATCATTAAAAACTGTAATAAAAACAAATAATCTAACATTCTCAAACGTGTATAAACCATAAATACAATATATAATGGAAATAAATAAAAAAGAAATTGTCGAAAAATCTGTAGGTATTATCATGAATGATGGAATAGATGCACTTACAGTTAATAACTTAGCAAAAAAATTAAAAATAAATGAACTCGAACTTATTCCACTATTCACAAATAATGAAGATATACTACTATTAGTTTTTAAAAGCTTTGAGCAGGATTTAAAAGAATTCATTCAAGAATTAAGCAATCAAACAGATAACAAAACAATAGAGCTTAATACCTTTTTTAAAAGCTTGTATAATGTCTTTTTACAAAAACCATATTACCTATCAATAATCTTTGATAAAAGATTAAAAAATAATAACAATAAAATCAAATCTTCAATACTACAAATGAGAAAAACAATTGAGGATTATCTTAAAAACCTTATAGAATATGGTAAAAGTAATAATACTTTTAAAACAAAAACGTCTACACGATTATTGGTTACCAAAATATTAATTGAGTTCAGATTGTTGATGAAAGATGAACAAAATATAAATGAAATGATACAGGATTTGGAATTATTAAGAAAAACTAAAGAATAACAAAAAAGTTCTCTTGTAAATATTAAAAGTACCACTTTCTTCAAATTGATTTTACTATGATAACTCAGGATTCAAAACTAGAAAGAATTAAAGAATCGGCAATAAAGGTCTTTTACGAAAAAGGTTTTTATGGAACCAGAGTAATAGAAATTGCGAATCAGGCGCAAGTTAGTAAATCGATTTTAAATTATTATTTCAGAAGTAAAGAACACTTATTTAAGATTGTTGTTGACGAAAGCATTGATTTGGTGGTAAAAAAAATGAATTCCATTTTAACAAAAGATCTTTGTTTTTATGAACTGATGGATCAATTTATTTATAATATTCTAGTTTTATGGGAAGAAAACAAAAAACTATTATTATTCATTATTACTGAATACAATCAAAATTATGACAAGCTAAAAACCAGTCTAAAACCATTAATTGAATTTTTTAATGTTTTTAAAGCTAAAATTCAAACACAATCCAAACTAGAAAATATTACAATTAAAAACACTAAACAATTGTTAGTTAATATTATATCCTTATATGGATGGCATATGGTTGGGGTTAACTTATTTTCAATTGAAAATTCATTTCAAACAGAATTAGAATCCATAAATATCTCAGATAGAAAAAAGCAGATTTTAGAAAAAATATTTCCCTTATAAATTATTCTAATGAATTGAAAGCTAAATAAATTTATTTAGCTTATTACAAATATTTTTCCCCTAATTTCATTTTAATATCATTTACATACTGTTTTATGTCCTGTTCATCTTCCTTTTTACACACCAACAGTATATTCTCCGATTCAACTACAATATAATCTTTTAAACCTTGCAACACAACCAGCTTATCTGCAGGCATATTAATAATACAGTTTTCCACATGGTAGGTAAATACATTATTTCCTATAATGGCGTTATTCTTTTCGTCCTTTTCACTATTTTCATGCAATGATCCCCAGGTTCCCAAATCGGCCCATCCAAAATCGCTGCAATAAACATAAACATTTTCAGCCTTTTCCATCACTCCATAGTCAATGGAAATATTCTGGCATTGTGAGTAAGTTTCGGCAATAAAGCCTCCCTCCTGCTCTGTATTGTATTTACCAACACCTTCTTTAAAAAGTAAATCAATATCGGGTAAATGTTTTTCAAAAGCTTTACGGATAGATTTCAGCGACCAGATAAAAATCCCTGCATTCCAGAAAAACTCTCCACTTTCGTAAAAAATCTTGGCTAAATCCTTATTAGGCTTTTCGGTAAATGTTTTTACTTTAAATATATTTTTATTCTCTTCGATATGCTTATTTCCATTCACCTGAATATAACCATAACCTGTTTCTGGCCTGCTTGGTTTTATCCCTAATGTTAATAAGGCATCATTATTTTCGACAAATTTTAAGCCTTCAGTAATTACTTTTTTAAAAATATTCTCTTTAATGATTAAATGGTCCGAAGGGGCTGTTACGATATTTGCATTCGGGTTCTTTTGTAAAATCTTATAGTTAGCATAAGCAATGCATGGAGCAGTATTTCTCCTTACAGGCTCTAACAGAATCTGTTCCGGATTAATTTCTGGCAATTGCTCAATAATTGTTTCTTTATAACTTAAACTGGTAACGATATATATGTTTTCAACCGGGCAAATTGATTTAAAACGGTCGAAGGTCATTTGCAATAGTGTCCTTCCGGTTCCTAAAATATCCAGAAATTGTTTGGGTTTATTTAATTTACTTAGTGGCCAAAACCTGCTTCCAACTCCACCGGCCATTATAA
>Ga0209607_1003324_pt1 | contig 12347 bp, 9 predicted proteins | sample AD_UKC117_MetaG_FD_184413 | JGI IMG/M metagenome (GOLD analysis project Ga0209607, IMG submission 184413) | Active sludge microbial communities of municipal wastewater-treating anaerobic digesters from Hong Kong - AD_UKC117_MetaG (SPAdes)... | ecosystem: Engineered > Bioreactor > Anaerobic >... | reverse complement strand
ATTGGCGAGCGGGAGTAGCGAGCAGCACGCGCTGCCCCCTACTCCTATCCGAACCATGTTATCTGACGCAATCAACCAGCAGATGACGGCCGTCATCGAGCAGGTGCGGTGCAGTCTGGTGCAGCTAACCAATGGGCATATCGGCAGCGGCGCGGGCACGATCTGGCACGCGGACGGTCTGATCCTCACCAACGCCCACGTGGTGCAGCGCCATGCACCCCAGGTTGTTCTGGCCGACGGCCGTGCGTTTTCCTCTCGCCTGCTTGCCTACGACGAAGCGGTAGACCTGGCTGCCCTATCCATCACGGCCCACGACTTACCCACCATCGAACTGGGCAGTTCTCGCCGGTTGCGCGCTGGCGATTGGGTCATTGCGATTGGACATCCGTGGGGTGTGCTCGGCGCGGCTTCCGCCGGCACCGTCATCGACGTGGGGGTGCCGTTGGAACTGCCGCACTATCCGGGTGATCTGATTCAGGTGGGCCTACAACTGCGACCGGGCCATTCTGGCGGGCCGATGGTGGATGGAAACGGCTGTCTCGTCGGCATCAACACCATGATCGCCGGACCGCAAGTCGGGCTGGCGGTTCCCCTCCACACCGCCAAACAGTTTCTCCGCGACCACCTCGGCCGCCATTCCTAATCTCGGTAGGGGCGAGCGAGCCGCTCGCCCCTACCTATTTAAATTCACCGTTAAAATTAACGGCTAGAAAGCCAACTGCTGCCGCTAAAGCGCTGCTCGGTCCACGGATCGGCCTCGTTGTGGTAGCCGGCATTTTCCCAAAAGCCTGGTTTGTCTGTGGCGCGAAATTCTAGCGCGCGCAGCCATTTACCGCCTTTCCAGAAGTAGGCTGTTTTGGGTTCGCTGCGGTCGGCAAAGCTGCCCACTACGCCGCGCAGCGGATAGCCGTGGTCGGGCGTCAGAGGCTGCCCATCAAAGTGTGTCGCCAGCAAAAAGTTGTCCTGCAGGACGAGGTCTAGAGGCGTATTGGTAGTGTAGCCATACTCGCAGTGTTGAATGACGTAGTTGGCCTCCGGCTTCAGCCTAACGATGCCCTTGTCTAGCAGTGTTTTCACCGAAACGCCTTCCCAGGTCGTGTCAAACTTCGACCAGCGCGTGACGCAGTGAATGTCCATTGTCACTTTGGTGCGTGGCAACTGGTTGAATTCTGCCCACGTCCATTCCTTCTGCTCTTCCACCAGGCCAAAAACCCGAAAAGTCCAGGTCGCCAGATTGGCTTTGGGCACAGGGCCGTAATGAAGCACCGGGAACTTCTGGGTAAGGGATTGGCCGGGCGGCAAGCGATTCATGCCGCGCACACTTTCCTCCGCTTCACGTCTGGCAAATGGATTTTTCATTACTGTCTCCTCGCTGGTTGGATTTGGCAGCGGGTGGCGGGTCGCACCTGTGCCTTGCTGCCTGAATAATTGGAGCGAGTATAGCGGCCATTTCTTACGTGCCGCTTAAGTGCGCCTAAACATTCTGTAAATGCTGCCCGCTGCCCGCGTTACCAGCCTACGGCCGTTCCATCGTTTCTCGGCTCGCTGCCGCCAATCAATACCCCGCTGTCCGGATCACGCACGATGGCCTGACCGCCGCCGTAGTGCAGGGGCGAGTCTGGCGGCAAGAGCTGGTGGCTACGCCGGAGTAGTTCGGCGCGGATGGGGGCGGGCACGGCCGTTTCCAGACCAAACTCCAGCCCTTGCAGCCAGTTAAAGCGCGGCGCATCCAACGCCGTTTGCGGGTCCATGCCCCATTCCACCAGATTCAGGCCCACTTGCAGGTGCCCTTGCGGCTGCATAAAGCCGCCCATCACACCAAAGCTGCTCCAGGCCTGCCCGTTTTTGGTGATGAAGCCCGGGATGATGGTGTGATACGGCCGTTTTCCCGGCGCGGCTTCATTCGGATGGCCCGGTTCCAGGCTGAAGTTCGCGCCCCGGTTTTGCAGCTGCACCCCGGTCGTGCCTGCAGTCAGGCCACTGCCGAAGCCCATATAAAGACTCTGAATCCAGCTTACCATGTTGCCCTCGCCATCGGCTGCCGTCAGGTAAACCGTGTCGCCGTGGCGCGGTGGATTCCCCGCCAGCGGCGGTCGGGCACGCTCCAGGTTAATAAGGCCGCGCCTTTCGCGTGCATAGCCATCTGACAGCAGCCCCTTTATGGGCACTTCCGCCTGGCGAGGGTCGGCGATGTAGGCATGGGCGTCGGCAAAGGCCAGCTTGATGGTCTCCATCAGGACGTGATAATAATCGGCCGTGCCGTAGCTTAGCGCCGACAAATCGAATCCTTTAGCAATGTTCAGCGCCAGCAAAGCCGTGAGACCCTGGCCGTTCGGGGGGATTTCGTGGAAGGCGAAACCATCACCGTAGCTGGTCTGGATGGGTGTCACCCATTCGGGCTGGTAGGCGTCCAGATCATCCTGCGTCAGCACACCGCCACCTGCCTGCACGCTGTCGGCGATCTGGCGGCCGATGTCGCCGTGGTAGTAGACGTCGGGGCCGTTTTGGGCGATGGCGCGCAGCGTTTGGGCGAATTCCGGGTTTTGGAAGCGGGTGGCACAGAGAGGGGCACGGCCGTTTGGCAGCCATACGCGCCGGGAGTCGGCGTGGGCGCTCAGTTTTTCTGTAGAGGCTTCCCAGGCGCGGGCAATGCGCTGGCTGACCGGGTAACCTTGTTCGGCGTAGTGGATAGGCCGCTGCAAAAGCGTATCCAATCCCATCGTGCCAAATCGCTCCAGAGCAGCTTGCCAGCCGCGCAAGCTGCCTGGCACGGTGACGGTGAGAGCGCCCGTTGTGGGCATCTGCTCATAACCCTGAGCGCGGATGAAATCGGCCGTCAGGCCCTGCGGGGCTGGCCCGCTGGCGTTTAGCCCGTACAGCTTTTGCTCTTTGGCCGACCAGATGAGGGCAAACGCATCGCCGCCAATGCCGGTGGAGCACGGCTCGACGACGCAAAGTGTGGCGACAGTGGCGATAGCGGCATCTAGAGCGTTGCCGCCAGCTTGCAGCACGTTTAGCCCGGCCTGTGCGGCCAGCGGTTGGCTGGTGGCCACCATGCCGTTAGCAGCCACGACGTTGGAGCGGCGGCTGGGGAAAGAAAAGGTTTCAAAATTCATGGGTTACTTGCCTTTGTTAAGAGGTGAATTTCCTTGACATCGAACACCTGTTCGCTTATAATACAGAACAAATGAGCGACTGTCGGCTTCGTTGGCTAATTTTGAATGGGTAACGGCCGTCTGTCAAGGAGTCATTGCGATGAGTAAAAAGGCCCTGTCGACACGGCAGCAAGACATTCTTAAATTTATTTATGATTATCGTACAGAACATGACCGCCCCCCGACCATTCGGGAAATTGGGCGATCTGTAGGAATCAGTTCGACCTCCGTCGTTAATTATAATCTGACGCGCCTGGAAGAACGCGGCTACCTGAACCGGGACGCCGAAGTTTCTCGGGGTATCAGCTTTACAGACAAAGCCACCGACTTTTTAGGTGCAGTGGTAGAGAAGGTCAACGACGTAGCCATTACGGTAGCGGAAAACGTGAGTGGTCTGATCAAAATTCCGCTCATGGGGGACATTGTGGCCGGTGAGCCTATCGAAGTGGGCAGCGGTGACTTTGCCGTCTACGACGAAGACGATGCTATCGAGGTGAGTTCGACGATGTTGAAAGGGCGGGTGGATGATTTATTCGCCTTGCGCGTCAACGGGGAGTCGATGATCGATGCGATGGTGAATGATGGCGATATCGTGATCATGCGTAAGCAAGAGACGGCAAGCAATGGGGACATGGTGGCTGTGTGGCTGGCCGGTGATACAACCACGCTCAAATATTTCTATTACGATGGTGATCGCATACGTTTACAGCCGGCTAATCCCACGATGGAGCCGATTTTCGTGGAGCCGGAGGATGTGAGGGTGCAGGGCAAAGTAATGATGGTCCTGCGCCAGACAGCCTAATGGGCTAACCTGGGTAGTTTCAGAAGGACGGCCGTTTTCTGCCGTCCTTCTTTTTTTATCTCACTGGCAGAACTTATGTTCTAAATGACCATGACAACGACGAAAGAGCGGCGACGGATGCTGCAGGAAGAACGCCTGCGGCATCGCTTTGAAATTCAGTCCCGGCAGATTGAGCGGGTATTTGCGCGTCATCAAATGCTGGCTCAGGTAGAAGGCGGCGTAGCAGATCTGCACTCCATTCGCTTTGATCTTCAGACACAGCTGGCGATGGGATGGGATCGACTGCGTGACCTTGCCAGTGACTTGAAATCGGCACTGGGCGTGCCCGATGTTTCCCTGAATCGACAGGGCGGTCGGTGGCAGCTTGACGTGGCGTTTAAGGAGGAGCCGCCTGTCGCTTTGCTGGATTTGTTAGCCATGACGCCGGACATGCCGCCACTGACGGTGGCTTTGGGGCTGTCGGAAGACGGCCGTCCTGTTTTGCTGCAATTTGATCCCAAGGACATGACCCACATGATGTTATCTGGTGTAGAGGGCGCGGGAAAAACCAGTCTGTTGCGCACGATGGCGGTATCGCTGGCGCTGACGAACCGCCAATCGAACGTCCAACTGCTGATCATCGATCCGCAGACAGGGATGAGCAGTCCGGCGTATTCGGAATTGGAACCGTTAAACTATTTGCCCCACATGCTGACCTCTGTGGTTTATGATATGCGGACGGCCGTTGAGACCCTGAACTTCCTGGTTAACGAAATGACCTACCGTGAAGAAAACGACGTTGCCGTGCCCAAGTTAGTGGTGTTGATTGACCATGCAGCCTCTTTTATGGAGGTGGGGGGAAAGCAGGTGGTTGATTTGCTCACTCACCTGGTGCAGCAGGGGCAAAAAGTGGGCATCCATCTGATTTTGAGCACTTCCCGGCCTGAAGCCGACGTGTTCGACGCAAACATGCGGGCCAATCTGGTCGTACGTGTAGTGGGGCGGGTGGCCGACCGGCAACGCGCGCGGGATGCAGCCGGCCGTGAAAACACAGGGGCGGAAAACCTCTTTGGCAGCGGCGATTTCTTAGCGATTACTGGCGGACGGCAGGTGAATTTTCAGGGAGCGTATATTGGTGATTACGACTTGCACATGTGCCTGGGGCAGCTGCAGCGCCCGCCAACGCCAACTCTGATGGCGCACCCCCATTTTATTCGCGCCCATTTGGACGAGGTAGCCGAGGATGAGGCATCGGGCAGTGGGAAAAATGTGATGTTTTTTGATGCAGACGGCCGTAGTTGGCCGCGTGGAGTGGAACGATGATGATGGACGTAGGTATGTTGTGGTTGGATGACGACCGGCAGCGGTCGTTGGATGAAAAGGTGAACCGGGCGGCTGAGTATTACCTGGAAAAATACGGCCGTTCCCCAGAGCTGTGCCTGGTCAACAACCGTTCGTTAAACGAAACAAAAAAGGTTGGACAAATAGAAGTCCAACCTGCACAAACTGTATTGCTCCACCATTTCTGGCTGGGGATGAAAGCTTAACCAATCGCCAGACGTTTTAAGCCAGCGGCTCCAACAAAATCGAACGATTCCCACCTTCGATCAGGGTTATTTCTGCTCTAAACGTCTGGCCGCTGCTTGCCACAAGCTCGCGACTGGCGGGTGAGCCCATTTCCTGCGACTGGTTGATGAAATCGAGAATATCACCTTGAAGAATTTCGTCGATTGGCTGGCCCAGCGGATTCTCGCTGTCCATAAAACCGAGGTGCTTGCGGGCCGCTGAATTGCTAAGGAGCAGGCGGTTTTTGTCGTCCAGCACTACGATCGGATTATCAGACAGATCCATGACGGCGCTTAGGGTATTTTTTTCGCGCTCAATTTCGCTGTAAATGTTGGCGTTGTTGATGGCGATGGTGGCATAACCACCCAAAGCCGATAGAGCGCGGGTGTCGTTGCTGTCGAACGACGTTTCTTTAAGACGGTTGGTTACGCCTAAGACGCCAATTGGCTTGTTTTGTAGAATAAGGGGTACGTAAATTAGCGATTTGACGAGAAGGGCAGTGTGTGTGCGTTTCCACTGGGAGTCATTGCCGATGGCAATGGCTCTTTTTGTTTGCAATACTTTACCGGCAAGGCTGTCTGAGACGCGTTTACGCATGGACTGGGCTTTGGAATCCAGGTTTTTGGAGGCCCGAATATACAGTTCGCCTTGTTCCTCGTCCAGCAGCATGAGAGAGCCTTCTTCCGCGCCGACGACGTAAACGGCCGCTTCAACCACGCGATGCAGCACTTCTTCCAGATCCAGGGAGGAAGCGACAGATTTGCCAACGCCGTACAGTACATTAAGTTCCTGGGCGCGACGTTGGAGCTGAGAATTACTTTCCATGAGCTGCTGCACGAGTTGGTCGCGTTCCCGGGCCAGCCGGCTTTCGCGCAGGGCCTTATCCACGGATTCGCTAATTTCGTCGGAGTCGAATGGTTTGATGACGTAATCGCGGATTCCCAAACGGAAGGCGGCCACGGCCGTTTCTTCTGAACCATGCGCCGTCGCCAGGATTGCCGGAATCTCAATCCCGCGCTCTTTCAGTTTTTCCAGCACTTCCAGGCCCGTTAAACGAGGCATCTGTTGATCCACAATCATCAGATTTGGCTCTTTGGCGATTGCCATTTCCAGGCCCATCAGGCCATTGGAGGCCGTTAATACCTCAAACCCCTTTGGCTTTAGTATATATTCGCTCAAAAAATCGCGAATTTCTTCGGAATCATCAATGACCAGTACGCGTTCGTACATATTGAGCCTTTCCTTAGGAGCACTGCGACGTTGTTTTCCCTAGTTTACTACTCGTATGTTGACATGGCAAATGTCGGGAAAGTTTTGTGAGCCTGGAGAGACGGCCGTTGAGAATACTTGCCAGCCAGGGGGGCATAGGATAGCATGACACGCCTATGAGAAGATGTGATCATCATGAAAAAGTGCTGCCAAACGGCCGTATCTTTCTGCTGGCGTTTCTGGTCCTGTTGGCTGTGGTGGTGCTGGCCGCCTGTGATGAAACGCCCGTGGTAGACGTGGTCGTGACTGAAGTGGTGACGGTGGAAGGTTTTGAAGAAGTTGTTACCAAAGTGGTGCAGCAAACGGCAACGCCTACGCCAATCATCATCACCCAGCGGCGGCCTGTCGTTTTAGACGTGGGGATGCAGGGAAGCTACCCGAATATAGACCCGCAGAAAGTGGCCGACGACAACGGTGCGACCCTGGCCGAGAATTTATTTGCCGGGTTGACCAATTTTAACCATGTTACCGATATGGTGGAGCCGGAACTGGCAAGCGGCTGGGAAGTGAGCCGCGACGGCCGTGTCTGGACTTTCCACTTGCGCGATGACGTGTATTGGGTGCGGCCGCCGGCCAGTGTGGTCGTGGAAGATGCCGTGCCGGAACCGGAAATTGTGCGCCCTGTCGTGGCGGCAGACGTGATAACGGCCGTGCACCGTGCCTGCCAATCAGCCACAAAAACGCCGGAAGCGTTTGTCCTCTTCCTCGTCACTGGCTGCGAGCAGGTATATGGTCTGACGGCCGTTTCCCCTGGCGATCTAGACGCCATCGGCGCCAAAGCTATCGATGATTACACCCTCCAAATCACCCTTACCAAACCGGCAGGCTACTTCCTCACCATCACCAGTCTGGGCCTGTTCAAGCCTGTGCCGGCCGAACTCATCGAAGAGTTTGAAGACGACTGGCAGCTGCCCGAAAACATTTATACCAGCGGTCCCTACATGCTCACCTCTGGCAATATGTCCGAAAAGCGCACCATTCTCCAGCGCAATTCCGAATGGCCTTTGCCGCGCGGCGGCAACGCCGAGATGGTAAATATCTTCTTTTTTGACGATGACAACGGGATGTACGAGCTTTGGCAAGACAAGCAGCTCGACCTTGCGCCGCTGCCGACGGATAACCGGGAAGACTTTCTCAAGGAAAGCGCTCCTCGGGCGCGTATGGTTACGGATCAAACTGTTTTTTACGTAGCCTTCAATTATGAGAGTGGAATTTTTCGGGAGCCTAACGTGCGCCGTGCTTTTAGCGCAGCCATTGATCGGCAACTGTTGGCCCAGGAGCTGTACCAGGGGCGGGCAGAACCGATGCGCCATTTGGCACCGCCGGGCGTCGTGGGCGCGCCGCCGGTAGATAACGTGGGCATGGGGTACAACCCCGATTATGCCCGGCAGCAGTTGGCCGAAAGCGGCTTTAGCAGCTGCCGCCTGATGCCCCCGATCACCTTTACCGTGAGTTCGCTGGACCTTTCGCTGCGGCAGGCGGAGCTAATCCGTGATATGTGGGTTAAGGAATTGGACTGCACAGAGGAGCAAATTATTCTAAACCAGGTGCAGTTTGGCACATTGCTGGCCAACACGCGCGCAGAAGCGGGGGCCGCGCGGCCCGATATGTGGGAGTTGGGCTGGTCGTCTTATTACCCGGATCAGAACAACTGGGTGAATGAACTGCTGCACTGCTCGGACAGCGAGAACCGGATGATACGGCCGTGTTCCGACCTGGATAACATGATGCGCCGGGCTTCTCAATCCATCGATCTGCAAGAACGGATTGATCTGTACCGGCAGGTGGAAAACGGCTTCTTTGGCGAAGGCGGGGAAGCGCCGATTATTCCGCTGTACGTCCGGGGCAATTATTGGATGCAGCAAAACTGGCTCACCTATACTCCCGCGCATTTTGGCGGCGAGCAGTACGATACGTACGTCATCGATGCGGAATTGAAGCGGTTGGAGCGCAGCCGGTAATGGCCGAAGAACCAGCATGGATCGCTCAGGCGGCGGCCTGGAACCTGGGCCTGACGGCCGTGCAGGTGGCCCAGTTTGAGCGTTATCTGGCGCTGCTGCTGGCCTGGAACGAACGGCTCAACCTCACGGCCGTGCGCCAACCCGCCGACATCCAGCAGCGCCATTTTCTGGATTCTTTATCCTGCGCGCTGGTGACTGGGGATTTGAACGGCCGTTCCCTCATCGACGTGGGCACAGGAGCCGGATTCCCCGGCCTGCCGCTCAAAATCCTTTACCCGCAGCTCCGCCTGACGCTGGCGGAAAGCGTAGCCAAAAAAACCGATTTCCTGCTGGTGGTTGCGGCCGAACTGGGCTTCGATGACGTGGTAGTGGTGGTGGAGCGGGCAGAAAACCTGGGGCAGATGCCGGAACACCGCGAGCAGTTTGACTGGGTAGCGGCGCGCGGCGTGGCGGAGATGCGGGTGCTGGCGGAGTATTTGCTGCCGTTATGCCGGATTGGCGGGTGCATGTTGGCACAGAAGGGGGCGGGGGCAAAAACGGAAACGGCCGTAGCCGATACTGCCATTCACACCTTGGGCGGGGGAACGCCGCAGTTTACGCCGGTCCACCTGCCCGGCCGCGAGACCCCCCACTTTCTAGTGGTTGTGCCGAAAGTGAAAGCCACGCCGGATGTTTATCCCCGACGGGCTGGGGTGCCGGGGAAACGGCCGTTATAAACCTCAATCCGAAATAGGCGTGCGTTCAATCGTCGTGCGGTACAACGTTTGCGGCGGTGTAATGCCCTTCAGAGCGATTGGTCCTATCTTCTCAAAACGACTTTGCTGCACGTAATCCGGCGCTTTTTCCAGCAAAGCCTGGTAAACCACCTGCGAAATAATAATCTGTCCATCTTCCGCCAGATCCACCAACCGGTGGGCTGTATTCATCGGCTCGCCCACCATGCGGTAGCTCATCCGCGACTCAGCCCCCACATTTCCCAAGACCACATCGCCCAAATCCACGCCAATGCCCAGGCCTAACTCCGTACCAGCCTGCTCATACCAACCACGCCGCAGCACGTTAAACTCTCGCTGCATCGTCAGCGCCGTTTGCAGAGCGCGCAAAGGCGCATCCGGCTGATCAAAGGGCGCGTTAAACCCCACCAAAATTTCGTCGCCCGTCATTTCAAAAACCGTGCCATCAAACTCCAGCGCGATCTCCATCATCTGCGTAAAGAACTCGTTCAATTGGTTGATGGCTTCATCTGGCTCAATCTTCATAATCATGCCACTGGTCCAGTTACGCAAATCGGCAAACATCACCACAGCCCGGCGGCGCTCGCGGCGTGAGAGCAGCCCCGGTTCATAAGACATCACGTGTTCCACCAGCCGCTGCCCCATGTAACGTGAAAACGTTTCTTTAAGAAGCTGTTGTTCGCGCCGTTCTTCCGCCAGGCGCATTTCTTCAATCTTTTTGAATTCGGTCACGTCCTGAATAACGGCCGCGTACCCCACTTCCTGAATGGGCGAAATGCTAGCGTATAGCGTTTTGCCGTTTTCCAGATGCACCTCTTCCGGGGCAACACGGCCCGAAGCGTTCTCAAAAATCGGCAGCAGCATACGAAGTTCGGGTACCTCGCGGATCGACTGATTACTCACCTCTAAAGCGTCCAGACCGAAAAGCAGCTCAGCGGCGTTGTTGATCCGCGTAATCTTCCATTCTTCATCGGTGGTAATGATGGCGTCGGTGGACTGGGTGAGAATCGCGCCCAGTTTGCGCCGTTCCTCGCTGATTTCCGTGAAGTAGTTGGCATTTTCCAGCGCCGACGCCACAGATGTACCGATGGTTTCCAGGAGCGACAAGTGCTGCTTGTTGAAGTAGCTCACCTGCGGGTGATTGAGGATGATCACACCGACGACTTTTTTCGGGCTGACCAAGGGGACGCCAATAGCGGCGCCCTGTTCCTCTGGATCATCGGGCAAGGTGATCCAGCGGTCGTCTTGCTGGATGTCTTCGATAATGTCGCCCAGACGATGGCGCACCAACCAGCCCCCCAGCCCGCGTGTCATCACTTCATTGGTGACACGATCGCTAATTTCCACTTCTGAACCGGCACGAATGAGAAACTTATGATCGACTTCGCCGGCTTCATTTAGCAGCATGATGTTGCCTTTGGTGGCGCCCACGGCCTTTTGCGTTTTGTCGATGATGGTGGCCATGAGGATATCGGGGTCCAGCTCGGCGCTGATGGCCTGACTGATGTCGTAGAGGAGCTGCAGGCGGTTGCGCTCTTCTTCCAGCCCGACTCTGGCCCGCTTCAGGCGGATGAGCGTGCGTACGCGGACGAGAAGCTCTTCCCGATTGTGCGGCCGGGAGAGAAATTCGTCGGCTCCGGCTTCGATACCTTCAATCCGGTGTTTAATGTCGCGTAGGGCGGTGACCATGATGACGGGGATGAGGTGTGTGTGTGGGCTGGCTTTAAGCCGCTTGCAAACCTCGAAGCCGTTGATGTCCGGCATCATTACGTCGAGGAGGATGATGTCGGGGTCGTGCTCGTGGGCGATGCGCAGCCCATCATGTCCATCATGGGCCTGGAGGATCTGGTATCCTTCCATGCTGAGTTGGGAGGAAAGCAAGAGGCGGTTTTCTGGGCTGTCGTCGATAACTAGGACGGTATCGGGTGTTTCAAGGGGACTTCCGGGTCTTTTCACGACTACTTCTCTTGTTGGCAAAGGACACTTTGCCTGGTTGAATTGGGTGTCCTTTATCAGAATGTGGCTGCCGGTTCGATTTAGTTATCGGTTTGGATACGGCCGTTTACCACCTTAAAACGGGTGGCCTGCCGCAGAAAATCTGGAGTAAACATGGTGGGGTCCGTGGCCGTCAGCAATGCCTGATTTACTCCTTTGACGTAGTCTAACAACAAAGCACGCCGTTGCTCATCTAATTCTGCCACGACTTCGTCTAATAGCAAGATCGGCGTTTCGCCGGTCATTTTGGTCATCCAGTTAATTTCGGCCATTTTTAGGGCCAGGATGGCGGTGCGCTGCTGCCCGCGCGAGCCGTAATTGCCCAGGTGACGGCCGTTTAACTGAAAGTACCAGTCGTCCCGGTGTGGGCCGACGCTGGTGGTGCCGCGAGCCATGTCGGTGGGGCGAACGGCCGTTAACGCTTCGCTGTAACGCGCTTCGATCACCGCCGGCTTGTTTTGCTGCTCTTGCAGCCAGTGGCCCGCGTGTACCAGATCGGTCAGTTGCCCGTTTCGGCCGCTGGGGCCGTCTTCCAGGCGTGGCAAATAGTTCAGGCGGATCGTCTCACGGCCGTCGGTCAGCTCCTCATAGTGGATGCGCTGTGCTTCGCGTGAAATGGCTTCCAAAAACGTGGCCCGCCGGGCAAAAATATGGCTGCCCAGCCGTGCCAATCTTTCCGTAAACACCGGCAAAACCTCTGGCGATCCATTCCCCTCGGCAATCTGACGCAGCAGGGCGTTGCGCTGCTCCAGCACTTTGTTGTAGTCCGAGAGATGGCGGCAGTACACCGGGTCTATCTGGCACAGGGTAATGTCCAGATAGCGCCGCCGCTGGCTGGGCGTGCCGCTGATCAACTGCACGTCTTCGGGCAAAAACAAAACCACGC
>Ga0209607_1003323_pt1 | contig 12348 bp, 13 predicted proteins | sample AD_UKC117_MetaG_FD_184413 | JGI IMG/M metagenome (GOLD analysis project Ga0209607, IMG submission 184413) | Active sludge microbial communities of municipal wastewater-treating anaerobic digesters from Hong Kong - AD_UKC117_MetaG (SPAdes)... | ecosystem: Engineered > Bioreactor > Anaerobic >... | reverse complement strand
CCTCAGCACCGAGGTACCTGAACAGGCCCCGCACGCTGCTGACGGTGCGCCGCACCGAGGACGCACTCAATCCGGCCTCACGCGAAGCCCACGTGACGAAATCTCCGAGTTGCGACGCGCTCACAGCCGCCAGATCGTCGATCTCCGACTCGTCGAGCCAGACCTCGAAACGGTCGAGATCGCGCCGATAGGCCGCGACCGTGTTCGCCGACAGACCCTTCTCCACGATCACGTGCTCCAGGTATCCCGTGACGCCGGCATCGACGGGAACAGCCACGTCGGTCAGGCCAGAACCGAGTCCAGCGAAACGCTCGGCAGGTCGAACGCCTCGCCCACCGCCTTGTAGGTGATCTCCCCGGCATGTGTGTTCAGACCCAGAGCGAGTGCGTGATCGCGTCGGCAGGCCTCGCGCCACCCATGATCGGCGAGGTCGAGCATGTAGGGAAGCGTGACATTGGTCAGCGCCCAGGTCGACGTGTGCGGAACCGCACCGGGCATGTTCGCCACGCAGTAGAAGAGGCTGTCGTGCACGTCATAGGTCGGGTCCGCGTGAGTGGTCGGCCGGGAGTCCTCGAAACAACCGCCCTGGTCGATGGAGATGTCCACGAGCACCGAGCCGGGCTTCATCCGGGACACCAACTCGTTGCTGATCAGCTTCGGGGCTTTCGCACCGTGGATCAGGACCGCGCCGATGACCATGTCGGCATCCAGCACACATCGTTCGATCTCGTACTGATTGGAGGCGACGGTCTGCATGTGGCCCTGGTAGATCGCATCCATCGTGCGAAGGCGTGCGATGTCCCGGTCGAGCAGCAGCACTTCGGCCTGCATCCCCAGCGCGATGGCCGCCGCATTCTGTCCAGCAACGCCGGCACCGATCACGACCACCTTGCCCGCGTGCACACCGGGCGTCCCGCCGAGCAGCACCCCGCGCCCTCCGCTGGCCTTCAGCAGCGCCTGTGCCCCCACCTGCGGCGCCAGTCGCCCGGCCACTTCGGACATGGGCGCCAGCAGTGGCAACGTGCGGTCGGGCAGTTCCACGGTCTCGTAGGCGATCGATGTCGTCTTGGCCTTCAAGAGGGCTTGCGTGCATTCCCGCGAGGCGGCCAGATGCAGGTACGTGAACAGGACGAGGTCCTCGCGCAGGAACCCGTACTCACTGGGCAGTGGTTCCTTGACCTTGACGATCATGTCGGCCGCGCCCCAGACCTCCGCGGCGGAGGGCAGGATACTGGCACCTGCCGCCTCGAACTCCTCGTCTGTCAGCGACGACCCCCGACCTGCGCCGGCCTGGACGACAACACTGTGCCCGTGCCGCACAAGTTCCTGGACACCCGCCGGCGTGATCGCCACGCGGTACTCCTGCTGCTTGACCTCAGACGGAACACCGACGCGCATGCTTCATCCGTTTCCGCGCTCCACCGGTGGTGTGCGCACGTTCCCGAGCGATTCGACCCAGTCTCGCACAGGCCACGGCGCATCAGCAGGACGAAGATCCGCCCATCCGCGGGCACGCGCAGCCGCTGCCGCGAGGATGCCGTTGGTCGCAGTGGGGTTCTGGATCTTGCCCGCCAGCACCAGCTTGACCGCCTCGTCGAGGCCCACCCACGCCTGCGGCAGATGCGCCTCCTCCGCCTCGCCGGTGTGCGACCTGCCTTCCGGCACCTGCTCGAGGCCCCGCGCCAGGAAGCACCGGAAGGTCTCAGAGGTCCCACCCGGAGAGTTGAGGAAGTCGATGAGGACATGCCACACGTGGGCCTGCAACCCGGCCTCCTCCACGAGTTCCCGCCTGGCACAGGCCAGCGCCGATTCCTTGTGGGTGTCGAGCAGGCCGGCCGGCGGTTCGAAGAGATAACTGCCCACCGGGTGCCGGTACTGCCGAATGAGCAGCAATCTGTCGTGCTCATCGAGGGCGATGATCCCCACCGCCCCCGGGTGCACCACGAGGTCCCGGGTAACGCTGTGGTCGCTGATCAACACGTCGTCGGAACGCACGTCCCAGACGGCCCCGACGAACTGCGTGCGCCGCCCGACGACCTCATGGGCGTCGAAGTCGTCCTCGACGGGTCCGTGCCAGATCTCATCCATTCTGACGGGCCAACGCCGCACGCACCAGGCCGCTGAACAGCGGGTGCGGGCGGGTCGGGCGGGAGCGGAACTCCGGGTGCGCCTGGGTGGCGACGAAGTAGGGATGGACGTCGGCGGGCAACTCCACGTATTCCACGAGGTGGCCGTCCGGCGAGGTCCCACTGAAGACCAGTCCGGCCTCGGACAGTGGCTCGCGGTATGCGTTGTTGACCTCGTACCTGTGGCGGTGCCGCTCGTCCACTGCGAGTTCGCCATACGCCTCGGCAACGACGCTGCCGGGGGCGAGTCTCGCCGGGTACAGACCCAGCCGCATCGTGCCGCCCATGTCACGCTCGCCACTGACGACATCGGTCTGGTCGGCCATCGTGGACACCACCGGATGGGTGGTGTCGGCGTCGAACTCCTCCGAGTTGGCATCCGCCATGTCCGCGACATCGCGCGCGTATTCGATGACCATGCACTGCAGGCCGAGACACAGACCCAGGGTGGGAATCTTGTTCTCACGGGCGTAGCGGATGGCGCCGAGTTTGCCCTCGATCCCCCGCACCCCGAAACCGCCGGGCACGCACACCCCATCCACGTCGCCGAGTGCTTCCTTGGCACCCTCCTCGGTGGCGCAGTCGTCGGAGGCGACCCACCTGATCCGTACCGCGCTGTTCTCACCGAAGCCACCGGCCCGCAGCGCCTCCGTGACTGATAGGTACGCGTCGGGCAGGTCGACGTACTTGCCCACCAGGGCGATCTCGACCGAGTGCGCCGGGTTGTGCACGCGCTCGAGCAGCCCGCCCCAGGACGTCCAGTCGACGTCGCGGAAGGGCAGACCAAGACGACGCACCACGTAGGCGTCGAGGCCCTCGCCGTGCAGCACCCGGGGGATGTCGTAGATGCTCGGGGCGTCAACTGCGGCGACGACCGCTTCCTGGTCGACGTCACACATCAGGGAGACCTTGCGCTTGATCCCCTCGGGTACGGGCCGGTCCGCACGCAGGACCAGAGCATCCGGCTGGATACCGATACTGCGAAGGGCCGCCACGGAGTGTTGGGTGGGCTTGGTCTTCAACTCCCCGGAGGGTCCCAGGTAGGGCAACAGCGAGACATGCAGGAAGAAGGACCGGTCCCGGCCCAGGTCATGGCGCACCTGCCGGGCGGCTTCGAGGAAGGGCAACGACTCGATGTCGCCGACCGTTCCGCCGATCTCGGTGATGACGACGTCGACATCCTCGGTCGCCATCGCACGGATGCGGGACTTGATCTCGTTGGTGATGTGCGGGATGACTTGAACGGTGTCGCCGAGGTATTCGCCGCGACGCTCCTTGGCGATCACCCGCGAGTAGACCTGTCCGGTGGTCACGTTGGCGATGCTGGCGAGGTTGCGGTCGAGGAAGCGCTCGTAGTGCCCGATGTCGAGGTCGGTCTCCGCGCCGTCGTCGGTGACGAACACCTCACCGTGCTGGAAGGGGTTCATGGTGCCCGGATCCACGTTGAGATAGGGATCGAGCTTCTGCATGGTGACCCGCAGGCCACGCGCTGTGAGCAACTGCCCGAGCGAGGAGGCCGTCAGCCCCTTGCCGAGCGAGGAGGCCACGCCCCCGGTGACAAAAATGTGTACTGCAGACCCTGGACTCTCCACGGGGGTCCAGAATACAGCCTTCCGGCGCTGTGCAGCAGTGACACTCGCGACGAGTCCCGGGCATCTCGTTCGCGTGCGGCACGGTGACGGGTACAGCCGGCCGGAGGTAACCGCCCAACGCGGCACACGTCCGGCTCAGACGTGGCCAGCCCGCTTGTCCAGCCATTGGGTCAACGGCGCGGGCAGAGCAGCGTCGCTGCGATTGCCCCACTCGTAGACCTCACAGGTGCCGGCGAACTTGTCGTGCCAGCCCTGCCGCCGAGCACCGAACGCGATCCCCAACAGCCCGAGGCCGAACACCACGAAGGACAACGGGTAGGTGACCACCCTGATGAGGGCCTGCCGACCGGTGAGCGGCGAGCCGTCGCGCGACACGACGCGTAGGCCCACCAAGCCCTTACCCACGGTGCCGCCGGCGACCACGAGCCCCACCAGGTAGTAGGCGAACGCCCAGGAACCCAGCAGGAACACCCCGATCCCGGCAACCGGCGCACGGTCGGGGAAGCTGAAACCCAGGATGGACACGACGAAGAAGGAGACCGCCGAGACCGCGACCGTGTATGCGCCGAAGATGACCCCGACATCGATGAGGAACGCCACGAACCGGCTGACCGGCCCGGCGTAGTGTCCCTCGATCAGTCCCCGGCCCCGCTCGTCCTGCGTCTTGGGCCCCACCAGCGCCGCCGGACCCTCCGGGGTCGTGCGCGGATCGCGTCGTACGATCCGGTAGCAGATCCTGCCCACGATCTCATCGAGCGAGACCAATTGCCGACGGATCGCATCGAGCAGGGATCCGGCGACCCGACCGGTGCTCTCCCCCACGATGTCGGACACGTTCGCCCGCTCCACGATCTTCGGGACATCGATCCGGTCGACCACCGTGTCGATGTCGACCCGGTCCAGCAGCGGGTTGGGATCGACCCGGTCGACCAGCGACTGCGCGTCGACCCGGTCCACGAGTGCGTTCACGTCGACGCGCTCGAGCAGTACGTTGGGGTCCACCCTCCCGATCACCTGATCGACGTCCACCCGGGCCATCAGGTCGTTGACATCCACCCGTTGGATCAGGGCGTCGACGTCGATGCGCGAAAGCAACCGATCGGTGTCCACACGATCGAGCAGGAGGTCCGGATCCACTCGCCCCAGGAGTGCCTCCGGGTCCACCCGGTCGACCAACGCCTGCGGGTCGATCCGGGCCAGCAGTCGGTCGATGTCCACGCGGTCCAGCAGCCCATCGGGATCGATCCGCGACAACTACGTGTCGACATCGACCTTCTCCAGCAAAGGGTTGGGGTCCACCTGCTCGACGAGGGCGTTGACGTCGACCCGCTGTACCAGTGCATCGGCATCCACCTGCTTGACCAGGGCGTCGACGTCCGCGCGCTCGAGCAGCCGGTTCACGTCGACCCGATCGAGGAGGCGGTTCGCGTCGACCCGGTCGAGCAGCGCATCGGGGTCCACCCGATCGAGCAGCCGGTTGGGATCCACACGGTCCAGGAGCGCATCTGGATCCACACGGGCCAACAGCCGATCCGGCTCGACCCGGTCAAGCAGAAGATCGGGATCGACCCGGGCAAGCAGGGCGTTCGGCTCGACCCTGTCGAGCAACTCGTTGGGATCCACACGGTCCAGCAGGGCGTTGACATCGATCCGGTCGACCAGTGCGTCCACATCGATGCGGGCGATCACAGCATCCATGTCGATGCGCTCGACAAGGCCGTCCACATCGATCCGGTCGACGATCCCCTCGACATCGATCCGGTCGGCGACGGCATCGACGTCGACTGCCTCCACGATGGAGTTGACGGGCAACGCGCTGGCAGCGGCATCGGTGATGCGCGCGAGAGGACCACGGTGCGACTTCTTCGCGTCGTGGTCGTCACTCACCCCATCAGGGTAGGGGCCGCGGGGCACCGACGCCGGTCACAGACGAGCGGCCAGCAACTCGCGTGCGTGCTCGCGCGCGTGCAGCGAGTCCTCCTGGCCCGCCAGCATCCGTGCGATCTCGACGACCCTTTCCTCGTCGTCGAGGGCGCGGACGTCCGAGACCGTGACATCGGCGTCCTGCTGCTTGACCACCCGCAGGTGGGTATCGGCGAAGGCCGCCACCTGCGGCATGTGCGTGACCACGATGACCTGGGCCGATCGGGCCAGCGCCGCAAGCCGGCGGCCGATGGCCGTGGCCGCCGCACCCCCGACCCCCGCGTCCACCTCGTCGAACACGAACGTCCTGACGGCATCGGTGTCCGCGAGGACCACCTCAAGTGCCAGCATGATCCTGCTCAACTCGCCTCCGGACGCTGCCTTCGCGACGGGTGCGGGTGCGGCGCCCGGGTGAGCCGCCAGCAGAAACGCCACGTCGTCGGCGCCATCGGGTCCCAGATCCGCATCACTGACCACGATCTGCAGGACAGCGTTCGGCATCGCCAACTGCTGAAGTTCTGCGGTCGCCTCCCGACCCAGGGTCTGCGCCAGTGCCGACCGCGATGCGCTCAATGCTTCGGTGGCACGGTCCAGTGCCCTGCGCGCCCTCAGTTCCTGATCGGCCAGTGAATCGAGGTCGCTTCCCCGTTCCAGATCCGTGAGTTCCGCCGACGCCTCCTGCGACCAGCGCAGCACGGCAGCCTCGTCCTCTCCGTACCTCGACTGCAGCACCGCGAGGTCGTGCAGGCGCTGATTGATCCATTCGAGGCGACCCGGTTCATCCTGCAGCGCGTCGGTGAAGCCGGAGACATCTCGGCCGACCTCGGACGCTTCCTCGGCCAGCGCCACGAGCCGCTCGTGCAACGCCGACAGCTCAGGGTCATCGACGGATGCCAGTTCCCTTGCCGCCAGGTGAAGCAGATGGGCCGCCCCCACCGCCTCCGTCGTGTCATCGCCGAGGACAGCCGCGCCCGCTGCGGCCGTGGCGGCGCTGAGGTCGGCAAGATTCGCCAGACGATGCTGTTCAGCGTGCAGGGCGTGCGTTTCCCCGGGCTGCGGGTCCACCCGCTCGATCTCTTCGAGCGCGGAGCGCAGGAACACCATGCGCTGGGCATTCTGCTGCTGGCTGGTCCGGGCCGCCACGAGTTGGGCAGCCACCGCGTGCCACGAGTGGTGGGCGCTGCGGTGTTCGGCGAGCAGATGCAGGTGGTCGGCCCCACCGAACCGATCCAATGCACCGCGTTGGGCGGCTGGATTGCGCAGGCGCTGTTGGGTGGTCTGGCCGTGGATCGTCACCAGATGCTCGCCGAGTTCCGACAACAGTGACGCAGGCACCATGCGTCCGCCGGCGAACGCCCGCAGCCGGCCGTTGGCCGCCGTGCGACCCAGCAGGAGCTCACCATCGTCCACGCGCCCGCCGGCCTCCATGACCTTCACAGCCGCCGGGCCATCGGGACTGACCGTCCAGAGCCCCTCGATGCTGGCACCCTCGGAGATGGCCGAGTCCACCCGCCCGCCGAGCAGCATCTCCAGCGCGGTGAGCACCATCGTCTTGCCAGCCCCGGTCTCGCCCGTCAGTGCAGTGAATCCAGGCCCCGGCCGCACTGACGCCGCAGCGATCACGCCGAGGTGTTCGATGCGCAACTCCTCGATCATCGTCGACCGCTCCACCCCTGCACGGGGAGCTGGAACTTCGCCACGAGCCGGTCGACGAACAACGAGTCCCGTAAGCGTGCCAGCCGGACAGGGCGGTGTCCCCGGACGACCTCCACACGATCGCCCGGCTCCAGCGGGATCAACCGCCGCCCATCGCACCACAGGACCGCGGACGGCGACCTGGGCAGCACCTCGAGCGCCAATGCCGTCGACGAGGACACGACCATGGTGCGCGCGAACAGGGCATGCGCGGAGACGGGGACGAGCAGCATAGCCTCCACCGTCGGCCAGACCACCGGTCCCCCGGCGGACCAGGCGTACCCGGTGGACCCGGTAGGGGTGGCGAACAGTACGCCGTCGCACCCCCACTCACTCAACGGACGCCCGTCCACCTCGGCCACCACCTCGATCATCCGCTCGCGTGCCGCCTTCTCCACGCTGGCCTCGTTGAGCGCCCACGAGGTCGACAGCAGTTCGCCGTTGCGCATGACGCTCACGTCGAGCGTCATCCGCTCCTGGATCACGTAGGCGCCTTCAGCGATGTGGTCGACGATTCCGGCGGCCTCCTCCTCGTCGAGTTCGGCCAAGAAGCCGACATGACCGAGGTTGATCCCCAGCAACGGCACGTCGTGGGCACGCGCGACCTCCGAGCCACGCAGAATGCTGCCGTCACCACCGAACACGACCACGAGGTCGGTCGGCTCCTCGGCATCGGTTCGCGGTACGTCAAGACCTTCCGGCGCCTCCCTGGGTGCGACGACCTTCACGCCTCGGGCGAGCAGTCCGGTGGCGCACTGCACCGCGAGTTCGAGCGCAACCGGCCGCTGCGGATGAACGATGAGCATGACCTTCTCGGGTGCTGTCACGCGGACACCACCTCCTCGACGTCCTGTTCTCGCAGCGCCGGAGCACCTCGCCGCAGCCACATCACAAACTCGATGTTGCCACTAGGACCCGGCAAGGGACTGCGTCGCAGCCCAGCCACGCCGAATCCCAACCCCTCGGCTGCCTGTGCGACCCGGCGCAGCGACTCGGCGTGCAGCCGTGCGTCGCGCACCACCCCACCCTTGCCGACCTGGCCACGCCCCACCTCGAACTGCGGTTTGACCAGAAGCACGAAGTCGGCCTGCGGTGCGGAGACCTCCACCAGCGCTGGGAGCACTTTGGTCAACGAGATGAAACTCAGGTCACCCACGATCAGGTCGGGGCGGTACGGCAGGTCATCGACGCGGAGGTTTCGGACATTGGTGCGGTCCATGACGGTCACCCGCGGATCCTGCTGCAGACTCCACGCGAGCTGGCCGTAGCCCACATCCACGGCCAGCACATGGTCGGCGCCGGCCTCGAGCAGCACTTGGGTGAATCCCCCTGTGGAGGCACCCGCATCCATCGCCAGCCGCCCGGACACGTCGATGCCGAAGTCAGTCAGAGGTTCCAGCAGTTTGTGAGCTCCCCGGGAGACGTACTGCCGTTGCGGGGCGTCCACTGTGATCGCAGCAGAGTCAGCCACCTGAGTTGCAGGCTTGGTGGCCACCACCCGATCGACCCTCACCCGACCGGCCGCGATGAGTTCGGACGCCTGCTGCCGGGAGCGCGCGAGGTCTCGCCGGACAAGTTCAGCGTCCAGTCGCCGCCGGATCACCGTCGGTCTCAGCCAGCGCTGTACGCAACGCGTCGTGGATGTCGAGCAGCAGGGGGTAACGGTCGCCCTCCAGCGACTCGGCGCCGTCGATCATCTCTTCGATGTGGTCGGTCATCACACATCCTTCGTCGTCTTCTTGGCGGTGGCCTTCTTCGCCGCAGGCCGCTTAGCTGCGGGCTTCTTGGTGGCTGGCTTCTTCGCCGAGGCCTTCTTCACCGGCGCGCGTTTCACGGGCGCCTTCTTCACCGGTCCCGTACGGGCCGTGGCACTGGGGGTGGGCGTTGGCGTATCCGCCGGGTGACGTCCCGACGCCATCGTGGCGCCGGCCGCGGTGCGTGCCGCGGTGCGAGCGGTTCCCGCTGCCGCTCTGGACGCCTTCACTGCGGTGTCGGTGGCCATCGCTGCGGCCTTGGTGGCTGCCGGCACCGCGGATGTCGCGGTGGACACGGCGAGGTTCGCCGCAGCGGAGGCCTGGTCGCCCCGCTGATTGAGTTGGCGCTCGAGCCGTTCCACGTGCTTGCGGACGGCGGCGAGTTCCTCCTCGCGCACGAAGCCCATCTTCCCGACGGTCCGCTCCACCTCGGTGCGCACAAGACCGATCATCAGCTCCCGGTTCGTCCGGCCCTGCTCGATGAGGTCCTCGGCGATGCCTTGGACCTGCGCCGAGACGGTCTCGGGACCCTTTGTGCCGGCCTCCATGCCTTGGCTGATCAGGTCAGTGGCTGAATCCTTGGCCAGTTCTGTGGCATTCTCGAGCAAGCCGGCAGCCAACTGCATGTAACTTCGTAGAGTCTCGATCACGTGTCGGGGCCTTCCAGTGGTGGCGTTGGCAACAACGCTACTTCAGGGGTCATGTCAATCCCGGCAGGGACATGACCCGGCCGGTACGGTCACCTCGTGGCCAGGATTCAAGGGAGTATGCAGATGGCGTCCGTCGAGCAGTGCGAGGCGGCTCTGGCCGAACTCGCAGCTCGACTCGATCAGTATCCGCACGATCAGCGCCGCCAGCACATCCCGGACCGAACGGTCGAACTCACGCTCCTGGATCTCGATGTCACCTTCCGTGGTCGGCTGCACGACGGTCAACTCGTCGACATCACGCGCGGTCGCGGCGAGAAGCCCAACATCAGGCTCACGATGAGCAGTGACGATCTCATCGACCTCACGGACAAGCGCCTGGCGTTCTCACACGCCTGGGCCACGGGACGCCTGCACCTCGATGCCGGGCTTCGGGACCTGCTGCGGCTACGGAAGTTGATGTAGCGCCGCCACGAGACGGTCCGGGTCCTGACCCGCCTGCAACGCGGCGAGGAGTTCATCGAGCAACCGGGTGCGGTCGTCCGAATGGCCCGCCAGCACCCGCAGATCCGGGGCGACGCGCGTCGGGAGGTCCGTGGCCGGCAGGTCCACGAGTTCCTCCCACGTGCTGACACCGGTCAGCACCAGCAGCGAATCCATCCCTGCCGCGTTCGCCGCCGCGATGTCGGTGTCGAGCCGGTCCCCGATCACCAGGGGCGACTCGCTGTGCGCGCGCGACCGTGCCAGTTCCATGATCGGTGGGTGCGGCTTTCCGGTCACGATCGGCTGGCGTCCGGTGGCGGAGGCGACCGCGGCAACGAACGTGCCGTTGCCCGGTGCGATCCCACGAGCCGTGGGCACAGACATGTCGGTGTTCGACGCCACCCAGGGGATGTCCCGCGCCAGGGCGTACGAGGCCTCGGCCAGGTCCTTCCACGCGAGTTTCGGCGAGTAGCCCTGCACCACGGCATCGGCCTCATCGGCCGACGAGACGATCCGCAGTCCCTGCTCCCCGACGGCCTCCACCAGTCCGTCGCCACCGGTGACCAGAACCCGGGACCCCGGCGGCACCAAGGTTGCGAGGTGGGCCGCGGCCGCCTGCGCAGAGGTCACCACATCCGCCGCCGTGACCTGCAGCCCGTAGCCGGCGAGTTGTTCGGCCACCACCTGCGGAGTGCGGCTGGCGTTGTTCGTGACGTACAGGACACGGCCCGGGAACGTGGACAACACCTCGACCGCGTGGGGCACGGCGCGCCGACCCCGGTAGACGACACCGTCGAGATCGACGAACAGGGTGTCGTACGGACTCATGTGAGGCTCTCGAGCAGGGACGCGGCCTCCGTCCATGCGGCGTCCTCATCGATGTCGACCGCCGACTGCAGCCACTTCTTCGCATCCTGGGCATCACCGGACGCCACGAGCAACTCTCCGAGGGCGAACCGCGACCGCGCCATCGCCATCGGCGATTTCGCAGCCCGCACCGCCTTCTGCAGCAGGACCCGTGCCGCGTCGGAGTCACCCAGGTCGCGACGGGCACCTCCCATCACGATGAACAGTTCCGTGCGAGTGTCGGAGTCGAGGTCCTCGTGCTCGAACTCAGCTCCGAACTCCAGCGCACGCTGGGGCCGGTTCAGTCCCCGCTCGCTGTCGGCTGCGATGGGCACGAGGTCGAAGTTGCCACTGATCCGCCGGTATGCGGCCTCCTCCTTCACCGCTTCCTTGAAACGCGACGTGCGGTATGCGGAGATACACAGCGTCTGCCTGGCCAGCGCCGACCGCGGGATCCGTCCACGGATCCGGGCGGCGTGCTGGTATGACATCTCAGGATCGCTCTCGGCGAGCACCTGCACGCTCAACAAGTGTTTGGCAAGCGTCGAAGTGCGACCGCCGAACGACTCGAGTTCGGCCATGAGATCCGGCTCGAGTTCGAGGTCGAAGATCTCATCGGGCCAGGGCAGGTCGTTGGAGGTGTCGCGCGGCTCGCGCTCGGCATCCCGACCTCGAGTCTGACCCTTCACATAAGGCTTAGACCTCTCCGCTTTTCCACCCTTATCAGCAAAATCGCGACGCGGAGGTTTGTCGCTGCGACTACCGCGGGAGTCCGAACCCGACCGCTTGTCGCTGCGACTACCGCGGGAGTCCGAACCGGACCGCTTGTCGCTGCCCGACCGGGATGGTCCGGAGGCTTTGCCCCGCGGCGGACCGGACTGACGATCGCCACTGGGCCGGCCGGCGCCACTGGGCTTGCGGGGGCGGGATGAGCCCTCCGACGAACTCCGTTGCCCACCACCAGGCTTGCTGGGACGAGAGGCACCGGGCCCACCGCCCTTACCGGGCGCGCTCGGCTTCGAAGAGCGTGGCGGTTTGCGGCCTGCCCCAGATCGGGATCCTGATGATCTGCCGGCGTCACCACGCCGATCACCACTGTGTTGGGCCATCACTACCTCCACAAATACATCGATGGCGGGCCAGTCACCTGGCCCGCCATCGGAAAGAATGTCCGGCGGCGTCCTACTCTCCCACCCCGTCACCAGGGCAGTACCATCGGCGCAGAAGGGCTTAGCTTCCGGGTTCGGAATGGGACCGGGCGTTTCCCCTTCGCTATTGCCGC
>Ga0209607_1003321_pt1 | contig 12362 bp, 12 predicted proteins | sample AD_UKC117_MetaG_FD_184413 | JGI IMG/M metagenome (GOLD analysis project Ga0209607, IMG submission 184413) | Active sludge microbial communities of municipal wastewater-treating anaerobic digesters from Hong Kong - AD_UKC117_MetaG (SPAdes)... | ecosystem: Engineered > Bioreactor > Anaerobic >... | reverse complement strand
TGATCCGCCCCCATTGAATTGGTCCACCTTGAAGTATGTCTTCGGACAGGAAGAAGGAGGATCAGAATGCCGAGAAAGCGCCATAAGCCGGAGGAAATCGTCGCCAAGCTGCGTCAGGTGGACGTGCTGGTTTCGCAGGGCCAGGCGGTCGCCGACGCGGTTCGCTCGATAGGCGTGACGGAGGTTACGTATTATCGCTGGCGCCAGGAGTTCGGCGGCCTGAAGAGCGACCAGGTCAAGCGGTTGAAGGACCTCGAGGCGGAGAACGCCCGGCTTCGGCGGGCCGTGTCGGACCTGACGCTGGACAAGATGATCCTTACGGAGGCGGCAAAGGGAAACTACTGAGCCCCGCGCGCCGCCGTGCCTGCATCGATCACGTCAGCGCGGAACTGAAGCTGTCCGAGCGCCGGGTTTGCCGCGTGCTCGGACAGCATCGCTCGACACAGAGGCGGACTCCGACGGGGCGAGACGACGAGGAGCGATTGACCGCCGACATCGTCGAACTCGCCCGTCAGTATGGCCGCTACGGCTACCGGAAGATCGCGGCGCTGCTTCGATCGACGGCAGGCTGGGTCGTCAACGACAAGCGGGTCGAACGCATCTGGCGTCGCGAGGGGCTGAAGGTTCCAGCCAAACAACCGAAGCGCGGCCGGCTCTGGCTCAACGATGGATCCTGCATCCGTCTGCGAGCCGAGCGGGCGAACCACGTCTGGTCTTACGACTTCGTCGAGGACCGCACGCACGACGGCAGGAAATATCGCATGCTGAACATTGTCGACGAGTTCACGCACGAATGCCTGGCTATCCGCATCGCTCGGAAGCTCAAGTCGACGGACGTCATCGACGTCTTGTCGGACTTGTTCATCCTGCGTGGCGTCCCCGAGCATGTCCGCTCCGATAACGGTCCCGAGTTCGTGGCCAAGGCGGTGCAGGAATGGATCGCGGCGGTCGGCGCGAAGACGGCCTACATCGCGCCGGGCAGTCCGTGGGAGAACGGCTTCATCGAGAGCTTCAACGCGCGCCTTCGCGATGAACTGCTCGACGGTGAAATCTTCTACACGCTCAAGGAAGCCAGGATCGTGATCGAGAGCTGGCGCCGCCACTACAACACCGTGCGACCGCATGAATCGCTGGGTTACAAGCCGCCGGCGCCCGAGGTCTTCTTGCCGGCGATCGCCGCGCGGGCGGCGCCGAAACCCCGACCAGCCGCGCCGCCCGCGCTGGTCCAGAGGCCGTCAATGAACTAACATTGAAATCGGACCACTCAGTGGGGGCCGATCAGGATCAAATGCTTCAGTGACCGCTTGTAACTGTCGGGGTTCCTTCTCCGAGCCCTGTAAGGGGCCGAACGGCGGTTGCGTCGCAGTAGGTGCTGGACGCCGCCTGCATATCATCCTTAACGGTTATGCTCTGTGAGATGCGGACTTCATGCGGATGAATGCGCCACCTCCACGGGGGTGCCACCAACCCCATACGAGAGGAACGACACGGGCGTCGTTCCTGCCGTCGCGCAACAAAATCTTGCGAAAACTCAAACGCTAGGTTTCCAAGGTGGCGCTTCCCGAGAAAATATCCCACCCCAGATCTCGGATGATCCACAAGAGCCGCATTCAAGATTGAACTTGCTCGGCAACGGTTCCATTTGCGTCTTTCCAGAGCGCACGACTGGAAACGGATTAACGGTCCATATCCGCCCGCAGCGGCGACACCACAACGTTCCCTCGCCGCCTTGGCCCGTAGATAGCCCTTCGTCCATCGGCAGTCCCTAATGCTAGGTACGCTTTCGTACCTAGCCCCGCGTGGCGACCATTCAAGGCTGAATTTGCTGCGTTTCTTCTGGTCAAGCGACTTCGAGCGCCGCCTGGATCAAGAGCGTGAAGCCTACAGTGCTCAAAATTAGGAGCCGGAACGCAGCCCAAGTCGGTCGCCAGCAAACTTTGAGCAATGGAGACAGCTGCAAGGCAGACCGGCTAGCTAATCGCTTTGCTCCCGCCTAGCACGATGAGTGGCGGCGCCACCCGCCCGACCCGCTTCGGCGGCAAACCCTGCGTCACGGGAAAAAGCCCGCTTCTCCGCAGGTACATGTGCGCCGCCTTTCTGCCCCGCCTTTATGGCCAGCTTCCTGTCCACTGAGAAAGTTCGCTTGTCCGCCGGCACGCTAGCGCCGCCCATTCGGGCGATTTCACGTCGCCGCTCAGGGCTCATTCCCGCGAAGCCACGCTTCGGTTTGGCGTTGTCGTCCATCGAACCGCCCCCGCGATTGAAACCCACTTCCGCGAACCAAGCTAAACATCGGCGCGAGCCATGAAAATTCCTCACGCTAAAAATATTTTTCGCGCACAGCAGTGATGCTCAACCGCAATGCGGTAGCGTTATATTAATATCCGCGCTTAGGGCGTCGCAGCAAAGCGATTTTGCAGCCGCGCAACCCCGTGCATCGAGAGCAACGGCGCGCGGATCGCTGCGTCATCGCTTGCTTATCCGCAGTAAAGGCGTAGGTTTTTGCGAATGCGGTCCTCTATCTAGGCAGGCCGTTGGGCGTTTAGCGACAGAGCGTTTGACGTTCGCCCAAGACGGGAGGCCTCCCATGAGCGCCCCCAACATTCTCAACATCGACACTTCATGCTTGCACTGCCAGCGTCGTAACACGCTGGTTCTCGGTGGCATCCGGCCGTCTAGGAAGGTCACATGTTCATCCTGCGGCTCTCCGCTTGGTGAAGTCGGCGACCTTTCACATTTATCCGCCGAGAAAGAGTTTCATCGATTGGACGCGATCCGCGACAGGAGGGTCGATCCCGTGGCTGGCGGCTGTCCTCATCCGAATATCTTGCTGCTAGCGTCCGCCGCATACAGTGCTAGCCACCTTGAGGGCTGAAAGCGCTACACACTATTTTTGCTCTCAGATCTTGCCATAGAAACGGAAACGCGCGCCGCAAGGTGCTCTTCCACTTGGCAATAGCCCGAAATGAAAAGCATAAAAGTCGCGATTGATCTAGCGCAAGCTGTAGCGGATACCATACACGGCTGCTCCAAATGCAAGAGACCGGCCTGGCTCGAATTTTGTTCGTTTTCTATGAAGAAAATCCTCGGATGATACCTACTTGGATTATCGTGGCTCCAACTCTTATAATCCAGAGGGGTGCCGGCGGTTCATCCCACGGTCGTCCGAGCTATGACCGGTGAGTATAGTTCGCAGGCGAGAGCGGCTCACACTGCCTCTCTTGCGCTATCAGCCAAGGGCGTCACGCACCCAGCGGCGAGACCACAACGTACCCTCCCGCTTTGGCCTATAGGTAAACTTTGGGAGAGTTTCGGAACGCGCGCAAATACTAGTTGCGGCCAAGCTGCCATCCGAGAGATTGCCTATTTTGTCCGACGAACCCCGGGTGGCGCGCGAGGTTCGTTCAGATTTCAGTCAGCTCGTAGATCCAGCCGATATTCTCGAACTTTTCAAACGAAGAGCATTGTAGCCAGCAATCTCGTCAGTGCCTGCGCTGAACGACCGGTTCCGAAGGACATGCATCTGGCTGCAGCCAACCGATAGCAGAGCTTCCGGCGGCGGCGACCACCCGCTGCGCCCAGATTCACAACCGTCAAGCGGCCTGCTTCTCATACTCTCATACTTAAGAGCCGGTGCCCGGGGTCACGCCTAAATGTATGCGAAAGCGTCGAGAAATCATACGAGTATCCTCCTTCCCTCGCTTCTGTGGGAGGCAAGGCCCAGCACGCTCGGATAATTTTCGCAGAAATCGGCTGCGCCTAACTTCGGGTCGTCGGATCGATTTGCCCGACGCCGAACGATGAAGAGGCAAGCCATGAACAGACGGACACTCATTCTTGCGGGAATGCTCATCGCGCAGACGATCGCATCTTCGTCGGCGCCCGCAGCCGAGCGCGCGTCGCTGAAAGTCGGAATGACCATGGCAGGGCAGCCGGCGTCGGGGATCAACGCCGACACGTCCATGCCGGAGGGCTTCGCCGTCGACCTGATGCTGGCGGTCGCCGCTGACGCAGAGCTGAACGTCTACTTCCGGCCGATGACCTTCGGCGAATTGCAGCAGTCGCTGCTGGACGGCAAGATCGACATCATCGCCGGTTCATACGGCATCACGCCGGAGCGCCAGAAGGTGGTGGACTTCACGCGTCCCTATGGCGCGCATCACGACGTTCTGATCGTTAAGTCTTCGGATGCCGCCGCCTATCGCACGGTTGCGGATCTCAAGGGCCGGAGGATTTCGACGTCGCGCGGCAGCTCATTCGTGAAGCCGCTGCAGGACGCCGGCGCCGAGCTCAACCTGTCCGCGACAATCCCTGAATCCGTCGCCAAGCTGGAGACGGGCGCAGTCGACGGCGTGGTCGAGAACGGCATGATCGCCAGTTACGTGCTCCGCAATCGCACGGGATTCCGCATCGTCGACGGCTACCAGCCAATCCTGACATCGTCGCTGGCGTTCGCGGTGCGGAAAGACGACGCCGAACTGCGCGCCCGGCTCGACCAGTCGCTGGCCAAACTGCAGGCAAGCGGGGTCGTAACGCAGGTCATGAAAAGCTGGGGTGTTGAGTCGCGATGAGTGGCGGCGACCGGCGCCTGCGCCCCGCACGGGCGCCGGCGGCGGTCTTGCGCGCTGGATCGGGCCGCAAGCCTTTGCCATACTCGTTCGCCCACAGGCTCGGACGTCCAGTGAAAATCCTGCTCATCGACGATCATTTTCTCATTCGGGCGGCGATCAGCGATACGCTGCGGTCCGTTGCGCCGGATGCGATCATCGTCGAGGCCTCTAATGCCGCACAGGCCTGGCGCCTCGTCGATGCGGAGCCGGGCCTGCAACTCGCCGTCCTGGATCTTTCCCTCCCCGACGGCGACGGGCTCAGTTTGCTCGAGCGGCTGCGCCGAAGTCATCCCGCGCTTCCCGTTCTGGTCGTGTCGGCGGAAACGGGCCAGGAGGCGATATTGCGCGCGCTCGAACTCGGCGCGGTCGGGTTCATTCCCAAGTCCGCTTCCCAGCCCGTGATGGAGCAAGCACTTCGGCTGGTCCTGGCCGGCGGCACATACGTTCCGCCCGAGGCGATCGCGCGCGCCGCAGGCGGCGGGTCTGCGGGAAACGCGCTACCGCCGCCAGGCCGGCCGAGTCCTGAGTTCACCACGCGTCAACTCGACGTCCTCGCGCTCATAGTGCAGGGACGCAGCAACAAGTGGATCGGCCGCGCCCTCGATCTCGCCGAGCCGACGGTCAAGCACCACGTGACGGCGATACTGAAGGCGCTCAACGCCACCAACCGGACGGAAGCAGCCCTCGCGGCGGCGGCCATGAAACTGAAGCTGCCGCCCCTCAAATAGCTGCCGGAAAAAGGCTGGACAGGTAGGCGCGCAGAGACAGCGGCGATACGGGCTTCTTGAAGAAAGCCGCGCCAGCGGACTCCACCTTTTGCGCGACGATCTGATCGCCATCGCCGCTCACGACTATGCCGCGCGCAGACGGGTTCACCGAGCGCTGCGCCGAGAGGATCGACAGTCCGTCTCCTTCGCCGAGATGGAAGTCGGTAATGACGAGGTCGAAATGCTGCTTCTCCGCGAGCTCGCGGGCTTCGGCAAAATTTTCGAGCGCGATTGCGTCGAAGTCCAATTCCTCGACCAGCGCCAACATGGCGTCGAGCGCGAGCGGATCGTCGTCCACGACCAGCGCGCTCCTGCCTGCGCCAAAAGCGAGCCGGGCACTGACGACGTTGCACTGGGAAGGGGGAGCGACCGCAGCAGGCGCAGACTCCGGTAACCAAAAGCCGATCGTCGTGCCTTTGCCCCGCGTCGATTGCAGATCCAGATGGATATCGAGCAAGCGCGCGAGCCGATCGACGATCGAAAGTCCGAGCCCCAGGCCGGCAGACCATTCGGCGTCGCCGCGCGCCCCCGCGCCGGCGCGATAGAACTCATCAAAGGCCCTGTCTTGCTGTTGCGGCGTCATCCCGATGCCGGTGTCTGCGATCTGAATGTGAAGCCGGTCGGCTTCGCGCCCGCATGTGACCCGCACCGATCCCTGTTCAGTGTAACGGATCGCGTTCGACACCAGATTGTGCAGGATGCGTTCGACGAGCACAGGGTCGCTCATTGCCCATTCGTCGCTGTGCTCGATTGTCAGCGACAGGTTCTTGCGCTCGGCGAAAGGCGAAAAGATGCTTTCGAGCCGCTCCAGCAGCGGCGCCATCGCAAAGCTCCCGGGCCGCGCGACAACGGCTCCTGCATCAAGCTTCGAAATATCAAAGAGCGCGTCAAAAAGCGCATTCATGTTGCGCAGCGCCGCTTCGACCTTATCCATGCTTTGGGAGCGCCGAACAGGATCGTCTTCGCTTCGGAGCCGCGCGATGAACAGGCCGAGTGCGTTGAGGGGCTGTCGCAGGTCGTGATTGGCCGCCGCAAAGAATCGTGTCTTGTCCTCGTTGGCCTGGGCCAGCCTGGCGGTTCGCTCGCGAACGCGCGCCTCCAGAGTTTCGTAGGAAGCCTGAAGTCGCTCCGCCATCGCGTTGAAACGGCGGGCGAGATCGCCAAGTTCGTCCTCGCTGGCGACTGGGATACGGTAATCGAAGGCGCCTGCGCCGATCTGCTCCGCGCCGGCCTGCAGCTGGCGGATCGGATCCGTCATCCGTCGGGCAAAGGCCATGCTGGCGACGCCAGCCAGCGCGAGGCCGGCGGCGGCGATTGCCGCCATCAGCCACAGGCTCTGGAACAGGGGGGCATAGGCCTCCCGCAAGGGCGTTTCCCCGATGACGAACCAATCGAGCGGCGCCAGGCGCATGTGCGTGGCGAGCACCTCGACCCCCTGCGCATCGCGTGTCGTCCGCGGCGCCCGGTCGTCGCCGTCGGCCAGCGCCGCCGCGACCTGCGGCCACTCGGCGCCCGATGTGTTTCGCAGCACGAGGCTGATGTCAGGGTGGGCAATGATGCGTCCGCGATTGTCCACGACGTAGGCCCGCCCTCCGCGGCCCATGTCGATGCGCGTGATCACATCCCAGATGAACTTGAGATTGACGGTCGCGAGCACAACACTGCTCGCGGCGCTGCTTGCGATCGCAAGCCGGACCGAAGGTTCCGACTCCCCGACAAAGAAGACCTGGCCGTACCACGCGCGCTGGGCCCGCGCGCCGAGGAACTCCGGCGCGGTTCGCCAGTCCACACCCGACCCCGCCCGATCGGGCGCGGTCCGCGCGAGCGAGACGACTTCGCGACCGGAGGCGTCGATAAGCGTCAGCTCGTTGACCGCAGGCGCGTCGCGCAAGACCCGGATTGCGTCGATGCGACGTTCTTCGTCGTCGCGCGCAAGCCAGGGCGCGGATACGAGAAAACGGAGCCGGCCCTCGGTGTCCTGCAGGAAGTTGCGGATGCGATCGCTCGCAGTTCGCACGCGTAGCACCTGCGCTTCCGCCACGAGCTGCCGTTGTTCCCGCCAGACGATCCAGCTTGCCAGAAACCAGCTGGCGCCGAGAACGACGGCGGATGCGACGAAAACGAACCCCGTATATTTCAGAAGCAATCGACGTCGTGGGAGCGCGTTTCCCGGTCCGGGCATACGCGTCGCGTCTTCGTTCAACCGATCACCTCGTCAGCGCGTGCAAGCACAGAGCGAGGAACGTCTATGTTCAGCTTCTTCGCGGTCTTGAGATTGATGATCGTCTCGAAGACGCTCGGCCGCTCGATCGGCAGGTCCTGCGGCCTGGCGCCCCGCAGCACTCTCGCGACGTAATAGGCGAGACGGCGATAGGATTCGTTCAGACGCGGCCCGTAGGTGAACAGGGCGCCGCTCTGCGCGAAGGCAGGCCAGCCGGAGACGACGGGAATGCCCCTGGAGTCTGCAAAGTCCAGGATCTTCTGCCGATATTGCAGCGCAAAGCCGTCCGCGAGCAGGGAAATGGCCTGGAACTCCTCGGCCTGCACGCGACGGCAGGCCGCATCGACATCTCCCCTTTGTGACATCGGGCAGAAGCCGACATTGATGCCCATCTTGCGCCCGGTCTCCTCCGAAAACATCCGCTCGCGCTCGGTGCCGAAATGTTCCGGATTTCCGAACACCGCCACGCGCTCGACCGATGGCGTCATCTCGCGAAGAATCTCAACGGTTATCCTCCGGCGAAGCCAAGCGCGCGCCAACACGGCTCGCGGACGAAGGGCTCGTCACCGTCCTGTCGCAAACCTTCCGCGCGCTCATCCAGTCGCGCATGAAGGTCGGCATGGATCGCTATGCCCATGAATTTCCCGACGCCGACATCGTGCTGTTCGAGCCGGCGCGCGACGACGCGATGATCTTCTTCGCCAATGTCTTCAGCTACGCCGACCGGCGGCGCCTCGCCGAACACGCCTACAGCCATACGCGTGCGCAGCTGCGCCGCCGCGCGGACGAACTGGAGCCGGTTCTTGCCCGCCATGGCGTGCGTCTCGATCATGCGGCGCTGGCTGATCCCGACCGTCGGCTGATCGCCGCGCCCGGCCGGCGGGCCACCGGCCTGGCCGCCGAGACCCGGCGGCTGGAGGCGACGCTCGGACGCCTCGACCATGCGCTGGCTCAAGGCGCGCGCGCCCCGGCCCGTGACAGGATCGTCAGGGCCGGGAGGAGGGCTGATGGCGGCAAAGCCAAAAAGAAGGACACGCGAGCGCATTCTTGAGACCGCGCTCGCGCAGTTCAATGCGCAAGGCGAACCGACGGTGACGACGGCGGCGATTGCGCTGGAGATGGGCATCAGTCCCGGCAATCTCTACTATCACTATCATTCCAAGGAAAAGATCGTCGAAGACCTGTTCTCCGCCTTCCGGCGCGAGATCGAGGACACGCTGGCCGCGCCCGAGCAACGCCTGCCCGACGCCGAGGATTGCTGGCTTTTCCTGCATCTCGTGTTCGAGGCGATCTGGAAATATCGTTTCGTCTATCGCGATATCAACGAATTGATCGCGCGCTATCGCTGTGTCGAGACGCAGTTCAAGCGCATCCTCGCGCACAAGATCCGCGTCGCGCGCGAGATCATGAGCGGCCTCGTCGAGGCCGGGCAGATGAAGGCGACATCGGGCGAGATCGCGCTGCTCGCCGAGAACATGGCGCTGGTCGCCACCTACTGGCTCTCCTTCGAATTCGCGCGCAATCCGCGCACGGCCCAGGACGGCCACGGCCTCGGGCGCGGCGTGTTTCAGGTGATGGCGCTCGCCGCTCCCTACCTGGGCCCCCGCGAGCGCGAATTGCTCGATCAACTGGCGACCCGTTACGCACACTGAGAGGAAACGCAGATGGCCAAAACCGCCTGGAAAAAATTTCCTTATGCCGACAAGGCCTACGACTATTCCGGCGCCGCGCTGAAAAAGGCCTGGAGCGCGCTGCATCGCGGCGATTGCGAACCTTTCCCCGACGAGGCCTGGGTGAGACAAGCGATCGAGGCCCATCCCAGGCTCGATCCGAAAATGCCGGCGGCGAAGGCCGCCGAAGCCCTGCAATCGGCCTGGCGGGCCTATCACGCCGGCGATTTCGCCGCCGCCGCGGAGCAGGGCGAGGCGCTGGGTCCGCTCGGCTTCAATGTCGCCAACAAGGCCGCCAACATCTACGCGACCTATCTCGAGACCGACGACGCCCGGCAGCTCGAAATCTTCCAGCAATCGGCGGCGCGCGCCGAAAAGCTGCAGGCCATCGCCAGGGATTTCCCCAACGCCTTTTACTTCCACGCCTCCGCGCTCGGCCGCTACGGGCAGGGCATTTCGGTGGCCAAGGCGCTGGCCATGGGGCTCGGCGGCAAGATCAAGGCGAGCCTCGACAAGGCGCTGGCGCTCGCGCCCGATCACGCCGAAGCCCATATCGCGCTCGGCGCCTACAACGCCGAAGTCGTCGCCAAGGTTGGCGGTCTCGTCGCGGGCCTCACCTATGGCGCGAGCAAGGACGCCGCGATCAAGCATTTCGAGAGGGCGCGCAAGCTCACGCCGGATTCGGCCATCGCGCGGATCGAGCACGCCAACGGCCTCGTCGGCCTGTTCGGCAAGTCCAAGCTCGACGCCGCCACCAAGCTCTACAAGGAGGCCGCCGCCTGCAAGCCGCACGACGCCATGGAGCGGCTGGACCAGCAATCGGCGATCGACGAACTGGAGGATTGAGCGGCGCCAGCGTCAGCGCTTCGGTATTGTGCGCTTTGACGCCGACACCTCCCCTCGCATCCCGCATGCAGGCGGGCGGGCTTCATCTACGCCTGTCCGGGAGCTACGCCGGAGTGCGAAGGCATATGACCGATCGCGACGAGCGTCACATTGCCCACCCCGGGGCCTTGGCCCTGTGGCTGGCTTTTCTCGCCTGCCTAGCGCTGGCGGTCGTGCTCCTGCCGATCTTCGCCGTGCCATGAGCGCCAGATGCCCCCGACTCGAATTGCCCATTCTTAGCGCTTGGCCAATAACTCGAATCTTCATCCTGAGGAGCGCCATCGATCTCGGGCTTGCCCGAGATCGACATGCAATGCCCAAGTCGGGCGAGCCCGACTTGGGTGGCGCGTCTCGAAGGATGGCAAAACCAGCCATTTCCGCCGCTGCCACCCTTCGAGACGCCGCTTCGCGGCTCCTCAGGGTAAAGGATTCTGAGTTCGACTCAGAATCTCAGGCGCGCAGCCGCTTCGCGCGCTTGCGCATGACCGGCGCGTCCTCCGCCGTTTCTTCGTCGGTGGACGCGGCGTGGCGCGAATCCTCTTCCTTCTGGGCCTCCGCCTGCTCGCGCTCGTCGGCGCGCGCCGAGGCTTCCAGCAGCACGTGGTAGAGATAGCCCTCGAATTCCTGTTCGAAGCGCCCGATGATCGCTTCGGGGTCCGGCGTCAGCGCCGTGTCGGTGATGAGGCCGAACTGCACGTTTCCGGCGTAGGACAGGATGGACACGCCCATGCCGATGTCGCCGGATTGCGGCACCCAGAACATCACCTGCTTGACCGGGCGTCCTGCGATCATGATCTGCTTCTGCGGGCCGGGCACGTTGGTCATGACGGCGGTCGCACGCGAGATCAGCAGGTCGAACAATTGATCCTGCATCAGCTTGGGCGCGAGGCCGAGCGCGCCGAAGAGCCCGAGCGTGACCGGCGGCTCGTAGCTGCTCTTGAGCTCGAGCATCCGCCGTCTCACCTCGGCGAGCCTTTCGAGCGGATCGGCAAAGCCGACCGGCAGTTCGACGCCGAGGATGCCGAAACGGTTGCCGAGCTCGCCCTCCGCGCCCGGCGGACGCAGATTGATCGGCACGAGCGCGCGCAACTCGACGCCGCGGCTCTCGTCGCCCTTGTCTTCGAGATAGGCGCGCAGCGCGCCGGCGACGCAGGCGAGCAGAATGTCGTTGATCGAACAATGCAGCGCCCAGCTCGCCGCCTTCACCTCGGTAAGGCTCAAGGGGCGCGTCCAGGCGACCTGCTTGGCGCCGTGCGGCTTGCCCTTGAACCGTGTCTCGCTGTCGCTCGGCATGGCGAGCAGCCATGCGAGTTCGCTGGCGACGCCCGCGCCGGTCTTCAGGAGCTTCGCGGCGCGCGCCGGGCTCGTGGCGATCGCCAGCGCCTCGCGCAGCGCGCTACCGGTGAGCTTCGCGCCCGTCTCCGCCGCGCCCGCAAGCGGCGCTACCAGGCTCGACAGAAAGCCTTCCTCGTGATGATCGTCATGAGGCGCGGGTCGTGAATCCTCGCCGTCGTCGGCGAGCCCCAGCAGCACCTTCATCAACGCAATGCCGTCGCCGATCGCATGATGAATGCGCGAGATGATCGCGACGCCGCCCTCGTATTTCTCGACGATGATCGTCTGCCATAGCGGGTGGTTGGGATCGAGCGGTTCGCTGGCGAGTTGCGCGACATAGCGTTGCAGCGCCGCCTCGCCGCCTCGCCCTGGCAGGCGCGCGCGCCTGATGTGGCGCGTGATGTCGAAATTGCGGTCGTCGACCCAGAAGGCCCCGGCCGGGGTCGTCACCGCGCGCTGGCGAAAGCGATGGAAGGCCAGCATGCGCTCGCCGAGCGCCGTCTCGAGCGCCTTGACGTCGACAGGCCCCTCGAGCGTCATCACGCCGACGATCATCATCAGATTGTGCGGCCGGTCCATGCGGAGCCAGGCCGTATCCACCGGCGACATTCTTTCGCTATGGCTCATGGCCGTCCTCCGTGGCGCGATCATAGCCGCGGATGGCTTCGCGCAAAACTGCGTGAAAGCGACGCGCGCGATAGGCGGCGCAGCCTAGATCGGCCGTGCTAATGAGGCGCATGACACATGAGCCTGCATTCCCCAAGTGGCGTGGCGTTTGAGGTGAAGATCGCCTGTATCCGAGCGCTAGACAAGGATTTTCTGCCGCAAGCGGCACCTGCGGTCGCGCAGACTGCTGGATCTGGACGGATCAGAC
>Ga0209607_1003312_pt1 | contig 12388 bp, 17 predicted proteins | sample AD_UKC117_MetaG_FD_184413 | JGI IMG/M metagenome (GOLD analysis project Ga0209607, IMG submission 184413) | Active sludge microbial communities of municipal wastewater-treating anaerobic digesters from Hong Kong - AD_UKC117_MetaG (SPAdes)... | ecosystem: Engineered > Bioreactor > Anaerobic >... | reverse complement strand
GGTCGGCTGTTGTGAGGTCTGCGTCAGCGAGCGTCGCTCCCTTGAAGTTGGCGCCGATGAGTTTTGCGCCTTTGAGGTTGGCGCCGGTCAGGTCGGCACCCTCGAAATCGGCACCTGAGAGGATTACCCCGGCAAAGTTCATCCTCTGGAGATCGGCGCCCGAGAAGTTCGGGCCTACAACTTCAAGTTCCAAGTCGGCTTGCGCCGAAACCTGGTCCCTGGAGCCCGTGGGACTCAGCGTCGGCTCATCCCGAACGGTTGACTCTTGTGTCGCCATTGCGCGCACACTGTCCGAGTGTCCGAAGCTCGATAGGTCAACTGACGAACGAAGATTCAGCAACTCTGCAGCGGCACTCCCGTCAATCGGCTCGGCGAGTCGGTACATCGTATCCAGAGCACGCCAAGTGAAGTCGCTCGCGTGGTCACTGGCAGCTAGGTGCTTGTTCTTCTTTCGGACGCCCATCAACTCGAATGCCCACCCCCTGTCGTCCTTGCGGTCTTTTCCAAGCAAGGGGTCGAATACGCGGAACCACTGCTTTGTCAGCAGGATGAGACAGACCGCGATGTCGAGCGATGCGGCGCATTCCTCAACAGTCCCACCCTCGGGAAGGTGGCGATAGCGCCGTACCTCGTCGACCGTCGATGTCTGGGGGGTCACGAGCGTTTGAAGTACTCCGTCGGTCCACCAAGTGTCGCCGAAGTGCTTCTCGATGCCTTGGCAGACGAAAACCGAGAGCGGGTCGCGCAGCACGCGGAGTCCTGACGCAACCAGTTCTTCGTTGACGGACATCGCTGCTCCCTCCCGCCACAGCTGGGCGGCGTCGGTTGGCGCCGGGGTCGTGGACACTCGATGGTACACATTTGGCAGAAGGGGCGTGATGGTCATGCGTGGATCGTCGAGGGCCACGCCTACTTCCCGCCGCTGGACTTCTTCATTGTGAAGTTGCCGTTGCCCTTGTTGACCTTGGTGTATCCACCGAAGGAGTTGCTCGAACCCGACTTCTGATGGAGGCGCGCAGCGCTGACGCTCTTGGAGGAGGAACCGCTCTTACTGTAGCCGCCCCGGCTACTGTTTTTCTTTGCCATGATTTTGTCCTTTCATTAGATGAGCAAAGCTTTACAGTATGAGTGACGCAGTGTTGTGTGTCAATACATGAGCATGCTTCGCAAAGAACAGCCGCATGGTCAGCAGTTGCTCCTTCTGCTGGCGCTAAGACACTGCCATCGAGCTCGGACTCCTCAACCGGCTGTAACGACTGGCCGCATTGAGACTGATCTCATTCACCCCGACCAGGAGAACCGTCGGCTACACCACCACCGCCGATTGTCGCAAGAAGCGCAACTACGACAACACGAATACACTGTGGCCGCGAGTGCAGGATTCCAGTGACCTCGAGGAGACGGAACTGGCAAACGTCGCTGCCCGTGTCCAGGGCATCAACCCCTCCGAACTGTCCCGGCAGATCACCATAATCCAGAAGCGGCCGCTCGACCTCGCCCTAGACAAGCCCGAAACCGTTGATATGTCGATCTGGAAGCGTTACCGGATTCAATCAACGGACTTGCAGCGAAGTAGCGCAAGTCCCACGTACTCGTTATGAGTGAGGCGCCAAGCATCACTTCGCGCACGCATTTGTGCGAGGCACCTCAGATTGGTTGCGGTGGTTGGTTACTCGGTTGGATTCCCCGATCAGACCCGCGCGACAGCATGTGCGCGGAACTTGAGCGGGTAGGAGCGAGACACTTGCGAAGTCTTGTAGTGACGCCTCGTCTCACCACCCGGTCGGGAAACCAACCCGTAGGGCAGTCAAACTGTCACCGAAGCGTGAGGGTCTGTTGATGGTTTAGTTGACTGGGGTTTCCTTCTTGGGCAGCCAAGTCGACCGCGCTTCTCACTATAGTCTCGAACTCGATGGGGGTTGGTTTCTCCCGCATTCGAGTTTGAAGCGCAACGACGGTGTGGCTATGTCGAGCATAGGTGGTTAAACGCTTCGGCGGGGGTCTGCCAGGTCGTCCTCGGTGATGTTGTCGAGCTGAGTGCGTTTGGGATGTATTTGTGGATCCGTCCGTTGGGGCCGCGTCACAAGGGTAGCGATGCGAGGCGGGTCAGAGCCGATTGTCGCGTGCGGTCGTTGGTCTGCAAGATTCTCGGCAGAGACTCTTGGCAGGGGCTCGATGGGATAGATCCATTGGACAAGGGCGGTGTCGGGTGGTACTCTGGTACCCGAGGTCATCCCAATAAACCCGGAAGAGCAACTCAGTCATGGCTACCGCAACCGCACCGATCAAGGTCGACGCCGCAACCGACGAACTCGTCTCGCACGCGGCTCACTTCATGTCACGCTCGAAGAAGGACATCGTAGATGCCGCCGTGCGCGAGTACATCGACGCTCATCGCGACGAGATCAATGCAGGCATCAAGGCTGCCCTCGGTCAACTCAACGGCACCGATGCAGCCGCAGTCTCGATGCTGACCGGCTTCAGCGCTGAGGAACTCGACGACCTCGGAGGTCTGCCCGACTGAGGTTACGTAGGGAAGTGTCTGCGCTTCCCCGTAGGCTGGATGTATGGCTCGACCGTCTGCTCATGTGCGTCCGACTCAGCGCACCCTTGCCGACCTAGGTCAGCCGCTGCCTGATCTCGGCACGCCTCTCGATGAGATTGGCCACGTGGTCATCACGGTCGCGCAGACGGTGCCAGAGCAACGGGAGGCAGGCGGCGCCGAGCGCATCCTCGGGTTGAAGGACCGCGTCTGGCTCAAGGTCAAGGTGGGTGACCAACGGGCGGTCGTCACGGAGTTGGTCGACAGCCGGCGCGCCGAGGACTATCCGCCGGGTGTCGGCAACTGGTGGATTGGAGCGGCTGGCCGTCGCCAAGCTGATAGTCCCCAGCGCGACTTCTACGAGGCGATCACTCGCGAGTGCGCCACGGGCAAGACCGTCTCGACGGTTGGCTTGCTGCCGACCGAGTGGGACTGGAAGCGTCTGACGGCCGAACAGGCCATTGCTTGGCGCCGCGAGATGAAGCGCATCGTGATCCGCCTGATCGCGATGTCGCTGGCGTCGGGCAAACTCGCGGTTGCTGAGTTCCAGCAGCACCGCATCAAGGCGCTGGTCAGAGCGGACTGCGGACACGAGGCGTACTTGGCGATCATTGCCGAGGGCATCCCCAATCCCAAGGTCTTCGCGCAGTTACTGGACTGTGTTCCTGGTGTCTTGCCCGAGGATTGGCAGCCGGAGCCTTCCCTGCTGGCTGACATGGAGCCGTCACAGGGGGAGATCATCTGGTCGACTCTGTTCCCAAGCGAGGTTGCTAGCGTGATCCTCACGTTGGATGACTGAACCACGGCGTTGCGGGCGCTCTAGTTGGAGAGTCAGAGGCCCGGGGACTTCCACCACCATCCCAAGGACTATGGCAGCCCGACCATCATCTCTGTGCAAACACCGTCCGTCTCATGCCGGAGCGTCCGTGGGGCAACGAGATCGTCGCGACAGTGCCTGACGTGATTGTCCGCCGGGCGTTGACGGTTCGACGTAAGGCTTGGGTGCCACCTTCGATGCGGATCATCTCGTGCCCTCGCAGTCTTTCAATCACGCGCGGTGCGGGATGATCAGCGATCAGGACGTTGTGTTGGTCCTCCTCGGCGGCACCTGCGACGAGGTCGACCGTGGAAGTGCCGCGCACGAAACGGTGCGCCGTGTTGGTGCGCAGGTCGATGCTGGGCTGGAACCGGTAGCCCAGTCCTTCGAGTGCGCTGGCGACAGCATTGGGCACGCCCCGCTGGGTCTCGATGTGCAACACGATGTCGACGTCGTTGGTCGGTCGTATGACGCCGAGCCCGTGGTGAATGCTGTGGAGCTGAGTCATCAGGCCGCCGACGAGAGTCCATCTCTCGGGCGGAAGGGCGGCGGCGAGCTCTGCGACGCTGGGCCACGGGGCCGGCCAGCCGCCGGGTGCGGCACTCACCTCAATCAGGGGGCGCTCGGGATTCATCGGTACGCCTCCAGCAACTCGCTGAGCACTCGGTGGCCGACTCCCCGCAGGCGCGGGTCGGTGCTGGTGGCCGCATCGAGGGCGGCCACTGTCGAGGTGGCGACCAGAGTGCGTACGCGCTCGAAGTTGAACTCGGTCGTGCGCAGCACAACGGTTCCGCCAGCGTCGACTCGAAGCGCGAGTGTGCCGACGAGGTCGCTCAGATCGGGCTGGGCGAGGTAGCCGTCAATGCTCTCATCGACGGCGTCGGTGATGCCGAGTAGTCGAAGGTCGGTTGAGGCGATCTGTTCACGCAGGCGGGGGAGCGCGGCACGGTGAGCGACATAGGTCTGAACCCGCGCGCGGTCTCGTAGCCGGGTCAATAGGTCGTCGACCTCGCTGATGTCGCGTAAGGCAGAGCGCAACCTGGATGCTTGTACGGCTCCGAGCCACTCGGGATCGTGACCGGACAGGAGTGCCACGGCACCCCAGGCTGTGTGCTCGGCCCAGGCGCGCGTGCGCCCCTGCCACTGGGACTGGAGGTAGCGGTCGACCGAGCCGGGATCGACCAACCCTCGGGCGATCCGAGTCACCGCGCCGGAGGCAGCCAGTCGGCGGGGGATTATCAAAGAACTGCTCCAGAGCGATCCTGATCAGAGCCCGGATGGCCGGATCCTCGTCGATGCGGGGAGGTAGGCAACCATCCTCCCATCCTGCAGATTGCATAGCTTCCATCTACTGTTTTGCATCCGCGCTATTCGAGATTTTGCAGGCTGGTGAGCCGACATATTGCTCGGGTGCAGCAGCCCCAAGCTTTGCTAATCAAATATCGTGTGGCCAACCCGAAGCTGTTTGGATCCGTCGATCGCGGCACTGCGCACTCTGACTCCGACATTCTCGTCGAGATGGACCCGGAAGTTGGCAATCTTCTTATATGTGCAGCGGGGCTCATGGAGGAAACACGTGCGCGGTTCGGTCGCGATGACATCGACGTTTTCCCGGTGCAACTGCTCAAGCGTCCGATCTCGGCTACATGCGGTCACGTCGATCGTGGTTTTAATCCGCACACGATGAAGCGCATCCCGTTCGCGGGGCGATCCTCGACCTTCTGCCCGAACTGCCAGCGGCAACGGTGACTCATTGAGTGCGTGTTCACGGTGATGGGGCGCGGCACGAATCTTTCTATGTCTTACATTTTGTGAGACCATGGGGTCATGGCTGCGACGATCACTTTCCGACCAGACGACGAAGCGCGTCTCGCGATCGACGAGCTCACCGCCGACGGCACCCCTGTTTCGAAAGTTGTGCGCGACGCACTAGTGGAGGCTGCTGCCCGGCACGCGAAGTCCAGGGTTCGCGCCGAGGTCGAGGCCCTGGCCGCTGACCCTGTCGACCGCACGGAGGCAGCCCAGGTGCTGCGAGATATGGAGTTGCTGCGTGCGTGGTGACGTCTACCATCTGCGGGCCCCTCGTGATGCCCGAGGTCATGAGCAGCAGGGGGCTCGGTATGCGATCGTCGTGCAGTCCGACGACCTCGATCTGTTGTCGACTTGGATGGTTGCTCCCACGTCGACCTCGGCTAGACCTGCTACCTTCCGCCCGGGGGTCGAGATAGCAGGCCTACCGACCCGCGTTCTTGTCGAGCAGACGAGCGCAGTCGACCCGAGCCGGCTCGGCGAACGGATCGGGCACCTGGGCTTCGACGAACTCCGAGCTGTCGATGCTGCCCTGAGTCTGGTCCTCGCACTCTGACAAGGTCGGCTGTCTTCGGGCATGAACGTCACTATGTGTTGTAGTCGGGGGACTTCCGCCACCATCCCAATGACTGTGGCAGCCCAACCATCATCACTGCGCAAACGTCACTGACCGGGTCGCTGGGTACGCTCGACAGCCACGGGGTCAGAGCCTCTCGCGGTTCGCGAGGACGGTCGCCACGGCGTCGTCGAGGCTGATCTTGGTGCCGTGGATGAATGCCCGTGCGGCGTCGAACTTCTCGTACATCTCGTTCAGCTCCATCAGTGTTCCTCCTTCTGCGACTTCTTCTTGCCAGCGAGGTGTTTCTCGGCTAACTCGTGTACCTTCTGCGGGCCCGGTCTGCGAAATCATCGAGGGCGTTGGTGACGTCTCCGGCGACCCAGACGAGGTAGCGCTGCCCCCCGGCGGCCTTGGTGACGATGCCGGCTTCGCGGAGTTGGGCGATGACATTGTCGGCCGCTGGTTGCGAGATGCCGATGGTCTCTTGGATCAAGTTGGAAGTCACCGCGGGCTGGCTGAGTAGCAGAGGCAGGACGCGCCATACGGATGCGGACTTGCGGGCGGTGATGGATTCGCCCCAGCTTTCGTAGACAGCCACGAGGTCTTGGGCTAGTTTGCGGCCGTTGCCAATGGCTGCAAACGCGGCATCGGCGAAGCGCGCGACGATCGGACTGGCATCGCCATTGCGGAAGTCAGTGAGGGCCTCGAAGTACGAGCGGGTGTCGGAGAGCAGTCCGGCGGAGACCGGGATGGTGGAGCGCGTCGTCGCGCCGCCGAGTCTGAGCATCGCGTGCATCAGTGCTCGCCCGGTGCGGCCGTTGCCGTCAGAAGCAGGTAGAGATGCAGAGGGTCGGTGGGGGAGCGCTTGAAGCCCAGCTTCTCGTAGAAGGATGTCGCATGCTCGTGCAGAGCGTGGACGAGCAGGATGCGTACGCCGATGCGGTCGGCAGCGGCCAGCGTGGACAGGATGGCATCGCGCACGAGGAGACGACCCAGGTCGGAGCCTTGTGCCTTGACGTCGATGGCGAGCCGTCCCATCAGCACGGCGGGGATAGGGTTGGGTGCGTTGCGACGTACCTTGCCCGGAAGGTCGACATGCTCGACCGCGACGGCTGACAGCGTGTAGTAGCCGATGATCTTGTCAGTGTCGGCGTCTACGCAGACGTAGCATCGTGCCAAGTCGGCGATGTGATTGGTCAGCGCCCGATCGGCCAGATAGCGGTCGAGGGATTCCTCGCCGGAGTCGAAGTCGCCTGTGTTGTCGCCTCCATCGATGGGGCGCGGCTGCTGCGGATTCACTTGTCCCAAGGGGCAGGCTCGTTGAGCAGTTTCGCCAGCTCGGGGATGCGTTTGGCCGGCCGGTCGAGGATCGCGGCGAACTCGGTCCACGCGGCGTCGTCGAGGCGGAATACGCGGCGATCGGCGAGGGTGTCCTCGGCTCGGGCCACGGCGGCCGTCGTGACGAACTCGGTTAGGGACTGCCCGGTCACGGCAGCGGCGTCGCGGATCAGGGCGTCCTGGTCAGGGGTGAGGCGCATTGCAAGGCGGGCTTCCTTGCGTCGGGTGGTTTCGGGTGTCACGGCCATACGAAGAATGTACGCCTAATGTACAAACGTCGCGAGTTTTCCTGAGCTCTATGTAGTGCGGGCTGCCCATATTCAAATCCGAAGCCGCCTAGTGCAGCGGATGTTACACTTGATTCAGATAGAGCAGATAGTGTCTGGAGGTGGATCATGACCGAGCTACTGAGCCGAGACGCCGACGCGCTGCACCGTGCCCTCGACAAGGGCGGCGCCGAGATCGAGGTCAGTTTCTCCCGCGAGACCGCTGAGTGGCTCGCCCGGCTGGTCGATGCCAAGGCGCGCGGCCAGGAAGTCCTGCTCACCCGTGGCAACGCTGAAGTTACTCCTGCTGAGGCTGCCGAGTTGCTGGGGATGTCTCGTCCCCAGGTCCGCAAGCTGATGGACGAGGGCAAACTGGTCTTCCGCAAGGTCGGCACCCACCACCGAGTCAAGCTCGCCTCAATCCACGCCTTCCTTGAAGCCGAGCGGGTCCACATGGAGGCCGGGATGGAGGAGTTCGCCCGGCTGCAAAACGAGTTGGGGCTGGTGGAGTGAGCGGACAGGAGGCCGAGTCTCGCATCCTGTTCAGTGTGGTCCTCAGCGACGCCAACATCGTGTTCTCGCGTGTCTTGCGGGATTACGTGCTCTACGCGATGACCCATCAGCTCATCCGGGTCAGGTGGAGCCAAGCCATCTTGGACGAGGCCGTCAGGCGCATGATCGAGAAGGTGGACGGCTTCGACGAGGCATCCGGTGAGCGACTGGTCGCGGCCATGAACGGCACGTTCCCGTACTCCCAAGTCGACATGACCGAGGAGGCCAGTGTCACGGTCGCAGACTTCGTGCTGGTCGACGACAACGATCGGCACGTCATTGCCGCCGCGGTCGCCGCCGAAGCCACGTTCGTGTGTAGTGACGACCTCACGGGCTTCCCTCCCGAGGTCATGACAGCCCTGGGGATCGAGTGGGTGACCGCGGATGCCTTGTTCAGCACGCTGGTCGAGGAGGCGCCCGAAGCGATGCTCAAGGTTCATCGGATGGCGGTGTCTCGGCTGCCCGGCGCGACTGATGAGTCGACGATTGTCGCGCTTCGAGGTGCCGGGGCTGGGCGGACAGCCGATCTCATGGAAGACTTACTCAAGCAGTCCTGATTGTTGCGCCGCGGGGTCTGGGTGACCTGGTGGCTGGCTTCGTATTCGGTCGGTGGGACCAGCGCGGTTTCACCCCTGAGGACCCCGACTTCACCGGAGTCTTCAGGATCCATCGATTCAACGGGTCTTCCTGAACCTCGGTCATGGAGTAGGTGGCGATGCTGCCCACCGATACTTGCCATGGTTGAGCAGAGCCGGCCCGGACTAGAGTGCAGGCCATGGACTTCGCAGCCTCACCTCGCGCCAAAGAGCTCACCGATCTGGTCACCACCTTCGTCACCGAGGAGATCGAGCCAGTCGTTGATGACTACCACCGTGACGTCGCTCGCGGAGGTGACCACACGACCTGGGCAGAATCGCAGATCATGACCGAGCTGCGGGCAAAGGCTCGGGCTCAAGGATTGTGGAATCTCTTCTTGCCAGTCGGTCACGATCAGCCGTACGCCGAACAGTTCGGCACCCACGGCGGCGCCGGTTTGAGCAATCTGGACTACGCGCCCGTGGCCGAGGCGATGGGCCGGGCCACGACGCTGGCGCCGTATGTCTTCAACTGCAATGCGCCCGACACCGGCAACATGGAGGTGCTGCTCAAATACGGCACCGCCGAGCAGAAGCAGACCTGGCTCGAGCCGCTGCTGGACGGCCAGATCCGCTCGATGTTTGGGATGACCGAGCCCGGTGTGGCCTCATCAGATGCCACCAATATGGCCGCGACCGCCGTACTCGATGGTGACGACGTGGTGATCAATGGCACCAAGTGGTTTTCCACGGGCGTGGGTCACCCGGACTGCAAGGTGATGATCTTCATGGGGCTCACCGACCCAGACGCCGATCGTCATCACCGCCACTCCATGGTGTTGGTGCCGCTGGATGCCGATGGGGTCGAGGTGCAACGCATGCTGCCCACGATGGGCATCTACGACGAGCCAGTTGGTCACGGCCAAGTGCGCATGACCGACGTACGCGTGCCGCAAAGCAATCTCTTGCTGGGCGCCGGCCGAGCCTTCGAGATCGCGCAAGGACGCCTTGGGCCAGGGCGGATCCACCACTGCATGCGGCTGATCGGTCAAGCCGAGGTGGCCTTGGAGTTGGCGATCAAGCGGGGTCTGTCGCGCACCGCCTTTGGCAAACCGATCATCAACCTGGGCGGCAATCGCGAGCGGATCGCCGATGCTCGGATGGCGATCAATCAAGCGCGCCTGCTCGTGCTGCATGCCGCCTGGAAGCTCGACACCGAAGGCGCTGCGCCTAGTGAGGTCAGTCAGATCAAGGTGGTCGTGCCGAATGTCGCCCAACAGGTGATCGACATGGCGATCCAGTTGCATGGCGGCGCCGGCATGACCCAAGACCTGCCCCTGTCGGCGATGTGGACCAATGCGCGATCATTGCGCTTGGCCGATGGGCCCGATGAGGTGCATCGTGGCGTAGTGGCCCGAGCCGAGATCGGCCGTTACAAGGAGGCAACCCGATGACCGAAGAGCAGTCAACGCCAGACAAGCAGTACGTCGTGATCAGCGGTGGCTCTCGTGGCCTTGGAGCCGCACTGGCCCAGCTGCATCGCGAGCGCGGCGACGAGGTCTGCATCGCCGACCTGCGCCCGACCGACGACTCCCAACTGACTCTCAATGTGAGCAGCGAGGCCGACTGGGCTCGGGTGGCCGGATGGGCCAAGGAGCACTGGCCTCGCGTCGATCGGCTCTACAACTGCGCCGGCATTGCTGGCGGCGGTCGCATCGACGTCTCAGGCTTTGATGAGTTCGAGCGCACCATCGACATCAACCTGCTCGGCACCGTGCGTGGCATCCGCGCCTTCGTGCCGAGCTTCAAACAGCAGCGCAGCGGTCAGATCGTCAACATCGCGTCACTGGCGGGTCTCGTGCACCCGGCCGGGATGTCGGCGTACTCCGCGAGCAAGGCCGGGGTGGTTGCGATCAGCGAGTCGCTCAACTTCGAGCTGGGCGGCTATGGCATCACCGTGTCGGTGGTTTGCCCGTCGTTCTTCCGCAGCGACCTGGCCGAGAGCCTCACCGGTCAGGACGGAGCCGCACAGGCGATCGCGAAGAAGCTGATCGACCAGGCTCCCCAGACTGCCGATGACGTGGCCGCCGAGGTCATCGCTCAAGCCGATGCGGGCGAGACGCTGATCCTGCCCGACCAGACCTCCAAGGACACCTTCGCTTTCAAGCGCGATGACCGTGCCGGCTACGAGGCCCTGATGGGTGCAGATGGGGCGGGCCTCCTGACGAGGCAGGCATGAGTCAGACTCCAGCTGACAGCAGTGAGGTCAGGTCAGAGGATGCCTTCGATCTCGATCCCGTACGCCGTTGGCTGGCCACCGTCGGCATCGACTTGGGGGATGAGGTCGAGATCCGGCAATTCCGCGGTGGCGCCTCCAATCTCACCTATTCACTGCGCGACAGCGAGCACGATCTGATCTTGCGGCGCCCGCCGAGCGGCAAGAAGGCCGCTGGCGCCCACGACATGGCCCGCGAATACCGGATCCAGGCTGGCTTGGCGCAGTCATTCCCGCTGGTGCCGAAGATGATTGGCCTGTGTCAGGAAGAGGCCGTGCTCGGCTCTGACTTCTATGTGATGGAGCGGATCGACGGGATCATCCCCAGACGCGACTTCCCGATCGAGATCAACCCAGCTGACACGGCCGCCCTGTGTCGCAATGCGATCGGAGCGCTGATCGACCTGCACGAGGTCGACGTACAAGCCACCCCACTGGCTTCGATGTACAAGGGGCTGGGCTATGTAGAGCGCCAGATCTCGGGGTGGACGCGACGCTTCCGTGACGCCCGCACTCCCGACGTACCCGATTTTGAAGGCGTGATGGATTGGCTGGCCGCCAATCAGCCCGACGATGTCGGTGCGTGCATGATCCACAACGACTTCCGCTTCGACAACCTGGTGCTGGCCAAGGAAGACCCCACCAAACCGATCGGCCTGCTCGACTGGGAGTTGGCCACCGTGGGCGACCCGTTGATGGATCTTGGCTCCACGACTGCCTATTGGGTGCAAGCCGATGATGATGACTTCAGTCAACTCTTTCGTCGTCAACCCACCCACCTGCCCGGCATGATGACTCGTGCCGAATTGGTCGACCACTATTGCGCTGCCCGTGGCTTGGCGCTCACGCCCGCGCAATGGCGCTTCTATGATGTATATGGAGTCTTCCGTCTGGCCGGCATCGCCCAACAGATCCACTATCGCTACTACCACGGTCAGACCACCAATGAAGACTTGGCGATCTTTGGGCAAGCGGTCGGCCATCTTGAGTCACGATGCAAGGAGATCATCGGCTAATGGGCATCTTGTTGCTGGTGCGCCACGGGCAAGCCTCCTGGGGCGCGGAAAACTACGACCAACTCTCCGAGATCGGCTGGGAGCAGGGCCGCATCCTGGGTCGAGCCCTGGCCGAGCGGGGCATCCAACCCGACCTCGTCGTCTCCGGTGGCATGCAAAGACACCAAGAGACCTGCGCCGGGGTGCTGGAGTCGCTTGGTGGGCGGGAGGTCATGATCGACCCGGGTTGGAACGAGTTTGACCACGTCGAGGTCTTCCGCAAGATCGAGCCCAAGTCGGGCTTCGTCGACTCCTTCGAGGAGTTTGAGCGGGCGATCACCCGCTGGACCGGCGGCGAGTTCGCCGACTACCAGGAGTCATTCGGCGAGTTCACCGGCCGCATCGATGGGGCGCTTCGTCGTACGAGTGAAGCGGTGGGTGATGGGATCGCGATCGTCTTCACCAGTGGCGGTCCTGCGTCTTGGTCTGCGACGTCGGTGCTCGGCGGCGAGGTGCCTTTGTGGCGGCGCCTCAACCCCGTCTGCGCCAACACCGGAGTCACCAAGATCGCCGTACGACCCGAGCGCACCCACCTGATGACCTTCAACGAAACCGTGCACATCGAAGCCCAACTTGCCGCTAGGCCCGAACTGCTCACAT
>Ga0209607_1003310_pt1 | contig 12395 bp, 14 predicted proteins | sample AD_UKC117_MetaG_FD_184413 | JGI IMG/M metagenome (GOLD analysis project Ga0209607, IMG submission 184413) | Active sludge microbial communities of municipal wastewater-treating anaerobic digesters from Hong Kong - AD_UKC117_MetaG (SPAdes)... | ecosystem: Engineered > Bioreactor > Anaerobic >... | reverse complement strand
TATACTTGGCCGTTATAGCCTAGTTTAAAAAGAAGTTTGGTCTGGAAAATCCTTAGGGATGACCACCCAAAGTGATAAAAAAGAAAAAATATGAGTACCAAACCAAACAAAAAATTACGGTGGATACTAAGGGGATTAAGCGGTCTGATAATAGTGTTTTCTTTATTTATGTTTATCGGTGAAACTTTTTTTGATGAAAAAACCGCAGGACCTCTGACTAACAACGCTATTTTACAATTGTCGATAGCGGGAATAGGTCTTACAGGGCTTGGGCTTGCATGGAAATGGGAATTAACTGGAGGTATTATTGCTTTGGTTGCTTATTTTGTATTAGCTATAATCAATTATAGAGTACTGGGTTTCCCCTTGGTTTATATTTGGCCGATTACCGCTATATTATTTATTGCCCTTTGGGCAATTAGCACAAGCACAACTGCTAAGTAATAATATATTGGAAAGCAGACTTTGATAGGAAAAACTAATTATATTAATTTGTTTCTGTCATATAATTAAGTGATGAGATTTTGAAGGTATTGGATACCTTTTTATGCAGTAGTTATGCTTATTAAGAAAACCAGCCCATAACAATGTATAAGAATTTATGGCTTACCTTTTCAATAATTGAATAATCTGAACAAATAATAGTAAATTGAACTTCCGAAAGTTCTGAGAAGCTTGCCTTGCTGATTTGCACGCGGCTCAATTAATTTGGAACAAAGAAAATACTGGTCGGTTTCGCCGCTTCAAGCCGCACGCTGCGCCACACGCCACAAATCTTATACAAACTCGTTGGCAACAAGCCTTCAAAAAAAACTTGCAATTGACGTATGAAATATTTAATTTTGTACGTAATTCAATTTAAGGTCATGGAAACGAAATTAACTTTGAGATTAAATGATAATGTTATTGAGCGAGCTAAAAATTATGCCCGCAGACATAAGATTAGTCTTTCAAAAATGATTGAATCTTATCTTGATAGCATAACAAAACAGAAGGAAGATGAGAAAAAGATTCCGATTACTCCGCTGGTTGACAGTTTGAGCGGTGTGATTGATTTGCCTGCTGACTATGATTATAAAAGAAATTATCGTGATTATCTGGAAAACAAGTATAAATGAAAAGGATATTCGTCGATACAAACATTGTGATTGATTTATTATCACGAAGAGAACCATTTTATGAAGAAGCAGCAATTCTTTTTTCACTTGCAGACAATAAGAAAATTGAATTAGCTGTATCATCCCTGACAATTGCAAATACAAGTTACGTGTTGTACAGACAATTGGACTCAAGTAAAGCAAGATCAATTCTAAGAAAACTCAGATTGATAGTACAGGTTTTACCATTGGATGATAAAATTGTTGGATTAGCTTTAAATGACGAGACTTTCTCAGACTTCGAGGATGGTCTTCAATATTTCACAGCAATTGAAAACAGGCAGGAATTAATTATTACCAGGAATCTTAAAGATTATAAAAATTCAAAGCTACCAACAATGACAGCAAGGCAATTCATTGAAACTCTGGAATAAGGCCAGGTGCCAACAAAGGCTAAAACGCTATAGGGCAGATGGTTAATTAAGGAAAGATTGTACATTTATTGAAAATTCTGCTTTCCGGAATGATACATTTTCAAAAGTGCCTGCCAGCGCAAAGCCTGGACGTTTCAGAAATCAAAACACACTGGTCAGCGCACATGAAAAATATTAACTCAATTTAAAATTTTGAATTATGAAATTAAAACATATTCTAATCATTCTTTCTTTTTTTTGTTATCAAGTGATACATGCTCAATGGCAAAAAGTTAGTCAGGTTAATTATTCAGGGTGTGGATGGGATTTAGGGATAGATTTTTATCCTGGTAATAATTCTTTTGATTTTGTAAACGATAGAATTGGTTATATAACTGTGACTGAAAGTTGTGGCGGACCAGGTACTTATGATCCAACATATCTTTTAAAAAGTTCAGATTGGGGAGCTAACTGGGAACATATTTATACAACAGGACAAAATTGTTGTCAGTATAGTAGATTGGTTTTTTCATTTTATGAAGTAGATAATGCTTATTTACTTGAATGTAATGATGGTATGTGCAGGGGGATAGATTATTCCGGGAATAACATTGGTATATCTACTGAACCACCACTTTTTATCAAAAGTATAAGTGAAGATAGTTTATTGTTAATTGATTGGATTAATCATGGTGATCATTATGATCAGGGAATAGTTTATTTTAACCCATTGGACGAATCTTTTAACGAAATAATAATTACAAATGAATATTATTTGGTTTATCAGGAATATTATCAAAATTTGGGCCCTGTAGTTAATGGAATTTATTTTGATCAAAATATCGGCGTTGTCACAGCAAATAGAAATGATAGCCTGTTAATTTTTTGGTCTGACAGGAATTGGCAAAATTGGCAATACCTAAAACTTTCAAAAAATATTGATGTTCAGGATATTCATTTTATAAATGATTCAATTGGATTTATAATTGACAATGATTCATGTCTCTATAAAACCATTGATAGATGTGAAAATTGGGAATGTATTAATTTGCCAACCAATGAAACACTTCGGGCTGCTGAGTTTAGGAATAATGTTGGATATATCGTTGCCAATAATGGTACTTTGATTGAATCAAATGATATGGGGAGTTCCTGGCATGAAATTGATTTACCAACAAATGAAAATTTAATTGAAATTTCAATTGCCAGTGATTCTGTTATCTATGTGTTAGATAGTGATTTAAATATATACTGCAACAATCTACAAACTGGTTTATCTGAATTTGAAAAGCATAGTGACCACAACATTCATGTTTATCCCGTACCGACAAGAGATAAAATGATTATTGAATCAACCGATTTGGGGAAGATAGGTGCTCTAAACATCTTTAATTTAAATGGTGAGTTGTTATACAATTTAGAAAATGTAAATAGTACACAGATTGAATTGGGACTAAATGCACTAAGCAATGGCATGTATTTTATAATGGTTAATATTGAAAATAGGACTTATTATAAAAAATTAGTAAAGGATTAATGATTTAACATCAACATTAAGGTCACATAAGCTACAAAGGCTAAACACATACGGGCGCATGGGTGTGAGGAGAAAGATTGTACATTTAATCAGAATTTGTGCTGGCCTGAAGGATATATTTTCAAAAGAGCCCGCCAGCGCTTAGCCTCAACCGTGTGTGTCTTGAATCAATAAGAACAAACCAAGTTCTTTGAGAATGCTGTATCTGAGATGGAAGACTTTATGATGTTATACATGGCTGCGGAGATCAAGCGAAATGATAGTCCGGGACAGTATAACCAATCATAAGGATAGGCCTTCTGCTGACGGCTTTCAGGAGTTGTTGGCAAACCACCTTATGCTGCAATAGGCGGAAACTCCTTTTGTGGTGAACGATAAGGAAAAGGGCAACCACGAGTTGTTCAGGTAGGGTTAAAATGAGCTGAATAGAGTAAAATATCGATATAAGCCTCGATAAGGCATAACTGATGTTAAAATCGGGTAGTTACGTTTGTACCCGGGAAAAGCCCGATGGAAAGGGCAATGCAGAAGGAACCTGATTACTGTCTGCATAACATCCGGGGTAAAGGTATCAGGACATTTAACCGGGCTCAGGTACGGAACAAGAGAAGTCGGAACCGTTCTGTAAATCTGTAGCAATATGGAGAAGCAGACAGAAAAGGAATAACTGAGGTTCCGGCGGCGGACCAGTTCGTAGTAGTGATGAACCCCGGGAAACCGGGTGGAGCGAAGGGGCTGGCCTGTTTAGTTTCATGGTGAACAACAACCGAAAGGAATGATTGATTATTACGAAACAAAATCACAACCAATCACCCGTGTAATGGTATTACAGGCATACCGGAAGGTAAAGGCCAATCGGGGCAGTGCGGGCATAGATGAAATGAGTTGGGCAGATCTTGAAAATGACTTATCTGGACAGCTCTATAAACTGTGGAACCGGCTGACTTCGGGCAGTTATTTTCCAATGCCAGTAAAAGAAGTAGAGATTGATAAGCGAGGGGGAGGAAAAAGGAAGTTGGGTATTCCCACCATCATAGACCGGATTGCGCAGCAAGTGGTCAAAACGCCACTTGAGCGGATTGTAGAGCCGGTATTTCACATCAGTTCATTTGGTTATCGCCCCGGAAGGGATTGCCATCAGGCAGTCGGGAAAGCTACAAATATGGCTATTTCACATGATTGGGCAATAGACATTGATATCAAAAGTTTCTTTGATACCATTGACCATGACCTGTTGATGAAAGCAGTAGAACATTACTGCAGGGATGGATGGATGTTGATGTACATCGAACGCTGGCTCAAGGCTGGGATTATGGAGAAAGACGGCAGCTATGTCGAACGGCTTACCGGCACGCCCCAGGGTGGTGTAATAAGTCCGCTGTTGTCGAATATATTCCTTCATGTGGTTTTTGATAAGTGGATGGAGAAATATCATCCGGAGAAACCATTCGAGCGCTACGCCGACGATATAGTAGTACATTGTAAAACGGAGCGACAGGCGCTTTTCCTGTTAGCAAGGATTCGTGAGCGGTTTGAAAGCTGCAAGCTATCGCTTCACCCGACAAAGACGAAGATTGTTAATTTCCGTGGGATTTCTGACAAGAAATATCCCCGAGGGCTTGACTTTCTTGGTTTTACCCTTAAACCTTTCTGGTGTAAGACGAAGAAAGGCTTTCACCTGATGGTCACTTCATTTATGAGCAGTAAATCCATGAGTGCGGTAATGGAAAAATTCAGAAAGAAGCAGATACACAAATGGCGCAAACCTATTGGTGCATTGGCGGAAATGCTGAATCCCATTATCAGAGGTGTTATGAATTTCTATTGTAAATTCTGGCACTCACACACGCACTATATCTGGGATCAACTCAATAAAAGGTTACTGAAGTGGGTCATGTGGGAAAAGGGTCTTTATAAGTTGGCTGCTGTAAGGTACCTTCGTGCCAAACGCAAGGAAAATCCCTACCTCTTTGAACACTGGAGATTGTGTATTCCATAATGTATTGATACATTTGTGATGAAACAGGAAGAGCCGTATGAATTGAGAGGTTCAAGTACGGTTCCGTGAGAACGCTGGGGTGAAACTCCCCGGTGTGACTCGACTATGGCACATTTTGAGAAAAGATAATTATGAGGAATTTGGATAAAGTATTAGATTTCATTCTTTTCAGATTTTCATTTGAGATAATGACTGAATTAGATCAAGAACTGATAAGAAAAAAATTATATGACACGTTCAATCGTGATCAGAGTTTTTTATACCCGGTATTTGAAATGAACAAATTTGCTTTTTCGCATAAGAATTTTTTGCCTAAGTTATATAATTTTAGTCCAATAATATTTGAGGGTGAAATCTCAAAAAAGATTGGGACTTCAATATTTGTATCTGCTAAAACATATCCAGTACTCATTTGGTTTTTTGTGATCGGAATCTTAAGTGGTTTGATTAGTTATTTTACGAATTTGGATGGAATGAGAGATGAATTTTCAAATACTCCGTTCCCGTTTAATCCAGTATTTTCACCAATTTTCATGTTGATTCCTTATGGATACTATGTCTTTAAAATAAATGATGTAAAAGGAATTCTCGAAAGTATTGTAAGGAGTGAAGAAAAACGTGCCATAACAGCAGCTAGCCATAATGCGGGGTCTGGTGGTAATTGAACATTTGAAATCTTAACTTACATCTGTAATTTCAGAAAGCTGAGTAGCGATCAATTCCCGCACTATGGCTAGCTGCAAACCGTTATGCACAAATTAAAAGAATGAGAACACTGCTGATTTTAATAGCTATTATTCTTGCAAGTTGTACTTCAAAAACTTATTTGGAGAAGGCTGAAAATGAGATAAATGAAAACATTGACAAAAGATTGACGATAAATAATTCAAATTTTAGCAAAGAACTTGAAGTTTACTTTGAGAATTATTTAAGTTCAAATCATATTGTAAGTAAAAATGAAGATAAAGGATTGATCTATTATAACTATTTGAAATTTGTACCTGATCATGGAGGAGGTCTTAACAAAATTATTAATGATTCATTGACAGCAAAAATAAAAAAAGAACTGGAATTCATTGGTTTAGACTCAGAAAATGGAATACAAAAGCTGTTTTATGAGACAGTAAAACCTGTAGTTGAAAAGTACCACGATAAATTTAAAGCAGAAGAATTTAACGATGAATTAATACATGGAATTGCGGTAAATGATCCAAATGTTGAATTAAATATGATTGTAATAATTAATGGATTACTAAAAAAGTATGATTCCTCTGATTTTAATAGACCCTTTTTACAAAAATTTGTATTACTACTTGTTTTCGTACAACTTGAATTAAATGAATAATCTGTGCATAACAGGCGGTATATTTTATTGCCGAGATAGTGCTGAGTTCAGCTTTTCTGCATCTAATAAACTTTCGTATAACTTGACAGGAAAGTACTTCGAAATCGGCAACAAAAACATACCGCCAAAACGTTAGGTGCCCAATTGTATGAAAACACAGACACATAGACAACTAGCATCACAATTAGCTCAGAAAATCATGGATAAAAAGATTTCTTACGAGCAATTTGTTGACCAATATCCTACTGACACTGGAGACGATGAAATAGATTCATTGTTTGATTTGATAGAACATCAACCAAAACTCGGGGGATTTTTAGGCGTGAGACAAAGTACTTATGATGATTACAATTCCGATATTTTTAGACTTATAAAAAAATTAGAAAGATAGATGGATACTTTGTCATTAGAATATGGCATTAGAAATGGTGAAACATTTAAGAATGGTTCTTTAAAAACTGAGCGAAAATATGTTGATTTTGTGGTCTCAGGCCAATCACTTGGACAGATTTTTGGATTGCCTGATTCCGACTTGATAGGAGTTTTTGGTTGGAGCGATAATAGAGATTATGAAAACAAACAAATTGACGAATTTCTTGGATTTGAAAGCCCTGAATTAAAAACTGGTAGAATACCTTTTTACGTCTGTCCCGAATGTGGTGACATTGGATGTGGCGCAATAACTGCTAAGATTGAGTTTTCGGATAACTTTGTGATTTGGAAAGATTTTGGATATGAAAATAATTATTCAGAGCCAGACTTAGATGATTACAAAGAGATTGGACCATTTACATTCAAGAAAGATGATTACTTTCAGATTTTAGATAAATTGAAACAGAAATAAAAAACAACTGGGCACAACAAATAAGACTTAAACGCAGTCGCTGAGTAAAAAGCAAAAATCGCAGCCGTGACCTTTCTGCGACTGCGATTTAAGTAAGTGTTGAACTTTACCGACCTGCTCCGGAATATCTCCACTTCGACAGCGCTCAGTGCAGACATGGGGATTTAATGTTTGGCATCTGTTCTACGATCGGGTTCCGGGGTCATTCTTCCGGGTCAGGTTATGGTGTCAGTATGAAATTCAGGTCATAGGGCTGTTTGTTTTATGGTTGAAAGGCTTTATCACCGGTAAATGGTTTGGGTTTGGGCAAAAGCGTGGCCATTCCTTTTTGAGGAATTAAAACCGGGTTTCAGAGCGTTGATTCCATGCCAGTAACAGTTTATCCGGCGGTGGCCGTGGATCAACAATACCGATAAGCTTCATTCTGCCTGAGCCGCAGCAAGGACATTTTTCCGGGTCAAATCCCAGTCTTTCGCGGCACACCTGTTGCCAGGCGGGTTTTGAGCTTGCGATTTTTTGTCCGTTTTCATCCTTTGGTTTGGGTATGTATTCAGCTTTACGGCGCGAAGACAGGATTCCGTAGTGACGAATCTTCACAAACCCGGGAGGCAGGATATGCATACAAAACCGTCGCAGAAACTCCATATTGCCGAGTGTCATTTCCTTTTGCAGGTTGCCATGACGATAGTCTTTGTATCGGAAAGTGACATCAGCGTCTGTTACGTTGATCAAACGGTGGTTACTGATGGCAATACGGTGAGCATATCGCCCGAGATATTCAATCACCTTACGGGGGTCTCCCAACGGCTCTTTTGCATACACCACCCAGTTGCGCAGCATCATTTGTTCAAACAGGTCCCGGGGCCTTTGGATACCTTGTTCTGCCAGGGCTGTTTTAAGCCCGTCGCGGTATTTTGCCCTGAATACGGAGCTGAGTGCCTTTACCGGAAACAGGAAATTGCCATCACCCCTTGCATTCACCCAATGGCCTTTGATGTTAAAACCGCCGGCAGGCACGATGATGTGCAGGTGGGGGTGCAGTGCAAGCGTTTGTCCCCAGGAGTGTAAAACGGCCACATATCCGATATCGGCGCCCAGGTGTTTTGGGTCGGCAGCAAAGGTAAAGAGGGTGTCTCGCACGGCATGAAAGAGCAGGTTGTACATCATCACCGGATATTTCAGGCACAATGGGTTCAGTACCTCAGGAAGTGTAAACACCATATGCAGATAACCTACCGGCAACAGATCAGCCTCCCGGTCCATGATCCACCTTTCTTTGTCCACCTGCTGGCATTTGGGACAATGCCTGTTTCGGCAACTATGATAAGCGATGCGGGTGTGCCCGCAGTCGCTGCATTGATAAATGTGGCATCCCAGCGCTTCGGTACGGCATTGTTTAAGGGCAGTCAGCACACCTTTGTGGTAACCCAAAGGTTTGCATTTCCTGATAAACTCATCGCCCGAATACCTGATCACATCGGCCACTTCAAAGGCCGGGGTGTTCATTTTCTGTACAACGTGTCTAGGGGGCTTTTTACTGTTTTAGGCGACACCCGGGCGATATGCAGGTAGACCAGTGTGGTGTCGATGCGGGCATGGCCCAGTTGCTCTTTGATGCTGAACAGGTCGACCCCGTTTTCGAGCAGGTGAGTGGCAAAGGAATGACGCAACGTGTGGCAGGTGGCCGGTTTTTGTATGCCGGCCTTCTCCACGGCTTCGTTAATAATCCATTGAATGCTTCGCTCACCCATTGGTTTTCCGGGCGTATGTCCGTTAAAGAGATAAACCTCAGGCCGCTCTTTGCGGTAATAATCGCGCAGCCCCTTAAGCAGCAGTTCCGACAGTACCACATAACGGTCTTTGCGCCCTTTACCCATTCTGACATGTATCTGCATGCGGTCGGAATCGATGTCATTGATTCTGAGTGTCCGGGCCTCATTCATGCGTAAGCCTGAACTGTAAAGCAGGGCGAGCATTACCCGGTGCTTGAGGTTTTCTGTACAGGAGAGCAGTTTCTTTACTTCCTCTTTCGACAAGACCACCGGCAGGGTATCGGGGTCTTTTATGGGCGGCATTTGCAGCGCCTTCGACTGCAGGCCGAACATGCGGTAAAGGCTCTTCAGGCCATACACGGTATGCCTGAAATAGCTTTTGCTGGGTGATGAGGTTTTGAGTAAAGTGTAAAGATAATCGTTGATCTGGTCCAGGCCCAGGTGCAGTGGATCAACCCCGAAATGATTTGCTATCTTTGCTATGCTGCGGCCATAATTCTGCAGGGCGCTTTTGCTGCCCTGCTCAAGTGTGGTCTGCTGCTCAAACTTCCGGTAAGTATCTCCGAATCCGGGTACTGTGCGGATTGCTTTTGCCACAATGGTTTCGCCTTTTGTGCGGAAGGATCCGCCTGATTTTTGCTTTTTCATGATAGATGGGTTTTGGTGAGAGATTACCTATATATCAGAAAAAAGGCATTTTTGTATCTTTACGGGGATGCTACCGGAGGTTTAGTTCAACAAAGGCTATATGCAATAAGGGTTTCAGAGGTAATTCAAGCATTCTGCCCCGCTTAAACTTCGGTGTATGTGGACAGGTAAGTAGCCCGCAATCCCTTACTGCACATAGCCTCGACCGTTGGCACCAATTATAAAAAACAGACAGACATTGAATTATGAGAAAAATAATTACTTTATTTTTGCTTTTTTTAAGTGGATTAATACACGGACAAGAGAAAAATTTCTATACGCGGATTTATACAAATGTTCTCCAGAATGTAGATATTTCACATCCACATGCAAATATTGGTATTGAAAAGGATTTTAAAGAGAATCAAAGTCTATCATTTGGACTTGGGGTGTATTACCGAAATTGGATGTACAATGAATCAACTAATGGAATCAAATTAGGACTTGAATATAAAAGATTTACAAATGATAAGATTTATTTTTCTTTAGGTTTCAATGCTGGTAAATTAAAGTATAATACTTCAGGTAGTTTTAAATATGGCGATATAGATTCTATATATTCCGAATCTATTAAGATTGAAAAAATAGTAAGCGATTTTTATTTGAAAGTTGGATTTAGAAAGGATTTGAGTCAACATTTATATTTTGATTCATTTGCTGGATTAGGAGTTAGATATAAGGAATCCGTTCACAGTGAAAGAACAAGACCGAATGATGAATTTCAACGTGGATTCTACCTTGTTGATATCCGAGATAATCCAGGACATTTTTTCTATCCTATATTAAAACTTGGAATTGTAATTGGATTTAAGATTTAACTAATAACTGGTGCCAACACCACCTATGTATTATTGCCGAGATAGTGATATATTTGGCTTGTGTGTTTCGCGTGTTTGGTCGGTTTCGGCTGACAGAACGCGGTTCACGAAAATCGGCAACAATACATAGCTGGAAAACGTTAGAAACCAGGTGAAGGAAAGATGCTTCGCAGGCCAAGAGGAGATAAGGTGCAGTATTATGAATTCATTGAGAAGCACGAAATTCAAAAGTTGCAAGGCCTGGCCTGGTACCCAATCCGGAAATCAGGAGCTTAGTTCGAACTGACTGAAAGGGCACCCGGTTTCTAACAAAGCCTAAACGCTATCGGGCGCATGGTTGTAAGGAGAAGGATTGTACATTTATTGGAAATTGTGCTGGCCGGAATGATAAGTTTTCAAAAGTGCCCGCAAGCGTTTAGCCTCGGACGTTATGCACCATTTTTAAATGACACGAAAGTTGAACTACATATTGACTTTATTTATAGTATTGATTGTTCATTCTGGATGGACTCAAACAACTAATAGTAATTTTTCCTATACCGACATTTATGGGAACAAAATAACTGTTATAAACGAAGACAAACTTCCAGTTCAACTTGACACGACCTTTTTTAAATTAAACTTGACGGGATTGTACTTTGACAGGACACTAACTGAAAAAACTATACGATACGACTATACACTGTCAGACATTAAGCGAACAAAAAAAAATGAAGTTGAATTTACTTTGACCATTGTTCCACATACCAAAGAAATTGAAGTAGTTTTAAAGCATTTGGGAGGTCCAAGTCATTATAAAATGACCTTAAAAAAGGAATATAACAAGCTTCGAATTGACAAAGTTGAATTTATGTATGGAGAAATATAAAAAAACGGTGCATAACAGCAGATTGGCAATAGGCGGGGTTTCGTCTCCGCTTGACAGTTTTGTGGTAGCTGAAAGTTCAGTTATCAGAACAAGATTTTGTGCTGAAGAGCCCGCCCATCGCCAATCTGCAAACCGTTGGCCACAATTATAAACAAACAATGGATATACTTATTTTAATAGTTGGTTTATTCATGATTGTTATTGGGTTTTTTGTTAAATCCGCACCTGATTTGATTGCTGGGTACAACACTTTGCCCAAAGACAAAAAGAAAAATGTGGATATTGAAGGTTTATCGACTTTTATGCGCAATGGACTTATTTCTATTGGATTGACAATTATTATTGGATACTTTTTATTCAAGTGGATTGGATTTACAATAATTGCAAATTCAATGATTCTGGTTGTACCTATAGTTGGAGTAACAATTTTGGTGATAAATGCACAGAGATTCGACCATAATAAGGGGAAGAAAACAAAACTGACCTATGTTATTCTTGGAATAGTAATCACATTTGTGATTGGAATAATAACCTATGGATTTATTCCTTCAAAGACGTTTTTCAGCATTGATTCAGTTCGGTTTTCTGGAATGTATGGATTTGAAATTAATATTTCCGAGATTGACAGTGTTAACCTTCTTGATAATATTCCAACAATTAAATTACGGACTAATGGATTTAGTTTTGGAGTTGTCAAAAAAGGATTTTTCAATTTGGATAAATATGGCAAAAGTCGGTTACTAATTAATTCAGACTTTCCACCATATTTAATAATTTCAAAAACCGATGGGGAGAAAACAATAATGAATTTTAAAGATAAAACCGAAACAGAAAAGACATATGATAAGATTAAAATACTAGTAGACAATGAATAAATGTGGCCAACAAAGGCTAAACACTAACGGGCAAATTGTCGTAAAGAGAAAGATTGTACATTTATTGAAAATTGCGCTTGCCGGAAAGATAAGTTTTCAAAAGTGCCCGCCAGCGCTTAGCCTCAACCGTTATAGGGCAT
>Ga0209607_1003305_pt1 | contig 12405 bp, 13 predicted proteins | sample AD_UKC117_MetaG_FD_184413 | JGI IMG/M metagenome (GOLD analysis project Ga0209607, IMG submission 184413) | Active sludge microbial communities of municipal wastewater-treating anaerobic digesters from Hong Kong - AD_UKC117_MetaG (SPAdes)... | ecosystem: Engineered > Bioreactor > Anaerobic >... | reverse complement strand
GACCTCGTCCGCCTCTCCATGGAGACGGAGATGAAGGCGGGGTCGCGGTCGCCGGTGGACCCCCTGGCGGCGAAGATCGTCGAGCGAAGCTCCATCCCCACCGTCGTCGTCCACGGCGGGAAGATTGAAAACTTGAAAAAAGCGGCCGAAGGCGGCCACTCGGGAACGGAGATATACTGAAATACTGAAATACTGAAGGGTGGGGGGGGCTTATGCCCCCGGCAACTTTCCTTCTAAAACCGGATCATGCAGCGGATGAGGTCGGTGGCTCCCAACATCCCGCTGGGAACATTAGAATCGAGGACGACGACCTGGCACGCCCCAGACTTCCCCAGTTCGCTTATGGCGACGTGAAGCGGATCGTCGGCGTTGACGGTGGGATACTCTCTTTCCATCGACTCCTCCACCGGCCGGTCTTCCTTCCCCTCGGCCACGCCCCTGATCACGTCCTCCATGCTTATGAGCCCCTTCAGATCACCGTTCTTTGCCACCAGGGCTGCCCTGACCTTCGAATCCGAGAGCTTCCGGCAAGCCTCCAAAAGCGACATTTCAGGGTCTATGGTGACGGCGGGCTTCGCCAGGTTCTTCACCGGGATCTTCGGTATCGAGGCCATCTCTTTTATGTCGAAAATCAGCCGGTTGGTGGTGTCGTCCCTCCCGGTCACCACACCCTTGATGGAGGTCTTGTTGACGGGGGTCGGCCCTATCTCGATCTCGTCGTCGATGTCAAACTCCCTGATGTTTCCGATTATCTGGACTATGCCGCTGCACTGGTTCGGCCTCATGACGGTGTAGAAGGTGATCTCGTTGGCGGTGGCCCCCTCAACGGGCGATCCGTTCCTCATCACCGGGACGTCCACCACCTCGTTGTCGGCGTCGAGGTTGATGGCGTCGTAAGCGGCGGCTATGGCCCGGTAGCCTCCCTTGGGGCCGGGAACTCCCTCCACCAGGTGGAGGGCCTTCAGAGACTGCATCTGGTTTCTGATGGTTCCGGGGTTTCGGTCGATGATCGAGGCGATCTCCTCGCCCTTTATGGCCCGGCCCTTCCGGCGTTGTAAATTTATCAGCGCGGTCAGAATCTCCCGCTGTATCTGTGTCAGTTCCATCCTTGATCGGGCGAATTTTCACGATTATCGGCTATATATACATGTTGATCTTTCGGCCGAAATCCGCGCGCAGGGCAGATTTTGCTGCCTTGGAAGGAAAGTTTCGCCATTCTTTTCCAGATTCGCTTGACCGGCTCCTTCCGGACGTTTCCGACGGCCATGGGAAGGCAGGCGCAAGGATAGACGTCACCCTCGGGGGTGATGTGCATCCAGTTTCTCCCGGCAAAGCAGCCGAACTCCCGGAAGGCCGCCGGGACGGAGAAGGTGCGGGGAGTCGGCGCCCCCGAGACGAACTGGTCGAGGGCGGCGTGATCCTCCTCCGACAGAACCGACCCCGCCTCGTCAGCCCACCTCCCCACCGGGACCACCTCGAAGAAGGTCAGCTCGTGAGCCCCGGCCGTGCGGGCCAGCCGATGGAAATCTTCGATCTCGGAGACGTTCTCCCGCCTCAGGACGGCGTAGATGTCCACCAGGAGGCCGGCGTCGAGGGCGTTCTCAACGGCCCTCATGGCGTCGCGGAAGGCGCCGATCCTTCCCCTCATCCGGTCGTGCTCCGCCTCCGCAGGGCTATCGATGCTGACGTTGACGGCATAGAGCCCCGCATCCTTCAGGTCTCGGGCTAGCTTCGCCGAAAAACCCGCTCCCGAGGTGAACATGGTGGAGATCGCCCGGTCGTCGACGGCCCTGACCAGGTCGGGGAGCTCCCGGTAGGTGGTGGGCTCTCCGCCGTCGAAGATGACGAGCGTGGTTCCCAAATCCAGGACCTGGCCGATGACCCTCTCGACCTCGTCCGGCTCCAGACGGTGGTGGCGGCCCGAGTCGGGGAGGGCGCAGTGGAGGCAGCGGTTGGGGCACTCCTCGGTGATGGATATTGTCACCTGGTCGGGGGTCCTGATCCCAAAAGACGATTTGAGGTAGCTCTTCACCAGCCGGTCGAAAGCCCGGCTCGGTATCGGCGGAGACCAGGTGGACAGGATCAGCCTCTCCTCGGCAGCCACAGGGATCTGGCCGTCGGCCGCTCGCAGGGCCGATTTGACGAAGGGAAGATGGGCCAGGGGGCGCGAAGCCCTCAGCCTGGCCCTGCCGTCCTCGACTGACCCGTCGACCCGGAGGAGGGGGCTATTTGCGAGGGTGTAACTGCCGGCTTCCCTCGCCCCTCTCGCTTCTCCCGCCGCCCTCTTCACCGGTAGACCTCTTCGGGATCGAAGACCTTCTCTCCCACCACATTTCCCTCAAGATCTCGATAGAAGCAGGACCGATAGCCGGTGTGGCAGGCTCCACCCTCCTGGACCACCTTGAGGAGGATGGCGTCCTGGTCGCAGTCGATCCTCGCCTCCACCACCTTCTGGAAGTGGCCCGAGGACTCGCCCTTCAGCCAGAGCTTTTTTCTCGACCTCGACCAAAAGTGCGCCTTCCCCGTCTCCAGGGTCTTCGCCAGGGCCTCCCGGTTCATGTAGGCGAGCATCAGAACCTCGCCGCTTTCGGCGTCCTGGACTATCGCCGGGACGAGGTCGCCCTTGATCTCCAACATGGCCTGATGATAGGGCTATATCCTATAAAAGCCGTTTCTGGAAGGACGATGACCAGGTGCGTTCGGTGCAAGGGGAGGGGCCTCTGCGGAAGGCCGGTCTGCCCGATCCTGAGGAGCTTCCGGGTGGCATCGGAGCTTCCGAAGCTGGGAACTACCATCGAGGGGCCGTCGCCCCCGGAGGTCTTCGTGGGGAGGTTCGGCTACCCAAGGGTCAGCGCCGGCCCCCTCCTCCCGGCGGACGAGAGAGGTGGTCTCGATCTCGGCTCGGGCACTGGCACAGGCTCAGACACCGGCCTCGCCCTCGATCCCCTCCACTTCTTCCGGCCGGGTGAGCTGGCTTTGAAGGGGATCGAGGAGATCGTCGCCCTGAGGTCGTCGATGGTGAGTTCGAGATCTAAGGTCGAGGTCTCCGACGCCCGAAACCCAGGAAGGCTCCTGGAGATGGCCCAGGAGATCGCCATGTCCTCGACGCCCGTCGGGACGGAGGTCACCTTCGCAAAGCCTCCGAGGGGCCGCCTCCGGTTCGACGGGTTCATGATGCCGTCGGGGCCGTCGGGGTCGATCGAGGAGATGGAGATCACCTCGAACCCGTCGATCCCGAGGAAGGTCGACGCGGTCGTCGATGACTCAGACCTCTTGGCCGCCAACGCCGTCGGCGAGCTCTACGCCTCCGGAGTCGAGATGGACGGGATATCGAGGCTCCTCTCCCTGGGGCTCCTCGGCAAGAAGAGAAAGCTCGTCCCCACCCGGTGGTCGATCACCGCCTCCGACGACATCGCGGGAAAGCATCTCGCCGCCGCGATCCAAGACCACCCGACCGTCGGCGACCACCTCCTCTTCTCAGGCCAGAGGCTCGGAAACCACTTCGAGGTCCTCCTCGCCCCGGGCTCGTTCACCTACGAGCTGATCGAGATCTGGCTCCCCCGGTCCGTCTGGTCGGGCGAGGAGGCCTGGATCGGCGCCGACCGGGAGGGGCCCGGGCCGAAGAAGGGGTACAGCGGCCTCGCCGGCGGGTACTATGCCGCCCGCCTCGCCCTTCTCGAACGGCTCGCCGATATGAGGCGGCAGGCCTCGGCCCTGATCGTCCGGGAGATTACCGAGGAGTACTGGGCGCCCCTGGGGGTCTGGGTCGTCCGGGAGGCGGCGCGGGCTGCTCTATCGAATCCGCCGAAGAGCTTCGAGACGATGGAGGCGGCTCTGGCCGACATGGCGACGAGGCTTCGGACGCCCGCGCGGGAGTGGCGACCTCACTCGGAGCTCGTGCGGGGGGTGGGGCAGACGACGCTCGCGAGGTTCTTCTGAGGTTCTATTGTGAACGGATAAAGCCTACATGACAAATTATTAGCCGCATGGATTGGAATGGGACAATGCTATAAAAGCTCCGGAAAAGAGGTCAGTGACCTTTGGTATGGGGAGTTCAATCCAGCACCCGACACTACACACAGCATACTCAAACTTTTTGTACATCGAGGCTTAGGTATTCGGCGGGAAAGATTCGCAATGAAATCTAAGATTGTTAGCATTCCAAGCTCTCAACTTCTTCCTTTAAGACTGTGTAATTATTGCTCTAAGCAGTGCCGAAAAGTTTTTATTTTATATTACACATAAGCTTTTGCCGTCCATTTGATAGGCACATAAAGAGGGGATATAATTTGGAAAATCAGGGCAAAAAATTTTGTTCAAATTGTGGAGAACAGATTGACGCAAAAGCAGAGATCTGCCCAAAGTGTGGTGTTAGGGTAGCGACGTACTTCGACCAAATATCCAAGAATCCAGGGATAGCAGCTGTTCTAAGCGCCTTCTGGACGGGTCTGGGACAGATATATAATGGCCAAATCGGTAAGGGTATATTGCTGATGTGTGTCCAGGGCATCAACCTGCTTCTTATGATTGTTGTGATCGGTTTTATAACGTTCCCGATAGTCTGGGTCTATGGAATTTGGGATGCTTATAAAACGGCTATGGCGATGCAACAGAGCGGAGAATAAAATTAGGTGATACGAAGCTATCAAGGCTCCATATGAAGCCATCCGGATCTAAGTGCCTACAGCTCGATGCCTTGTGGCTTTATTGCTGGGTGCGCTGTCGCAATTTAAATGTATGCCAAAAATTCAAGCGGAAATGTGCACCATAAAAAATATTAGAATTTAATGGTGATCACATTTCCACATTGCAATTCTTTCCTTGATCCGTGAAGCGAATTTCAGAATCCGCTGATGTACTTGCCAACGAAATCAAGCGTGCCCGGCTCACCATTGCCCAACTTGTATGCGTCGATTATACCAAGAAGCCACAGAATTACAAGTGCGATGCCAGGTAGCACCAAAAAACTGGTGATAGCCAGTACGATACCCGCGATGAACATAACTGCACCGCGTTTAGATCGCCCCAAATAGAGCTGCCCAAGTCCAATGATAAAAAACGATAGCACGGCGGCGATCGCGGGATTATTCTTCTCCGTGAATATTGGAGATGCCACTCTCACTCCGCACTTTGGGCAGATTTCTGCCTTCGGGTCTATCTGTGCGCCACAGTTCGAGCAGAACTTTTTGCTTTGATCTTCCAAGTTATTCACCCTCCTAATACGATTGATTCAGCGCTCAAACTAAAGTTAAATAAATATTAGAATGCATCGGTCATATATCTCTAAAATGAATCCCTCGGATTCTGTTGATATACCAGATTCCTCGACGCTTTATCTCCGATTGTGCCGGAGCATCAAGCTTTTTCTATCTAGAGCGCTGTAATTTGAACAAAATTTATGTTTTAGAGTTTATGTCTGGCGCTTCTTCCTTATTTCCCTCTAAAATTCCATCCTAACGTAAATGGAGTCTCTTCGTCCTTAAATTTCGTAGTTATATGCAGATGAGACCTCTATAAACCGCGTTTTCGATTGGAATTATCCCTTTCAGGAGTTTTGTGACCGTCAAACATTGACTTGGCTACTACTAATGGGATGCCACTGCCTGGTATTATTATATTCGCTGCATCCGCTCCTACATCAAAAATAAGATCACGGTTAATTATCTTACTGACCTGTTGGCGTAACGGTGTGCCATTTGAGGTCATTTCGCCACTCAATCCGTCAAATTCAGCAACTGTAGTTTTTCCCTTGCTTTCCCATTTATACTCGAAGGCGTAGACAGGTCGAAAATAGAGGTCTATGATCCTGACATTAGCTTTTTCTTCATGAATCAGGTCGGCCTGGATCGGTCGCATCATAGTAGCTAATACCTGACGTACTGCAGCGCTTTCACGCATTTCTGGCATCACAATAATGGATCCATCAGTTGACAATTCGTCTATGTTATTGACAAGCTCCTTTTCAAAACCCAAATATTTCCCCCAATTTCGCTCTTGACCAGTAACGGCATCAAAGATAACTTCACTATTTGATTCTTCTACACAGTGTTCGGTCCCGGAGATCGTAAACTGCCGTGACTCTGAAGCAATCGTATGATCCTTTCCATCGATTGTTACCCGTTGAACCTCGGGTGCAACTACAGGAACCTTATAACTGCGTGTGCGGTCGTATTCATAGCGTACGTCACAGGCTATACGCCAGAATGGCTCGTAACGGAACTCACTATAGGTGATTTCAATTTCTTCGGATTTAGGGCGAGCGAATAAACCGGCCAGACCGCTACCGAAAACAGATATCTTTTTATCCCAGGCTTTCTCGCGAGCCCGATCTCTACTAAGCTTGGGCAGCAGGCGGTAAATTAGTTTGTTTCCGAATGTAATATCCATATTAAATCTCCAAATTCAACCCGTGCTGGATGTTACTAGTAAATTTGTCATTATAAGTGTTTCGAGTTGCCTGATTCTATGTGTAGCCCCAATCACCAAAAAGCGTATATCTCAGCGCCACTATAATAATGAGTTCGACCGATAAAAAAGAGGTGACATAATAACATGAGAAAGAGAAGATACCCATCCATATTCGACGCCTTCGAGAGCATATTTCGGGGCTTTCCCTTCGAGGAGGAGAGAGAGGAGGGGATCTACCGAGACCCCTTCGAGGAGCTGATCAGGAGGTTCCAGGAGGGGATCCCCGAGGAGATGAAGGAGCTGGTCCGGGAGGAGGAGACCCCCGCGGGGACGGCCCGCCGCTACGGCCCCTTCGTCTACGGCTTCAGCTACACCGCAGAGCCCGGCAAGGAGCCGACCTTCCGGGAGTTCGGAAACATCCGGCCCAGCCGCGGCGGGATCGAGCCGAGCGCCGGTCGGGAGCCGCTCGTCGACGTGATGGAGGACGGCGACCTCTACAAGATCTTCGCCGAGCTTCCCGGAGTCGAGAAGGAGGCGATCAAGCTCGACTCGACGGAGAGGACGGTCCGGATCGAGACCACCGGCGAGAAGAAGTTCGCTAAATTGATCACCCTCGACGACGAGGTCGACCCCGACAGCGCCAAAGCGTCGTACAAGAACGGCGTCCTCTCCGTGGAGCTGGAGAAGAAGGTGAAGGCCGAGAAGGGCAAGGAGATCAAGATCGAGTAGATAACCGAGCAGATGATCGAGTAGATCCATCCGGGGTCCATCTCGGATAGATTTATACTCTGATAAAATCTATTTTTTAATGCGGGCGCGCCGGCGGTTGCCTGCAAGGCCACAGGCCAGGTGACCCAGAGACCTTCTCCTCCCCGCAAGTCTGCAAGCGACAGTTATCCGCGGTAGGTCTGCTCCCTTCCGGGCCTGAACCGGTCCCCGCAGTTGAGATGACCAGACCTGCCCTCCGGCAGGCCCAGCCACCAATGCTGTCCCCACAGGGCGGAGAATCACAGTCGGCAACTGGACTGAACCTGCAGCACACGCAGTCGTCCACCAGCTTCGTCCCCCGCATATCGGCGATCTCGGGTTACAGGTGACGCCGAGCCACCCGGACTAGCCCGCGAATATCAGAGTCCTCTGGGGGAACATAAACCTAACGCAAGATTTGACCCAAGATGACGATGACGATGATGATGATGATGACTGCTGCGAGATGAAGCTGAGAAGACCGAGATGAGGATGAAAGCTGCGATTTGAACCGAGATTCGATCTCGATTTGTGATGCTGATTTTGCGATTGAACCGAGGAGGTGCGAGATTATGGAAGAGATGATAGGGTTTGTAATGGGAAACAAGCAGAGGATAAAGGTCCTGGAGATCATCGAGTCGAAGGGGCCCCAGCCAGCCGAGAAGATCGCCAAGTTCGGCCGTCTCACCGCCCCCGTCGTGGCGCGGGCCCTGGAGGAGGTCGCTGGAAAGGGGCTATTGAAGGAGAAGGACGGGGTCTGGAACTTCACCGACCTGGGGATCGAGCTGTCGAAAGAGCTGAAGAAGAGGGCGTGATCGGATGGAGCTAGCCGAGGCGATTCGAAGGCGGAGGAGCATACGAAAGTACCTCCCCCGGAAGATCGAGAACGATAAGCTCGACCGGGTCCTGGAGGCGGGAAGGCTCGCCCCCTCAGCGAAGAACCTCCAGGAGTGGAAGTTCATCGTGGTCCGGGACGACGGCAGGAGGAAGCGGCTCGCCGAGGCGGCGAAGGGCCAGACCTTCGTCGGCGAGGCTCCGGTGGTGATCGCAGCCTGCGCCACGGTGACCGATTACGTCATGACCTGCGGCCAGCTCACATACCCCATCGACCTCGCCATAGCCGTGGAGCACATGGTCCTCGCGGCGGCGGCAGAGGGGCTGGGGACCTGCTGGATCGGGGCATTCTACGAGGAGGAGGTGAAGAAGGTCCTGAACATACCCCCCGAGATCAGGGTCGTGGCCCTCCTGCCGATGGGCTACCCCGTCGAGTCGCCGGCCCCAAGGCCCCGGAAGGAGATGGACGAGATCGTCGCCTTCGAGACCTGGGGATGAGTTGGGCGGAATCGAAGTCTTGTGGTCATAAGACAAGGAAAGACGATGGAATCGGCGAAGGTGTGAAAGTGGCCGGAAAGGTCGTTAAAACCGACGAGGAGTGGAAGAATCTCCTCACTCGGGAGGAGTACATCGTCACCAGGAGGAGGGGGACCGAGCCACCCTTCTCCGGCAAGTACTACAACTTCAAGGGAAAGGGGATCTATCGGTGCGTCGCCTGCGGAAACGACCTCTTCTCCTCGGAGACGAAGTTCGACTCGGGCTCTGGCTGGCCCAGCTTCTGGGCACCGATCTCCGAGGAGAGCGTCGACGAGAGGGAGGACAGGAGCTACGGGATGGTCAGGGTCGAGGTGGTCTGCGCTCGGTGCGACTCCCACCTGGGCCACGTCTTCGAGGACGGGCCGCCTCCGACGGGGCTCCGGTACTGCATCAACTCGGCAGCCCTGAAGTTCGTTCCCGAGGACGAGCTGAATTCCGAGGGATGAAGAGATCGGAGATTGAAGGCGGGTTCGTTTGGCGGAGCATCTGTTGGAGATGGCCGGGGCCCTGGTGAGGGTGAGGGTCGGAGAGATCGAGGTTCTATCAGACCCCGCTGTCAAGTGGTGTCCCTTGCGAAGCGGCCTCTACGGGCACGAAGCCGAGTCCAGGAAGACCGTCGAGTCGGTCCTGAAAAGCCATATCGAGGAGCTGGGGATGTACAGCCCCAGCCGGGTCCTGGAGCTATCGGAGCGGCCGGTCAGCTTCGGCGCCTCCGAGATGATCGCCGACGGGATGAAGGCAGAGCTAGTCGATGCAGCCGTCGTCGTCTGTGAGGGGGCGGGGACGGTCGTCGCAGCGAGCCCCGAGGTCGTCGCCGCCCTCGGCGCTCACATGACCGGCCTCGTCAGGACCGAGCCGATCGAGGAGATACAGTCCGGCCTTTTGGAGCGGGGCTCTATTCTCCTCGACGAACGGTGCACCATCGATCAGGTGGAGGGTTACCGGAGGGCCCTTGCCGCCGGATACCAGCGGATCGTCGTCACCATCACTGGAAAGAGGGCCTTCGAGGCCGAGGAGATCAGAAAGCTGGCTTCGACTTCCGGGGCCGAGGAACCGGTGATATTCGCGGTCCACAACCTCGACGTCGCCGAGGATCAGGCGGAGGTCCTGGCCGAGACTTGCGACGTCGTCTGGGGTTGCGCCTCGCGGCCGGTCCGTGACGTCGTGGGACGGCGGGCGAAGCTCCAGATCGGGATATCGATACCCGTCTACGCCCTCACCGATCGGGGAAAGCGGCTGGTACTAAACCGGGCTCAGCATTTTGACGAGAGCCTGGTGATGCACAGGGCGACGCTCCCTTACGGGCCGGAGGAGAAGCTGCCAAAGCTTCTGGACTGAATGATCAAAAAGAATCAGAACAGCGGATAGGGAGGGGTTGGAGGTCTACCTGATCCTCTCGACCTTCAGCCCCTCGTTATCCACCTTCGTAGATATGGCGATCTTGAGCCCCATCGGCGCCAGGATCTCGGCCATCTCCGCCTCGTTCCGACTGGTGACGACGGCGATCGACGGCCCAACGGAGCTCATCCCAACAAACTCGAGCCCCGCCTCCCGCAGCCTGCTCATGTGCTCGTAGATCTCAAAGCCGTGGTGCTCGACCTCGGCCCGCTTCGAGCCCCGGAACTCTATCTCCCAGATGACGTCTCCGATCTTTTTGAGGTCGCCCCGCTCCAGGGCGGGGATCAGGTCCATGAGGATGAAGTAGGCCTTCAGCTCCCGATCCTGGTAGTCGAGGTTACGGGCCCTGTTCATCAGAAGGTCGAACTCCTCCCTCCCCGACGACGAGACCGTCGTCTCGGGGATGATGACGAAGACGTTCTTCCCCTCGGCGAAGGGGTGGTGGTAGGCGAGGGCCAGCTCGTCGCCGGTCACCGCCATCCCGCCGTAGGTGACGGCGGCGGGGCCGACCCCGGTCTCAAATCCCAGGGTGACCCGGCCGTCCTCGGTCTCCTCGACGTAGTTGTTCCCGATCAACAGCCTGATCTCGTCTTTTGTAAGGTTGGAGCCGACGGCCTCGTTCATGGCGGTGGCGAGGGCCACCAGGACCGAGCCGGTGGAGCCGAGGCCGACGTGCTTTTGCTCGTGATCCCGGACCTTTATCTTGAAGCCGCCGGAGTAGCCGGTCGTCTCCTTGAAGACCTCGACGAAATGGCGGACGATTGGCTCTCTCGAATAGTCGACGACCAAATCTTTGGGCGTGCACTCAACCTCGGCGAAGCAATAGATCTGGAGGGCGAAGCCGACCCCGCCGCCGCCGGGCCTGTTGGGCGCAAACCGGTTCATGTCCAGGACGGTGAGGTGGATCCTCCCCGGGGTTGTGACCCTCACCTTTTCCTTGATCGGCTCAAGCTTCCCGTCCTTTTTGATCCCCAGAGTGTTGATCTTCTCGCCGGGAGAGAAGGGGCTGAACTCGTACTCCACCAGGTCCAGGTCCCCGCCCCGGATCTTCATCGTCGGCATCTTTCACCACCATCCGAAATGAAATAGCATGGTCCTCTCTGGCTATATCTCGTTGCCGGAGATCTCGCCTTGCGCCGGGGCGAGAGCGTGGGAGCTTCCACCCCGGCGACCGCCGATCCGAGAGGCGAGGCTACAGGCGAGGTGACAAGCAAGGCGACAGGCTACTTTTCTTTGCCTCCGACCGAGATGATCGAAGAGGGGTCCGGCGGCTTCGTCGCGAGGCTTGCCGCGATGTACACCGCCGCTCCGACGACGATCCCGACCATAACCGGGTGGATGAGGGGGTTGCCGTAGAAGTTCCAGGCGACGATGGAGACGAAGGTGGCAACAAGGCCCGTAACAAAGCCCGTCGATGTCCCCCGGTCCCAGTAGAGGCCGAATAATAGCGGGATGAAGACGCAGCAGGCGATGACGCCCATGCTGAGGGAGACGAGCGGCACGATCAGCTCCGGGACGTTTCTTGCCATCAGGGCGGAGACGGCGATGATCAGGACTCCCACAACCCTGGTCAGGACCAGGACCCGGTCGTCGGGGATCTCGGGGCGGAGGAACCTGAGGGTGTCGGCGGTGAGGGACGTCGTCGTGACGAGGACGATGGCGCTGATCGTCGACATCGCCGCCGAGATCGCCGCGAGGAGGATGATGGCGTCAAACCCGGGCGGGAGAAGCGACGTGGCGACGAAGGGGACGAAGCTGTCGGGGTTTTTGATGAACGGCGCCAGCTCCTCGGCGGTGAAGACCCCATAGGCGAGAATCCCTATCGAGAATATGCAGAGGGCGTAGATGGCGATCGCAATCGGGCTGTAGATCCCGGCGAACTTGACCACCCGTTTGTCCTTTGCCGAGAAGATCATGATCAGCAGGTCGGGCAGGGCCAATAGGCCCAGGCTGATAGAGAAGGCCGTTCCCACCGTCTTCTGCCAGGGAACCAGGTCTCCGGACATGCTGGTCACCGCGGCGGGGATGTTCGCCCAGATCTCCATCCCCCCGCCGTTGTAGAGGAGGGCGGCATAGAGGATGACCGCCCCGCCGACCATGATGATCCCCTGGATGAAGCTGATCCAGAGGATGGCCGGGAGACCCCCCACGGCGTAGTAGATGGCGACGATGACGACGGCCACGAGAAGTCCCTGGATGTAGGTGATCCCCAAAAGGCCCTCGAAGAGGTGGGCGCAGCCCTTGAAGATGGCGATGAGGTAGACGGTGTACATGACGAGCATGATCCCCGCGAGAAGCACCCGGCCGCCAGGAGAGCCGTACCGACGCTCCAGCAGCTGGGGGATGGTCTTGGCGTCGTAGGACTTGGCCATCGACCAGATCCGAGGCGCCATGATCCAGGCGAGGCAGGCGAAGGCGACGTGCATCAGGGTGGCCCAGATCACCCAGGGGAAGCCGGCGATGAGGCCGTACCCGCCCCCT
>Ga0209607_1003300_pt1 | contig 12412 bp, 14 predicted proteins | sample AD_UKC117_MetaG_FD_184413 | JGI IMG/M metagenome (GOLD analysis project Ga0209607, IMG submission 184413) | Active sludge microbial communities of municipal wastewater-treating anaerobic digesters from Hong Kong - AD_UKC117_MetaG (SPAdes)... | ecosystem: Engineered > Bioreactor > Anaerobic >... | reverse complement strand
AACCAGCGTTGTATCGCGCAGTGACTGCCTAGGTCGATAAGAACGGTTTTCAGTGATACCAAAGACTGTAAAGGAAATGGCTCGATTCCGTTAAATAAAGAGAGTAACCTATTTTAGGCTATGGCAAAATCTTTCGAGCCAAATATGGAGCTTTAGCTCAGTTGGTCAGAGCACTCGGCTCATAACCGAACGGCCCAGGGTTCGAGTCCCTGAAGCTCCACCATAAAAAATGGCGCCTTCATACTAACTGGCTTAGGTGGTCAGACTCTCAATCTGGAGATATGGGTTCGAGTCCCGTAGGCGTCACCAAATAGTATGTTGGGAATAAGATAAACGAGGACTAATAGTTCAACCTAGGTTGGAAATATCAGTTCGAGCCTGATTTCTCAATTTACTAAAATGTTAGCGTAGGTAAGTGGTCTAAGCCCACAGTCTGCAAAACTGTTGTTTCGTGGGTTCGAATCCCACCGCTAACTCCAAAAAATTTAAAAAACACACAAAAAGTTGTTTACTTAATAAGATAAGTGTGTTATAATAAATACATAATAAATGAAAGGACAGTTAAAAATGAGACAGGTTAATTTAATTTCTAAGCTCAATAAGATTAATGTAGCCTATAATTATTTTACAAGTAATTATATTAGTTAGTACAGGATGAAATTCTAATTAACATCATTTTTGACAGTTTCTTTAGAATTTCTAAAGAAACTTTTTTATTGTATATTCCTCGGTAGCATAATTGGTAGAGCAGACGACTGTTAATCGGAAAGGTAGAGGTTCAAGTCCTCTTCGAGGAGCCAAAGACAAAAGTCTTATTGTACATTGACAATTGAATATATAAATGCCTTCGTACTATCAATTGGCAGATTCCTGGTTTTGTAATCCAGAGGTTGCAGGTTCGATGCCTGTCGAAGGCTCCAAATATTCCTGAGTAGCTCCAATCGGTAGAGCACTGCTTGCGCAAGCAGAAGGTTGTGGGGTTCGAGTCCCACCTCAGGAGCCAAGTCTTTTAGACTAATATAATTAAACATGCTAGCTTAGATCAGTTGGTTAGATCGTCCGCCTGATAAGCGGGAGGTCCGGAGTTCGAGTCTCCGAGTTAGCACCATAATTCTTACAAAGATAGATTTAGTCAGATCTATACTAAGTAAGTCCTATATGATACATAATATCGAATGACAAAATATTGTGATAATTATAGAAGAATCGATAGTTTAACGGATAAAACGCCAGCATCGGCTGGAAATGTTAGTTCAAATCTAGCTCGATTAATTTTATATGGGCAGATATTCCGTAACAGGTAGCGGGCCAGACTGTAAATCTGGTGTCTAATTACTCAGAGGGTTCGAGTCCCTAGCTGCCCACCATATAGAAGGAAAACTTTAACCCAAATAAATACGCGTCAGTAAAACCTAGCGGCGATGGAAGCGGTCTGTAAAACCGAGACGTAAGAAACGACGGTAGTTCGAGTCTACCCTGGCGCACCAGAAATTGAAAGGAGTTTATACTTATGATGAAGGAACGATTTATGAAGGTATATCAGCGATATACCTAGGCTGGTAAGCTAATCTAGTGAAAGCGTCTGGTTGAAGCCCAGAAGAGGTCGGAGCGGAACCGACACCAGCCACCAAAATTTTATGGGTTTATAGTTAAATGGATTAGAACGCGCGGCCCTTACCCGTGACGATGAGAGTTCGAATCTCTCTGAACCCACCATAAAATCCATAAGGAATCTTTATATGGATGCATACATATATTGTAGAAATTATGGTTGAAAAAGAGTTTCAGTCCGCAGCGAAACAGCTTCTCTAAAAAACTGTGACTGCCATAAAAAATGCCCGCGTAGCAGAATTTTGGCATATGCACTGGACTAAGGATCCAGGTTTTGAGGGTTCGAGTCCCTCCGCGGGTACCAATATATACATTAAATTTGCAACATTGTGTACATCTAAGATGTGGATCAAGGTGTGGATAGTATGAAATACTGACGCAACAGTTTGGTTCGACTCCCATTGATAGATGACAAGCTTACTGATTTCCACACATGAGAGTAAGTAATGTATGTGAAGCTATGCTCAGCTGAAGACTGACCATCTTCTGGTTAGTAAGCAGCTGCTGCTTCACCAGACTCAGGATTGAGAAATCATTCCTACGTTAGATTAGTGAACCATAAGGTTACTCACCTTCGATTGTCGCCTTAGACCGTAGCTCTGAGTTTACAAATTAAGTTGAGAGGACAGCATTGAGTCTCTGTGTTTGTAGATTGAAAACCTAATCTAACATTGTCGAAAGGAAGTCGGATTCTTATTATGGTAACAGTAATAAGATACGCATTACCTGCTTTTTAGCAGAGTTTTTACATCGCCAGGATAATAGCCATTCATGGTCCAAGCTAAAGACTTGCACCTTTTCTGGCGATGTATTTATAAAAAAATATGAAAATTATAGTGGAGGCATAAGCGAGCTTGATGAAGACGCTGTAGATCACTTTTATATGTTTTATCCTTATGATAATGCAGTTATAAGAGAAACTGAAAAGGAGACTTAATATGGAAGTACATGAAATCGAAACCGAAAGACTAAATGAAGTAGAAGAGACTGTTTTTACTGCTAATAATGTGGATGTGGTTATTAGCTATTGGTGGGATTCAGATAGACGTCGCGTAGAATGGCGCGGCCCTAATGGCGAATTTAGAGAAGAAATTCATGCTGATTCAGTTAGGATTGTATATAAGGAATGCGATATTAAGATTTATGGCGGCAACCTATATCATGATGCATATTCTGAAGCTATTATTGACGGTACAGTACTTAATGCGCTTGGTGTAGAATATCGAAAGACCCGCGGTACTATCTACATTGATGCAATTGTTGGTGCAGGTTAAGGCAGTAGTTCACTTAGTTACGTACTATATCTAAATTTTCTATTGGTGATTTTAATGCTTTTGCGCTAGATATTGGAATTCAGAAGTAGTTAATTATTTTGGACAGGATGTTAAATTTCCTGAAATAGACTTATAAAGAGGAAAAGATGAATGAACTTGGAATTTTTGATATTGAAGATAGAAAAGTCATAAGTTATCAGAATTATAACCTCTGAAAGACCATTTAATTATAATAATGTGCGAACGTGAACAATAGCTTATCTAGAAATAGGTAAGCTATTTTATTTTATTATACGGAGGATTGAATGACAATGAAATGTTGTATGTGCGGCAGTATGTTCGATATTAGCTATGAAATGCCGAACGGTGATTATGTTTGTGCAACACAAGAATGTTGTTATGAATATTGTAAATGTGAGGGAAAAAGAATAACTCAAGGAGGTGGAGATTGAGTGGATAAGAGACAACGTAACTATTATTCAGTACGATTCAGTTGGGAATCAAAAGATATGCGAATGCGGTTTATCAAGCTAATCTCACCAAAGATTAAATTTCATAACCGTGAGAATGAGCTGCTAATCAGTTGCCCGAAAGAAGATTCAGAAGCGGTTGAGTATGAATTGAGAAAAGCAGAGCGTAATGATGAGTTTTGCATATGGAGAATTGAATGATGGAAGAATTAAAACCTTTTCCGTTTTGTGACAGTGATGCCGTTTATGATAACATTAACTGGTAAATAGCTATGTACACATAGTACAAAACATGTTATAATAATCTATGTAAAGATGTATATTATATTAAGGAGGTCAATATGGTAGAAGTAATTTTTAGTGAAGGTGATTTCGCATTATGTAAAGAAAACGGTATTGGAATGAGCAATACACCTTGGGAAGGTCTTATCGTAAAAAGTTCTTATGCGGCTGAAAAGCATGTAGTAGAAGTTAGACTCTACAGCGTGGGTAATCCACCTCTTGATGGTACACCTGTTAAGCGTAGATACGATCCTGAAAGAACTGAGATTTCTCATGGTATGCGTATGAGAGTTGATACTTTAGCTGATACAGAAGAGTATATTAAAGTTCTTGAAGCTGCTTTAGCTTTCGTTAAGAGAGTTAATCAGTACATTATTGATAATGATTGGACATAAGGAGGAAGAACTACACAATTGCAGAATTAGAAGGACATTTAACGTTCTTTGATAAAGCTTCCAAAGATTATGCGAGATATAGTCGTAGTAGTTCTGAACATGATCAGGAATGTGCTGGATCTATTTCAGATGATTTAATAGAACTTTTAGATAAAAAACTTAGTGACTAATTCACGAGAAGGAGTAAATATATGATAACATTAGATATTGAAAGACCAGAAGATAATTTTAAAAGGTATAATGTTGGTAACTATTATACTTTAACTGAAAAACTAAATAATGGTAGAATTGAATACCGAACTTTTAAAAGAGATATTGCAGATAATTCTGAGTATATACCACAGATTATTTATGATACTTATAACGAAGATCCATCTAATAGTTTTATAGTAAACTCACTTATTCATATTCCATGTTCAATGTGTAATATTGATGTACTTATTGAAGAGCATGAAAAATACATGTGGGGATTAAAAGAAGCAAGAAAAGCAATTATTGAGATGAAAGAACATTTTAATTTGTAGCTTTAAAATGTGAAGGAGATTTAATATGTCAAGATTTACGTATACAAAAGAACAAATGCATATTCCTGATGAAGATTTTGATAAGTATATGCCAAAGATTTGGGATATTTGGGAAGAAGATGGAGTTGGGCCAGTTGGTTATTATGTTCTTCAAAACCAGAATTCAAGTAAAGTATTAGCCAGACATTTATTTGAAGCTAATCCTAAACTTAGAAAAATTTATATGGCATTGCGAGATAATGTTAGCTATGATCTTGAAAGAGATATGAAACTTGGTAGAAACGTAAGAGAATTTATAAGAAATGACACATAGTAGGAGGATATAAAGATGATTCAAGTAAGAAAAGAAATGTTTGAAACAAATAGCTCATCTGTTCATGTATTAGTTATTCCTAAAGATGTTAAAATAATTATTCCAAATGTAGTATATTTGCATAGAAATGAATATGGATGGTCAGACGATAATGAATTTGACACGCTTTCATATTTTTATCAGGCTTGCGTTGATTGTGGGACTGACGAAGTACTTAAACTAATTGAGTATCTAAAAAGAAAAGGTGTAGAAGAAATTCATTGTAGAGAAATTGACTCAACTATGTCAAATTTCTCAGGATACATAGATCATGGTGAAAACATTCCGCTTGATTATTTATTTAGTAATGAAAACCTTTTAGATAGATTTATATTTGGTAGTGAATCTTTTGTCGAAATCGGCAATGACAATGAGGGTTGCCCTCCAAAGGCTGACAATTATGATAAAAATTTATATGATACAATTAAAAAAGGAAATTAACTTATTATTTACAATATATAGGAGGATATAAAGATGATTCAAGTACGTTATAATATATTCGAAACTAATAGTAGTTCTTGCCATAAACTAATTGTTCCGTTTGAACAAAGTTTTACAGTGCCTAAATCAGTTCGTCTTACTAAAGGATATACTGATGGAATAGATTTTCTGATGGATGAGTTAGAAGATATTCATTTCGCAGACGCCTGGATAAGACTTCTGTATGCTAGTGGCGTAGAAGAAATTATCTATAATGGAAGCAACGATTGCATTAGGTACGCTATAGAAATAAATAAAGACGTTACTGAGTTTGGAGATTTGCCTTATCTATCTTGTAGCCATGGACGTCTTCCTAGACAAGTATATTTACTAATTTTATTTGGAGAAAATACTCAGTACTTAGAGCATGCTTATAGTGATGAAAGAGAACCAGAAGAAAAGGATGGACAGCATTTTGTCTTTACTTGGTAAAATTATTTTCATTTGAAAAATAAATATTTTCATTTCAGAAAGGAGCAAGTAAGTGAGTGAATTATATTTATATCACGCTACAGATAGAAAAAATTTAGACTCTATTAAAGAGCATGGACTTTTAATAAATCCTCCAAGTCACGCATATGCTTCCTTTGATGAAGACTGCTTAAATAATAAGATATTTTTAGCATTCGATACAGATGCTGCAGAAGCATACTCAGAAGGCTCAGATGATGAACCTGAAGATATTGTAATATTAAAAATTAAATTAGATGCGCTAAATTATCATAACTTTGATTATGATTGGAATAATAGATGCGAGTATAGACGAGAAATAAATTCTTGTGTTTATAAAGCAAATATACCGCCAGAATTGATTGAAGTGTGTGCTAATACGAGTAATGAACCTTTTCAAGATTTGTTTACTTTTGAACGTACTGAATTATTTGATATAATAGATTGTATATTTTGTAAATATGTGCTCGGCTAAAGACCGACCACCTTTGGACTAAGCTGAATATTTACTAGACTAAGCCTAGAGAAATCTTGGCTACGATAATTAGGTCATGACACCTTTGGTTGCTGCCCTAGACCATTGCAACTGTCGCTTAACGTTAAATTGGAAAAATATAGCACTAAAATCCGGTGCGTTAAGTATAAAAAGCCTTTTTATCATTGTCGAAGGGAAGTCTTATTCTTTGGTTGGTAATAGATTAAAGATAAGAACTACAGTTTGGTAAGTACTGATTTATCATTTAAAACTTACTAATTCGCGAAAGGAGCCATTTCTTATGGTATACGTAATTTCAAAAGATGGACAGCCGCTTATGCCTACAACTAGACATGGCAAGGTTCGTCGACTATTAAAGTCAAAACAAGCAAAAGTAATTAATCGCTGTCCATTTACAATAAAACTTTTATACGAAACTACAGATTTCATGCAGGAAATTAATTTGGGAGTAGACACTGGTTCGAAGTATGTTGGTTTTGCAGTTTACTCAAATGACAAAATTTTATATCAATCCCAGCTAGAACTCAGAGATGATATTAAGTCTAAAATGGACGATAGACGCGGTTATCGTAGATTTCGTAGGCAAAGAAAAACCCGCTATCGAAAACCTAGATTTTTAAACCGTAAACATTCAACTAAGCTAAATCGACTACCACCTTCAACTAAATCTAAAGTAAATAGCCATATCAAAGAAATTAAATATATAAAATCAATTCTTCCAGTGACTAATTTAATTTTAGAGGTAGCTCAATTTGATACTCACTTGCTTAAAAATCATATGCTAGCAAACGAAAAAATCAAACATTGGGGCTATCAGAATGGTACCTTATATGGTTTTGCAAATATGAAGGCTTATGTTTTAACAAGAGATAAGTACACTTGTCAGCACTGTAAAACTAAAAATGGTACTTTGCATACGCACCATATAATTTATCGCTCAAAAGGAGGTTCAGATGAAGAAACAAACTTGATTACCCTCTGCGAGTCTTGTCACAAAAAATTACATAAAGGCGAGTTAGCAAGTTTCGAGTCTAAATTAGTAGGTAAAAGAAAGCCTAATTTACGCTACGCGACTCAAATGTCGATTGTGAGAAGTCAATTGCTTAAATATTATGTCAACGCAATTGAAACTTATGGCTACATAACCAAAGAAAATCGACAAAATCTAGGTTTGCTTAAAGACCATTATATCGATGCTTGCGTTATTGCTAGTCAAGGAAATAAATTTAAGCCTAACAGCGAAATTTTTTATAAAAAAGTTGTTGGTAGAGGCAGCCGTGTACTAGCTAAATTTAGAAAAATATCAATTCAACTACGTAGAGGTAAAATCTGTGGTTTTAGACAATATGACAAAGTTAAGTATTTAGGTAAAATCTATTTTATCAAAGGACGAAGATCTGCAGGTACTTGTGCTTTGATGGATATTTTTAATAACCCAGTTTATTTTAATCACATGCCTAAAGGCTGTAAAATACCAAAGCTCGCTAATTGCAAACGAGTAAGTTCTAGAAAATCTGTTATTATTGAAAGGAGGATAGGTGCGATTCCTGTACTAAGCTAAAGACTTAGTACTTTCCTCGCACAGTTATTATGAACAGCATCAATCAATATGCACAATATGGTATAAAGATGTATAAGGAGGATTTTTATGATTAGATTTGTAGGAATGGCTAGTGAGCATACTCCAATACCAGAAAGTTGTATGGATAAATATGCTGTTTATTGTACTTATGCTTGGATTGAAACAGATGAAATTGACACAGAAAAGTTTCCAATTGCTGTATTAGATTATAAACCAAAATATTCAAAAAGAACTAATTTTATATTTAGTGAACCTATTTGGCGATTTATACAAGACGAAAGAACTAGAGAACAGCAAGAATTTATAGACAAGAATTTTAATAAATTAAATGAATTATTTATTGATTTTGCTAAAACTCAAGGCTATTTAGAAAACGTTAAGTAAGAAGGAGAATAAATATGCAAAATAGTTATTATATTGATGAAAACGGACATTTAATTGATGATAGAGTATTAAAAGATTTACATATTGCAATTGAATTATATAAGAAAAATGAAAAAGAAGAAACATTGAGTATTCTTAAATATATTACTAATGCTATATCTAAAACAATATAGAAAGGAGATGTTATTATGGAGATTAGAGATATAGTAAAAGTATTTGTTCCAGATACTAAAATTAGTATAGAGAATTTTAATAGACGCTAACTGTAATGGAGGTTACTATGATTCAGGTACGTTATAAGCAATTTGAAACAAATAGCTCTTCTTCTATGACGTTTGCCGTTAGTATGTGTCAAGTAGTAGACTTAGAAATACCGCCTGTAGTACATATTGAAACTGGAGGATTTGTTGGAGATAATGATATAAATGGAGTTTATGCTTGGGCAGATTGGCAACATCAAGTTGAACAATTTCTTGGACTACTTAAGTATTCCGGTGTAAGAGAGATTTATGTAGATAGAAAACTTGTAGATGCAGATCCAGAAGATAGATTCGTTAAAATCCTTAGACCAGAAATTATACTTGCCAAGTGTTTTGGAGATTTTAAGAGCTTTAGTGAATGGCAAGGTTATAATGATGAATGGGATAATACAAGCTATCTTACAAAAGGTGAAATCAAGACTGTTCAAACAATGATTAAAGATCCAAATTATATTGTTATTTGTACAGATGGTGAGGGTAATGAGGTAGACTGGGACTCAACTAGATTTGCTAAGATGGTTATCACGGATGAGGAAATTGAAGCAGAACGTGAGTATCTAGCGCATAAAAAAGAATATGATGAAGATATGGAATTAGGGCCTGAGTATGGCCACAGTTATAATGACGAACCTCAAACTTTTGATGATTTAAACGCTGAAGATGTCACATGGGAAGATGATGATTATTATCTAACAAAGCGAAATCGTCTTAATGTGAAAAAGAATAAAAAGAAACATTGAGAATTAAGGAGGATCTAAGCAATTATGTCCTCTTGTGTTAATTATATGAAGAATAACTATTTACATTATATCTAAGGCGTGTTATAGTTATACTATAAGATACGTATATTGATTATTGGTATAAATTGATACTTCCAGTGAAATTTGAAAGGATTACTTAGATGAAACTATTAGCAAAGTACAAAAATGGAAATTATATTGTTCGTCTTTTTGACGATGGAACTAAAATTAGAATGAATGATCTTGACAATCTTACACCTGATTTTGCTGAGAGCATGGATGTAACCGTCACGGAGCGTTGTAGTGGCACAAAGGACTCCCCACTTTGTAAATACTGTTACTTGAACTGTAATGAGACTAAGCCTCATGCAGATTTAACTAATCCTATCTTTGATACAGTACATGCTGGTACAGAGATGGCAATCAATGCAAATGATATGACTCATCCTGGTCTTGAAGATTTCTTGATTAAGATGAAAGATAAAGGTGTTTTCATAAACATCACTATCAATCAGAAACATCTTAAACAGAATGTAGAAAGACTTATGGATTATCAGAACAGACAGTTAGTTTGGGGTATTGGTATTTCTCTTACTGATTCTAAAGATCCTATTCTTTGGGAGAATGGTTTGAAGAATACAGTCATTCATGTAATTGATGGTTGTTTTTCTGCAGAAGATTTAGAAAACCTTGCAGACCATAACGTAAAACTTCTTATGCTTGGTTTCAAACATAAAGGCAGAGGTGTAGAATATTATGAAACTCATGCGGATGAAGTAGATCGAAATATTGATTATCTTGATAAGCATCTTATGGAAAACAAAGATCGATTCAATGGTATTGGATTTGATACACTTGCTACAATTGATCTTCACATGCAAGAAAAAGTTGGTCAAGAAAAATGGGCATGCTATAATATGGGTGAGGAAGGATCCTATACGATGTATTTTTCTGCAACAGATAATACATATTCTATTAGTTCCATGGATGAAAAGTATTATCCAGTAAAAGAAGGTGAAACATTTGATGACTTATTCAAAAATGTTAGAAAATTGGCCGGAATTGACATTTAAGAAATTAAAACATTTTCTTATTGATATTGGTTTATACATAGATAATATGGAACATATAAAGCTTCTAGTGGAAAATTGGTTACTCAGAATAATTCTAGAATAACTCTTAAGTCAGGTACAATATACAATATAAAGCTTGTTGCTTATAATTCTAGCAATAAATCTGAGACTACTGGGATACTTTCTAATAGACTAAAGTGAAAATCTATTCTATATATAATAGAATGAATGTGAAAAATGACTTGCTCAAAAAGAGTAGGTCATTTTTTATGCAAATATGTACATTAAATAGGAACTAGTATATAATATGATTATATTAAAAAAGCAATGAGAAAGGAGAATGATTATGGCAAATCTTGGATCTATTAAAGTTGGTGCTTATGGAAAGTATTATGCTTATTTTTATCATGGAGAAAGAAAGAATTTAGGTCTTAGTGATCAGGGAGAAGATTTAACTCCAGATCAGCTTGATGAACTTATAGATAAAGAAACGCTTACTTTTACTAAGGATGGAGTTGAGATCAGAGCTAAGTTAGTATCTTACTTCAATAATCATAAGAACAGGCGGGCTCAATTTATCTCTTATAAGGGAGCAGATGAGCTTGAAGTAATCGAAGGTTCTGCAGATCTTAGTACTTCTATTGAAGCTGACGTAGCTATTATTGAAGAAAATAAAGATAAGATTATCTTCTTCTATTCTGATAATATTGATTATTATGCAGAAGCAAAAACAACTAAGTATTTATCTGAGTTGGGTTTATCTAAGAAGTATATGACAGCTACTTTTTCTACTGAACTTCTCGATGTAACTAAAGTAGCTATTTATTATGGTAAGAAAAACGAGTTTAAAGATACTTCTAAGCATGTTTGGACAATATTATTAAAGAATGGCGCTAGAACAGGCTATAGAGTTGCTCGTACTGAAATTAGTGTAGCTGAGTACAATAGATTATTAGATGAAGAAAAAGAAAGAAAAGAAAAAGAAGCAGCAGAAAAAGAAACAAAGACTAAAGCTTGGGATGAAATGACAGCTGAACTCAAAGCTTGGGTAGATGATCTCAAGAAAAAGATATTTGCCGATGCTTCTAATCTTCCTACAGAAGAAATCGTAAAGAATCTTGAGCCTGTTGTTGCTAGTGTACCTTTCAAGTTTAGCAATACTGCTGGCTGTCCTCGTAGGATGGCAGAAATTCTCAACTACCTCAAACTTGAACTTAGACTTTGTTATAGTTGCTTAAATAAGTCTGATCTCGAAGAAGTAAAGACTAGAACTCTTAAAGAGCTTAGACAGTACTACGATTACCATACATATAGATTAGTTAGAAAGACTATCTGTGAAAGAGTAAGAAAAGATGGTCTTGAAGCAGTCGTAGATTCAGTACCTATTGATCTTGCTTTAGATCTTGGTAGATTTACTCAACTTAAGAGAGCTTTGAAGAAGGGTAAGAGAGGTCTTGATGTTGTACATTTTATTTGTTACGAAATGTATCAAGATATCGAAGATATTGATCAATTAAAGCAAAGTATTATGAATATGCTTAAGACTTATCACGAATTCTACGACTTCCCTGCAAAAGATATTAAGGCTCTTGCTAAGTTTGTTGCTACTCACAATATGAAAGAATACTATGATAGGGTTCTTGAGTATGATGAAGCTATTGAAGTTATTCTTGACAACTCTAAAGACAGAGTACTTAAAAAGAGAGCTCTTACTTCTATCGCTGGCGGCGGAAGAATGGATCTTTCCTTCTTAAAGACTAAGAGTTTCTATTTTGAGAAGAGAGCTAAGGTTAGAGAAAACATTATCATCAATGATCCAGTCACGCTACTTGATGATCTTAGAAAACTCATTCCTGCTTTCAATGCTTCTTCTGATGTAGCTATTCTTACAAACATAGAACTTCAGCCCGATGGTTGGTCCTATGCATATCAGTTCTATACCTATTCTGATGATGCTAGCGGAAAAGATTTCGATGGTAGAAGAATTCAGTATATGACTAGACTTTATAATTCAGACAAAACTGAAGATAAAAGAATCT
>Ga0209607_1003299_pt1 | contig 12420 bp, 11 predicted proteins | sample AD_UKC117_MetaG_FD_184413 | JGI IMG/M metagenome (GOLD analysis project Ga0209607, IMG submission 184413) | Active sludge microbial communities of municipal wastewater-treating anaerobic digesters from Hong Kong - AD_UKC117_MetaG (SPAdes)... | ecosystem: Engineered > Bioreactor > Anaerobic >... | reverse complement strand
TTGGCGCTCCATTTTTGCCAGTAGTCGTGGCAAGTGCGCCATTTGAGAAAATCGGATGGCAACATTCGCCATTGGCATCCGCTCTTCAATACATCCAAAATCCCGTTGAAAACGTCATATAAATCAACGGTTGTTGGCTTCGTTTGCTTTCGCGCTTGCCGTAAAATCGCTAACACTTTCTCTTCAAACACTTCGCGGCTGATGTCGCTCGGATACTTTTTGTTCATTGTGTCTTCCGTTGGTGAGGACTCTTTGAATCAACTCATCGTTAAAAGATCATGAACAGGCTCTAACCCTGTCCATTACACACATCTTCTTGGATGACGGAAAATCAATAAATTACACAACATCATGAATTTCTGAGACTCTTTCCACAAACACATAGGATCAATGACTTATCAATATTTTTACTTTGCCATGCTGAGAATGTTTCATTTGTAACCCATTGATTTTTCTATTTTGCAAGACTTATGTGTAATGGACAGGCTCTAACCCCTGCAAGGTGTGGCGGATCGCGGTATGGGCCGGCGCTCGTTTCCAGTGCAGCCCACAGAGTGCGTTCAACTGGGGCAGCCGCGCCGCAATGAAGCGCTGAATCTTGCGGTACGACGTGGCGTCCGACAGGATCGCTAGCATGCTGAACAACAACACATGCTCCAAGCCATACCGCCGACCTTGGGCATGGCGGTGATCGGGTATCGCGGCGAGAAATGTCGGCAAGAGCATCAGTGCCTCCTATGATCTAAAAAGATCATGGAATTAACTGGTTGATAAGCATTGAACAGCCCTGGTATGACAAGAATGCTCTCCATTCAAGCTATCCACTCTCCCAAACATTGCCCCATCCGCACCGCTACGCCGGGCTGAATGGCGGTTTCCCAGTGCACCGCGCCCGCGCCGAACAACAGGATCACGGTCGAGCCCATGTTGAAGCGCCCCATTTCCGTGCCCTGGTCGAGTCGCACCGCGCCCGCGCCGTTCGGCGGGTAGCTCCAGTGGCGAATCGCGGTGCCCAATGGCGGCGTGATCGCTCCAGCCCAGACTGTTTCGATCGAAGCCACGTTGATCGCGCCCACCAACACCAGCGCCATCGGTCCCACCTCGGTATCGAACAGCGCCACCACCCGTTCGTTGCGAGCGAACAGCTCGGGCACCATCCGCGCGGTCAGCGGCGATACGCTGAACAGCGCGCCCGGCACATGCACCATTTCCCGCAACTGGCCGGTCAGCGGCATGTGGATGCGGTGGTAGTCGCGCGGCGACAGATACAGGGTAGTAAAGGCGCCTCCCTGAAATGGTCGCGCCCGCTCCATGTCGCCGCCCAGCAGCGCCGCCAGCGAAAAGGTCCGCCCCTTGGCCTGAAGCAGGCGGTCGGCCTGGGCGATGCCGATCTGGCTGACGGCGCCGTCCACCGGACAGCACACTGTTCGATCGCCCGGCGCCAACGGTCTGGCTTCCGGTTTTAGCGCTCGGGTGAAAAAGGCGTTGAAATCGGGATAGGCACGCGGATCCGGGTCCAGCGCTTCGTCCAGATTCACGCCGAACCCGCGGGCGAAACCGCGGATCAGCGCATTCTTGAACCAGGGCGCGCGGACCCGGGTGACCCGATAGGTCAGGCGGGTCAGCCAGCGCTGTGGCAACAGGTACTGCGGCCAGTGGCGAAGATGGTCGCCCAAGGTTGCGGGCGCGGCGGTGTCTGGATCGGACATGGCGATGATTTCAGGGAAAAGGGTGGGGCCTGACAGTATCGGCGCGGTCTCTCAGGGCGCGGCGGCGCGGATCGCGAGGAAATCCGTCGCCATCCGCACGGGGTCTTGCGGCGGCGTGAAAATGGCGCGGAGCCGACCTTGCGGGTCGATCAGGCTGATGGTCGAAGTATGATCCATGGTGTAGCGCTCGGGGGCGTCCGGGTTGTCCACCCGCTGGTAGAACGCGTGCAGCGCCTTGATCAACGGATTCAGCGCCTCGTCCGAACCGGTTGCTCCCTGAAACTTCGGGTTGAAATAGGTGACGTATTCCCGCAATCGTTCCGGTGTGTCCCGTTGCGGGTCCACCGACACGAACAGATAAGCCGTATCGCCGTCGGCGCCAGCCGTTGCCAGTCGCCGCTGCAAACGATTCAGATCGGTCAGCGCGAGTGGACAGACATCCGGGCAGTAGCTGTAACCGAAATACAGAAACGTCCAATGGCCCAGCAGATCATTGTTCGTGAACGGTCGGCCACTCTGATGGACCAACTGAAATGAGGGGAGTGCTTGGGCGTCCGGCAGATAAATCCCGGCGATGTCCGGCGGCGAGCCGAGGTGGCGAAACAGCCGTTCGCCCAGCACCCAGCCCAGCGCCAGCGCCAGACCGCCCACCAGCGCCATGCCGAGCAGCTTTCCACGACGGGTCATGATTTTTCACCTCGATGGTCGATTGTAACGATAGAATTCTATCAATCCCGCCCCACTTAAATTGAGGAATATTCCAATGACGGCTCCGATCGATCCCCAAGACCCTATTCTGCAACCCATCGGCATCCCCGCTCAGCCCTTGGCCGGTAAGAAAGCGCTGGTGATCGGCGTTGCCAACAAGGATTCCATCGCCTATGGTTGCGCTCGCGCGTTCCGGGCCTTCGGCGCCGAGGTGGCGATGACCTATCTGAACGAAAAGACCCGTGCCTACACTCAAGTGCTGGCCGACGCCTTGCAGGTTCCAGCGGAGCTTTACCTGCCTTGCGACGTGCGCGAACCTGGCCAGTTGGAGGGGGTGTTCGAGCACATTGAACGGCACTGGGGCAAGCTGAACATTCTGCTGCACTCCATCGCCTTCAGCCCGCGCGAAGACCTGCACGGCCGGGTGACTGACTGCTCGCTGCCGGGGTTTCTGTCCACCCTGGAAGTTTCGGCTTGGTCGTTCATCCGCATGATGCATCTGGCCGAGCCGCTGATGGCCAAGGAAGGCGGGGCCGCGTTCACCCTCAGCTATTTTGGCGGCGAGAAAGTCGTGCCGCACTACGGCATCATGGGCACGGCCAAGGCGGCGCTGGAAACCGCCGCTCGCTACATGGCCGCCGAACTGGGTCCGAAGGGTATCCGGGTCAATATCATCTCGCCGGGTCCGGTGATGACCCGCGCCGCTTCTGGCATCGACCGTTTCGACGAACTACTGGCCCGCACCAAGGAACGCGCCCCGACCCAGAAACTGGTCACCCCCGAACAGGTGGGTGTGGCCACCGCCGCGCTGGCCTGCGACTTCGCCCAGATCGTCACCGGCGAGGTGCTGTACATGGACGGCGGTTACAACATCATGGGTGGCTGAATACTTTCACCCCTCTCTCCCGTCGGGGGAGAGGATCTTCCAACTCCAAACTCGATTGCCGATGAGCGACCACGACGACCTTCCATCCCACCTGCACACGATCCGCGACCTGATCCGCTGGGGTGCCAGCCGCATGAACGAGGCTGGCCTGCACTTCGGCCATGGCACCGACAATGCCATCGACGAAGCGGCGGCATTGGTGCTGCACGCCCTGCATCTGCCACCGGATTTGCACGCCGAATATTTTCAGTCACACCTGACGCCGGCCGAAAAACAGGCGGTGCTCCATCTGCTGAAACGGCGTGTCGCCGAGCGCAAACCCGCCGCTTATCTGACCCAGCGTGCCTGGTTCATGGGCCTGCCGTTCTACGTGGATGAGCGGGCGCTGGTGCCGCGCTCGCCGCTGGCGGAGCTGATCGAGCGGCATTTCGCGCCGTGGCTGCCGGATAGCCGCGCGGTCGGCGGTATCCTGGATCTCGGCACGGGCAGTGGCTGCATCGGTCTCGCCTGTGCCTATGCTTTCCCGGACGCGCGGGTGGATTTGGCCGACATCTCGGCCGAGGCGCTGGAAGTGGCACGGCGCAATGTGACCGAGCACGGACTGGAAGATCAGGTCGAGGTGATCCAGTCCGATCTGTTTTCGGCGCTGAAGGGCCGCCGCTACGACCTGATCATCAGCAACCCGCCCTATGTCGGCCTGGAAGAACTGGACAGTCTGCCGGCTGAATACCAGCACGAACCGCGATTGGGTCTGGCGGCCGGCGCGGAGGGCTTGGACGTGGTGATGGAGATTCTGCATCAAGCCGCCGATTATCTGAGCCGGGACGGTTTGCTGATCGTCGAGGTCGGCAACGCGCAATACGCCCTGTGCGCGGCATTACCCGACGTACCCTTCACCTGGTTGGAATTCGAACACGGCGGGCAGGGGGTGTTTTTGTTGAACGCCGCGCAGCTGCGGCGGTTGTGAGAGGCGTGCCATGGACACCGATCTCGTTTTCGATCCCGCCTTAATCCGCAAGTACGACAAGGCCGGACCGCGCTACACGTCCTACCCGACCGCCGTGCAGTTTCACGAGGGCTTCGGCGAAGCGGAGTATCGCGAGCTGGCCGTTGCCAGCAACGCCAGCGGCCGGCCGCTGTCGCTGTATTTCCACATTCCGTTCTGCGACACGGTCTGCTTCTACTGCGCCTGCAACAAGATCGTCACCAAGAACCGTCGCCACGCCGCGCCTTATCTCGATCATCTCTATCGGGAAATCGCGCTACAGAGCACGCTGTTCGACCGCTCCCGGCCGGTGACTCAGTTGCATTGGGGCGGTGGCACGCCCACCTTCGTCAGCGCCGCCGAGATGCGGGAATTGATGCGAGTGACGGGGGAACATTTCCGCCTGCTGGACGATGACAGCGGTGAGTATTCCATTGAGGTGGACCCGCGCGAAACCGATGAGCGCACCATCGCTTTGTTGCGTGAGCTGGGTTTCAACCGGTTGAGCCTGGGGGTACAGGATTTCGATCCGCAAGTGCAACGGGCGGTCAATCGGATTCAGCCCCAGGCGATCACCTTCGCGACGATGGACGCCGCCCGGCGCGAGGGCTTCAAGTCGATCAGCGTGGATCTGATCTACGGCCTGCCGCACCAAAGCGCCGCCCGTTTCGGTCACACCGTGGACATCCTGATCGCTCGGGACCCCGACCGGATTTCGGTGTTCAATTACGCGCACCTACCGGAACTGTTCAAGACCCAGCGCCAAATCGACGCCAATGCCTTGCCGCCGCCGGCGGAGAAACTGGAGATCCTCAAGACCACCATTGAGCGGCTCACCGCGGCGGGCTACGTCTATATCGGCATGGACCATTTCGCCAAACCGGACAACGAACTGGCGATGGCACAGCAGGCGGGCACGCTGTACCGCAACTTCCAGGGTTACAGCACCCACGCCGACTGCGATCTGATTGGGTTGGGCGCAACTTCCATCGGCATGGTGGGCGACAGCTACAGCCAGAATCACAAGACGCTGGAGGCGTATTACGCCCGAATCGACGAGAACCGGCTAGCGGTGTTCCGAGGGGTGCGGCTGGACGCCGACGATCGCTTGCGGCGGGCGGTGATCACCGATCTGATCTGCCACTTCAGCCTGGATTTCGCCACCGTCGAGCGGCGATTCGGCATCAGTTTTCGGGATTATTTCGCGGCGGAACTGACGGAGCTGACCGATCTGCAAGCAGATGGATTGCTGGAATTGTCGGAAACCGGCATCCGGGTACTGCCGCCGGGCCGGCTGTTGATCCGCAATATCTGCATGGTGTTCGATCGCTATCTGCGCGATCAGCGCCAGCAGCGGTTTTCCAGAGTGATTTGAGCCCGGACCCAGCTTGACGCCCCCGACCGTCGGCTGATGCTCACCGTGCGTCACCCTGTTTGCCGGAGCCGAACCGGCGCGAAGGGTTGAATGCGATCAGGGATCAACGCGCCGGGTCGATATCCGACTCGATCCATTCCCGCAGCACCGTGGTTGCGTAGGCGCCGGCCGGCAAGCGGAAGCCGAGTACGGCAACGCCGGGTTCGGACCATTCCAGCGTCGCATCTTGCACCATCAGCCGCAGTGCCCGCCGTTCCTGCTTCAGCCCCGCCGCCGCCAGCCCATCGCAAAAGCGCGGCAGCATGGTGACCACCGCCGTTTCCAGTTCCCGCGCCGCGCCGGTGCTCGACAAGTCGCCGACACCCCACAGCGGGCCGGTTGGATGCAGATCGAAGGCAGCGATCCGCTGCCGGATCGTGTCGTCGGCTTCCTCAATCGCGAAGATGCTGTGGCTGCCGGCCAGCATCAGCACCTCGCCGGGCAGCGCCTGATTCCAACTACCCTCGACCACTCGTCGGGCCAGTACGGCGTTGAACAGCGCCGAGCGGGCGGCGGACAGGTACAGGCCCCGCTGTTGGCGATCACACACTTTTTCCCGTCCCTCGAACATCGCCGCAGCCCGTTCCAGATTGCCACCCTCCCGGCCGAAGCGCTGTTCGCCGAAATAATTGGGGACGCCGGTCGCGGCGATGCGTTCGAACCGCGCCGCCAGTTCGGCCGGATCGCCGTCCAGCTCGCGCACCACGATGCGAAAGGCGTTGCCGCGCAGAGCGCCGCGCCGCAGTTTGCGGGAATGGCGTGCCGCTTCGAGCACCGCGAAATCGGAGTCGGGATCGGTGCTCCAGTCCGGGTCGGCCTTGCCGGGCAGATGCACCGAAAACCATTGTTCGGTGACGGCGTGGCGGTCCTTCAATCCGGCGTAACTCACCGCGCCCGGCGGCACGCCGGCCCGTCGCGCCAGTTGCCGGGCCACCCAGTCGGTGTTGGCGCCGCGCTTGCACACCCACAGCCAGACATGTTCGCCGGTGCCGTCCGGGGCGAAATCCAGTTCCTCGCGCACCTGAAAATCCTCGGGCGTGGCGCGCAAACGGCCGCGCGAATGGGGTTGGCCGTAAGCGTGAGGCAAGACGGTAAGGTCAGGATAATCGGACATGGCGTTGGCGCTGAAGGGTGATTGTGGAGGAATGGGCGGGCTGAGCATTGTGCTCGGCGATGAGGATCGATCGTTCGATTTCCGCCGGTTTTTTTAGCCTTGCAAACGGTGACGGTTTGCCGGACTACGTGATTCACCAGGGATTGAGATCAGCCGGTCAGAAGAGCCACCGCATGAACGGCGATGCCCTCGCCGCGACCGACGTAGCCCAGCCGCTCGGTGGTGGTGGCCTTGACGTTGATCCTGTTCGGTTCGATGCCCAGGTCCGCCGCGATATGCTCCCGCATGGTGGCAATGTGCGGGGCCATTTTAGGGGCTTGGGCGACGATGGTGGCGTCCACGTTGCCGACCGTCAGATGTCGTTCCCGCAGCAGCGTCACCACCTGTCGCAGCAGAATCCGGCTGTCGATGTCCTTGAACGCCGCGCTGCTATCGGGAAAGTGGCGGCCGATATCGCCCAAGCCGGCCGCGCCCAGCAGCGCATCGCACAGTGCGTGCAGCAGCACGTCGCCATCGGAATGCGCGACCAGCCCACGAGCGTGTGGGATGCGGACCCCGCCCAGAGTGATGAATTCACCCGGCCCGAAGGCGTGTACGTCGAAACCGTGACCGATGCGCATGCATCCGGGGTTTGGAGGATGGGAGGCGCGGGGCGGGGTATAGGGAGCAGGAGATTTTTCCGCGTCCTGTTCCCCGTCCTCCATCCTTTGTTTTCTGGCAAGATAAAACTCGGCCAGGGCCAGATCTTCCGGTCGGGTGATTTTCAGGTTGTCCGCCCGGCCCTCGATCAATCGGGGGGAGAAACCGGCCGCCTCCAGTGCCGCCGCTTCGTCCGTCACCAGTAAGCCTTGGGCCAGTGCCGAGCGCAAGGAATCGTGCAGCAGTTCCAATCGGAACATCTGCGGGGTCAGCGCGTGCCAGAGCCGCGACCGATCCACGGTCGTCACGACCCGTCCGGTTCCGTCCGCCTGTTTCAGGGTGTCGCGCACCGGCGCGGCCAGCAACCCGCCGACCGGATCGTCCGCCAGTTGGTCCAGCAGCCGGTCCAGATCCGCATCGATCAGGCAGGGGCGGGCGGCATCGTGCACCAGAACCCAGTCGCTGGGATGCGCGTGCCCGCGCAGCGCCTCCAATCCGTTCGATACCGAATGGCAGCGCTCCGCGCCACCTTCGGCCACCCACAACGGTTTGGCGGGCGTGAGGTGCGCGGCTACTTCTGGCCACCACTCGTCCTCGCCGCCGACGATCACCACCAGACCGGCAATGCGCGGGTGTTGCAGGAAAATATCCAGGGTGTGGGCGATGACCGGTCGGCCGGCCAGCGGCAGGTATTGCTTGGGGATGGCCGAACCCATGCGCTTGCCGGCACCGGCGGCGGGTATCAACACCCAATGCCGGGGAGCGGCCGGAGAGAATGGAGGCTTGGGAGGCTCGCTCAATGCCGTCGCCCGGCGGAAGGTTTGTCGGCGGCGGGTGGAGTGGATGGGGTCGGAGTCGCTTCCGGCGGCTGTTCGAGCAGGCGATAGAACGTTTCGTCCTTGCGGATCATGCCCATGTCGGAGCGTGCCCGTTCCTCGATGGCCATCAAGCCACGCTTCAGATCCTCGACTTCGGCCGCCAGCGCGCTGTTGCGCTCGGCCAGCGCCGCATTGTCCTCCTGTTGTGCCTGGACGGCGATTTGCAGGGCATGGGTTTGCCGGACGCCGTCTTCGGCGATCCATAGCAGGTATTGTAGAAAGACCAGCACGGCGATGAGCGCCGCCACCAGGATCTGCATGATTCGGGGATCGGAAAAGGGGGAATTGGGTCTTGCGGTGCCGCCGGTGAGGGCCGACGCTTCCGCGCGCCCTCGGACCCCGGTGGGGCGAGGAGGCGCGGAAGCCGCGATTTCGGTTCGAGGGGAAAGCACCGAAACCGTCATTTGCGCTCCGTTAGTCGCGGAACACGTTGAACGCGGCCTTGCCCGGATAGGTGGCGGCGGAACCCAGCTCTTCCTCGATCACCAGCAGCCGGTTGTACTTGGCGACCCGGTCGGAGCGGCTGAGCGAACCGGTCTTGATCTGGCTGGCGGCGGTGGCCACGGCCAGGTCGGCGATGGTGCTGTCCTCGGTTTCGCCGGAGCGGTGCGAGGAGATTGAAGTGTAGCCGGCATCGGCCGCCATCTTGATCGCGTTCAGCGTCTCGGTCAGGGTGCCGATCTGGTTGACCTTGATCAGGATCGAGTTGGCGATGCCCTGCTCGATGCCGCGCTTGAGGATCGAAGTGTTGGTCACGAACAGGTCGTCGCCGACCAGTTGGGTCTTCTTGCCCAGCACCTTGGTCAGATAGGCCCAGCCGTCCCAGTCGCTCTCGTCCATGCCGTCCTCGATGGACACGATCGGATAGCGGTTGACCCAATCGGCCAGCTTGTCGGCCATTTCGTTGGATGTGAAGGACTTACCTTCCGCTTCCAGCACGTACTTGCCGTCCTTGTAGAACTCGGAGCTGGCGCAGTCCAGCGCGATGTACAGATCCTTGCCCGGGGTGTAGCCGGCCTGGCGAATGGCTTCCATCACCACGTCCAACGCAGCTTCGTTGGACGGCAGGTTGGGCGCGAAACCGCCCTCGTCACCGACCGCCGTGTTCATGCCTTGCTTCTTCAGCACCGCCTTCAGCGCATGGAACACTTCCGCGCCCCAACGCAGGGCTTCGCGGAAGCTGGGGGCGCCGACCGGCATGATCATGAATTCCTGCATGTCCACGCTGTTGTCGGCGTGGGCGCCGCCGTTGAGGATGTTCATCATCGGTACCGGCAGATGGTAGGGGCCGGTGGGATTCAGATACTTGTACAGCGGAATGCCTTTCTCGGCGGCGACGGCGTGGGCGGTCGCCATCGACACGCCCAGCAGGGCGTTGGCGCCCAGGCGGCTCTTGGTGGGGGTGCCGTCCAGGTCGATCATCTTCTGATCGACGGCGGCCTGATTGTCGGCCGCTTCCATGCCGACCAGGGCCGCGCTCAGTTCGCTGTTGACGTTGGCGACCGCCTTGAGCACGCCCTTGCCCAGATAACGGCTCTTGTCGCCGTCACGCAGTTCCAGCGCTTCGCGGCTACCGGTGGAGGCGCCGGAGGGGACACCGGCCGTGCCCTTGGCGCCGGATTCCAGCACCACGTCGACGGCCACGGTCGGATTGCCACGCGAATCGAGAATCTCGCGTCCGTGAATCGACTTGATTTTCGACATTGCTAAAACTCCTCTGGTTGTGTGTGCGTTGAAGACGAAGGGTTAAAAGCTCAGTTCGGTTTCCAGGAAACCGTGCCGTTTGACCAGCGCGTCCAGGGCTTGCAGCACGGTCAATAAAGGTTCCATCCGGTCCAGCGGCCAGGCGTTGGGGCCGTCGCTCAGCGCCCGGTCCGGGTCGGGATGGGTTTCCATGAACAATCCGGCGATGCCGGCCGCCACCGCCGCCCGCGCCAGCACCGGCACGAATTCGCGCTGGCCGCCGGAAACGTTGCCTTGGCCACCCGGTAACTGCACCGAGTGGGTGGCGTCGAACACCACCGGGCAGCCGGTGGCGCGCATCACCGTCAGGGCGCGCATGTCGGACACCAGGTTATTGTAGCCAAAGGAAGCGCCGCGTTCGCAGACCATGATGTGGTCGTTGCCGGCAATGCGCGCCTTGGCGACCACGTTGCGCATGTCCCAGGGGGCGAGAAACTGGCCCTTTTTGATGTTGACCGGCCTGCCCTGGCGGGCGACGTTCTGGATGAAATCGGTTTGTCGGCACAAGAAGGCCGGCGTTTGCAGCACGTCCGCCACGGCCGCAACTTCCGCCAGCGGGGTGTATTCGTGCACGTCGGTCAGCACCGGCACGCCGATTTGGCGCTTGACCGTATCCAGGATCTTCAGCCCTTCCTCCAAGCCGGGGCCGCGAGGGCTCTGGTGCGAGGAACGGTTGGCCTTGTCGAACGAAGATTTGTAGATGAACGGAATGCCCAGCCGCCCGGCGATTTCCTTCAGCCGCCCGGCGGTGTCCAGGGCCAATTGTTCGGACTCGATCACGCAGGGGCCGGCGATCAGGAACAGCGGCCGGTCCAGGCCGACCTCGAAACCGCAGAGTTTCATCATGAGCGGTTCGTCTCCTGGCGGTGCTGGCATTGCCGGAGCGCGGCCTCGATAAACCCCTGGAACAGCGGGTGGCCGGTGCGCGGGGTGGAGGTGAATTCCGGGTGGAACTGGCAGCCGAGAAACCAGGGATGGCCGGGCAGTTCGATCATTTCCACCAGCCGCTCGTCCAGCGAATGACCGCAGAAGGCCAAGCCGGCGGCATGCAGCGGTTCGCGGTAGTGGTTGTTGAATTCGTAGCGGTGGCGGTGGCGCTCGGTGATCACGTCCTTGCCGTACAGGGCGCGGGCCAGCGAGTGGGGCGCCAACCGGCAGGGCTGCGCGCCCAGGCGCATGCTGCCGCCCAGATCGTCGTTTTCCCGGCGCTGCTGGATGGTGCCGTCTTCGTCGGTCCATTCGGTGATCAGGGCGATGACCGGATGCGGGGTGTCCTTGCGGAATTCGGTGCTGTGCGCATCCGTCAGTCCAGCGACGTGGCGGGCGAACTCGATCACCGCCACCTGCATGCCCAAGCAGATGCCCAGATAGGGAATCCGCTGCTCGCGGGCGTGGCGTACCGCGGCGATCTTGCCTTCGATGCCGCGCTCGCCGAAACCGCCTGGTACCAGGATGGCATCCATGCCAGCCAGACAGGCCAGGCCGTCCCGCTCGATCTGCTCGGAGTCGATATAGTGAATGTTGACCTGGGTGCGGGTGTGGATACCGGCGTGCAGCAAGGCTTCGTTCAGCGACTTGTAGGCATCGGTCAGATCCACGTACTTGCCGACCATGGCGACGTTCACCGTGGCGGTCGGGTTCTCGATCGCCTGCACCACCTCTTCCCAGTCGGCCAGTCGGGCGGGCGGCAGATCATTTAGGTGCAGTTTGCGGGCGACGATATCGTCCACGCCCTGGGCGTGCAGCAACAGTGGAATCCGATAGATGGTATCGGCGTCGGGGACGTTGATGACCGCCTTGGGTTCGACGTTGGTGAACAGCGCGATTTTGCGGCGCTCTCCGGCCGGTACTTCCCGATCCGAGCGGCACAACAGGATGTCGGGCTGGATACCGATGGAGCGCAGTTCCTTGACCGAGTGCTGGGTCGGCTTGGTCTTGAGCTCGCCGGAGGATTTGATGTAGGGCACCAGGGTCAAATGGATGAACAGCGAGCGCTCGCGACCCAGTTCCACCCCCATCTGGCGGATGGCCTCCAGAAAGGGCAGCGATTCAATGTCGCCCACCGTGCCGCCAATTTCGATCAGGGCGATGTCGGCCTCGCCGGCGCCCAGGCGGATGCAGCGCTTGATTTCGTCGGTGATGTGCGGGATCACCTGCACCGTGCCGCCGAGGTAGTCGCCGCGCCGCTCCTTGCGGATCACGTTTTCGTAGATGCGTCCGGTGGTGAAGTTGTTGCGCCGGGTGGCGGTCATGCAGGCGAAGCGTTCGTAATGACCCAGATCGAGATCGGTTTCGGCGCCGTCGCTGGTCACGAACACCTCGCCGTGTTGGAACGGGCTCATGG